>Ga0068861_100003175_pt1 | contig 10872 bp, 8 predicted proteins | sample KBSSwiS42_FD_66593 | JGI IMG/M metagenome (GOLD analysis project Ga0068861, IMG submission 66593) | Switchgrass rhizosphere microbial communities from Kellogg Biological Station, Michigan, USA - KBS Switchgrass S4-2 | ecosystem: Host-associated > Plants > Roots > Rhizosphere > Soil ...
CTGCGCATGCATCGTCCGCGTCCCCTGGCCAATCTCGGTGCTCGCGACGAGGATGCGAGCGCCGCGCTCGGTCAACTCGAGCGACGCCTTCGACGCCAGCTTCACCTCACCACCGCCGGTGAACCCCGAACCGTGAAAGAACAGGGAGAGGCCGAGGCCGCGGTTGCTGCCGGACAGCGCCTTGCGCCTCCGCCGGAAGTCGGTGCGCGCGACCGCTTCGCGCAGCACTGGCAAGGCGCTGCAGTCGCGGCCCAGCCGCTGCCCGGTCGCAGTGGTGTCGCCCGGCCGCAGCGCGTTCAGTTCGCGCACGCGGACGGGATCGAGACCGAGCCGCTCGGCGATGCGGTCGATGTGCACTTCGACCGCGAACTGGGTTTGCGGCGCGCCAAATCCGCGAAAGGCGCCGTTGGGCGGCGTGTTGGTCATCGCCGCGCGGCCGCGGATGCGGACGTGGTCGCAGCGGTACGGTCCGCTGGCGTGGATGATGCCGCGCGAGAGCACGACCGCGCTCAACGTCGCATACGCGCCGCCGTCGAGCACGGCGTCGATGTCCATCGCCGTCAGCCTGCCGTCGCGCGTCACGCCGGTGCGGTGGCGCACGATCGAGGGATGCCGCTTGGTCGTCGCCACCATGTCCTCGACCCGGTCGTAGACCAGCTTCACCGGTCGTCCGGTCTTCCGTGCCGCGAGCGCGGCATGGCCGGCGATCATCGACGGGTACTCCTCCTTCCCGCCGAACCCGCCGCCGGTCTCCGTCTGGACGACGCGCACGCGGTCGCCCGGCAGCCCCAGCAGCACCGTCAACGCGCGGTGCACGTAATAGGGACATTGCAGCGAGCCGTAGAGCGTGATCGAGCCGTCCGCCTCGGGCACCGCCACCACCGCGTTGGGCTCGATATACAACTGCTCCTGGTGACCGGTGCGGTATTCGCCTTCGACGATCACCTCGGCGCTCGCGAGCGCCTTCTCCACCTCGCCCTTGACGATCGCGATGCGCTTGAACACGGTCGGCGACGATTCGGGATCGTAGACGGGGGTCGACGGCTGGTAATCGATCTCGACCTGCGCGGCGAGCAGCCGCTCGCGATCGTCGTGCACGAGCAGCAGGATCGGCTCGGCGAAGTGACGGATCGAGCGCTCCGCCAGGCACGGCTGGTCGTCTTCGATGAGCGCGACCACGTTGCGGCCCGGGATATCGCGGTGGTCGACGATCGTGAACCCGGATCGCTCGAAGTTGAAGCGGATGCCGGTGATCTCGCCGGCAGGAATGGTCGAGCGTATCGTCCGGGCGTGCAGCAGGTTGGGGAAGCGAAGGTCGTCGAGATACCGCGCCGCGCCGGTGACTTTCTCGAACCCTTCCTTGCGAAGGACGTTGTGTCCCACCGAACTCAGCGTGCGCGACGCCATCGGCGTCGATTATAGGTGGGCGCAGATTTCCAGGGGCAGCAGCGACGCGGGAGGACTACGCGGTCTTGCGCAGCCGCCGTTCCGAGGTGCGGCGCAGCCGGCGCTCGATGATGCCGACCACGGCGGTTTCTTCGGCCGACAGCGCGCCGCGGCTCTTCAGGCGGGTGACGGTCGATCGCACCGAGGCGATGGTGGCGCCGTCCATGTAGGCATCGAGAATCGCCGGGTGGATGTAGCACTTGCGGCAGACGGCCTTGGTGTTGCCGAGCCGTTTGGCCACGGATTCGACGGCGGCGACGATGTTGCGCTTGGCTTCGGCGTTCGACTTGAAATGCGCGACGTCGGCCAGCGCCTTGGCCGCGAGCACGGTGCCGGCCCAGGTGCGGAAATCCTTGGCGGTGAAATCCTGTCCGCTGACCTCGCGCAGGTAGTCGTTGACGTCGGCCGAGTCGATCGCCTGCCGCTTGCCCTCTTCATCGAGATACTGGAACAGCTCGTAGCCGGGCAGATCGCGCATCGCCTTGATGATCCGCGCCAGCCGCGCGTCCTGCAGATCGATCGCATGCTCGACGCCGCTCTTGCCCCTGAACTCGAAGCGCACGGTCGTGCCCTTGATCGTCGCGTGCTTCTCGCGCATCGTCGTCAGGCCGACCGACCCGTTGTCGCGCGCGTACTCCTCGTTGCCGACGCGGATCAGCGTCTTCTCGAGCAGCTGCACCGCGGCAGCCAGCACTTTTTCGCGCGGCAGGTGGTTCTTGCGCAGGTCGGCGTCGGTCTTCTGGCGAATGCGCGGCAGCGCCTGCGCGAACGCGATCAGGCGTCCGTACTTCACTTCGTCGCGGACCTCGCGCCAGCGCGGATGATAGCGATACTGCTTGCGCCCGCGCGCGTCGCGGCCGGTCGCCTGGAGATGGCCGAGCGGGTCGGGGCAGATCCACACGTCGGTCCAGGCCGGCGGGATCACCAGTGCCTTGATCCGGGCGAGCTCGGCGGTCGGGACCCGCTTCCCGCTGGGCATGACGTAGCGGAAGCGCTTCCCCGAGCCGGAACGGCGGATGCCGGGAGTGTGCTCCTCGTTGACGTACCGGAGCCCGGCAATTTTTGCCGACTCCGGCGCCGGCAGCTGCGCCTTGGCCCGCACCAGCGAACGAATTTTGTGGCTCGCGACGATTTTTCGTCGTGCATCCGTGTGCAGCGCGCGCCACGCCAGAGGAAGTTTCGCCATCCCGACAGCGGGTTTGAGCAAAAATGACGCCGTGCCAACTCGGCTGGTCCTTTTCTGCACGGCGCTGCTCGTCCTCGCCGGCGCCGCCGCCCCTCAACCGCAGCCCGCGCGCTACGACATCCTGATCCGCAACGGCCGGATCCTCGATGGCAGCGGCAACCCGTGGCTCGCCGCCGACGTCGGCATCCGCGGCGGCCGCATCGCCGACATGGGACGCCTCGGCAACGCGCCGGCGGCGCGCGTGATCGACGCGGGCGGACTCACCGTCTCGCCCGGCTTCATCGACGTCCACTCGCACGCGTCCACCGGCCTGGCCGGCGCGTTGAACGACGCGCGCCAACTGCTCGCGCAGGGGCTGACGACGGTGATGCTCAATCCCGACGGCGGCGGCTCACCCGATCTGCGCGCGCAGCGCGCGTCGTTCGAAACCAGAGGCGTCGGCGTCAACGTCGCGCTCTACGTGCCGCACGGATCGATTCGACGCGACGTGCTCGGCATGGCCGATCGCGCGCCGACGCCTTCCGAGCTGACGCGGATGGTGACGATGGCGCGCAACGGCATGGAGGCGGGCGGCATCGGCTTGTCGTCGGGTTTGTATTACGCGCCCGGCAGCTATGCGACCACCGAAGAAGTGATCGCGCTGGCGAAGGTCGTGGGCGAGATGGGCGGCGTCTACGAGAGCCACATCCGCGACGAGGCCGACTACAGCGTCGGCGTCGCCGCGGCGGTGCAGGAAGTGATTCGCATCGCCGAAGAGGCACGCATCCCCGGCGTCGTCGGCCACATGAAAGCGCTCGGGCCGGCAAGCTGGGGCCTGTCGATGGCGCTGGTCGAGAAGATCCGGCAGGCGCGCGAACGCGGCGTCGAGGTGTGGGCCGATCAGTATCCCTACGACGCCAGCGGCACGGGCATCGTCGGCGCGCTGATCCCGCGGTGGGCGGAGGTTGGCGGCCGGCCGGAGCTGCTGAAGCGCATTCAAGGCCAGGAGCACGAGCGGCTGGCGGCCGACATCCGCCGCAACTTCGAGCGGCGCGGCGGGCCGGACAAGCTCGTGATCTCGCGCTATGCCCCCGATCCCGCGCTCGAAGGGCAGTCGCTGGCGCAGGTGTCGAAGGCGCTCGGCAAGCCGCCGGAGGAGACGGCGATGGAGCTGCTGGTCAAAGGCGACGCGAGCCTCGTGTCGTTCAACATGGCCGAGCGCGACATCGAGCTGATCATGCGGCAGCCGTTCACCATGACCTGCACCGACGGCGACCTCGTGCCGTTCGGCCAGGGCAAGCCGCACCCGCGCGGCAACGGCGCCTTTGCGCGCAAGATCCGGGTCTACGTCAACGAGCGCGGCGCCATCGACCTGGCGTTCGCGATCCGATCGATGACCAGCCTGCCGGCGTCGGTGTTCGGCTTGAAGGACCGCGGCGTGCTCAGGCCCGGCGCGTGGGCGGACGTGCTGGTGTTCGATCCCGTCAGGGTGCGGGATGCGGCCACCTACCTGGAACCGCATCAACTGTCGGAAGGGATGGAGTACGTGCTGGTGAACGGCGTCATCGCGAAGGATGGCGGCTCGTTCACCGGCAAGCTCGCCGGCCGGGTGGTCACCCCCGAGCGGCGCTAGACGACCTCGTCGCTAGGACTTGGGCGGCTTGATCTCGAGCGCGTTCGCCATGTCCTTCACGCCCGGCGCGGCGCGCACCAGCTCGGTCACCTTGTTCTTCTCGTCGGCGTTCCGGACCTCGCCCTTCACCGTGACGACGCCGTTGTTCACCTCGAAGTCGATGTCGCGATCGCGCAGGATGGCGTCGGCGTCGCGCATCTTCTTCAACTGGCTCTTGATCTCGCCGTCGAGGTTCCCCGCGGTGGTGTCGTTGAGGCCCTTGATCGTCACCTCGTTCAGCACGGTGCCGGTGGTGCCGACGGTCGCGGTCGCGATGTCTTCGGCACGCTGACGATCGGTCGGCCGATCGACGGTGCCTTTGAGGTGGGCGATGCGGGCGGAGCTGTCCCACTCGACCGTGACGTCGCTGAGGTTGGCCGAGCGCAGGCCCGACTGGACCTCGGTGGAAGGGTTCGGCCCGTTGCTGCGGCACCCGGCGGTGAGCGCCGCGGCCAGCGACAGCACGGCAATATGACGGATCATGCGTGTCCTCCGCAGGACACGTAGCAAAGTTGCGGCCCTTACCACCCCACCATCGCCTCTTCGAACAGCGCCGCGAGCTCATCCGCGCCGGCCGGGCGCGGCGACAGCTTGGTGACGCGATGCTGCGGCAGCGTCCCCTCCACCAGCGCGGGGATGTCCGACGACGAGTAGCCGATCGCCCGCAGGCCGTTCGGGATGTCGAGCCGCTGCATGAACCAGCTGATCCGATCGGCAAGAATCTTCCCGGCGTCCTCGGGTCGCGCGCGCGCGACGTCGGCGCCGAGCGCTTCGGCTGCTTCGAGGTGACGGCCCGGATCCGCGCTGGCGGTGAAGCGGAAGACCGCCGGTGCGTTGAGGATCACCGACACGCCGTGCGGCACGAGCGGATGATCGGCCGCATACCCCGGCGCGCAATACCGCTTCACGTTGCCCGACACCGGGTACGACATCCCGTGCGGCAGGTGGACGCCGGCGTTGCCGAAGCCGACGCCGGCATACGCCGCGGCCAGCAGCATGTTCGCCCGCGCCTCGTCGTCGGACGGATCGTGAACCGCGCGCACCAGGTACTGGTTGACCATGCGCAGCGCCTGCATCGACCAGATGTCGCTGATCGGGTTCGATCCCTGATACGCCGGCCGCAGCGCCGGGCGCGCCGGCAGCGGCCGATCGGTGAACGGCATCGCCGTGAACGATTCGATCGCGTGGCTCAGGATGTCGAGCCCGGTCGACGCCGCCACCTGCGGCGGCATCGTCCGCGTATTCTCCGGGTCGAGGTAGCCGAGCGTCGGCTTGAGACGGCGATTGGCAATGCCGGTCTTCGCGTGCATCCGCTTCAAATCGAAGATGGCGACGCCGGTCGTCTCGCTGCCGGTTCCCGCCGTGGTCGGAATCGCCATCAGCGGCTTCAGCGGGCCCGGCACCGGCAGGCCTTTGCCGATCGGCGGGTTCACGTAATCGAGGAAATCGGCGGGCGGCCAGCTGGTATAGAGGTTCACCGCCTTGGCCGTATCGATCGTCGACCCGCCGCCGACGGCGACAAAAGCATCGACCGTGCGCTCGCGCGCAAAGGCGATCGCGTCGAGGAACGATTCGTCGCTCGGCTCGATGCGAACGCGATCGTACAGCGCAAAGGCGACGCCGTTCTGCTCCAGCGATTCGACCACCGTCTGCACCGGCGCCAGCCGGGCGAGGTGTGGATCGGTGAGCACCATGACGTTCTTGGCGCCCATTTCGGCGAGGTCCATGCCGACCTCGCGCGTCACGCCGATGCCGTAGCGGACGCTCGACACGGCCATCTCGAATGCGATGTCTTTGCTCATCGGCTCAGATGCTCGTACAGCAGGTGTTCGAAGCGCTTCATCACGTCCATGCTGGTGGCGTTGTAGAAGGGCAAGACCTGGGTGAGATAGATCGCGCCGACGCCGTTCCTGGGATCGACCCAGAAGTGGGTGTTGTTGATGCCTCCCCACGTGTAGCTGCCGGCCGACCGCTCGTGCGCGGCGGCGCCGTCGGTCATCGTGATCTGGAAGCCGAGCCCGAACTTGTCGGTGCCGGCGCCGAACGGAAACGCCGCCGAGGTCCGCGGCAGCACCGCCGGCATCTCGCCCACCGTAAGCGCGCCAATCTGGTTCGACGTCATCTGACGCACCGACTGCGCCGTGAGCAGCCGCTTGCCGCGCCAGCTGCCCTGGTTGAGCAGCATCTGCACGAACCGCGCGTAGTCGGCGGCGGTGGAGACGAGGCCGCCGTCGCCGCGCACCGTCGGCGTGTAGGCGGCGGGATTCGGTGTTTCCATCAGCGCGGAGGCCTCGCGGCGATGGATCGTGACGAGCCGCGCCTCCTTCTCCGGTGGCAGCCGGTACGAGGTGTCCACCATCTCCAGCGGGCCGAACATCCGCTGCTGATAAAACGCCTCGATCGATTCGCCGCTCACCTTTTCGACAATGTCGCCGAGGACAGCGGTGGCCGGCGAATAGTGCCACCGTGTTCCGGGGTCGAACAAGAGCGGCTGGTCGCGCGGCTCCTGCTTCTTCTTCTCCTGGATCGCGACGACCGTCGCGCTGGTGAACGGATACGCGAGCCCGGAGGTGTGCGCCAGCAGATGCCGCACCGTGATTGGCTGCCTGGCCGGGCGCGTCGTCGCGTTCCCGTCCTTGTCGTCGAACGACGCGATCACCTCGCGGCCATTCAACGACGGCACGTAATGCCCGGCCGGATCGTCGAGCCGCACTTTCCCTTCCTGCACCAGCATCATGATCGCCACCGACGTCACCGGCTTGGTCATCGAGGCGATGCGGAAGATGGTGTCGTTCGCCATCGACACGTTCTTCCCGGCGTCCTGCTTGCCGAAGGCCTCGAGATACAGCACGCGCTCGCGATTGGTGACTGCGGCGACCACGCCCGGGATTTCGCCGGCGTCCACCGCGGATTGAAACATGCGGCTGATTGCCGTCGCGCCGGCAGGGTTCAGGGCGGGCAGGCCGGCCGAACCAGTCGTGCAGACGAGCGCGCTGACGATCGCGACTGAAATGAACAGGCGTCGCATGGCGACGCTGATGTTACTCGAAAGAAACGAGACTGCGCGGTGTGACGGTGAACCCGGCCAGGAGCGGCGACGCGAGCGTCGCGGATCCGGTAGCGCGTGTCGCCAGGACGAAATCATCGCCGGCAAGCCGGTATACCTCGACCGCCGCCGACTCTGGATCGACCAGCCAGAACTCGCGAACGCCGTGGCGCGCCAGCAGCCGCATTTTCCGGCCGCGATCGTTGGCCGCCGTGCCCGGCGACAGAATCTCAATCGCAAGATCCGGCGCCTGCCGCGTCACCTGTTTCGGGTTGACGACGTGCGCGCGCTCCCGCGTGAACAGCAGCAGGTCCGGCTGGACGACGTCGTACTCGGTGAGGACGATGTCGAGCGGGGCGTAGAGCACGATGCCACCGTGCGCGCGCGTGTATTCCTCCAGCGCGAGATGGAGGCGGGCAGACACCATCTGATGCAGCGGGACGGGTGAAGGCACCACGTAGACCTCGCCGTCGTACAGTTCGTAGCGGCGGCCGTCATCGGGCCATTTCTCGAGGTCCGCGTAGCTGACACGCGATCTCAACGCCTTCACGACGGCCATTCTACATCGTCGTCTTGCGAAGCGCATGCCGTGCCGGAACACGCGCGTATCGCGCGGGAACATTAGAGAAATCGCGCCGAGGCGTTGGAGATGGTTGCGTGTTCTGCGATCTCGCGCTCGACCGCCGATCGCAAGCGGTGCAATCCACAATTGCGCGCAAAGTACAATTCGCCCGTGCTGCTCAGAGAGGACCGCGCGTCGCGCGTCTGCTATCGCACCGACGGCGGCCAGGTCGTCTACGGCGTGCCGGACGCCGTGGTGCATGCCCGCTGTGCCGCGGACGTCGCCGAGACGCTCCGCCTGGCGCAGCGCGACCGCATCCCGGTCACCTGCCGCGGCGGCGGCCTCACGACCGAAGGCGAGTCGGTCGCCAACCGCGGCATCCTGCTCGATCTCAAGGGCATGAACCGGCTGCTCGAGTGCGATGGCGAGACCGCGTGGGTCGAAGCCGGCATGACGTGGCACCAGGTCGCCGAGGCGCTGCGGCCGCGCGGCCTCGATTACGTGAGCGCGCCCCTCAACATGTTGTCGACGGTGGGCGGCACGCTTGGCGTCGGCGGCATCGACGTGAACTCGCCGCGCTACGGCTGCGCCGCCGATCAGGCCATCGAGCTCGAAGTGGTGACGCCGACCGGCGAGATCGTCCGTGTCGCCGACGGCGACGACTACATGGAGCGCGTGCTGCTCGGCTACGGCCAGTTCGGCGTCATCACCAGGGCCCGCATCAAGGTCCGCCCCTACCGGCGGATGGCGGTGCGCCACTTTCTCTACACCGACATCGGCGCCGCGCTCGACGACATGATGCGCATCGTCGACCGGGATCTGGTGGATGCCTGCGCGGTGCTGACGCTGCGCGACGATGTGGTGGCGCTGATTGCGGGGTTCGAAGGCAGGCTTGCGGACTTCCCGGATTTGAATCTTCGCAGCCACACCGAGCCCGTCATCTATGCGCGGCTCGCGGCGCGCTACGCGATGCGCCCCTGGCGGCTGGGCGACCTCGGCTTCCTGCGGCGCCGCAAGAACGATTTGCTGCCGGCGCTGCTCAACCCGCTGTTCCTGCACGAGGGCGCCGTGTGCGATCGAACGGTGGTGTTCAGCCGGTTGATCTGGCGCTATTGGGGCGGGCCGCAGATCGTCATCCCCGATCTCGCGATCACGCGGGCGAACTTCGAGGCGGCCGCACGCCGCGGCATCGCGGTCTGCAAGCGCTACTTCCGCTATTTCACGCTCTACGCCGTGATGATCCGCAAGTTCGGCGATCGCCCGCGCTACGAGATGAGCGCGATTCCGCCGACCGGCGACCGGCACGTCTGCGGCATCGAGTTCTCGCCGCTGCTCGAGGGCGCCTCGTATTCGCGCGATCACGTCCAGCGGTTCAAGAACGCGATCTACGACGTCGGCCTCGAGCTGGGCGGCAGCTGCTATCGCTTCGGCGGCGTGATGAAGCCGTACCTGCGCCGCATGTTCGGCGACGAGACGGTCGATCGGCACCGGGCGATGAAACTGGCGGTCGACCCGGCGTTCATCCTGAACCCCAACGTCGTCTTCGATCCGCCGGAGGCCCGGTGACCGCGCTGAACTTCGCCGATTGCATCGGCTGCGGCCTGTGCGTGCTCGGCTGCCCGGCATACGAAGAGACCGGGCTCGACGTGCTGACGGCGCGCGGCCGCAACAAGGCGCTGCAGGCGGGGCTGACCGCCGCGGAGATGACCGAGTCGATCTGGGCGTGCACGATGTGCGGCTACTGCGACGCGATCTGCCCGAACGAGGTCCACAACGTCGCGATCGTCCTGCACCTGCGGCGGGAGCTCGCGGGTGATGGTGGTGTCCGGCTTTCCGCCTCCGCTAACGCTGCGGCGGACCGTCACGCCGCTCCATGCGGGCTCGTCCTCGGCTGCACGATCCGCGAGCGCGCTCCGCATCTCATCCCCTCGATTGAAGCGTTCCTGGCGCGGATCGGCCGGCCGCTGAAAGCGGCCGGCGACGAGGGCTGCTGCGGATCGCTCGAGGTCGAAGCCGGACGCGCGATGCCCGCGCGCCGCCGCGCCGGCGTGGTCGCCGATCCGATCTGCCTCGAGCAGTACGACGCGGAATTCCTCGGCCTGCTGGCGATGCAGCACCTCGAGCAGTTCGATCTGCCGAGGCCGTTCTACTATTTCGCACCCCACCGCCTCGTCAACCGCGATCACGCGCGTGCCTATCCGCTCTACGACACGCTGCGGCGGCGCTTCGGCTGCGACACGAACCTCGACCTCAATCGCCTGGCGCGATCGACGTCGGCCGGGTCGGTGCAGGGGCTGTCGGGCGAGCAGTCGCGCGATATTCGCGCGGCGGTCGAGCGGCTGCTCGCGCACTCGCGCGCCGAGCGCGTCATCACCTGCTCGCCTGCGGACTACCTCGCGTTCAAGGCGTACTCGCGGCGCGAGACGCTGTTCATCACGGAGTGCCTGCGTTGAACGAGATCAAGACCGACGTCCTCGTGGTCGGCGCGAGCCTGGCGGGCGCGGCTGCGGCCAAGCGCACGGTGGATGCCGGCTTCCAGACCATCATCCTCGAGCGCAAGACGCTGCCGCGCCACAAGATCTGCTCCGGCATCCTGTCGCCGCGCGGCTACGCGTTCCTGCGCGAGAACTTCGGCGAACCGCCGGCGGAAGCGTTCCATACGCCGAAGTGGGTGACCGGGGTCAATTTCCTGTTTCCGAACGGGCTGCAGCTGCCGATGCCGTTTCTGGCCGGGCCGACGCCGCACATCTATCGCAAGCATGCCGATCATCACGTCGTGAAAGCGAGCCGGGCCGAGGTCCACGAGCACACCGAATTTCGAGGCCTCGAGACCGGCGACAAGGATGTCGTGGTCAGGGCGCGGCGGATGTCGGAGAACTGCCGCGAGGTGACCTATCGCGCGAATTACGTGATCGCGGCCGACGGTCCGCGGTCCGAGGTCGTGACCAGGCTGTATCCCTCGTTCCGCGACAGCATCCACT
>Ga0068861_100003177_pt1 | contig 10871 bp, 7 predicted proteins | sample KBSSwiS42_FD_66593 | JGI IMG/M metagenome (GOLD analysis project Ga0068861, IMG submission 66593) | Switchgrass rhizosphere microbial communities from Kellogg Biological Station, Michigan, USA - KBS Switchgrass S4-2 | ecosystem: Host-associated > Plants > Roots > Rhizosphere > Soil ...
TCGCCGAGCGTCGGCTGCAGCAGAAGTACGACGGGAGCGCTCTGCTCCGCCTCGGCACCGCCGACCTCATGCCTAACGTCGAGCTTCGGCTTGCGCGTGGGACCGCGGACCGCTCGACGGGGCTCACCGGCTACTTCCGCCTGAACAGCGCGAACGATTGGGGCGACGCGTTCGGCTTGGGTGGATCGCTGTCGGCGCTGATTTTCGGCCGCGACGAGGGCTTCTACTTCCGGAGCTTGGGCGCCGAGCTCACGGGCACACGCGTGCCGAGCGCCGCGACGGGCGTCGCGTGGCGCGTCTTCGCCGAGCAGCACTACGACGCTCCGGTGAAGACGCAGGTGTCGCTACCGAATGCGTTTCGCGGGGCCGAGTTCGAGCCTAACGTGACGACCATCCCGGCCACCGAGGGCGGGGCGTCGGCGCGGATTCGGTCGGCGTATGGGCTGGACCCGCGTGGGTTCCGGTTGTCGACGGACATCCGTGTCGAAGGAGCAGCCGGGACGTTCGACTACACACGAGGCGCGCTCGACGTCAACGCGTCGCGCTACCTGGTCCGCAACGTTGGATTGTCGATCACCGCAGGCGCCGGTACGAGTGGTGGCACGTTGCCTCCCCAGCGACAGTGGCACATGGGCGGGACGAGCACCGTTCGAGGTTATCCACCGGATGAGCTGATGGGAGATGCCTACTGGCTTGCCCGCGCGGAGCTCGCGCTCATGGGTGGGCCGATGCTGCGCCCGGTGGTGTTCTACGATGCCGGATGGGCGGGTCCGCGCGATGAGTGGACCAGGTCGCAGGGGAACGTTCGGGGCGCTGGGGCGGGCGTCTCGTTCCTCGACGGGCTCGCTCGCATCGATCTCGCGCGCGGTGTGGACCCGCGCACGGTCTGGCGGGCGCACCTGTACGTGGAAGCCGCGTTCTAGGGTGCGACTCGCGTCCGCGTCGATTCGACCGATCGCGACGCGGCTGACGGCTCCAATGCGCGCCTCGAAACAACGCTCCGCAGGACTAATGCCTCGTCGCCGTCCACCGTCGTGTGGTTCCGCACTCGGTGCACGTCACGTAGCCGCCTGACGAGACCACGAGCTCGGTGTCGCGATCGCACGCTTCACAGTAACCCGCCACCTTGCGACGGACCTCCGGACGCAGCCCGCTCTTGGCGAGACGCGCGTCGACCGCCTCGAGTGGGATCGCGCACACGGGACACAGGTTCCCGGTGCAGTGATCACCGACCTCGAGGCAGATGAGCACCGTGCCGGAGCCGAGGCGGATGCGATTGCCGCTGGCGCCTTCCGGGATGCGGGGTGGCGGCTGGATCTCCGCGGGAATGATCTCCACGGTCCAGATGCCATTACCCATCTTCGCCGAGACGGCCGCGAAGATCTGACCGCATTTCTGCGCGCCTTCGCCGGAGTCCGACACGATCTCGACGGTGTGCTCATCGCGACGCACGATCGTTGGTGTCCGTGGTGTCGGGATCGTGGGCTCTGGCGCGAGGATCTCCGTGGGCATAGCGTGGCCGACTCCGTTAGGGTGCGCACAACCAGGAGCGAGAGAGCCCGCGGGCTTCGCGATCACGCCTCGCTTCGACCGGCTATGCCCTATCGTCGGACAGAAAGGGACTCATGTCGATCGGGGAAAGTGGGACTCTCGTGCGCTGGGAATGCTGAGAACGGGGACTGGGTTCATCAGGGGAAATCCGACACGATGTCGGTGGTTTCATCCGAACGCCGCGTATCGTGGCGCGGCGGTCGCGCTTGCGCTCCTGTGCTCCGGCTCTGACGCCTTGGCTCAGCGCGCGACCGTTGCTAGTGATTCCGCGCCGTTCGTGACCGTCGGCCTCTTCATCGCCAGCATCGAGGAGGGTGCGCGCATCTTCACGCCAGTCCGCCTGCTTCCCTTCGACCACCCGGAGGCGTTGAACCACCAGTTCCCGACAGTGCTCCAGTTCCATGGCGGGGAGGATCGACTACTCATCACGCTCGGACGGTCCGCCGGCCTGCTGCTCGGGACGACGCTGCAGCGCTATCCCACCGAGCCGGACACGGCCTGGCCGTACGCGCCGATTCGGCGGCCTCCGGCGGAGCGGTTCGAGTCGGTGTCGCCGCGGCGGAAACCGGCCGCGAATGCGCCGCTGCCGGGACTTCGCGCCGTCGCGTGCCTCGATGGATTCCCGCTCGCGTTCATTGTCGATACGCGGGGGATGAGTCTCGCAGCGCGTCACATGGATCGACCGACCAGCAGCGGGGTGGACGTAACCCGCGCGCAATTGCAAGCTGCCCTGGCCGTGGGAGCACAGCAGGGCCCTTCAACCGGGGCGTGGCTGCTCGTTTACGAGCGTCCCTAACGAGGGCCAGTTCCGAGCATCGACGGATCGGTCGCGCCGCGCAAGGCCTTTGCACTGACCATCACGGCACACATCCCTCCGTGCTGGGCCACGTTCACCACCAGCCGCTGCGATGCGCGCGCCACGAGCGCCACACCGTAGCGGCTGGGCGCAAATCCCATGACGATGTAGAACGGCTCGACGTGCAGCTGATCGTGGTCGTCCAGCACGTGAAACGACTTGACCGGGATGGATGCGACCTGCTGGACGACCCAGCGATCATCATCGACCAGCACCTGGTCGATCGCGGACTCCCACTCGCGCTGCGTCACCGAGGGACCAACGAGAACACGATCGCCCCCGTAGGACCGGTTCGGCTTGAGCACCAACGACTCGCGTTCCTTGCGCACATACGCGAGCAACTCGATCCGTTCGCCGGTGGGCGACGTCGTGCGGCGGTCCGAGACGAGGCGCGTCCACAACACGTGTCGCCGCATTAGCTGTCGTTCTTCCGCGGTCAGGAAGCGGTCGGCGAGCTCGGGATCGGTGAACACCTCGAAGCAGCTCTTCTGATCCAGCTCAGCGCTGATCGATGACACGACGCGGTTCTGCCGGAGCAGCGCGCGCATCGAGGCGACGTCCACGCCGTCGGCTGCGAGCTCGGCCAGGTCGAGCACGCTCGCATCGCGGTACACCAGGTCCACACGCGTGTCGCCGTACATCACCTCATCGCCGCACAGACGAAGCTCGCTCACGTCCGCGTGCAGCACCGAGAGCCCGTGGTGCTCCTGGTAGTACGCCGCGAGGGCCTCCGGTTCGTCGGGTCCATCGGTGGCATACTTGGGATCGACGAGCACGATCTGTCCGTTCGGCCGCCCGATCGCTTCCAGGTGCTCGAGCATATCCTGGAGAAGCAGCTCGCGGATGTCTTCAGCGAGCTGGAGTCGGATGCTCGAATCCTGCGCCAACAGTGCCGGCACGATGACGTCGGCGAGAACTCGCATCGATGTCGGCCCGATGTGCAAGCCGCCGATGCCACTCAAGTTCGGCTCGAGGAACTTGATGGAGTCCTTCCACATAGCCGTCGTGTAGTCCACGACGGCGTCGAGGCGCGAGAAGACGGGATTGGCTTCACGATGCGCGAGCGTCCAGCACTCCCGGAGCCATTCGTCTTCGATCGGCGTTAGGCGGAGGATCTCGTGCACTGCGGGCACGTCGAAATAGAGCTCGGGCAGTCGCTTGAGGCAGTTGAGCAGCGTCTCCGAGACGTAGTGCGTGTACCCCAGCTGGTCCTGGCGGAGCGTGAGCGGACACGGAAGCAGCCTGATGGTCTCGGTGATCCCGCCCCGCTGATAGGCGAGGTGTCGGTCCGTCGCGGTGCGGCGAACGGTGTGCATGAGCTCCACCAACTGTCCCGGCGGAACCCGGTCGAGCGCCTGCTGGACGCGGCTGGCGAGCCGCAGCCCCATGAGGCCGACTTCTTCCGCTGGAGTGTGCATCGATGGGGGACGCCTGTAGCGAGGGCGGGTTGGGGAAGCATCTTTCCGCTCATTCTACGGGCTGCGCATCCGGTTTCAACCACGCTGCACGAATCGCTGACGGAACGTGAATCCCGATCAGGCCTATACGGAGCTGGTGCGCCTGTCCCGCGACGAGACTGTGCTGTCGTCGTGTCGCGACCTGCTGCAGTGGGACGAGGAAGTCTGCATGCCGCGCGGTGGCGTGGAGCATCGCGCCGAACAGATGGCGCTGCTCGCAGGGCTCGTTCACGATCGTGGAACGGATCCCCGCTACGACGAGCTGCTCAGCGTCGTTGAAGCCTCGTCGCTCGTCAGCGACCCGGAGAGCGCGCAGGCAGTCAACGTGCGCGAGCTCCGTCGGGCGTACGATCGCGAGCGTCGAATCCCGCGGCAGTTGGTGGAGGAAACGGCGCGCGTGACGGCAATGGCCTCGCAGGCCTGGGCCGAGGCACGCAAGCGCGACGAGTTCAAACCCTTTGCCCGGTGGCTCGACCGGATCTTCGCGCTGGCGCGAGATGAGGCCGACGCGGTGGGCTACGTTGAAACGCGGTATGACGCGCTCGTCGACGACTACGAGCCCGGCATGACCACGGCGCGATTGGCGGCGCTCTTCGCGCACCTCGAGGCGGAGCTGGTTCCGCTCGTTGACGCGCTACGCGCCGAGCCGTCGCCGGCGCCCGGTCACGTGCTCGCACGCGAATTCCCGGTCGAGCGCCAGCGCCTGTTCGTTGAAGGTGTCGCGTCGGCGCTGGGGTTCGACTTCGAGTGCGGGCGGCTCGACGTCGGAAACCACCCGTTCTGCACGTCGATCGGGCCGGGCGACGTCCGCATCGCGTTGCGCTACTACCCACGCAACTTCGCACGCGGCTTCTTCGCCGTGCTGCACGAGGTCGGGCACGCGCTCTATGACCAGGGCCTCGACCGCGCGCACTACGGTACGCCAATGGGCGAAGCGGCGTCCCTCGGCCTCCACGAGTCGCAGTCGCGGTTGTGGGAGAATCTCGTGGGCCGCAGCAGCGGATTCTGGATGCACTTCTATCCGCAGCTCCAGAGCGCATTTCACGACGCCCTGCACGATATCTCGCTGGAGAGATTCCGTCGCGTGATCAACCACGTGGCACCCGCGATCATCCGCGTTCAGGCCGACGAGGTGACGTACGACCTGCACATCATGATCCGGTTCGAGCTGGAGCGTGCTCTGCTCGCCGGCGACCTCCGTGCGACCGACCTTCCCGGCGCCTGGGCCGATCTCTACCGGCGGTACCTCGGTGTGACCCCTGACACCGATCGCAGCGGCTGCCTTCAGGATGGGCACTGGTCCGAGGGGCTCATCGGGTATTTCCCGACGTACACGTTAGGCAACGTGTACGCGGCGCAGCTCTTTGATGCCGCAGATCGCGCCGTGGGCCCGCTCGACGACGCGTTCGCGGTCGGCGATTTTCGCCAACTCCGCGACTGGTTGGGCGAGCACGTGCATCATCATGGCCGACGCTACACGGTTGCAGCAATGATCGAGCGGGCGACTGGAAGTACTCCCGACTCGTCCGCGCTGATCGCGAGTCTCGCGCGTCGCTACGGCGAGCGTTCGAGATCGTAGAGGGGGACAGTCGCTGGCCGTCACTTGCCAGGTTGTGCCGCGCGCCGGATGATAGTTGGAGCCCATGCTGGCCGATCAGTTTCGGAGGGTTCGATGTCGACGCCGTCCCCGCTCCGCCACGCCGCCGCGATGCTTGTCGTGTCACTCGCCGGGCTCGAGGCATCCGGCACTGTTGCGCCATCACTCGCGCAGACGACGTTCAGCCGCGTCCAGCCGATCGCGTTCGACCCGGCGACGGCCGCCGAGCTCAAGCCGCGGTACATCGGGCCCGTGGGCAACCGGACGGTCGCCGTCGCGGGCATCCCCGGTGACCCTAACGTCTATTACGTCGGCGCCGCATCCGGCGGTGTGTGGAAGACCACCGACGCCGGGATCCACTGGGCACCGATCTTCGACAGTCAGGACGTCTCCTCCATCGGCGCACTCGCCGTCGCGCCATCGAATGCCAACATCGTCTGGGCCGGGACCGGTGAGCCGTTCATTCGAAGTCATATCTCGGTCGGCAACGGCGTCTACAAGTCCACCGATGCGGGGCGGACGTGGTCGCGCATGGGACTCGAGGCAACTGGTCGGATCGGACGCATCGCGATCGACCCGGCGAATCCGGACATCGTCTTCGTCGCCGCGCAGGGACATAGCTACGGACCGCAGCCGGAGCGCGGGATCTTTCGAACGACAGACGGCGGCAAGACCTGGCAGCGTGTGCTGTTCGTGGACGAGAACACGGGCGGTATCGACGTCGTGATGCACCCGAGCGACTCGCGCACGCTGTTCGCCGCCACGTGGCAGCTCGAGATGAAGACGTGGGGACGCGAGAGCGGCGGACCGGGGAGCGGGATCTTCGTCTCTCGCGATGGCGGCGCGACGTGGACGCGTCTTCAAGGCAACGGGCTACCGACGCATCCGGTCGGCAAGATCGGACTGGCGATCGCGCGCTCGAACCCCAACCGCGTGTACGCGCTCATCGAGACCGGCGACGGCGTTCCGATCCACGGTCAGGCGACCGACAACGGTGAGCTGTGGCGGTCGGACGATGGCGGGGCCACGTGGAAAGTCGCGAGCTACGACCGTAACCTCGCCTGCCGCCAACCGTATTACACGCGCATGGCCGTCGCGCCGGATGACCCGGATGAGACGTACTTCCTGTGCGCGACGTTCAGCCGCTCGTACGACGGGGGGGCGACGTTAGGTGGTCGACGCCGCACGCCCGGCCAGCCGCCAGCAGATAGCGCCGCGGTCCAGGCGGCCCAAGCCGGTGGCGGCAGCAACAGTCCCGGCGGCGACAACCACGACATGTGGATCGACCCCACGAACGCCGAGCGCATGGCGGTCGCAAACGACGCCGGCGTCTCGATCTCCACGACCCGAGGCCGCACGTGGCTCCGCGTGCAGCTCCCCATCGCGCAGATGTACCACGTCACGGCGGACACGCGCATCCCGTACTACGTCTACGGCAACAAGCAGGACGGTCCCTCGTACCGCGGGCCGAGCAATAGCCGGAGTGGCAACACGATCGCGCGCAGCGAGTGGCACGGCGTGTTAGGCGGCGAGAGTGGATGGGCCACGCCCGATCCGGTAGACACGAACATCGTCTGGTCCACCGCATCGGGCAGCGGCGCGCGCGGTGGCATCGTCACGCGCATGGATCTGCGTCGCCGGGAAGGCCAGAACGTCGAAGTCTGGCCCCTCAGCACCGGCGGACATTCAGCGGCCGAGGTGAAGTATCGGTTCGTGTGGGACGCGCCGTTCACGATCTCGCCGCACGACCACAATCGCATCTACACGGGCAGCCAGCACGTTCACATGACGACGGATGGCGGCCGGACGTGGAAAGAGATCAGCCCCGACCTCACGCGCAACGACCGCGCGATGCAGCAGATCTCGGGTGGCCTCACGCCGGACAACATTGGCGTCGAGTACGGCAACGTGGTCTACGCGATCGCCGAGTCGCGCGCGCAGGCGGGCGTGATCTGGGCGGGGACGAACGATGGTCTCGTGCAGGTGACGCGTGACGGCGGCAAGAGCTGGACGAACGTCACCGCGAACATACCCGGCATCCCGAAGTACGGCTCCGTGCGTCACATCGAGCCCTCGCGTTATGCGGCGGGCTCAGCCTACATCATCGTCGACGGCCATCAGGAAAACAATCGCGATCCATGGGTCTACAGGACCACGGATTTCGGCAAGTCGTGGACGCTCATCGTGAACGGAATCCCCAAGACCGCGCTGAGCTACGCCCACATCATCCGCGAGGATCCGGTTAGACGTGGACTCCTCTACCTCGGCACGGAGAACGCGCTGTACGTCTCGTTCGACGACGGCGCGAGTTGGGCGCCCCTCATGAGCGGCCTTCCGCCAGCGCCGTTCTACGGTCTCGTGATTCAGGAACACTTCAACGACCTCGTCATCGGTACGTACGGCCGCGGGCTCTACATCCTCGATGACCTGTCGCCGCTGCAGAAGCTCACACCGGACGTCACCGGTTCAACCGCCCACCTGTTCCCGCCCCGACCGGCATACCGATTCATCAACATTCCCGGCAACTACGCCAGCAACGATGATCCGACGGTCGGTAACAACCCACCGGGCGACGCGGTCTTCAACTACTGGCTCAAGAACGCCCCGCAGTCGGCGCCGTCGATCGCCATCCTCGACGCCTCGGGCAAGACCGTGCGAACACTGACCGGCACGCGAAAGGCCGGGCTCAATCGCGTCTGGTGGAATCTCAACAACGAGCCGACGAAGACGCCCAAGCTCCGCACGAAGCCGATGTACAACGCGGAGTTCACCATGGATGCGGACGGGACGCGTCCGGCGCCGGGCTTCGGTACGTTCTCCGTGCAGGTGCCACCCGGCCGTTATACGGTGAAGCTGACGGTGGACGGCAAGTCATTCACGCAGCCACTCGAGGTGCGGCGCGATCCCAATTCGGCGGCGACGCTGGCGGACATCAAGGCATCCGCCGATCTGCTGTTCGCGATGCAGGCCACGGCGAATGCGACGGCGGACATGCTGCACACGATGGAAGCCGTCCGGTCGCAGGTGGCGACCATGAACGCCGTGAGCAGCACACCGGCCGACGTCAAATCGGCCGGCGACTCGCTGGATCGCAAGTTCATCGACGTCGAGCAGACGATCGTGGACCTGCGCCTAACGGGGCGCGGCCAGGACGAAGTGCGCTGGCCGGTGCAGCTCGGCGGGCAGTTGAGCTATCTGGCAGGTGGCATCGGCAGCTCGGATTTCGCGCCGACGACGCAGCAGCGTAGCGTCAACGAGATACTCGTGAAGCAAATGCGGGCGACTCGTGCCGCGCTCGAGCAGCTCATGGCCAAGGACTTGTCTGCGTTCAACGCGCTGCTGCGATCGCGTGGGCTCAAGACGATCGATGTGACGTTGCCAGCCGTGGTCTTCTAACCCGAGGCCTAACATGCGACGCCCCCTCCTTTTCCTCGCAGCCTTCCCTGCACTGGTCGCGGCCCAGTCGGCGAGCCGATCGCCGGCGCGTGTGGACACGCGTGTGGACAATGGTTTCTCCGCCGAGCGGCTCCGACGCGTGGACGCGTATCTGCAACAGGAGGTGGACAGCAACAGGATCGCCGGCGCGGTGGGGCTCGTGCTTCGCGACGGGAAGGTCGTGTACGAACGCGCGCTGGGCTGGGCCGATAAGGAGCGCGGACACCGCATGTCAGCCGACGCGATGTTCCGGATCGCGTCGCAGACCAAGGCGCTGACGAGCATCGCGATCATGATGCTGCTCGAGGAGGGCAAGGTCGCGCTGGGCAACCCCGTGAGCCGGTTCATTCCGGCGTATGCTCGAACGACGGTCATGGTGAACGGCGAGGTCGTGCCCGCAAAGCGACCGATCACGATCCGCGATCTGCTCACTCATACTGCGGGAATCTCGTACGGGACCGACTCCGCGCTCGCGACTCTGTATCGGGAAAAGGGACTCGGCCCGGCGGCGGGGTGGGGATGGTACACGGCCGACAAGGATGAACCGGTGTGCTCCACAATGGAGCGTCTCGCGTCGCTTCCCTTCCTGCGCCAACCCGGCGAGGCGTGGGTATACGGATACAACACGGACATTCTGGGCTGCGTCGTCGAAAAAGTATCGCGTGTCTCGCTCGAGGAGTTCATTCGGACGCGGATCACCGGACCGTTGCGAATGAACGACACGTACTTCTTCGTCCCGCCTGCGCAGCGCGACCGCCTCGTCGCGGTGTACGCGAGCGACACGGGCAATCGCATTGCTCGCGCACCCGATGGTGCCAGAGGGCAAGGTGATTATGTCGAAGGTCCGCGCCGCAGCTTTTCGGGAGGCGCGGGACTGGTATCGACCGCGCGGGACTACGCGCGCCTCCTCCAGATGCTCCTCAATGGTGGTGAGCTCGACGGTGTAAGGATTCTTTCCCCACAAACCGTCGCGCTGATGACCACGAACCAGACCGGCACCCTGTTTCCCGCAAACGGTGAGGGTTTCGGGCTGGGTTTCTCCATTCTCGAGCGGCTCGGCGCGGACAACAGCCTCTACTCGGTGGGGTCCTTCGGATGGGGCGGCGCGTACGGCAGTCAGTACATGGTCGATCCGAAGCAGGGGATCGTGCTCGTATTCATGCTGAATCAGTTACCGGACCGGTCCGACACGAGCGCGAAGTTCCCAACGCTCGTGTACCAGGCGTTGACGACGCTTCGGAACTAGGCGGTTGTTGACGGCGCCTGGCCGCCGCCGTAGCGTGGATCGGGACGGGAGGTCGGGCACCGTGACGGTACCTAACGCTTGCAGACGAATCAGCGCGCCCTGCATGACGATCGCGAGCGTGGTGATCGTGTTGCTGGCAACCGCAACGGCCTGCGACTCCGCGACCGATGTCGGCCAGGTCGGCACCGGCCCTCTCACGTCCGCCATCTCGCGCGTGTCCATCGTGCTCGACCCGAGCTCGATCAGCGTAAGCCCGGGGGGTACGACGCAATCGATCGGGACGATTCGTGGCGCGACGACAACCGCCCTCTCGGCCGTCACCGGTGCGCCTAACAATGTGACCGTAAGGGTCAGTTCCATCGCGACGACGGACAGCGTGTTGACCAGGAAGTACATCGTGTTCGCCAACACGGCCGCCGTCCCGGGACGATACGTCCTCACGGTGCGCGTGACCGGGAACGGGGAGTCGGACGGCGAGGCTCCCCTCACCCTCACTGTGACCGCGCCGTAGCCGATCGCGCGGCGCGTCGAACGGTCGAGAGACGGACCCGTTAGCGCGGCGGCGTGTAGCGTTCGTTGACCGTCGACGCGCCGAACCCGGCCTGCGTGCCGCCGCCGATGACGTAGATGGCGTTGCCGACGGTGACAGCACCCATGCCGTGCCGCGGCGTCGGCATGTCGGCGACCCGACGCCAGGCGTTCGTCGACGGGTCGTACTCCTCGTTATGC
>Ga0068861_100003182_pt1 | contig 10862 bp, 10 predicted proteins | sample KBSSwiS42_FD_66593 | JGI IMG/M metagenome (GOLD analysis project Ga0068861, IMG submission 66593) | Switchgrass rhizosphere microbial communities from Kellogg Biological Station, Michigan, USA - KBS Switchgrass S4-2 | ecosystem: Host-associated > Plants > Roots > Rhizosphere > Soil ...
GTCGCCCAAAGTCAGCTGACCCAAGCGCGAGCCGGCGCCGCGCAGGCGACCGCGCAGCTTCAAACGGCGCGAACGGGTCCTCAGCAGGTCGCGGCACAACGCGCGCGCGCATCGTCGGCCGACGCCCGCGTCCTGCAGCAGCGCGCGGCCGTTCAGCAGGCCGAGCTGAACCTTCAATACACAACCGTTCGAGCACCGATGCGCGGCGTCGTCAGTAAGAAGACCGTGGAGGTCGGACAGGTGGTTCAGCCTGGCCAGCCCCTTATGTCGGTGATTCCGCTCGAAGAAGTCTGGGTCACCGCGAATTTCAAGGAGACGCAGCTGGAGAACATGCGCCCCGGGCAGCCTGCCATTATTGAGGTCGACGCATATGGTGGCCGCGACTTCAAGGCGCACGTCGAGAGCCTGGCTGCAGCGACTGGGTCACGCTTCAGCCTGTTGCCGCCCGAGAACGCCACAGGGAACTTCGTGAAGGTGGTTCAACGCGTTCCCGTTCGCATCGCCATCGACGAGAAGCAGGACGCAGAGCAATTGCTGCGGCCGGGCATGTCGGTGACCGCGAAGGTGTATACGCGGTAAACCACTATCGCAAATCACCAATCACCGATGACCGAACATCGTCACGTCAACCCGTGGATCGTCGCAATCGCCGTGATGTTCGGCACCTTCATGGAGGTGCTCGACACGACGGTGGTGAACGTGTCGCTGCCGCACATCGCGGCAACGATGTCGGCGACGATCGACGAGGCGACGTGGGTGCTGACGTCCTATCTGGTTGCCAACGCCATCATCCTGCCGATGACGGGCTGGCTTGCGGCGACCTTCGGGCGAAAGCGGCTGTTGATGATGTCGGTCACCGGCTTCACCGTTTCGTCGTTTCTGTGCGGGATCGCCCCAAACCTCGGATCGCTGATCTTCTTCCGGATTCTCCAGGGCGCCACCGGCGGCGCGCTGCAGCCGTTGTCGCAGGCCGTGCTGCTCGAATCGTTCGAACCACACGAACGAGGCAAGGCGATGGGATTCTGGGGCCTCGGCATCGTCGTCGCGCCGATTCTCGGACCGGTCGTCGGCGGCTGGCTGACCGACAGCTACAGCTGGCGCTGGGTGTTCTACATCAACCTGCCGGTCGGCGTTGCGTCGATCGTGATGACGAAGATGTTCATCTTCGACCCTCCATATCTCCGACGCGAGACGGAGCGCATCGACTACTGGGGTATCGGCATGCTCGTAGTCGGCATCGGCGCGCTGCAGTTTGTGCTCGATAAGGGTCAGGAAGCCGACTGGTTTGCCGATCGGACGATCCTGACGCTGTCGATCATCTCGGCAGTCACGCTGTTTGTCCTGATCATCCACGAGTGGACGACGGAACATCCGATCATCGACCTGCGTGTCTTCAAGGAACGAAGCTACGCCACCGGAGTGTTCCTGATGACGATGCTTGGCTTCGTGCTGTACGGCAGCATGGTGCTGCTGCCGGTGATGCTGCAGACGCTGCTTGGCTATCCATCGATGCAAGCAGGCATCGCGATGGCGCCACGAGGCATGGGGTCACTCGTCATGATGCCCGTTGTCGGCATGTTGACCAGCAAGGTCGATGTGCGCAAGCTGCTCGCGTGCGGGTTCAGCGTAGCGGGGCTGACGCTGATCTGGCTCGGGTCGCTCAACCTGAACGCCGGCTACTGGGACATCTTCTGGCCGCAGTTACTCCAGGGAACGGGAATGGCCCTGACGTTCGTGCCGCTGACGACGGCGACGATGCAGTCGATTCCGCCGCAGCGGATGGGGAACGCGACGAGCCTGTTCAACCTGATGAGGAACATCGGCGGCAGTGTGGGCATCGCGGTCACCGGAACGTTGCTGACGCGGCAGCGGCAGTCCATCGGCGCCGTTCTTGGCGAGAACATCTCCGCCTACGACGTCCAGACGCAGACGCTGCTTGCGCAGATGAAGGCAGCGTTCATGGCGAAGGGCGCCGACGCGGTGACCGCAACCGAGCGCTCGTACGCGGCACTTCACGGCATGCTGCTGCAGCAGGCGTCAATGGTGTCCTTCGTCTGGCTGTTCCGTTTGCTCGGCGGGATCTTCCTGATACTGCTGCCGCTGATTCTGATTATGCGAAGGCCCACGGGAAGGGTCGCCGCGCCTGCTCATTGATTACGCAATCTCCACAACGGGCGGTTCTGGCCTGGTTGAGATCGGAACCGCCGAATAGCCCCAATGGGCAAGCGATCGCTGGAAGACTGCCGTTTCCGATGCGAGGACCTGCAGCTTCACGATCAGCCGCGCCAGGATGTAACCCTGCGACAGGAGAACACCGGCCCACATCGAGGCACCCGAACCGCCCGCCCCCGGATCGATAAGCGCCCAGACGCCCACGACGCCCAGAAACAGTACTGTGTTCGTCAGAGATAGCCCTGCAACGCGGCCAGGGTTCCTGACGATGAAGCGAATGGCGGCGATCAGCGCGCCGGCCATGCTGCGCCGGTCCTCCACAACCGCTCGTACCTTCGCGTAATCCAGAACCGTCGTCGTCAATGCAAGTAGTGCGATGAAAATCGCATACATCAGCACTCGCCAGTAGAAGGCCGTCCGCTCAACTGCGACGTCGCGCGTGACGTTCACGTACCACTTGGCAAAGAGCCACTCATGGACGTACGCGAACAGAAACCAGTAACCGATACCGGCGACGATACCGAGACGAAGGAATCGAAGAAAGAAGATTCCCGACGCTGCGAAAAACCCATACGCGCCGACGCGGCGGCCGCGCGCGTACCTGTCCAGGATGCCACCCTGCAGAAAGACCCAGACGAGCATGTAAAACCCCAGGGCGAGCGCGATGGCGGGGACGATCGGACGTTTGTCGATAAGCCCGCTGAGGCTGTCCAGGGTTGTGGCGAAGCCGAGAATCGAAGGCGTGAAGGTCGACGTGAGCGTGAAGGAGCTGCCCTGCGAGACGAATTCCTGCCACCAGTCGTAGTTGACCGAGTCCGCCACGTCGTTGGCGGTCAAACTGGAGCCGAGATGTTCGTTGATGCCAAACCCGATTGCTGCGGCGAGCGGCAGCGCCGCCGCGAGCGTGATGAAGTAGATGCCGACGAGGACCGCGGGAGCTGCCGCGACCCGCCGCACACCGTCCCGCCATGCACTACCAGTCACTGACCACCAGCCACCGACCACCAGCTAGACCAGCCACGCGTACGTCACCAGGACATCCTGCAGCCACGCCATCCATTTCAGACTCCACTTCACGCTCGCTTCACGTGCGCGCGGCTGCAACGTGCGGCTGTTGTTGGTGTAGTTCACGTCGAGCATCAGGATGCGATTGGGATCGACCTGCACCGATCGGGCACGGACCTTTGTGTCGTAGCGGTAAATGGCCCGACGCTCGACGCCGTCCCATCGTTCTGTTTTCTTCGACCCGTCGCTGAAGATCGTCAGAACATCGACGGGAAATGTCGCCTCTCCGAACCGGCGCACGACCACTGTTGTCCGGAAATGTCCTGTGCCCGCCGGCGTGCTCGTCAGCGCTTGCACACCGTAATCGAACGTGTTCGATCCGCGATACACCTCATCGAAGAACGGTGTCAGGTCGCGTCCGGCCGCTTGATTCAGGTTTTGAAAAAACTCCGCCGGCTCGGGATGACGGAATTTCGCGGCGTCGAAATAGGTGGACATCGCACGCTGCAGGGTGGGCCATCCAAGCCACTTCTCGAGCGTGTGCAGCCACAATGCGGTCTTGAAGTAGGTGATGTTTCCACCTGTAGATGGCCAGTAGCGGAAGGACGGCGTGGCCTCGGCGTCGGACTCGGCCTGCGCGCGATAGCCCGCGAGTCCTTCGTCGACCTGTCGCTTCACGGGAATATCTCGGAACACCCACGGGATGAAACCGCCGAAGTAGCGGCGGGCGAGGTCGTTCTTCGTGCCGAAGGCCACGTCGTCGACACGCGCCTCTGAAAACTGATTGAGGCCCTCATCCATCCACGCATGCTCGAACTCGTTGCTGCCCACAAGGCCGTACCACCACTGGTGTCCCGCTTCGTGAACGGTGACCGACTCTGGTGCCAGAACGCGCGCCGGTGCGATCCACCGCGTACCGGCAGTAAAGAGCGTCGGGTACTCCATCCCGCCGCTTCCGCTCTGAAACGCAGGATCGACGATGGTGATATTCCCGTACGGATAGGGACCGAACCACTCGCCGTAGTACCTCAGCGTCGCGGCGGCTGCATCGAAATGCCGGGCCGCCTGACCCGCATGTTCCGGGCGAAGCAACAGACGCATCTGGACCTGTGGCAGCGTCGAATGTGTGAACGTCCGTGTGAGGACGATGAACTGCGGGCTCGTCGTCCATGCGAAATCATGAATGTCTTCGCCGTGATAGTGATGAATGGCGGTTCCGTTGCTGCTGTCCGTGACGGTGACTTCGCGGCCAGACGCGCCGACGACGTACCCGCGCGGAACCGTCATACGGACGTCATAGACGCCATAGTCGGAATAGAACTCCGTACCTGAATGGAACTGGTGCGTGTTCCATCCGGCGTCTTCGAGGACGCCGATCTTCGGGAACCACTGGCCGAAGAAGTAGTAATCGTCGATGTAGCCGGTGCGCGCAAACGGGCGCGGAATCTTCGCGCTCCACTCGACGTCGATATCCACTGTTCCGTTCGGAGGGACGGGTCGCGGCAGCGACACGGCCGCCACTGTCCGGTCGGCCGTATTGCCATCGTCAGGCGCAACAAAGCGAACGCTCGCCCCGAGGTCGTAGCTCTGGTCGAGCGTGACGCGAAGCGCCTTGATGTCGCTCCAACCCCATGCATCCGGCCGTGGCGTCGTGCTGTTTCCACCAAGACGGCGCTCACGCAGCCAGGTGGACTCCGCGTTGCGCCATGCGTTCCAGTAGAGATGGAACTGCAGCTCGCCGGTTGGATTTGCACTGATGTTTCGCCACCTGATGCGCTCGCGGCCGTGAAGCGTGCGGTCGCGTGGTTCGAGCCGCACATCGATCTCGTAGTTGGCGTTGCGAGGGGACCGCGCGCCCGGCGCCGGTTGATCGAACCTCTGCGAACCATGGAGCGTCGTGGACAACAGGAGAGGCATCGCGATCGCACACAGGCCGAAGGTCCAACGCACGGCCGAATGTTACATTAGGGAACTTGCGACTATGACGATTCGAGTCTTGCAGGTCGGCCTTGGCCCCATTGGTGCCGCGATCGCGCGTCAGCTCGCGACCCGCAAAGGCTTTCGCATCGTGGCCGCCGTCGACGTCGACCCCAGCAAGGTTGGACGGGATGTCGGCACGGTGGCGGAGCTGGCCGGTCCCATCCGGGTGAAGGTCACCAACGATTTGCGCAAGGCCGCGAAGTCAGCGAAACCCGATGTCGCGGTACTTTGCACGTCGTCATCGCTCACGAGCGTGATGCCACAGCTCGAGGTGTTGATGAAGCTGCGCCTTCCAGTCATTTCGACGACCGAGGAGCTTGCGTACCCGTCTCCGCGGAATCGCCGGCTTGCGAAGCAGCTCGATCAGATGGCGCGTAAAGCGAAGGTCGCCATTCTCGGAACCGGAGTCAATCCGGGCTTCGCCATGGATGCGCTGCCCATCGCGTTGACGAGCGTGTGCGAGCAGGTCAATCGGATCGAGGTGCGGCGCGTCCAGGATGCGCGCATGCGACGTGTTCCGTTTCAGCAGAAGATCGGCGCCGGCCTGACGCGAGAGCAGTTCGAGCAGCAGGTGAAGACGGGCGCCGTCCGCCACGTCGGCTTCACAGAATCGATCCAGATGATCGGCGACGCAATGGGGTGGGCGCTCACGCGCATTACCGACGACGTGCGCCCGTGGATCGCCGAAGAAGAAGTACACAGCGAACTGCTCGCCGTCGACCCGGGCTATGTTGCAGGCATCAGCCAGGAAGGCGTTGGGTACGTCGGCGATGAGCCGAAAATACGCCTCCAGCTCGACGCGTATCTGGGTGCGCCCGAATCGTTCGACTCGGTGCTCATCGACGGCTCGCCGCGTCTGTACTCGAAGGTGCAGGGCGGCATCCACGGCGACATCGCGACGGCATCGATGACGGTGAATGCGATTCCGCACCTCATCACAGCTCCGCCGGGCTTGCGGACCATGCGCGACATGCCGCTGCCGTCGTTCTTCGCCGGGCGTTAGCAATCACAATCCCACATCCAAAACCTAATTCGTGGTACGGGCCACGGAGACACGGAGCGCACAGAGAAAGCCTTGGTTAAGACTCCTTGTTCTCCGTGCCTCGTGGTTCGTCCGCGAATGTCGCTGGAGCTTGGGATTTGGGATTTGGGATTTGGGGTATTGGATTTCGATGTGCGGTCACCGCACATTGGCGTGCACCGCTGGCACATGTCGCCCCTCCACTTCGGAGGAATGCCTCAAGTCCGCACGAATTGCCGTCCGGGATCCGGCACGTTCCCTGCTCATTAGCCGTCCCGACCCGAAGGACCTTCGATGCAGATTCTTATTGCCGACGATGACGCCGTCAGCCGCCGACTTGCGATGCACGCATTGACAGGATGCGGAGCGGAGGTGGCCGTCGCCGAGGACGGCCACGCGGCGTGGGCGCGCATCCAGGGGCGCACCGAGTCGACGGTGCTGATTCTGGATCGTGAGATGCCCGGTATTGACGGCATGGACTTGTGCCGCCGGGCGCGGCTGCTGCCGTCGTTTCCCCCGCTCTACATCGTGATGGTGACCAGCGCGTCAGAAACGGTGGACATCACGGCGGGTCTCGACGCCGGTGCGGACGACTATGTGATCAAACCGTTCAATGCGGCGGAGCTCAAGGCGCGCGCTCAAGTCGGGATGCGCATGGTGGCGCTGCAGGAGAGCATGGCGCGACGACTGGCGGAACTCGAACAGGCGCTCGCCAACGTCAAGCAACTTCGTGGATTGCTGCCGATGTGCGCGTATTGCAAGAAGATTCGCGTGGATGACAAGTACTGGCAGCAACTCGAAGGGTATCTGTCCGACCACTCAGACGCCGAGTTCAGCCACGGCATCTGCCCTGAGTGCTTCCCATCCGTGATGGATCAAATCCGCAACGAAATGAGTTAGGTACCTCGGCTACCTCCGTACGACACGCGCCAGATCTTTTTCCCTCCGTCATCGGAAACAAGCAAGGTGCCGTCGGGCAGCGTGATCACGCCGACCGGTCGTCCCCACACATCTCGGTTCGCGGGTCCAATCATCCAGCCGGTCAGAAAATCTCTCGGCGGTCCGGATGGCCTGCCGTTCAGAAACGGCACGTACACGACTTTGTACCCGGCGCGCTGCGACCGGTTCCAGGTGCCGTGAAGCGTGATGAACGCCCCGCCGCGATACTCCGCCGGAAATTGGGTGCCCGTATAAAACGCAAAATCAAGCGGCGAGTTGTGTGCGGGCAGGGCGACATCGGGGGTAATCGTCTTCTGGACCAGGTCCGGGTGCTGGCCATTGTGCCGTGGCTCCGGATGCGGCCCAAAGTACGCCCACGGCCATCCGTAGAATCCGCCGGGCTGGACATGGGTGAAGTAGTCCGGCGGCAGATCGTCACCGAGCCCGTCACGCTCGATGACCGTCACCCACAGCGTGTCGCTGTTGGGATACCAATGGATGCTCGACGGATTGCGTGTGCCGCTCGCGAAGATCTCGCGACCGCTCCCGTCAGGGTTGTAGCGATTGATCGCCGCCCGCCGTTCTTCGTCCGGGGTGATGTTCGATGAGGATCCGACGCTGACATACAGCTTCTGACCGCCGCGGTCAAAAACGATCGCGCGCGTCCAGTGATTGCCGCCCCCCGGCACCTGCAGAATCTCCTGGCCAGTGCCAACGGTGAGCGCTTTGGCGTCGTACGGAAATCGCCTGACGCGGTTCGTCTCGGCGACATACAGATAGTTCTGCCAGATGGCCAGGCCGTAGGGACGATTCAGACCCATGACGAGCGGTTTCCTGGCGTCAGGCTTTCCGCCGGCAAACACGTAGACGATGCCCGCGCCGCTGTCCGACAGAAGGATTTCGCCCCCCGGCGCAAGCAGCATGAACCGCGGCATGTCGAAGCCGCTCGCCCACGTTGACACCGAGAATCCCGGCGGAACGTGCAGTATCGCGCCGGCCGGAGGGTCGACAACCCGCGGCGCATTGGTCGCCGACGGCGTCGCGAAAGGCGCGGGCAGCTGCGGCGCCTGCGCGCCGAGAAGCGCACCGCCGACCACAACAAGCATCAGAGTCACTACGCGCATCTCGCCTCCCACTCGCGAACCGGGTCCGCCGCTTATGAAAGAACAACTCGAACGGTAAAAATACCTGCGATCAGGCCGAGAATCGAGAGCACCACAGATGCCCCGACATAGACTAGCGCTGGAACCACATCATGGCGTTCCCACATGAGACGTGTATCGAGCGCAAATGCCGAGAACGTCGTGAAGCCGCCAAGTACGCCGGTCGTCAGAAACAACCGCTGTCCCGCCGTCGTCGTCTCGCCACGGAATGCGAACCATGCGGCGAGCATCCCCATCGCAATCGATCCCGTGACGTTCGCGATGAGCGTCCCAGCCGGATAGTCAGGCCCGACGAGCGCGAGCGCCATCCGATTCACCCAGTGACGTGCCGCCGCGCCGAGACCACCGCCCAGGAACACCAAGACATATCCAAGCGCCGTATTCATCCAACCAAAAATAATAGCTGTGAGCTTCCCGTCCCACGCTGATTCGCGTAAGAGATTTCAAGCCGCGTAACCGTAGCGGAGCAGGTTTGAGGACACACGTGCTGCCCCGAAGCAACGACACGTGTCGATTTCACGCGCGTTTATGCGGGCATATCTCTTGCTGACGCGGGGATCTCGTTCAGCTCTGCGCCCAGCGCGCTGCAGCGGTATCACAAATGTCCGACGCAAAGGAAATCAGTCGACGAAATTTTTGTCTCCACGCCTGCCAGGCAGCGTCCTGCGTGGCGCTTGGCTCACTCATCGAGGCATGCGGTGGTGGTGGCTCGGGTCCGAGCGCGCTGCAGCTTACCGCGCCGCAGCTCGCTGTCATCAATGGCAACACCAGCGGAAACAGCGTCGTCGTGCAGATCGATTCGTCCTCGCCCCTCGCGGCGGTTGGAGGAGCGGCGATGGTCCGCAGTTCTGGAGGATCATTTCTCGTGTCCCGCACCGCGCAGGAGACGTTTACGGCCTTGACCTCTACCTGCACACACGAAGCGTGCACGATCACCGGCTTTGACAACACGAACTACGTCTGTCCATGTCACGGATCGATGTTCACGACGGCGGGGCGCGTCGTCATGGGTCCGGCGACTGCGCCGTTGCGGACGTTCGCGACGCAGTTCTCCAACAACGTGCTCACGATTTCGATATGACACACAACCTTCGCACATCACTCCGCATCGTTCTGTTTGTCTCGTTGTCGGCCGTCGGCATAATGGCGGCCGGCGGATCGTGGCGTGTCGGCCAGGCCGAAGTCAGCGTAAAGTGTCCAATGACGATCGGCGGAAGCTTCGATGCGAGCACCTCGGCGCTCACCGGTACGCTCACCACGAGCACGGCGCGTCCATCGGCCCTCGACGGTAGCGTCGCTGTCGATCTGCGGACCATCGATACGGGAATCGCGCTTCGCAACGACCACCTGAGGGAGAACTATCTCGAGGTCGACAAAGGCGCAGGGTACGACCAGGCGGTCCTTTCAGACATCGTGCTCCAGGGATTGAACGCCGACGCAGCGGCAGGAAAGGGATCGTTCACCGGATCGCTCATGCTGCATGGAGTGAAAAAGACAGTCACAGGACCGGTGGAGATTCGTCAGGCCGGAGCGGCATGGCGTGTCCGGGCGTCCTTTCCAGTGAATCTGCCCGACTACAACATCGACAAGCCTCGCTACCTTGGCGTCGGCGTCAAAGACATGGTGCAGGTCTCGGTGACTTTCACCGCCACACAATCATGACAAATACGGTTCGATGGAAAGTTCTCTCGCTTGCCCTCGTGTTCCTGGCCGCCGCGGCATCCGCATCAGCGGAGCCGATGTTTCTTGCCAAGCAGTACACGCGCTGCACCGCGTGCCACTATTCGCCGTCGGGTGGAGGGTTGCTGACACCCTACGGACGGTTGTTGTCGCACAAGGAGCTGTCCACGACGGGCGGAGACGCAGCCGCCGCGCCTGAACCAGGCAACGAAGACGACCCGCATGGCGAACAGGCCTTTCTGTACGGCGCGCTCGGCAACGCGCTCGGTCCTGTGCACCTCGGTCTGGAGCTGCGTCCGGCGCATCTGCGCGTCAACTTTCCAGGCGGCCATCAGGATCAGAACCTGCTGATGAACCTCGATCTGATCGGCGCGGTGCAGAAGAACGGATGGGTGGCCTACGCCACTGCCGGGCGTGAGCCGGCGGCGCACGGTGAGGACGTGCGGTTCATCTCGTACGAACACTGGGTCGGCTATCAACGCGACGACGGGTTCGGTATCCGCGCCGGCCGTTTCCTGCCGGCGTACGGCGTTCGATTTGCCGATCACACCGCCTTCACGCGCGCGTACGAGGACTTCGACCACGCTGACCAGGTGTACGGCGTCGAAGTCAGCGACACCATGGGGCCGTCGCTGCTGCAGGTGACGCTTGGCGCCGGCAAAGCCGAGGCATTTCGCGTGGACGATGGCCAGCAGGCCTTTTCGCTGACCGGACGATGGCAGCTCGATCTCACCCCACGCACAGCCCTCATCGGATCGGCTGCTTACAGACATGCGTCGGATCTCGATCCGACGTCCGGTCTTATCGGCGCCGCGTTCGGATTCGCCCCGACGCCTCGCCTGAGCATCTGGACGCAGGTGGACGCCAGCCTGCAGACACGGGCACGCGGCGGGCATTCGTGG
>Ga0068861_100003185_pt1 | contig 10857 bp, 6 predicted proteins | sample KBSSwiS42_FD_66593 | JGI IMG/M metagenome (GOLD analysis project Ga0068861, IMG submission 66593) | Switchgrass rhizosphere microbial communities from Kellogg Biological Station, Michigan, USA - KBS Switchgrass S4-2 | ecosystem: Host-associated > Plants > Roots > Rhizosphere > Soil ...
CTGGAGCGGGACCGCTTCCCGCGCTTCCACATCGGAGAGTCCCAGCTGCCATGGATGAACGGGGTGCTCGACGAGCTCGGGGCCCGCGACGCGGTGGCGCGCGCCGGCTTCGTGGAGAAGTGGGGCGCGAGCTTCTGGGAGATCGACGGCAGCCCCGCGGCCTACGTCGACTTCACCGCCGCGGTGGAGACCCCGGTGCCGCAGACCTACCAGGTGTCGCGGGCCGAGTTCGACGAGGTGCTGCTGCGCCACGCGGAGCGCTCCGGGGTCACGGTGTGCGAGGAGCATCGGGCGCTGGACGCGGCCTTCGACCCCGCCGGCGTCACGGTGCGGTATGCGGGGCCGGACGGCGAGCGCACCGCGCGGGTGCAGGCGGTGGTCGACGCCTCGGGCCGCGCCGGCCTGCTGGGTCGCCGCATCGGCGGCCACGAGGTCGACCCGATGCTCCAGCACGTCGCGGTGCACGCGCAGTACGAGGGCATCCCGCGGCCCGAGGGCCGGGCGGCGGGCGACATCCGCGTGCTCACCCGCGCCGACGTGGGCTGGGTGTGGCTGATCCCGATCTCGGATCGGGTGACCAGCGTCGGCGTCGTGGTGCCCAAGGAGCTCCACCGGCGCGAGGGCCGGCCCACCGTGGACGAGAGCCTCGAGCACTACCTCCGCGAGACGCCGGCCGCGCCGGCCCTGCTGCGGGATGCGCGGCGTGTCTCGCCCGCGCGCGTGGACGCCGACTACTCGTACCTGGCGCGCCGCATGGCGGGAGACCGGTGGGTGGCGGTGGGCGACGCGGCCGCGTTCCTGGATCCGATCTTCTCGACCGGGGTGCTGCTCGCGCTCCAGGGCGGGGTGGAGGCGGCGGCGGCGATCGACGCCGGCCTGCGCGCGGGCGATCTCTCCGCGCGGCGCTTCGAGCGCTACGAGCGGACGGTGCGGCGGCGGTATCACTACTTCCGCCGGTTCGTGGTGGGCTTCTACGATCCCTACTTCCGCCGGCTGCTGTTCCGGCGGTCCCGCCGGTTCGGCATCTACGAGGCGGTGCTCTCCGCGCTGGCCGGCAACTGGCGACCCGGCCTCGGCACCCGCCTGCGCATCCAGCTGTTCTTCGCCATCGTGGCGGCGAAGCGCTTCCTGCGGATCGCCCCGCCCGGCGACGCGGCGTGGCGGCGCCCGGACGCCACCCTCACGTCCGGGGCGGAGCGGCCGGCTCCTCGCTGATCGGGAAGTAGCGGCGCGCCGCGTCGGACTGGTTCTCGTAGATCGACCCCTGGTGGCGCGCCGGCGGTAGCGGCATGCGCACCGGCGCGGGCACGAGGCGGGGCTCGAGGCTCGGCTCGCCGGTGATGAGGCGGGCGTCGAAGTCGGGCAGGCTCGGGATCCCCATCAGCGGCCACGCGTCGGCGGCGCCGTACTCGTAGAGCAAGAGCGTCCGCGGCAGGCTCGACACGTTCTGGGCCGAGCCGTGCACCAGCCGCACGTGGTGGAAGCTCATGGAGCCGGCGCGCCCGGTGAGCGGCACCGCGCGCGCGATCTCGTCCCGGATCGACGCCGGGTCGATCGACCCGCAGAAGTACCCGCCCGTCCGGGGATCGCCGGTGTGGTGATCGAGGGTCGGGCCCCGGTGGGTGCCGGGCACCACCAGGAGCGGTCCGTTGTCGCTGGTGCAGTCGTCGAGCATCACCCCGACCGCGAGCAGGTCGTCGTTGGTGTGGGGGTAGAACGCCCAGTCCTGGTGCCACTCGACGGGCGAGCCGTAGCGCGGTGACTTGAGGTTGATCTTCGATCCGTGCAGCCGCACCGCCGGGCCCAGCAGGTCCTGGAGGATTGCCACCAGCCGCGGGTGGCGCATCAGGCGCTCGAACACCGGGAAGAACTTGTGCGGCGTCTTCACCCGGCGCACCCGAGGATCCTCCGCGCGGTGGCCCGGCTCGAGGTCGTAGACGTCGTTGTGGGCGGTGACCGCGCGCGCCCCGTCGAGGATGCGGGCGAGCTCGCCCCGCACCGTGTCGAGGGTGGTCGCGTCGAGCACGTCGGGAACCACCAGATAGCCCTGCTCGCGATAGAAGGCCACGTCGGAAGGAGAGAGCATGCCTCAAGCGTAGCACGGCCGACGCGACGCTTGACAGGCGCGGCCCGGTGACCGACAGTCGGAGCGCCGTCGGGGTCAAAGACGATCCAACGGGGGCACACCCCAGGGGGGAAATACAAATGCTCGATTCGCCTATCAGCCGCCGCTCACTGCTCGCCGGGGCCGTCGGGGCCTCCGCCCTGCTGACCCTGCCGCGGCCCGCCGCGCCCGCGGTGAAGAAGGGCACCAGCCTCAAGCTCTGGATCCTGAAGACCTACGTCGAGCCGACCAACAAGGCCATCGAGGCGAGCGCCCAGCGCTGGGCCCAGAAGAACGGGGCCAGCGTCTCGGTGGAGTACTTCACCTTCGAGGACATGCAGACCAAGTACGTGGCCGCGATCGAGAGCAACAGCACCCCCGACATCGGCCAGCTCGAGACCAGCGCTCCCGCGCGCTTCGCGGGCATGGGCCAGCTCATCGACCTCACCACCTTCGCGCGCCAGATCGAGGGCCAGGTCGGCAAGGCCCCCGCCAACGTCTCCGCGGTCACCATGGTGGGCGACAAGATCTACTCGCTGCCGTGGTACGTGATGGGCGGCTTCTGGTACGTGTGGCGCGACGTGTTCGAGAAGGCGAAGGTGAAGCTGCCCACCACCTTCGAGGAGGCCAAGCAGGCCGCCGCCGCGCTGAACCGGCCGAAGGACAACTTCTACGGGATGGGGCAGAGCTGGAACCGCACCTCGGACGGCTACGGAGTGATGCAGAGCCTGATGTACTCGTACGGGGTCGGCTGGGCCGGCAAGGACGGCAAGTACAAGTCGCTCAAGACCCCCGCGATGCAGACGGTGATGAAGTGGGCCACCGACATCTACAAGGACGGCATCCAGCCCGCGGACACTCTGACCTGGACCGGCTCCGGCAACAACGAGAACTTCATCGCCAAGAACATCGCCCAGACCTCAAACGGTCCTAGCATCACCTTCGCGCTCGAGAACGCGCTCGCCAAGGCCACCGACGCCAAGGACCGGAAGGCCAAGGAGGAGGCGCTCGCCAACCACGTGGCCCTCCCGCATCCCGCCGGGCCCGACGGGCGCCGCATGTGGGCCATCGCGATGAGCTTCGGCATCTTCAAGAACAGCAAGGACCCCGAGGCCGCGATGAGCCTCATCGCGCACCTGCTCTCCCCCGAGGAGACGGTGGCGGTCATGAAGGATTCCTACGGTCAGTTCGGGCCGGTGCTGGACAAGGCCCGCGCGGCGTCCAAGGACTACTTCAACAAGAACGACAACTACCGGACCTTCGGGCGGGCCGCGGAGTGGTTCGCGCCCACCGGGTGGCCCGGGCCCACCACCGCGGCCGCCGCGGAGGTGCAGGCGAGCAACGTGCTCACCGACGCGCCGGCCAAGGTCATCGTCGACAAGTGGTCGGTCGACCAGGCCATCGATTGGGAGGACAAGAAGATCAAGGAAATCTACGACACCCTGAAGGGGTGACGTGGCGCTTCCCCAGACCGTCGGCGTCCCGGCCGTGCGGGCGCGCGCCTCCCTCTGGCGCCGTGCCCGCACCCGGGAGGCCGCGACGGCGCTCCTGTTCCTGCTGCCGCTGTTCGTCCTCGTGGTGGCCCTGATCTTCTACCCGGTCTACCGGGCGGTCTGGCTCTCGCTCACCGACAAGCTGGTGGGCTATCCCGAGCGCTTCGTGGGCCTGCGCAACTACGCCTACCTGGCCCAGGACGACACCTTCCACGCGGTCATCCGCAACAGCCTCGTCTTCACGGTGGGCTCGGTGGGCCTCAAGATCGTGACCGGGGTGCTGATGGCCCTCGTCCTGAACAATGTGATCCGCGGGCGGAACTTCTTCCGCGGGCTCTTCCTCCTGCCCTGGATCACGTCCACCGTGATCATCGCGCTCACCTGGCGGTGGATGTTCGACGCCTTCCCGGGCCGCGGGTTCTTCAACAGCGTGCTGCTCGACCTGGGAGTGATGAGCCGGCCGAAGGCGTTCATGGCCTCCCCGGAGGGCGCGATGATGGCGGTGGTGGTGGCCAACTGGTGGCGCGGCTTCCCGTTCTTCGGGGTCTCGTTCCTGGCCGGGATGGCGTCGATTCCGCGCGAGCTCTACGAGGCGGCCGCGGTCGACGGGGCGGCGGCGTGGCGGCGCTTCTGGCACGTGACGCTGCCCGGGCTCAAGCACGTGATGATCGTCACCACGCTGCTGAGCTTCATCTTGACGATCAACGACTTCAACATCGTCTACGTGATGACCCGCGGCGGCCCCGGCACCGCGACCCAGATCTTCGCGACCTACTCCTACCAGGTGGCGTTCGGCCAGCTCCGCTGGGGCCGGGGCGTGACCATCTCGCTGTTCGTGGTCCCGATCCTGGTGCTCGGCATCGTCCTGATCAGCCGCTACCTGCTCCGCGACCGCAAGTAGGCCCCGTGACCATCAAGACCCTCACCTGGCTCGGCCTCGCGCTCTTCCTCCTCGTCATCCTGGTGCCGTTCTGGTGGATCGCGAGCATGTCGTTCAAGACCTACGAGCAGATCCAGTTCGCCACCAGCATCTACGTGCCGAGCCCGTTCACGTGGGAGAACTACACCGGGCTCTGGACCGAGACCCGCTTCCCCCTCTGGCTGCGCAACAGCGCGGTGACCGGGCTGGTGGTGACCGCGATCACCATCGTGGTGTCGAGCCTCGGCGGCTACGCGGTGGCCCGCCTGCGCTTCCCCGGCCGCGAGTCGGTGGCGAGCCTGATCCTGATCCTGTATCTGATCCCGCCCGCGCTGCTGTTCATCCCGCTCTACCGGGTGCTGGCCGAGCTGGGCGCCACCAACCACCTCTCCTCGCTCTTCCTCTCCTATCCGACCTTCACGGTCCCCTTCGCGACCTGGCTCCTGATCGGCTTCTTCAAGGCGCTCCCCGACGAGCTGGAGGAGGCGGCCCTGATCGACGGGGCCGGCCGCATCACCGCGTTCTGGCGCGTGCTCTTGCCGCTCGCGGCCCCGGGCCTGGTGGCCTCCGCGATCTTCGCGTTCACGCTCTCGTGGAACGAGTTCCTCTACGCGCTGGTCTTCATCCAGGACGAGCAGTCCATCACGGTGCCGGTGGGCCTCAACCTGCTCATCTACGGCGACGTCTTCCACTGGGGCCAGCTCATGGCCGCCTCCGTGATCACCACGATCCCGGTGGTCGCGCTCTACGTGTTCATCCACCGGTGGATGGTGGAGGGGCTGGTCGCGGGCGGGGTGAAGGGCTAGAATTTCCCGCCAGGAGGCGTCCATGGCGATCATCGCAGCCGGCCCCACCGTCACCCCGCTCCATTCCGTCTTCGCGGCCGAGGTCTCGGGCGTCGACCTCACCCGGCCGCTCGACGACGCGACGTTCGAGCGCATCGCGGTCGCGTTCGACGACCACTCGGTGCTGGTCTTCCGCGGGCAGGCGCTCACCGACGAGCAGCAGATGGCGTTCAGCGAGCGCTGGGGGCCGCTCGAGACCACCGTGAGAACCCTGGGCGGCGAGGATCGCCTGGGCGCCCACATCGTGGACCTCTCGAACACCGACCCGGACGGCAAGCTGATGGGCTGGGAGGACCGGCGGATGCTCTACCAGTCCGGCAACCAGCTCTGGCACAGCGACAGCTCGTTCAAGCCGGTGCCGGCCCACTCCTCGGCGCTCTCCGCGCGCGTGATCCCGCCCGCGGGCGGCGAGACCGAGTTCGCCAGCATGCGCGTCGCCTACGAGCACCTGCCCGAGGACCTCCGCCGCGACCTGGATGGTCGGATCGTCGTCCACAGCTTCGGCTTCTCGCGCAGCATGATCGATCCCGGCATCGGCACCGAGATCGGGCGCGACTATCCGCCGGTGCGCCACGCGCTGGTGCGCGCCAATCCGCGCCACGGCCGCAAGGGGCTCTACATCGGCTCGCACGCCTGGTACGTGGAGGGGCTCGGGCTCGACGAGAGCCGCATCCTGATCGCCCGGCTGCTGGAGCAGACGGTGCGCCCCGATCTCGTGTACCGGCACCGCTGGCAGGTGGGGGACCTCGTGATGTGGGACAACCGGTGCGTGCTGCACCGTGGGCGGCCGTGGGACAGCGCGCGCCACGAGCGGGTCATGCACCGGACCACGGTGGCGGGCGACGGCCCCACCGCGCAGCCCGCCTACCTGCACGAGCTCGCGGCCGGGCGCACGACGGCCCGGTCCTGATTCCCCGGACCGGGCCGTCGACCTGCTGAAGCGACCGCGCTAGCCGGCGCTTCCGTCCGTCTGCTCGGTCGCGGCGGGCCGATGGCCGCCGTCCTCCGGCGTCATCCCCCGCATGCCCGGCTGGCCCCCACGGTGCTGCTGCCACCGCTCGGCGAGCAGGGTGCGGAGCTTCTCACGCTGCTCGGGAGTCAGGACCTGCCGGCTCTGCTCCATGGTGCGGATCTGCGCCACGCGCCCATCCGCGCGTAGCTTCTCGATCTCCCGCACCTTGGCCTCGATCTTGGAGAGGTCCCGCGGCTTGTTGGCGTCCGCGGGGTCCGGCATCATCAGCGTGCGCAGGTCCAGCTCGGCCAGGCGCCGGTCGGCCTCGCGCTTGATGGCGTCACGCTTCGAATCCGTGCCGAGCTTGCGCAGGCTGTCGACCTGCGCCGGCGTCAGCCCGATCGCCTGCCGGTGACGGAGCGCGAGCCCCGCCAGCGAGAAGCGGTGCATCCGGTGCATCTTGTGGTGGTGCCAGCCGCCGTGGCCGCGCATGCCATCCGGCCGGTGCTGCCCCATCCCCGGACCGGGGCTCGGGGCCGGCGCCTGCGCCAGCTGCAAGCCGTCCGCCCCCTGCGGGGTCGCGGCCGGCGCCTGTGCCGCCGCGGGCAGGGTCATGCCCAGTACCAGTGCCAATCCTCCCAGTGCGCTACGAGCCTTCATGGCCTCCTCCTTGCCCGCCGTGCGGGCGTGTCCGGCAACGGGAGCCCCCAGGGAGCCCCGATAGGTTCTAGCCCTTCTGCCCCAATAGACGAGCGGATGGCCCCGCGCGTTGACACGGACAGGGGGAAGAATCCGCGGTCAGGAAGCGACGGCGGCGGCGACCTGGCGGGAGACCAGGCGCGCGTAAAGCCCGCGTCGATGCAGCAGATCCTCGTGGCGACCCTGCTCGACGACGCGCCCCTCGTCGAGGACCACGATCCGGTCCGCGGCCCGGACGGTGGAGAGCCGATGGGCAATCACGATGGTGGTGCGGGTGCGGGCGAGGCTCACCAGCGCCTCCTGCACCACCGCCTCGTTGACCGCGTCCAGGTGGGAGGTGGCCTCGTCCAGGATCAGGACCGGCGCGTCGCGCAGGAACGCGCGGGCGATGGCCACCCGCTGCCGCTGCCCGCCCGAGAGCTGGAGGCCCCGCTCGCCCACCGGGGTGTCGAGGCCCTGGGGGAGGCCGGCCACCAGGGGACCCAGCGCGGCCCGCTCGACCGCGGCGGCGAGGTCGGTCGGGGAGGCCTCCGGCCGCGCGATCCGGATGTTGCCGCCGAGGGTGTCGTTGAAGAGGTGCGTGTCCTGCGCCACCAGCGCGATGTGGCTGCGCAGCTCCTCGAGCGCGCAGGCGCGCAGGTCGTGCCCGGCCAGGGTGATCGCGCCGCGCTCCGGATCCCAGAAGCGGAGCAGCAGGCTCGCGATCGTGGTCTTGCCCGCGCCGGACGGGCCGACGAGCGCGACGGTGGCGCCGGCCGGCACCGTGAACGAGACGTCGGCGAGCGCGGGCCGTCGCCGGCCGGGATAGGTGAACGTGACGTCGTGCAGCGCGATGGCCGCCGCCTCGTCGCGCCGCGCGCCGGGGAGCGCGACGCCGGGCCCGTCCGCGATACGCACCGGCTCCGCGTGCACCGCGTGCACGCGGCGGGTGGCCGCGAGAGTGTCGGCGAGCTGGCGGCCGACCTGCGCGATCTCCCACACCGGCACGAAGGCGGACATCGCGAGCAGGGTCAGGAGCGGCAGCATCGCGCCCTCGAGCCGGCCCGAGGCCACCAGCCACGCGCCCACGCCGGTGACCGCGAGGCCGCCCAGGCCGGTGGCGGCGTCCTGCAGCGCGGACTGACGCGCGAGGTCGGCGAGGAACGGCATCCGCGCCGCCGCGTAGGCGTTCGCGCGCTCCGCGAGGGCCGCGCCGCGCCGGGCCTCCTGCTGGAAGGCCACGATCTCGGCCAGGCCCTGCACCGAGTCCACCGCGTGCGCGTTCAGCTCGCCGGAGGCCTCGCGGGCCCGGACGCTCAGCCGGTCGATGCGCGCGCGGCCCAGCACCGGGCTCAGCCCCGCGTAGGCCAGGAACGGGAGCACCGCGGCCGCCATCGGCCAGCCGAAGACGCCGAGGGTGACCAGCACCACCGCGGGGACGAGCGCCGCGACCAGGCCGGGGGTGATGGTGTGGGCGAAGAAGTACTCGATCAGCTCGATGTCGTGGGTGGCCACGCCCAAGAGGTCGCCGGTGCGCCGCGCGGAGAGGTAGGCCGGCCCCAGCGCGACCAGCTTGCGGAAGAAGCTCATGCGCATGTCGGCGAGCAGGCGATAGGCCATGTCGTGAGCGAGCCACGACTCGAGCCAGTGCAGCACGCCCGCCGCCGGCGCGACGACCAGCAGCGCGATCAGCAGCGCGCCGGTCGGCTCGCCGCGGCTCACCGCGCGGACCACCAGCGCGCTCAGCAGGCCCACCCCGATCAGCGCTCCGACGCGGGCCACCCCCAGCACGAAGGTCACGACGAGGCGGGCGTGGTAGCCCGAGGCCATGCCGAAGAGGATGCGCGCCACCTGGCGCCACCCCGGGCCGGCCGCGCGCAGGACCGCGGGCGCCTCCAGGCCGGCGGGCGCGCCGTCGCCCGCGTCCGGGGCGGCCGCGTCGTCGCGCGCAGCGGGCGTTCCGTCGTCGAGCCGGCCGTCGTCACCCGCCGCGGCGGCCTGGCCCGCCATGAGGCGGCGGTACGCGCCGTCGCGCGCCATCAGGGCCGCGTGGGTGCCGCTCTCCGCCACGTGGCCGTCGTCCAGGACCAGGATCCGGTCCGCGCCGATGATGCTCGAGAGGCGGTGGGCGAAGATCAGCGTGGTGCGTCCGCGCATCAGCCGGTCCAGCGCCTCCTGGATGGCGGCCTCGCTCTCCGCGTCGACCGAGGAGAGCGCCTCGTCGAGGATCAGGATCGGCGCGTCGCGCAGCAGCGCGCGCGCGATCGCGATGCGCTGGCGCTGGCCGCCGGAGAGGCGCACCCCGCGCTCGCCCACCACCGTTTGGTAGCCCTGGGGCAGGGCCGTGATGGCGTCGTGGATGTTGGCGTGGCGTGCCGCGGCCTCGAGCTCGGCCTGGCTCGCGTCGGGGCGGCCCATGCGCAGGTTGTCCTCGACGGTGCCGTGGAACAGATAGGTGTCCTGGCTCACCACCGCGATGAGGCGGCGCAGGTCCGCGAGGGCGAGCGTCCGCAGGTCGTGCCCGCCCACCGTCACGCGCCCCGCGGTCGGGTCCGCGAAGCGCAGGAGGAGCCTCGAGATCGTCGACTTGCCCGCGCCGCTCGCGCCCACCACGCCCACCCGCTCGCCCGCCGCGACGTCGAAGGCCAGATCGCGCAGGGCCGGCCGACGGCCGCCCGGGTAGGCGAACGTGACGCGGTCGAAGGTGATGGAGGGCTGGAGCGCGGGCGCGGTCGGGAGGTTTGCACTCTGAGGGTTTGCGGTGAAGCGATTGTTCTGATCGGGGGGGAGCGGCGCCGCTCCTCCCCCGAGCCCCCCCGGCGCATCGGTCTGGGCGGGTGTCGTCACAGGGGCGCCGATGTCCTTGATCTGCGGCTCGACCGACAGGAGCTCGCGGATGCCGGCGGCGGCGGAGAGGCCGAGCATGCCCTGGTGGAGCACGGTGCGCAGCTCGCGGAGGGGGCGGAAGATCTCGACGCCCAGCATCAGCACCACCACCAGCGCGGTCAGCTCCATGCTGCCGGCCTGCACGCGGTGGGCGCCGAGCCAGAGGGCGACCGCGGCCCCGAGCGCGATGCACACGTCGCTGATGCCGCGGGCCAGGGTGTTGGTGGAGAGCAGCCACATCGTGGCCTGGAAGAGGGAGTGGCCGCGCTCCTCGAGCAGCCGCGCGCGGGCCTGGCTCTGGCCGAAGGCGGCGAGGGTCCGGAGGCCCTGGAGCGCGTCGAGGAACTCGGCGCCGTACGCCTTGTAGGCCTTCGACCGCTCCAGGCTGTGGCGGCTGTCCCAGCGGTGCCAGAGGGTGGGCAGCAGGAAGGTGGCCACCGCGGCCGCCAGGATGACCGCGGCGAGCGGGAGGTCGATGGCGGCCACGATCGCGAAGATCAGGAACGGGGTGAGCGCGGAGACGAAGAGCTGGGGCAGGTACTGGCCGAAGTACACCTCGAGCTGCTGCACTCCCTCCACGATCGAGAGGATGACGTCGCCGGTGCGCGCCTGGGTGAAGTGCGCGGGCCCGAGCGCGGTGATCTGCCCGTAGAGGCGCGTGCGCAGCTGCGCCTGCACCCGCGCCGCGGTGTGGTGCGCGACCATGGTGCGCCCGTACTCGAGCAGGCCGCGCAGGGCGACCAGCGCCGCCACCCCCGCCACCGGCCAGATGAGCCGCGCGGGCGGATCGCCGGCGAGGAGCCGCCCGAGCGCCCAGCCCAGCAGCGCGAGCCGCCCGGTCCCCACCAGCACCGAGAGGAGGCCGGCGAGGGTGGCGCCCGCGATGCGCCCGCGCACCCCGCGGGTGAAGGCCCAGAGCCAGGCGTCGATGTACATCGCGGCTCAGGCCCGCGCGCGCAGTCGACCAGACACCACGCGCA
>Ga0068861_100003186_pt1 | contig 10856 bp, 9 predicted proteins | sample KBSSwiS42_FD_66593 | JGI IMG/M metagenome (GOLD analysis project Ga0068861, IMG submission 66593) | Switchgrass rhizosphere microbial communities from Kellogg Biological Station, Michigan, USA - KBS Switchgrass S4-2 | ecosystem: Host-associated > Plants > Roots > Rhizosphere > Soil ...
CGCAGCGCGGCGAGCAGCGTCTCTGCATCGAAGATACCGCGCTCGCCGGACAGCGCCATGACCTGCACGCCAGAATTGGCGGCCAGGCCGCCGCCCTCGCTGTTGATGACGTGCGCCGTGCGATGGCACAAGACTTCGTCACCGGGGTTGCAGTGCAGCGCGACCGCGATCTGGTTGGCCATGGTCGCGGAGGGCACCAGCACGGCGCGCTCCTTGCCGACCAGGGCGGCGATGCGTTCCTCGAGCCGCCGCACCGTGGGGTCGGTCCGGCGCTGCTCGTCGCCCACGGGGGCGGAGAGCATGGCCTCGCGCATGCCGCGGGTGGGTTGGGTGGCCGTGTCGCTGAACAGGTCGACGATTTCGTGCGTCACCGCTCAGGCTTAGCGGCGCCACAGGGCGAAGGCAACTGTTGCTCGGGCCGGGCGTGCCCGCTGAAAGGCTCGAGCAAGCTGGCTCGTCTCGCGGCTGGTCTCGCCGCTGGTCTCGCGGCTGGTCTCTCGTCTTGGGGCGGCGTGCTATGCCGGCGCGCGTGTCCATCATTTTTGATTGCGATGGGGTGCTGGTCGACAGTGAGCGGCTGGTATCCCGGCTGGAGGCGGAGCTGCTCACGGCCTGGGGCTGGCCCTGCACGCCTCAGCAGCATCGCGACGACTTCAAAGGCTGCTCGTTTCCGGACATGGCGCGGACCATCGAACAGCGGCTCGCAGGGCGGCTGCCGGTCGACTGGATGTATCTGTGGGCAATGGAGACGGCGAACGTGTTCCGCGTCGAGCTGCGGGAAGTGCGCGGGGTGAGGGCGGTGATCGAGCAGCTGCTCGCGGCGCAGCGGGCACTGTGCGTCGCCTCGCAGTCGCCGGCGCCGCGCGTTCGGCTGTCGCTCGGCGTGTGCGATCTCGCGCGCTACTTTGGCGCGCGCGTGTTCACCTCCTCGCTGGTGGCACGGCCCAAACCTGCCCCCGACCTGTTCCTGCACGCCGCGGCACAGCTCGGCGTCGCAGCAGAGCGCTGCACCGTGATCGAGGATTCGCCGAGCGGCGTGCGCGCCGCGGTCGCGGCGGGCATGCGCGTCTTCGGCTATGCCGCAGATGAGGACGCCGAGCGTCTGAGCGCCGCCGGAGCACGCACGTTCTGCGACATGGCGGAGCTGCCGAGCTTGCTCCAGAGCCCGTGGTGAGCGAGCGGCGCTAGGGCTGCGCGGCGTCCGACGGCGCCGCGCCGGCGCTGCGCAGCCGGTAGCCGGCGCCGCGCACCGTCTCGATCGGCAGCGCGTCAGCGAGCTTGGCGCGCAGCCGCCGCACATGAATGTCCACGGTGCGGCGCCCGCCCGAGTAGCGGCTGCCCCAGACCCGCGTCAGCAGGTGCTCACGCGAGAGCACGCGGCCGCGCCACTCGCACAGGTGGGCAAACAGCGCGTACTCCCTGGCCGTGAGCTGGATGGCACGACCGTCCACGTACAGCGTGCGGCTGGCTTCTTCCGCCACGATGCCCTCGATGGGCTCGCAGCGTGCGGGTACCTGGCCCAGGCGCGCGTCGATCGCGGGGCGGCGCCGCTCGAGCGCGCGCAGGCGCAGCTGCAGCTCCTCGCGCGTGTAGGGGTGGAACACGAAATCATCAAAGTCGCCGGGCAGCTCGCCGCAGTCAGGGTGAGCATTGAGCGCGATCAGCGCACCCACCGTGTCGAAATACGGATCCTGGCGCACGGCGCGCAGCGCGCCCACGGCGAGGTCGGCGCGATCGAGCGCCTCGAACACCAGCGCGCGTGGGCCGACGTCGTTGCCGGGCGGGCCCGATCGGTAGAACTCGAGCTGATGCCCGCCCGAGGCGGCGATGCGGGCCAGATGTTCTTCGTCCTTGCTTTGGCCCCCGATGATTGCGACTAGCACGCGCACCTCCATTGTGCGGAAATCAGCGTATTCAGGCCAGCGGAGTCTGTCAAGATAGACAGAATGATACTAATATAGACATCTGGAATTCCCTGAATCGGCGCCTGAGCCCTCGCACCTGTGCTCACCCCCGCGTCGCGAGCCGGCGCAAGGCAGACAGGTAGGGCCGAAGACAAGTGACACTGACGGACACTGACGAGTGACACAGACAAGCGACACGGACGAGTGACACACTCGAACGACATCTGAAGCCAAAAAAGCGGTCGGGCGGCAGTTTACTTCGCGACCAAAAATGCTAGTTGTGGATGTTCGGGGGTGGAACGCGGTCGGCGGGACGAGGGCACTCGGGGGAAGCGGGGGGGCATGCTCACGGCTGGAAGCGATCGAAGCAGGGTCTCGGTGTGCGCTGGCTGCGGCCAGCCTGTAGTCATTTGCGACGCTCGCGATATCACGTTGGCTCGCGTGCTCGAGCCAGCGTTGGCTAATCTCATGACAGGGACGCTGACGAGCGATGGTGCCGCCGGCAGCGGCGAGCCTGGCGTTGGTTGCAGCGCGCCCTCGCGATCTCGCGGCGACTGGCGGGGGAGCTGAGCATGGTGGACGCGATCCATCGACCTGCCGTCGCCGCCAGAGACTACACGGCCACGCTCGAAGCCTACCTCGGCAACGCCGGAGAGTTCGCCCTCGAGCGAGCTTACGAGTTCGGGCGCAGAGCGGCGGGCGAGGGCATGAGCCTGCTCCAGTTTGCGGAGTTGCACCACGCGGCGTTGCGGGCGCTGGTGGCCTCGGGTGAGGCGAGCGTGGAAGAGATCTTGACGCGGGGTGAGCAATTCTTCTCGGAGGGGCTCTCTGCCTTCGAGCTGGTCTTGCGCAGTCACCGGGCCAGCGCGCGGCTGCTCGGCTTGAGTGACGCGCTGATGCGGCCCCACGGGGAGCTCCGCCGCGCCCGCGCTCAGCTCAAGGCGGTGCTGGATGCGACCCGCGCCGTCGTGTATCTGCGGGACGCCGACGGGCGCTTTGCGTTTGTGAACGGCGCCTTCGAACGGTTGTTTGGCGTGAGCGAGGCGCGTGTGCTCGGCAAGACCGCTCACGAGCTCTCTGGCGGGCCGAACGCTGCGACGTTGCAGCGAGACGACGAGCGCGTGCGTCAGTCACAGGTCCCGATCGAGTCTGAAAAGGCCTACGTGCGGGCCGACGGAACGCACATCTATCGCAGCCTGGACATCCCGCTCGTCTATCCCACAGCCGGGTATCCCACAGCCGGGTATCGGACAGAGGGGGATTCGACGCAGGAGGTCTACGCGGTGTGCAGCGTGGCCACCGACATCACCCAGGAAAGGTACGCGAGCGAGGCGCTGGCGCTCGCGAAGGAGGCAACGGACGCCGCCAATCGCCAGCTCGAGTCGTTCAGCCAGTCGCTGGCGGATGAGCTCTTGGCGCCCTTGCGCAGCATCAACGGCTTCACCCAGGCCTTGCTGGAGGAGTGCGGCGCCGCGCTGGACGTTCAGAGCAAGTTCTATCTGTCCAACGTGCGTCAGTCGGCGCAGCGCATGGCGACCCTGATCGACGCGCTCATGTCGCTGTCCAAGCTCGCGCGCGGCGAGCTCCGACCGAGCGAGGTGGACCTGACCGATCTGGCGCGCCGCGTGGCGGCGCAGCTGCATCAGACCGAGCCCGATCGGCGCGTGTCCTTCGAGATCCAGCCCGGCTTGCGCGCGCAGGGGGACCCGCGCCTGTTCGGTGCCGTCTTCTCGAACCTGCTCGGCAATTCCTGGAAGTTTACCCGCCGCCGGGAGCACGCCGAGATCGTGGTGGGCCAGAGCTCGGACCGGGGTTTGAACGTGTACTTTGTCAAGGACAACGGTGCGGGCTTTGACATGGCGCATTCGGGAAAGTTGTTTTCGGTGTTTGAAACCTTGCACTCCCGGCGCGAGTTCGACGGCAATGGCGTGGGCCTGGCTACCGTCCAGCGCATCGTGAATCGACATGGCGGCCGCGTCTGGGCGGAGGCAGTCGTCGACCGTGGTGCCACGTTCTATTTCACCATAGGCGAGCAGTTCAGCTGAGCTTTCTTCCGACACGACACGTGCGACCCGAGGCGACTACCCCGATAGATGGCGAAACGACTGCAGACCCTGATCGTAGAGGATTCGGAGATCGACTCCGAGCTCTTGCTGCTCGAGCTGCGCCGGGGTGGGTACGATGTGGTGTACCGCCGTGTGGAGACGGCAGCAGAGATGCGCGAAGCCCTCGAGGAGGGCGGCTGGGAGATCGTCCTCTCCGACTACTCGCTACCCGCGTTTAGCGCGCTCGCCGCGCTCGAGGTGCTGAAGGGCAGCGGCATCGACATTCCGATGATCATCATCTCCGGAACCATCGGAGAAGACATCGCGGTGCACGCGCTCAAGGCAGGCGCGTGCGACTTCATGCCCAAGAGCCGGCTCGCACGCCTGGCCCCCGCCATCGAACGAGAGCTGCGCGAGTTTCAGGTGCGGCGCCGGCAGCGCGAGGCCGAGCGCGAGCGCAGCGCGAGCGAGGCGCGCTTTCGCGCCATCATGGAGACGGCGACCGAGGGTGTCGTCTCTGCCGATCAGGATGGGCGCGTGGAGTACGCCAATCCCGCCGCCGAAAAAATGTTCGGCTTTCAAGACGAGGAGCTGATCGGCAAGTCATTGCTGGAGCTGATGCCGGAGCGCTTTCATCAGGCGCGTACCGTGGGCCTTTCCGAGTATCTGGCCAGCGGCGTCGCGAACACGGTCGGCCACACCGTGGAGGTGATGGGCCGGCGAAAGGACGGCAGCGAGTTCCCGATCGACCTCTCGCTCGGCAGCTGGAGCTCCGACGGCAAGCTGCATTTCGCCGCGATCATGCGCGATGTCACCGAGCGCAAGAAGGTGGAAGCGCAGCTCCTGGTTGCAGACCGCATGGTCGCCGTGGGCACGCTGTCTGCTGGTGTCGCGCACGAGATCAACAACCCGCTCGCGGCCATCATCGGCAACCTCGACCTGGGCATGCGTGATCTGGCTGACCTGATCGATGATCAGGGCGAGCTCGCGGGGCTGCTGCGCATCCAGGAGGAGATGGTGGATGCCCGCGACGCAGCCGACCGCGTGCGCAAGATCGTGCGCGATCTGCGCGTGTTCTCGCGCGGAGAAGACGAGCTTCCCGGGCCGGTGGACGTGGAGCACGTGATGGAGTCCACGCTGCGCATGGCCTGGAACGAGATCCGGCACCGGGCCAGGCTGGTCAAGAACTACGCTCGCGTGCCGCCCGTCGAGGCCAGCGAGGCGCGCCTCGGGCAGGTGTTCTTGAATTTGATCATGAACGCCGCGCAGGCCATGACCGAAGATCGCGCGGCCACGAACGAGATCCGCATCCACACGGCAGTCCAGGGGGAGCGCGTGCTGGTGGAGGTGAGCGACACGGGCTCCGGGATTGCCCCGGAGGTGATGAAGCGGCTGTTCACGCCCTTTGTCACGACCAAGCCCGTCGGTGTGGGTACGGGCCTGGGTCTATCGATCTGTCACCGCATCGTTACCAGCTTCGGCGGCGAGATCAGCGTCGAGAGCAAGCTCGGTCTGGGCACGTGCTTTCGCATCTCGCTGCCGTTCGCGCGCGAGCCGCTGTCGGCCGCCGCGCGGCCCGCTCCCCCCAGCAGCACGGCGCGGCGGCGCGGGCGCATTCTCGTGGTGGATGACGAGCCGCTGGTGGCCAAGGTCGTGAGCCGCTCGCTGGCTGCGGATCACGAGGTGATCGGGCTCGAGCGCTCGGCAGAGGCGCTGCAGCTGGTGCGTGAGGGCGCGCGCTTCGACGTCATCTTGTGCGACCTGATGATGCCGGAGATGAGCGGGATCGACTTCTACCAGGCGCTCTGCGAGCACGCTCCGGAGCAGGCCGCCGTGGTGGTGTTCTTGACGGGCGGGGCGTTCACTCCGCGCGCGCGCCGCTTCCTCGAGGAGGTCCCCAACCGCTGGTTGGAGAAGCCGTTCGACCCGATTCTGCTCAGCTCGCTCGTGAACTCGAGCGTGAAGTAGCTTCAGCAGATCGCTTCAGAGTGGGTCAGTCGCGCGTCGCACGCGCGCGCACTCTGTCCCACCTTGCGCGTACCGGAAGCCGAATATCCAAGCGGTGGTGCAACAGGCGTGCAACATGCGCGAGCCACTGACAACAGTTGTACGAAGCGTGATACTAGGAGAGTGTCGCTCAGCTTGCTTCGTTCCCGCGCCCCAGAAGGATGGTGAAAGTGATGAAACCGGCCCTGTTCCAGTCGCAGCTGTTCCCGTCGCGCTCTGTTCCGAGTGAAAGGGTTCCGAGTGAACGGGCTCCGAGTGAAGAGCCGCGCACCGGTATCGTGCGCAAGATGGTGGCGCGGCCTTCGCAGCTGCGGGCCATCGCAGCGGTACGCCCCCGGCTGCAGGCGCCCGCCTGGCGCTGTCTCGAGCCGACACAGCCGGAGCCCAGGCAGGTGAGCAGGCGCGACTCGAGCGTGAGCGTCGCGCGGGTGTCGCGAGAGGGTGAGCGCGTGCGTCAGTCGGGGCCCGACGAGTGGCTGCCGGAAGCAGCCGAGTTCGTCCATCGAGCGGCGCTCCTGGTGGCGCAGGGGCTCGGCTTCGAGCGCTGTCGCAGCGTTTGCCTGCAGGGCCCGCGCTCGGTGCTGTCCGTGACGGATGCGGGCCCCAGCACCATCACCGGTGTAGCGGGCCCAGCGCGGCAGCTGTCCAACGTGCTGCGCAACCGAGGGCTCAAGTGATCGCCCAGCGGCTGCTCGGTATTCTCGAGGACGTCAGCGGCGTGCTCGGCAGCTTCGTGGTAGCGCCGGAGGGAGACCTCCTGGTTCGCTCCATGCCGGCCGAGTTCGAGCGCGCCGAGCTCGAGCTCACCGCCAGCCGCGTAGCGCGCATTCTGCAGTGCAGCTCGGCCAACGGCATTCCGCCGCAAGACGGCGTGTTCGACTTCGGCGAGGGTAAGCTCTGGGTGCGCGAGTTCGTGCGCGGCTATCTGTGCGTGCTCTGCAGCTCGGTCGTGGATATGCGCTCCCTGCGCCTGACCGCCCGCCTGGTGGCGCGGGGTCTACCGTCGGAGCTGTGAGCTCGGAGCAAAGCGCTGCGCGGGACTGCGCCGGGAGCCGATCCGTAGTAGCTTCGGCATCCGCGTATGCCCCCACTGCCGACCCCGATCTCCAGCGAGGAAAAGCGTCAAGCCATCTCGCGCGTCCTTTCGAGCCGCGCGCTCGGGCGCTCGGAGCAGCTGCGCGCCTTTTTGCGCTACGTCTGCGAGGCTGAGCTCGAAGGGCGCTCCCACGAGGTCAACGAGTATGCGTTGGGCGTGTATGTTCTGCGGCGGCCCGAGGGCTACTCGCCCGCCGAAGACTCCTGCGTACGAAGCCGCGCGTACGAGCTGAGAAACAGGCTCCGAACCTACTACGAGGCGGAGTCCCCCGACGATCCGATCCGCATCGAGATCGACAAAGGCGGCTACATTCCGCGCTTCGAGCGTGTGTCCGGCGTGCCCTTGCGGGCCCGCCAGCCCAAGCCCCTCGGCGCTCGACTGACTCCGGAGTTGTCTGCGCTCTGGGAGCCGTTTCTCGAGAGCGATGCGCCCTTGCTCATCGCCTTCGACGTCCGGCTGTTTTTCCACGCACCCGCCACCGGACTGGTGATTCGCGACTACCAGACCAATGACCTGGCGGATACCGCCCAATCGGAGCCGCTGGCGCGCTTCCAGCAGCGCATGGGCACGAACGAGTTGACGGAAACGCGTGACTACGCCGATTTTGGCACCGTCCACGCGGCATTCCTGCTCGGGCGCCTGCTGGCAGGCAGCCGGCTCGAGGTCGGGATGAAGCACGCTACTTCCCTGGATTGGCAAGACATCTGGAACAGCAACGTCGTCTTCCTCGGCAAGCCCAACCTGAACCCCATCATGCGCTCCTTCCTGGAAGGCAAGGATCTGATCGCCGATGATCTCGGGGTCATCCACAACGCCCAGCCGAGGGCGGGTGAAGCCGCCGAATACCGCAGCGCCGCGACGCACGGCAGGGGCGAAAAGTACGCGCTCGTCACCCGTGTAAAAGGACCGCAGTCGGGACGGCACGTGCTGTTGTTGAGTGGCGCGGGCGCGGAGCTGATGTGGGCGCTCGCCGAGAGCGTCACGAATCCCGAGCACGTCGCGGAGATCATGTCGCACTTGCTCCTGCCGTCGGGTCAGTACGCGGAAAACTTCCAGGTCGTCATCCAGGCCACGTTCCAGTCGAACGTGCCGGTGAAGATCCGCTACGTGACCCATCACGTCCTGCCCCCCGCGTAGCGGCTGGCGGCGACCTGGCAGGCATCGGGCGTCGATTCGTGACGGTTACGACTGGGTTGGTAACTGTCCGATAACCCCTCGGGGACGAGCAGCCGTCTGCGCACGCCAGGATTATGTTTGCAGGCATAATGATATGCAGCATAATAATCCGGTGGAATTGATCGATCGACGAGACGAGCTGGCAAGGCTCGTCCGACTCGCGAAGGATCCGGAAGGAGGCCTCGCCGTACTCTGGGGCCGTCGGCGCGTCGGCAAGACCCGCCTGCTGCTCGAGTGGTGTCGAACAGACGGTCTCTACTGGGTCGCCGACGGCTCTGCTGCCCAGCTCCAGCTGCGAAATTTCGCAGAGACCGTCGCGACGAAGCTGCCGGGATTTGCCGACGTGGACTACCGAGATTGGGCGTCACTCCTGGGGCGTCTCGCGAAAGAGGCTCGAGCTGCAGGTTTTCGTGGTCCGCTCGTGATCGACGAGCTGCCGTACCTGCTGGCTACTTCTCCGGAGCTACCGAGCGTACTCCAGCGCTTCATTGACCACGACGCCAAGAAGGCGGCGCTCGTGGTCGCGCTGGCCGGCTCCAGCCAGCGCATGATGCAGGGGCTTGCCCTCTCTCCCGACGCTGCCCTGTACGGTCGCGCGAAGGAACTCTTCAAGCTGGAGCCCCTTCTGCCAGGCTACATTGCGGAGGCCCTGGGGCACGCGGATGCTCGGCAGTCCGTCCGCGCCCACGCGACCTGGGGTGGCATCCCACGCTACTGGGAGCTCGCAGCGCAGTTCCCCGATCTGCGCCGCGCCGTCGACGCATTGGTGCTCGACCCGATGGGTGTCTTGCACGAGGAGCCGACGCGCCTGCTGCTCGAGGAAACACCACCCGCCATTGCGCTGCGCCCCATCCTCGACGTCATCGGTGCGGGTGCACACCGCGTGTCGGAGATCGCTGCCCGTGTGGGGCAGCCGGCAACCTCACTTTCGCGTCCGCTCACACGGCTGCAGGAGTTGGACCTGGTAATACGCGAGACTCCCTTCGGGGAAGCAGACCGAGGCACCAAACGCGCCCTGTACAAGCTCGGCGATCCATTCCTGGCGCTTTGGTTTGCGCTCGTGGCCCCGAAGCGGTCGGCACTCGCGCAGCTGCCGCGCGCAGGCCGTTTGCGCCTCCTGGATGCAGTGTTTCCCAGACTCGTCGCGGCAGCCTGGGAGAACCTCTGTAGAAGGGCCGTACCGAAGTTGGTGGAGGGACTCGGGGTGCAGTACGGCCCCGCGGCACGCTACTGGTCGGCGGGGGGAAAGGAATGGGACGTGGTTGCCCGAGCGGTGGACGGCAGTCAGCTGCTGCTCGGAGAAGCAAAATGGACCGACGCAGCTCTGACGGCCGGGAGTGTGCAGCACGCGATCCAGGGCCTGATCGCCAAGGGCATTCCGCCCCTCCGCCATGCCGCCCGACCAGATCTTCAGTACGTGCTGTTCGTACCCGAGCGCCCCAAGGGCAAGCTCGCTCTCTCCAACACCAAGGTGCTCGACGCCCGAGATGTTCTCGAAGCGCTGCGCTGATGGCGCTCGCGCTGGCGGACCTTCGCTCCGACCAGAGCCGGTTGACCTCAGTGCCGACTCATAGTCGTGGGCGCAAACACCAGGACTCCCTCGAGCCAGAGCGGGGCACCAGCGTGTGCCGCACCAGTGATTCGCGGCTTGCTTCTTGCATTGGATTTCGCCGATGAGAGCGAACCTGCTCCGCGTCTGGGCTGGCATTGCGGCGACGATCGCGCTGGGTTGCTCGGCGTCGGCAGAGCACGGCGACGAGCGGGGCGGTACCGCCTCGGCGGGGCCCCCGCTTGGCACAGCCGGTGAGACTGGCACAGTCGGTGAGGCACCGAGCGCTCCGGTGTGTCGCGGACTCTCAGCTAACCTGCCGGACCTGGCCTGCAATTGTCCATTCTCGAGTGAGCCCGATTGTTTCGAGGTCAGCGACGACTTCAAGGTCTGCGGTCTCGCCGACGCTCCTGAAGCCGGCACCTGCCCCGACAGGCCCAGCCCGGTCCGTCGGGACCAGTGCGGCTGCGACGGAAAGACCTGTGAGCCTGGCAAGAGTTGCCGCAAGATCACGGAGACGGTCTCCGGCGGCTCGTTCGAGGAAAATCGTTGCTATGCGGTGTGCCGGAGCAACGACGACTGCGCTGCCGAGCAAGCTTGCGTACCGAACCGGTTCGGGGTTGCCGTGTGTGTGACGCCGGAGTGCCGGAGCGACGCTGATTGCACCGAAGACGCCTGCGGTCACTGCGTTCCAGAGCGCTGGATGGGTTTCCAGGGCGCGACCTGGCAGGGCGAGCCCCGCTGCGTGTACGAGGGCCCGGCGTCTGGCACCAACTGTGGGGGCGCGGGCTTCTTCACCAGCGCGGGCCAGCGAGGGCCCGCCTATCAGGACGCCCACATCTGCCATGCTTGGCCCAGTTTTGGCGCCGACTGAGCCCAACGGCGAATCGCGCGTCGTCCCAGCGACTGTTTGCGGCCTGTCCCTTCCGCGAACGACTCGTCAGCTCATGCTGAGTGCCGTGGCCCGGATGCGGTCGACCCGTCGCTTGAACCAGAAGCGCCCATGAAGCTCTTCGACTTTGAGCTGGGCTCGCTTCAGGGCAGCGTGCGCGAGCTGGCCGAGTCCGACCTCCCCGCCG
>Ga0068861_100003192_pt1 | contig 10842 bp, 10 predicted proteins | sample KBSSwiS42_FD_66593 | JGI IMG/M metagenome (GOLD analysis project Ga0068861, IMG submission 66593) | Switchgrass rhizosphere microbial communities from Kellogg Biological Station, Michigan, USA - KBS Switchgrass S4-2 | ecosystem: Host-associated > Plants > Roots > Rhizosphere > Soil ...
GGCTCTCGCTCAGAGCGGGACGATGCTGATGTGCTCGGTGCCGAGCCGCAGCCGGCGCGGAGGCCCGCGCCGCTCGATCAGGTTGCTGGCGTCGAGCACGCCGAGATCGGCGCAGATGCGGCGAATGCGAAAGACATCGATGTTCAGGTGTTGCTCACTCCTGCGCAGCATCTCACCGAGCACGCCGGCCTCGATCCAGCCCTGCGCGTCGACACGAATGGATTTGGGCAACCCCGTCTGCAAACGGCAACGCGCGAGCGTCAAGAGCAGGTAGAAACACGCTCGATAGTCCAGCTCGCGCGTCTGCCCGGCACCGCTCAGGCAGAGTTGGACCGTTTCTTCGTCCGAGCTCACCTTCAACAGCACTCGCAGATCTCGCGTGTAGCCGAGGTTGGGGGCTGCCCCATCCGGGCCCTCCAAATCGGCCGCCGCCATTTGACCGGGCGCGGTCTGCGTGCGATTCACGGCTTTGGGACACGAGAAGCGCCAGCGGGCCTCGTTGATGACGACCATGTCCCCGTGCTGCAAAGGCCGCGTTTCGTTCGGCCCTTCGAGCAGCCACAGCCCGCTCGGGTGCGAGAACAACGTGTGCGTGGCAGTCTCCGCGTCGGGCAGAGCCAGGATCTTCTCTTCGAGGGGCCAGAGCGGTTCCCCTCCGCGCACCGGCAACAGCATCACCGTGGGGCCGCTCGCGTCGTCAAAGTCGAAGCGATTTTCCAAGGTCCCGAGCGCCAGACTCGCGCCCGGTCTCAGCGCACTGATGACACCCGGCGGGAGCCGCACGCCATCCACAAACGTTCCGTTGCGGCTGTTCAGATCCTCGATCTCCCAGCGCCCCGAATCTGCCCAGCGGAGCGCGGCATGATGCAGGGAAACGCTGGGCAGGTCGCTGCACACGGTCGCGGCCTGGGCGCGCCCGAGCAAGCTCTCGTGCTCCAGGTAGTACGTCACTCCACTCGCTGCATGTCGAAGTCGCGCCATGTAGGAACCCAGAGCTCGCGCTCCAGCCGGGGAGCACTGAAAGGGACGCTAACACGATTGTTGCGGGCGCGACCAGTGCGGGGAGCAGGGGCCCGCTCGCGCGCACGGACCGGGCTTGACGCATGGGCACGCCCACTTCAAGCTCGGGGCCGCCGCGGACACGGCGAGGGAGCACAGCGCGTTGGTTGACTTTGATGGCCGAGCGGGGAATCGAAAAACGGCGCTGTCACGGCGCGAGCTGTTGCGCGGTGGCGTCGTCGCCGCCAGCAGTGCCGTGGCCTCGGCGGCGTGCGGACCGGCGGACCTCGGCTCACTCGGCGATGGCGCCGTTTATCCCCGGGCGCTCGAGCCGAGGGATCGGGTGCGGATCGTGGCCCCGGCTCGTCCGGGAGATGCGCGGCTCGTGCGGGGCACCGAGATCCTGGAGAGCTTCGGGCTCGTCGTCGAGTTCGGCACGCACGTCTACGACAGCTACGGATATCTGGCGGGCACGGACGGCGACCGTCTCGAAGATCTCAATGCGGCGTTTCGAGACCCCGGCGTCCGTTGTGTCTTCGGAGCGCGTGGCGGCTACGGCACGCAGCGCATCGTCGACGGGCTGGATGTCGAAGCGGTGCGCCGCGACCCGAAGATCTTCATCGGGTTTAGCGACCTGACCTGCCTGCACGGCAAGCTGTGGCGTGCCGCACGTCTGGTCAGCTTCTACGGTCCGCTGGCGACCTGGACCGATGCCCGCACGGGCCCCGATTCCATCGAGTCCTTGCGCAAGGCGCTGATGACGACCGATCCCATCATCCTCACGCGCGACCCTGCCGAACCCAGCGCTGCGGTGAACATCCGAGGAAACGCCTCTGGCATCGCCACAGGTCCGCTCATCGGCGGCAATTTGACCATCGTCGAGACCGGTCTCGGCACCGGTGATTTCCCGAGCCTCGAGGGTGCCATCTTTCTGTTCGAAGACACCGGTGAAGCGCCGTACAGCTATGACCGAATGCTCACCCAGCTCCTGCGCAGCGGCGCGCTGGACGAGATCGCCGGAGTCGCGATCGGACAGTTCGACTTGGCGAATGGCGCTGCGGGCGAGTGGACGGCGGCACAGGCCGTTTCCGACCGCTGCCAGGACCTCGGTGTGCCGGTGCTCGGCGGTCTACGCATCGGCCACGGCAAGGGGCAGCTCACGGTGCCGCTCGGTGCGCGCGCGACCATCGATACGACCGCTGGAACTCTGACGGTGGAGCCGGGCGTGTCGTAGCGTCCCGGCACGACCTCGGCTCTTGCCGCAGCGCATGAGAAGCTACTTGGAATCGTTGGCAGCGGCTCCGCCGTGACCTCGGGGCGCAGCCGGGCTCGTTGCTCGGCAAACGCCCGGGCAGACCGGGACATTTCATGGCATAGTCTGTTGCATGCTCGGAGTCAGGAGCAGGTCCGACCTGGAGGTCGCGCGTGAGTTCGCGTCCGAGCTGGCTGCCTCGTTGCCTCTGAACTTGCTGAGGGTGTCCTTGTTCGGGAGTCGCGCGCGGGGCGACCACCGTGTCCGATCGGATTTCGACCTGATGATTCTCCTCCGTGATGCCGACCGAGCGTCGCGAGCGAGGATTCATGCCGCGGCCGTCGAGTGGGAGCTCGCTTACAACATCGACCTCTCGGCGAAGATCTTGGCGTATGCTGAGTTCTCGCGATTGCGTACGGGCCCCGAGCTGTTCTGGCAGCATTTTGATCGCGACGAGTTGGTACTATGGCGGACGCTCTCCACGCCCGTGTGAGCGCTGCCTTCCGTCGTGCACGCGACAAACTCGTGGTCGCGGCTCGAGTGCTGGACGCGGGCTTCCCCGCAGATAGTGTCTCCCCCGCGTACTATGCCTGTTTCCACGCCGCAGAGGCCGCGCTGGCCGTAGAGGGAGATGCTCCGCGGACGCACGAAGGTTTGAAGTCTCTCTTCGGTCTTCGTTTCGTCCAATCCGGGCGGTTGCCTGCACAATTGGCCTCGACGTTGCGCGCACTCAAAGACGAGCGGGAGAACGGCGACTACTCGGTGTTCCCAGCCATCACCGAAGAGGATGCCCAGTCGGCCATCGCGGATGCCGTGGCATTCGTCGGCGCAGTGGCGGTCTTTCTCGAGGGCCAGGGCTTCGTGACGCGCGACTGAAGCCTGGACCCTGACCCGAGGATGCGGTGACGCTCCCGACGAACCAGACAGGCCACCTGGCGCATCCAGCCGCTGGGAGCCAGCGCCGGCGCCAGAGCCCGGACGGCGGGCATTCCTGGGGTCGATCGCTGCGCTCGGTAGCGAGCCCTTTCGGTCATCTGGTGCCGGCGAGAGCGCGGGCGGGGCTCTCGTCAGGAGCGGCAGAGCGGCCAGAGGAGAAACCATTTTCGCAAATGATTCGGATATTTATCTCATCATCTCGAATGTATTACCGCCGACTCGGGAGAATCCCTCGGGCAAATTCTCGGCAAAAAAAAGCGCGGGCGGCGCGGCCTTCACGGGGCCAGTTCCGGTGCAGAGATTCGAACTCCGATTCAGGGATTCAAAGTCCCTTGTCCTACCCTTAGACGACACCGGAAGACGGGGACGAGCTTAGCAAAAGGGCCCGCCTGACAAGGCGATTACTGGCCCACCCTGTAGTGGGCAACCCCCTGTAATGGGCAACCCTGGCCGAGGTCAACGTGCCGTTAGCGTCCCGAGGTGCCCGCTCAGCGGGTGCCGGCTCGCTAAGTGCCGAAGGTCCCACCCGAGGTGTGCGAAGTACGCTCCGAAGTAAGAGTGTGGACCAGATCGGTCACTTCGCTCACGGCAGCGGGCGGGGTGTGGGGGAAAATGCCGTGGCCGAGGTTGAAGATGTGGCCCGGCGCCGTGCCTGCCGCGGCGAGCACGGCGCGCACGCCGGCGTGCAGGCGCTCGCGCGGGGCGCTGAGCAGGTTCGGGTCGAGGTTGCCCTGGATCGCGACGCCGTTGCCGAGCCGGGCGCGGACGACGTCGAGCGGGATGCGCCAGTCGGCGCCGATCACGCTGCCGCCCGTTTCGAGCTGTAGCTCGAGCAGGGTGCTGGTGTCGGTGCCGAAGTGGATCACCGGCACGCCCGTGGGCTCGAGGGCGGCGAACACGGGGCGGAGATAGGGCTGAATGAACTCGCGATAGTCGGCCGGCGAGAGCTGCCCCACCCAGGAGTCGAAGACCTGGACGGCCTGCGCGCCCGCCTCGATCTGCGCGAGCAGAAAGCGCCGCACGACCTCGGAGAGCTTGGTCATGAGCTGCCCCCAGAGCTCGGGCTCTCCGTACATGAACGACTTGGTCTTGCTGAACTGTGAGCTCTTGCCGCCTTCGATCAGGTAGCTGGCGAGCGTGAACGGAGCGCCGGCAAAGCCGATCAGGGGCGTCTTGCCGTCGAGCTCGCGGCGGATGCTGGTGACGGCCTCGAGCACGTAGGCGAGGTCCTCTCGCGGCTCAATCACGCGCAGCTTTTCGACGCCCTTGCGATCGCGCACCGGCTCGAAGAAGCGCGGCCCCTCCCCTGCTGCAAACTCGAAGGGCGCGCCCATCGGCTCGAGCGGCAGCAGGATGTCCGCGAACAGGATGGCCGCGTCCACTTTGTGCGCACGCACGGGCTGGAGCGTGACCTCGGTCGCCAGATCGGGCTGCTTGCAAATCTCGAGCAGCGTGTGCCGCTCACGCAGCTTGCGATACTCCGGCATGTAGCGCCCGGCCTGGCGCATGAACCACACCGGCGTCGCGTCCACCGATTCGCGCCGGCAGGCGCGCAAGAATCTGTCCCACATCCCGGGCTGCTCTTCCGAACTCGCGGCTCTCGTCGAAACTCGGTTCGCGCGGGCGCCGAGGCGCCTAGCGAATGCCTGCTGAAGCTTCTACACGCGTCGGGGCGAACTCGGCTTCTCTGGCGGCACTCTGTCCCGAGCTCGCGACGGCGCTGCCCGTGCCTTCTGGCTGAGCACGCTGGCTGCTGCTCTTGTCGCCCATCTCATGCGTCGAGGGGTCGTACTTCGAAGGGCACTTCGCAAAAATCTTGCTGGCTTGCAGGTGGCCGTCCGCGGCGAGGCGGCCCTCCGCCGTGACCTCGACGCCCTCCTTGTCGCGGAAGGTGTCCGGCACGATGCACAGCGGGTAGCGCACCTCGAGCGCCTCGCCGGTTTTTTCGTGCAGCGTGCGCATCATGAAGCGGTACTCGCAGGGCGAATCGCGCCGCACCAGCGATCCGGCGACGAGCGCGCCTTGCACGCGCACCAGACGATCACCAAATTGCGCCCCCTGGGCCTTGATCTCGTCCACGCGGTACGAGTAGGCGACCGCCTCTTGCCCGCCGGCGAACACGATCGCCAGGATGCCGCCCATCAGCGCGAGCAGCGCGCCGAGCAGACCCCAGCGCATCTTGCCCGGAGCTTGTGCGGCCTCTACCGCAGGCGCGCGCCGCTGCGCGTCTGCCACGACGGGCCGCGCTTCGTCCGTGGCGCTGGCCTGCGCCGAACCGGCACCGCCGTCCCCGGCTGTGGGGAGAGAGCGTTCGGGATGGGCAGCATCTGCGTCCCGGACAGCCTGCTCGAGTTCGTCGTCTATGCGGCTCATGGTGCTTTCATCCTAGCCCCGACCCCTGTCGGGATCCAGCATCAGTGCTGGGGTTCCAGCGAAAACAGTCGAGGTTACCGGGCGTTGCGGCCACGCCGCCCGCCAGCGATTTTTCCACTCGGGGCAGCCCGTTCGGGCCCGGCGAGCCTGCGGCAACGTTCAGCCGGGATCGCATTGGAGCTTGTGGCGTCACGCAGGCCGCGGCAAGTCGGCAAAGTGGCTTTCCAGCACTCCCCCGTCGATCTCGATCGCGCCCTGGCGCGGGCAGCGGGCCAGTGGGCGGGTTGGCGCAGCCGCCTGCGCTCAGAGCCCGGGCCCGAAGGGGACGACGATGACGTGCTCGAGCAATTTCGCCCGCTAACCGGGTTATCGCTCTTTCGAGAGCTGCGCGACCTGCCCGAGCACGATCCGCTGCGCGAGCCTTTGCAGCGCTGGGTGTATCGCCTCGCCGAGCAGCGCATCAACGGCGAGACGCTGACGCGGCTCGAGCGCGAACGGCGCCGCAAGCGCGAGATCCCAGACGCACCGGGACGGGCCTCGGTGAGCATCGCCCGGTTGCTCGCCGGTTGTCTCGAGGACGCGCCGCGGCGAGAGCAGTGGATGCGGCTATTCCTGGAGCAGGCGCCCGTCCTGTCTGCGATCAGCGTCGAGCTCTGGCAAAGGCGGCGCGAGATCGCGCGGCGCATGGGCCTGGCGTCGCCGGCGGAGATCGAGTCCGCGCTGCAGCCAGCCGCAGCGCCTGCTGCGCTGCCCGCGCCGGGGGCAGCTCCCGCCGCTGTCGCCGGCGGCCCGGCGCCGGACGCGGCGCCCGAGCTCGCGCGCCGCCTGTCGGACGCGCTGCGGGAGCGTTTTCGCGAGCTGGGAGCCAGTTCGCCCGCGGCGCTGATCGACACGGCGATCGGGCGCGACGTGGGCGGCAATTGGCCCGGGCGGCTCTCGCCGCAGCGGCTCGCCGACTACTTCCGCCCAGGGGATCTGCTGCGCTCGCTCGATCTGCGGCTGGACCCGTTGCCGAATGCGCTCGGGGCGGCCAGCTTTTGTCGCGCGCTGGGCGTGCTCGGCGCAGCCTGGCTCGAAGCGCTCGCTCCGCGCGACCAGCCCTTCGTGGTGGCGCACGATCCCTATGGCGCCAAGCGGCACGAGGCGGCCGCGCTGTTCACGCTCTTGCCGCTGAACGCGCAGTTCTTGATGCGCCAGCTGGAGGTGCCGCGCTCGGCGCTGCCGGACGTGCAGCGCCAGCTGGCGCAGCTCTGGCTCATCGATCTCGGTCAAGCCGCGTTCCGCCTCCGGCTGCGGCCCTACGCGCTCGAGAGCGAGCGCGCCTTTCGCGAGGCGTCGAGCGAGCTCGCGCATCGCGATCTGCAGCTGTCGCTGCCTCCCGCACTGGCGGGCGCGCTGTTTCAGCTCGACATCGAAGACGAGCAACGGCTGCTCGGACGGCTGCTCGCTGCGGATCGCGACCGCGAGCTCACCGAGGTGCACGACGAGGACTGGTTCCGCAATCCGCGAGCCATCGAGCAGCTGCGCGCCGAGGCACATCGACCGCCGGCAGTGCGGGTCGAGCTGGCGCGCGCCGAGGCGGCGCTGCTCGGGGTGACGAGGCGACTGGACAAGCTCCTGCGCTGAGCGCGGGCAGGCGTGTCCCTCGAGCTAGAGTGCCACGCACAAGAGCCACAGCACGCCGATGGCCCGAGCGACGGCCGCGCCGCTGGTGACGGCGAAGCCCACCAGCAGCACGCGCGTGAAGCGGTTGCGAAACCAGTCCTTTAGCGACGCCACCTGGCTCAGCCCCTCCCTGTCGGCGAGCGTGGGGCGCCGCAGCAGGGCCTCCACGTAGGCTGCTACCCGCCCCGCCTCCGCTCGCGGCAAGAACGCGAGCAACAACGACGAGAGCGGCGCCACGAGCAGCGTGAGCAGCCGAGCCCGCGCGAACAGCGCCGGCACCAGCACACAGACCGCATGGATCACCACCAGACCGAACAGCATGCGCCGCAGCTCCGCGAAGCCCGCGGCGTAGCCGTGATAGAGCGCTGCCAGACCGAGCAACGGCAGCACCCAGCTCGAGACGCGCCGCCGCCAGCCGGGCGGAGGGATCTGACTCAATGCGTCGCGATCGACCGGCGTGTTCAGGTAGGTGACCATGCCGCTGACGTGGCCCGCTCCCACCACGGCGACCACGCACTTGCCGGGCGCCTCGCGCACGGCGCTCATCAGGAAACGATCCCGTTCGTCGATCAGCGGCCGCTGCAGGCGCGGCATCACCTCGGCGAACTCGCGCACCAGCTCGTTGATGGTGTCGCGATCCTTGAGCGCCTCCACCTGCTCTTTCGTGATTTCTCCGCCCGCAAACAGCGAGCCGACCAGCGTACCGATGAGCTGCACGCAATCCCACACGCTGAGCGCCGCCCAGGTGCGCTTGAGCGTCGCCTGAATGTCGCGATCGACGAGCAGCAGGCGCGCTCCCACGAGCGCGGCCTCGTCGATGGCCGCGAGCATTTCGGCACCGGGCCGCACTCCGAGCTTTTCCCCGAGCCGGCGCTGGTAGCTGGTGAGCACCAGGCTGCTCAACACAAACAGCACGCGGCGCTCACGGATCACCTCGAAGATGTCGAGACTTCGCCAGCGCTTCGGATCCACCAGCGCCTGATGCCGCGTGGCGTCGAGCTCCACGCATACCGTGTCCGGGGTCAGATCCCGAATCACCCGGCCCACGTCGTCGACGCTGCGCTGCGACACGTGGGCTGTCCCCACGAGATACAGGTCGCGACCCTCGTAGCTGAGGCGTGTCACGCAATCTAGCGAAGCAACACTCATCCTGGACCCCCGAAGTACTCGTGGGGCCGAGCCGGCGCAAGCGGCGCTTGCGGTCAGACCGCGCGGGTCAGACACTCGCCGCCGTGACGCTCTCCGGACGCAGCGCGATCGATGCCACCCCGAGCCACCTGGCAGCGGCCCTGTCGAGCCTGCCTCGGCAAGATCCCGAGGCCGTGGATCTGACGCTGTCGAATCCGACGCAGGCGGAGCTGTCTTACGCCGCCTACCAACCGAGCAGTTTCGCTGCTCTGCCGGAGCAGCTCGCCTACGACCCCGATCCCCTGGGTGAGCGCGCGGCGCGAGAAGCCATCAGCGCGCATTGGCCGAGCTCGCGCGCGCGGCCCACGCCGGAGCAGTTGCTGCTGCTGCCGAGCAGCAGCGAAGCGTATCACTATTTGTTCTTGCTGCTGTGCGACGCGGGCGACGAGGTGCTCGCCCCGGAGCCGAGCTACCCGCTCTTGACGCATCTGGCCAGTCACGCGGGCATCACGCTCCGGCCCTATCGGCTCGCCTACGACGGCGCCTGGCACATCGATCTCGATTCGGTGCGCCGCGCGCGAGGACCGAAGACACGTGCGCTGGTCTTGATCAGTCCGAACAACCCCACCGGATCGTACACCAGCCAGGTCGAGCTGGAGCGTCTGGCGGAGCTCGGGCTGCCGCTCGTCAGCGACGAGGTATTTGCACACTACGGCCACGAGCCACGGCCCGAACGCCCTGCGAGCGCCTTTGCGGCGACCGGTGCGCTCACGTTCTGCATCGACGGCTTGTCCAAATCTGCGGGCCTGCCGCAGCTCAAGCTGAGCTGGGTGGGCGCGAGCGGCCCTGACGGCCTGGTAAAGGAAGCGCTGCAGCGCTTGGCCTGGATCGCTGACACGTATCTGTCCGTGGCCACGCCCGTGCAGCGCGCGCTGCCGAGCTTGCTGGAGCGCGCGCCGGCTTTTCGCGCCGAGCTCCGCGCCCGGCTGCGCGACAATCGGCAAGTGCTGGAGCGCTGCCTGGCTGGATCGGCTGCGACACTGCTCGCGAGCGAGGGCGGCTGGTATGCGGTGGTGCGCCTGCCGGATCTGGCGGAGGAGGATGCCTGGGTGCTCGGGCTCCTGGCACGCAAGGTCGCGACGCACCCCGGCTACTTCTACGATTTCGCCGAGCGCTCGCCGCACCTGGTGCTCAGCCTGCTGCCGCCGCCGGCAGCCTTTGGCCGCGGCGCACAGCTGCTGCGACGCGAAGTGGACCGCCGGGCGCACGGCGGCTGAGCGCAAAGCACCGGGCTCGCGCCCGCGCCAGCTCGCGCTACTTGGGCGGCGGCTCGTCCTTTGGCTTCTGCTCGCTCGGCGAGAGCGCGTGCTCGACCTTGTCCCCCGCCTTGTCCAGGCCGCCGCCGGCCTTGTCGAGCGTCTGGTTCAGCTCGCGGCCGAGCTCTGCGATGCGCTGATCCAGATCCTGCTTGGCCTTCTGCCACTGCGCACTGCTGTCCGCCTTGAGCTGTGCCACCTGCTGGCGCGTGTCGTTCAGCTCGGCCTCTAGCTTCTGGCGGGAGCCGTCGACACTGTTCTGCGCCTTGGCCTTCAAGGCGTTGATCGAGACCGTCAGCTCTTGCAGCTTGGCGTCAGCCTGGGTCTTGAAGTCCCCCACCTCGCGATCGAGGGATTGCTTGGCGTCCGATGCGGTCTCGCGAGCACGATCGCGCACCTCGCGGCTATCTTGCTCGATGCCGTCGACGGTGCGTTGGCAGCCGAGCGCGCCCAACAGGAGCAGGGCCTTCGCGAGCAGGCTCTTCATGGGCAGGCTCTTCGCGAGCAAGCTCTTCGCGAGCACGGACGGGTTGCATGCGACGCAGCGATCCATGCGGCGCAGCTTAGCAGCTGAAGAGCCTGGCGCGCCACTGGCCGACCGCGCGGCGGGCCGGATCAGCGGTGTGCCACCACGGATGCCACGTAGCCGGCGAGCAGGCCCATCGTCGCGAGCCAGAGCAAGCCCACCCAAAACCAGGCGCGCAGCGAGGGACCCGCAGGTCGCCGCTGCAGCACGTCGACCGAGGGCGGCGCGACGGCGACCACTGGCGCGGCCGGTTCGGCGGCGGGTAATTGACGGCTCAGAGCAAGCGGCTGAGCGCAGGTTTCCCCCGCGCTCGAACAGACCTGCTCGACGAGAGAGGGCCCGCTGCCGGGCGCGTTCGCCTCGCGGCACGCCTCGTCCACGCTCGGCAGCGTGGGTTCGGGCACGCACAGCGTGGCCACGGCGCTGATGCCTTGCACCACCTCGGCGATCTCTTGATGGGTCGCGAGGTGCGCCTCATCGATCAGCTGCAGGCGCGCGAGCAGACCACGACAGTCTTGCGGGCGCAGCGAGACGTCGAGGTTCATGGCCTGCACCGCCAGCTCGAACAGCGGCAGCGCCCACTCGGCGTCTGCCGGCAAGGTCAAGGGAGGAGCCCCCAGGCGCAAGCGGGCATGGCTGGCCTTGAC
>Ga0068861_100003195_pt1 | contig 10838 bp, 10 predicted proteins | sample KBSSwiS42_FD_66593 | JGI IMG/M metagenome (GOLD analysis project Ga0068861, IMG submission 66593) | Switchgrass rhizosphere microbial communities from Kellogg Biological Station, Michigan, USA - KBS Switchgrass S4-2 | ecosystem: Host-associated > Plants > Roots > Rhizosphere > Soil ...
CGCGTGGAGCCTGGCAGCCGTCTCGAGCAGGAAGAGATCTTCGGACCGGTGCTGTCGGTCATTCGGGTCTCTACGCCGGAAGAAGCATTCGCGGTGAACAACGATGTGAAGTACGGACTTTCGTCGTCGGTGTACACACGAGACGTCAACGTGGCGTACCGGGCGCTCGTGGAGCTCGACAATGGAATCACGTACGTCAACGCGCCCACGATCGGTGCCGAGGCACACCTCCCGTTCGGGGGTGTAAAGCAGACGGGCAACGGGCACCGCGAGGGTGGCTGGGAAGTCTACGAGTTCTATTCGGAGACGAAGGTCGGGTACATCGATTTTTCGGGGTCGTTGCAGCGAGCACAGATCGACAACTACGCAGGCAGTCCTACGTAGCGGATCACGGGGGCGTCGCTTGCGAAGCTCTGACACCGCGAATTAATTCACCAGGTGGTAATGGCGCTGACACAAGACATACGTCTGGCACTCGCCGATCGAGTGCAGCGACGAGTCGAGGGGCGGGGGATTCCTCGTCATGTCATCGACGACGCGGTTTCGCGCGTTGGCGAGGCGCTCGATCGGCTGTCGCCTGCGCCGGAAACGCGCATGCTGCCAGAGTCGATCGTGGCCGTGTTCACGGCGCCATCTGCTCCGGACCTTGGGTCTCGCGTTCGTGCTGCGTTGCTAGCTGAGTCGGTTGCCCTGCTCGGCATGGGAAGCGGTACATCTGGCCGCCATACCGTCGCGACCGTTCTGCTCGCTGCCGACGCTCGTCCCGCCGCCGAACGCGCGGCCGCACGAGTATCGGCCGCGATCTCGTTCGTTCGCGACCCGTTTCCTCCTACGTCGTCGCAATGACCGAAGTCGCCCACACTACCCCGGTCCGTCCACCGGTCAGCGAGGAGCACCGCGCCGAAGCGCTGCGGCGCGTGAATCGCAGCACGGGACAGCACTGGGGACTCTTTCTCGAGTGGGCGAAGTCGTTCACGATCGCGATCATTCTGTTCCTGGTCGTTAGGACGTTCCTCGTCGAGGCGTTCAAGATCCCGAGCGGCAGCATGGAGAAGACGCTCCTCGTGGGCGACTTCCTCCTGGTCAACAAGATGGTGTACGGGGCGGAGATCCCGTTCACTGGCAAGCACCTTCCGGCGATTCGCCATCCGCAGCGCGGTGACGTAATCGTTTTCCAATGGCCGCTCGATCCAACGAAGAACTTCGTGAAGCGACTCGTCGGCGTTCCCGGCGACACGCTCTACATGAAATCCGGTGAGCTGTACGTGAACGGCGAGCACCAGAACGAGCGCTACGTAACACACAGCGAACCCGACATGGATCCGACCGCGGTCGACTTCGAGTGGCAGAAGAAGTACCTGGTCAAGACCGCCGAGGCCGCGACCGGAGTGCCGTCTCGTAACAACTGGGGTCCGCTGGTCGTCCCGAAGGACGAGTACTTCGTGCTCGGCGACAATCGGGACAACTCGCTCGACAGTCGCTACTGGCAATTCGTTCCCGATTCGCTCATCCGCGGGCGCCCCATGTTCGTCTATTACAGTTACGATCCCGACTCGCTGGATCGTATGTCGTGGCTCACCAGGATCCGATGGACGCGTATCGGGGAGCGCGTCCGTTGACCTCACGTCCCGACATGGATAACCCCTCCGACCGTCTCACCAGGCGCGCGAAGGCGCGGTGGGAGAAGCGAAACATCGAAGGAGCCGCTGGTCGTATGGCCGCCACCACCCCGAAAAAGACTTCCTACGAGGAAGGCTCGCTCGACCAGTACCTGCGCGACATCAGTGCCTACCCACTGATCAGCCGCGACGAGGAGGTCCGGCTTGCGCAGCGCATCCGCCAGGCTGACCAGGAGGCGCTCGACAAGCTGGTTCGGTCGAACCTGCGCTTCGTCGTGTCGGTGGCGAAGAAGTATCAGAACCAGGGCGTATCGCTCTCGGATCTGATCAACGAGGGCAACCTCGGCCTCATTCGCGCGGCGCACAAGTTCGACGAGACGAAGGGCATCAAGTTCATCTCGTACGCCGTGTGGTGGATCCGTCAGGCGATCCTGCAGGCGCTCGCCGAACAGTCGCGCATCGTGCGTGTCCCGCTCAATCGCGCGGGCACGCTGCACCGCATCGGCAAGCGAGCGAACGCGCTGCTCCAGGAGCTCGGCCGCGAAGCGACGCACGCCGAGATCGCCGACGGCATGGACATCACCGAGGAAGAGGTCGCGAAGACGATGTCGATCTCGCAGACCCATCTCTCCCTCGATGCACCGCTGACGCCGGGCGAAGACAACAAGCTGCTCGACTATCTCGCCGACAACGTCAACCCAACGCCTGACGAGCAGACGTTCGAGAAGGCGCTGACGGAATCGATCGAGGAAGCACTATCGAGTCTCAAGGAGCGCGAAGCGAAGATCCTTCGTCTCTACTTCGGCCTGGACGGTGAGGAGCCGATGACGCTCGAGCAGATCGGGTCGCTGCTCGGTATCACGCGCGAGCGCGTGAGGCAGATCAAGGAGAAGGCGCTGTCGAGGCTGCGCCACGTGTCGCGAGCACGCGCGCTGGAGAGCTTCCTGGGCTAGCGGGGCCGACTGCTGACGGGGTGTGAGATGGGCGGGTCCTCGGGGCCCGCCCATCGTGTTTCGTGACGCGGAACGATTAGCATTCCATCCATGGCTGCCAATCAGCGCACGCACGTCGATCCACCGGTGGTGGATGAGTCGACCGAGTCGGCTCGAACGCTGGCGTGGCCGGGGCTCAAGCGAGTGCTCACCGTGTTCGGTCATGTCGCACGGCTCAACTGTCCCAACTGCGGCGACGGTCCCGTGCTCCGACACTGGTTCAAGATGCGCGAACGGTGCGGCAACTGCGGATTGGCCATCGAGCGAGGAGAACGCGACTATTTCATCGGGTCGATGATGTTCAACCTCGCGGTTTCCGAAACACTGTTCGCGATCGCGTTTGTTCTGCTGCTGGTGATCCGCTGGCCTAACGTGCCGTGGGACACGCTCGAGTGGGCGGCGCCGGCGGGGATGCTGGCCGCCCCGTTCGTGTTGTTCCCGTTCTCCAAGCTGGCCTGGCTTGGATTCGACATCCTGCTACGACCGGTGACACCCAATGAATTGAAGCCCTGACGGGCCATCGATTCCCGATTCCCTATTCCCGATTCCCGACGAATGGCGCAACAGAACTCGTTCGACATCACCACCGGCGTCGATCTGCAGGAAGTCGACAACGCGATCAATCAGGCGCAGAAGGAGATCGCGCAGCGATACGACTTCAAGGACTCGAAGGCGACCATCGACTTTCAGCGCGGGGAAGGGAAGATCCTCCTCACCGCCGACAGTGAGTTTCGCATGCGCGCGCTCTTCGACGTCGTGCAGGCGAAGCTCATCAAGCGTGGCGTGCCGGTGAAAAACCTCGACATCGGTGAGATCGAGCCGGCGGGCGGCGACACCGTGCGCCGTGAGGTCGGGCTCAAGATGTCGCTCGACGGCGACACGGCGAAGAAGGTCGCGGCCGCGATCAAGGATGCGAAGATGAAGAAGGTCCAGGCGGCAATTCAGGGCGACCAGGTCCGCGTCAGCTCGCCGTCGCGCGACGAGCTGCAGCTGGTCATGCAGATGCTCCGCGCCAAGGACTTCGGCGTGGAGCTGAAGTTCGGGAATTATCGTTAGGCTTCGTCCGGGTCGACCGCGCGCATTTCCGTCGAGCGCTGCTTGATCCACTCGTCGACGGTCGGTGTGACGAACAAGTCATCCGCGATCGCCGCCACCTCCTCGGCCTCCTTCCACTCCGCCGCCAACTTCGTCAGCTCGCCCTCGAGCGCGCGCCGCTCCGCTTCTTCGTGCACGGCCATCTCGAGCGCCAGACGCTCGACGGGCATGAGGCTCATGGCGCCGACGCGGCGGTACCGCGCCATCATGCGGCGCCCATGGAACCGCGAGAACCGCGCCGCGGTCTTCTGGAGGAACCCGTCCGCGTCGCCCACCTCGTCGATGTGGTTGACCGCGCGCTGCACGAGTCGACCTGCCCCACCCAGCCAGTTTGCGCGCGCGAGCAGTCGACCACCCGCCGACAGGGCCTTGTCACCGTCGTAGTGGGATGCGCCTCCATCGTGCGAGACGCGGAGCGTCAGCTCACCAGTATATCGGTCGGTGTAATACGCCGATTCCCAGAGGTGGCGGATGCGCACTGTCAATTTGCCGCCGTTCGAGGCCGGCAAGCGGAGCGCCACGCGCTCCCACTGCCAGTAGTCCTTGATGTCCATCGCGATCATGCCCGGCACGACCCACAACGGCGCGCTCGCTCCAAACGCAAAGAACGCGGGCGCGATGAAGGGCGCGGCAATGGGCGCCGCCGCCACCGCGGCGGCGACTCCCGCCACACCGGCGACGCCGGCCGCGATCGTGGCTCGGCTGTGTCGGTGCTTGAGCTGCGAGCCGTAGCGCCACGCAGCGAACTCGGGTCGCAGCGGCTTGCCGATCCGAATCAGGTCGATGCCGCCGACGTTCGGAGCCAGCCCGATGTTGTCCGTCGACACTCGTGCCCGAGTGCTTCGATACAGCCGCTCGCACTCCTCGATCGCCTCCCACCGCTCGTCGAGTGGAGACAGGTTCCAGCGGCGGCATTGCGGGCACACCGCCCACAGCCTGCCTCTCGCGGAGTCGAACGCCAGCCGCGAGCCGACGGGAAAGTGCTCGACCACGTCATTGCTGCCGAGTCGCCCGTGGCAGAAGAGGCACGTACTGAACATGAAGCGTCCTCGCCGGATGGTCCCTGATGTCGAATGTGACCAGCCGTTCTTTTCCGGGCTATTGGTCATCGAGGACTTAACCGTTTCCTAATCCACAGCCCAGCCGCCAGCACGAGCAGCCACCTACCGGCTAGTTTTGTCACCCATGAAGGTTGGCCTCCTCACCCTCGGCTGCGACAAGAACACGGTCGACAGCGAGCGATATTTAGCCGAGCTGATCGCGCACGGCGCCGAGTCGACGACCGACCTCGATGAGGCCGAGGTCATCATCGTCAACACCTGTGGCTTCATCGACGCCGCCAAGCGTGAGTCGATCGATGCCATCGTCGAGGCTGGCCGGTACAAGAGCGACGGCGTGTGTCAGGCGGTCGTTGCCGTGGGCTGTCTGGTGCAACGACACAAGGACGAGCTCGCGGACGCGCTCCCCGAAGTCGATCTGTTCCTCGGCGCTGCCGAAGCGGACCGGCTGATCCCGGAGCTGACCGAGCGCGGGCTGCTCGGCGATCCCGTGCTGGATCACCCGGGCGTCCGCGTCTACTCGGGCGACCTGCCGCACGTTCGCTATCTCAAGATCAGCGAAGGGTGCGATCACGGCTGCGCATTCTGCGCGATTCCGCTCATGCGCGGAAAGCATCGGTCGTTCGCGTTGGCGGACGTCATACGGGAAGCGCAGCTGCTCGAGCTGCAAGGCGCACGCGAGATCAACCTCGTCGCCCAGGATCTCGCACACTACGGGCGTGATCGGCGCGATGGCGTCGGTTTGCCGGAGCTGCTTCGTGGGCTTCTCGACGAAACGTCGATTCCCTGGCTCCGCCTCTTGTATCTCTACTCGGCGGGCCTGACGCCGAAGCTGCTCGATCTCATGGCAAACGAGCCGCGGTTGCTCCGGTACCTCGACATGCCGATGCAGCACGCGTCGGACGCAGTGCTCAAGCGCATGCGCCGCCCCGAGCGTCAGGCGACCCAGCGCGAACGCATCCGACGAATTCGTGACGTCGTTCCGAATGTGGCGATCCGCACCACGTGCATCGTGGGCTTTCCGGGAGAAACCGCAGACGATTTTCAGCAGCTGCTCGATTTCCTGGAGGAGACCCGGTTCGACCGCGTTGGGGCGTTCACGTATTCGGCGCAGGAAGGGACACGCGCGTGGGCGCTGGACGACGACGTTCCAGATGATGTGAAACGCGAGCGACTCGAGCGTTTGACGGAGCTGCAGCGTATCATCACGGCCGAACGCTACGAGGGCCATGTGGGTACGCGCACCCGGGTTCTCGTGGATCGACGGGCGGACGAGGGCGGACGCGCACAGGCTCGCGCGCCCTGGCAGGCGGACGACGTCGACGGCGTAACGCGGGTCGCCACCGATGCCGCGCCGGGCGACTTTGTCGAGGTTGAGCTCTCGTCGGTGGAAGATGACTACGATTTTGCCGCGACGGCCGTGCGCATTGTGGACCACCAGCGTTCGGTCGCGCGGCCGGCTCGACTCGGCCGGGTTCTGCCGGTGACGACGGTGGGGAGCTTCGGGCGCTAGGCGATGTCGCGTCGGGTGCGCGATCCCGGCCTCACGTTTCTGAAGCGCCGCGCTGCTGGCCTCGCCGCGATTTGCATCGCGGCCTGCACGCGTTCTTCCGCGCCTGCCCCGAGTCCGCCGGTGCCTAACGCCATCGACGCCACCGGCCTCCGCGTCTCACTCGGCGTCGTTCCCAGTGCCACGCTCACGGCAACCGATGCGTGGCGACTCATCGACCGTGATGGCCGTGTTGCGGCGGAGGGCAGAGCGGGCGACCTGCTTTCCTTGTCGTCGCAGGCAGGGACACTCACGCTCGCAGAGCCGGCGGGCGCGCGGCGCGAGTTCGCGGCGCCAGTGTCTCTCGTGGCCGTGAAGCCGGAGGCGATGATTTCGGTCAATCAGCGGCGATATCGCGGCAGTCTCTCCATTCTCGCTGCGGACTCCGGCGTGCGTATCGTCAACCGCGTTGGCGTCGAAGCGTACCTTCGTGGCGTCGTCCCGAGGGAGCTTGGCGTTCGCGGGGCGGGTGATCGCGCCGCGCTGGAGGCGCAGGCGGTCGCTGCACGAAGCTACGCGGTGGCGCGGATTGGCAACACGACACGCGCCTATGACGTGGCCGCGTCCACGACCGACCAGGTGTACGGCGGCGTCGATGCGGAGAACGCCGTCGCGGACGCCGCCGTGGCAGCTACGGAGGGCTTGGTCCTGACCTACAATGGGCGGGTGGTGAGCGCGCCGTATCACTCGACATGTGGCGGAAGCACCGCCGCGGCGGACGAGATCTGGCGCTCACAGAACGAGCCGTACTTGCAGCGAGTGAGCGATCGCATTCCCGGCACCGATCGATACTACTGCGACATTGCCCCGCGCTTCCGATGGGAGCGGAGTTGGCGCGCCGATTCCCTCACGACCGTCGTCGAGCGGTATCTGCGCAGCTACGCCCAGGTGCCACCGGGTAACGTTGGCGAGGTGCGGCGCGTCGACGTTGACAGTAAGACGCCGTCGGGGCGCGTGGCTGCGCTCTGGGTCGAGACGTCGCGTGGTCGCTATCGCCTGCGCGGGAACGACATTCGGTACGTGCTCCGCTCGCCGAGTGGCGAGCTTCTCAACAGTACGTATTTTTCGCCCGAGGTCGTCAGCTCCCCCGATGGACGACTCACGCGTCTAACGGTTCGAGGGCTCGGCTACGGCCATGGCGTTGGCATGTGCCAGTGGGGCGCCATCGGCCGTGCGCGCGCCGGTCAGGACTTCCGCACGATTCTCCGCACGTACTTCCCCGGGACCACCGTTGCGCGCGTGTACTGATCAGCTCCGATCGCTGGTTCGGATTCTTGCTGTCGTTCTGGTCGTCGCGAGCCGACTGGAGGCACAGGAGGACCAGTCGTGGGCCGAGCGACTTGGCATCGACAAGCTCAAGTTCACCGCACTTGGCGTGCAGATGGGTCGCGTCGCTCCATACGGCATCGAGCCGACCACGTCGTATTCGCTTCAGGCGGATTACGGCGAGATCGCGCCGGGTTGGCGAATCGTGTTCAACGCGACGTACTGGGGCTCGCAGTTCACTGACAAGAGCGTGCAGGCGTACGCCGACTCGCTCAAGAACGCGATCTCCGATCCGACAGGCGATGCTGAAGTGGTTTTGGGCGATATCACCGTCTCCGACATCGTGCTCGGGGCGGACGCTCGCCGGACCTACAAACCCAGCTGGTGGTTTTCGCCATACCTCGGCGCCGGCCTCGCGACGCATATCGTCAATGCGGATGGGCGCCTGATCGACGGCACATTCGTGGAGCGCGCGACCGATGTGATCGCGGTCGGGGTGGCAGGCACGGTGGGCCTGAACGTTCGCGTCCTTCGGCACATCGCGCTCGACGCGCAGGCGCGCTACGATTTCCTGAGCCTCGCTCGATTCGCCTCGCTGCGGGTTGGCGCGAGCTATTACTTCGACAACCCGCGTCCGAAAACTCCTAAATGAAGCCCAACATCCGCGTCGGCGTGGTGGGTGCCGGGGCGATCGCGCAGCTCGCGCATCTGCCGCTGCTCTCGAAGCTCCGCGGAGCGCAGCTCGTCGCGTTATGCGACAATGACCGCCCGAAAGCGCGCGCCCTCGCCGACCGATTCGATGTTCCCGATGTGTTTACCGACATCGAGGACCTGCTCGAGTTCGACGAGCTGGACGCCGTGATCGTCGCGACGCCGAACCATTTGCACGAGCCGCACGTGCTCGCGGCGCTCGAGGCCAAAGTGCACGTATTCTGCGAGCGACCGCTGTCCCTCACGGCGCGCGGTATCGAGCGGATTCTCACCGCGTCCAATCGAGTGGACCGTAAGGTATTCGTGGCGAACAACCATCGGTTTCGCGCCGATGTCCAGGCGTTGGACCGATTTTTACGAGGCGGCGAGCTCGGCAAACTGACGGGCGTGCGTGCGGGAGTGTATCAGCCGCGGCTGCGTCACGAGGGATGGCGGGCGCGACGGGCCGAGGCCGGCGGTGGCGCATTTTTCGATCAGGGCCTGCCCATGGTCGACCTCGCGATGTGGTTGGCTGACTTTCCGGCGCCGCTCCGGGTCTGGGCGCATATGGACCGGCCTCGTGGAACGGCGGTCGAGGAGTCGGCGCTCGTGACGCTCGAGTGCGAATCCGGCATCGCGTTCACATTCGACATCTCGTGGGCGTACGTGGGGTACGAGGAGCGGTGGTGGTTCGAGACTTTGTCATCCCGCGGCAGCGCGCGTCTGGCGCCCCTTCGCGTCGTCAAGGAGCTGAACGGGAAGCCCACGGACGTCTCGCCGGGCGGCGCCGCCACGCGGGAGAACTCGTTTAACCAGTCGTACCGTGCCGAGCTTGCGCACTTTCTCTCTGTGGTGCGTGAGGAGACGCCGTACGAGGCGCCGTCGGATCAGGTGATTCTGCACAAGGTCATCGAGGCCGCGTACAGGTCGGCCGATGAAGGGAAAGAGGTGAAGCTGTGAGACCGGTATTCGCGTTAGGGCTGGCGTTGTTGCTCGCGGGCAACGTCGGCGCACAAGGCCAGGGAACAGGGAACCGGGAACGGGGAACAGAGGTTCCTCGGAGCTCCGGTTCCCAGTTCCCGGTTCCCGGTTCCCAGCATGCCGAGCCCGGATCTGACCTAACGATCTATCTCGTGACGATGGGCAATGGTACCCGGATCTGGGAGCGCTTCGGGCATAACGCGATCCGCATCGTCGATGCGACGAACCGGACCGACAGTGTCTACAACTGGGGGACCTTCGACTTTGCCCAGCCACACTTTCTGCGGCGGTTCATGACCGGCAATACCCTGTACTGGATGCAGGGGGACGACATGCCGCGGACGTTGGAAGTGTACCAGTACACGAACCGGTCCGTCTGGGCCCAGGAGCTGGATCTCACGCCTGCCGAACGGTTGGCGGTCCGCGACTTCATTGTCTGGAACGCCCGGCCGGAGAACCGCTACTACCGGTACGACTACTATCTCGACAACTGTTCGACGCGCGTCCGCGATCTGATCGATCGTGTCGTCGGCGGGCAGGTCAAGCAGGCGATGACGTCGCACCTAACGAATACGACGTATCGGTTCCACACGCAGCGGTCGTTCCAGTTCGATCCCGCCGTCGCCCTCGGCACCAACATTGGCCTCGGCGAGGTAGCCGATCGACGGATCAACGAGTGGGAAGAGTCGTTTCTCCCCGCGCGACTGATGGATCACATTCGGGACGTTCGAATTCGCGACTCGAATGGGGCGGTGCATCCGCTGGTCAAGGCCGAGCAACAGTTGTTCAGGGCGAACGGGCCACCGGAACCCAGGCAGCCGCCGAACGAGATGGTCCGCAACCTCGCGATCGGCCTCGCCGTTGCCGTGCTTCTCGGCGTTCTTGCACGCGGCGCGAGTGCGGGGAAGCGCGCCGCCCGCATCGGCTTCGCGACGCTGGCGACGATCTGGACCGCGGCGAACGGAATCCTCGGCGTCATTCTGATCGTTGGCTGGACGGCCACACGACATGTCTTCATGGCGCGCAACGAGAACCTGCTGCAGTTCGATGTGCTGTCACTCGCGCTGGCCGTCGTGCTGCCGCTAGCCGTCGCGCGGGCCCGTGCAGTGCGACTGGCCCGAACGCTCTCGATCGTGGTTGCGGCGGTCGCGTTCGTTGGCTTCGCGATGCAGATCCTTCCCTGGTTCAAGCAGGTGAACGGCGAGGTCATCGCGCTCACACTGCCGGCGCACCTCGCGCTCGCGTGGTGCGTGCTCGCGTTGACGTTGGCGCCGGAAACGGCCCCGGCGCGGCGCGCTGCCGCGGTTCAACCCGTCGCCTCGCGCTCGGCTGCGTGAGCGGGCTCTCCGTCGGGGTGGACGTCGGAGGCACGTTCACCGATCTCGCCGCGGTCGCCGAGGACGGGTCGGTAATCGCCTACAAGGTCTCCAGCACGCCCGGCGATCAGAGCGAGGGCGTCGAGAGCGCGCTCACACGGCTTCCCGCCGACGCGCCGCCCGTCGCGACCGTCGTCCACGGCACGACCGTCGTGACGAACATGCTGCTCGAGCGCACCGGCGCACGCGTGGCGTTATGCGCGACCCACGGT
>Ga0068861_100003198_pt1 | contig 10835 bp, 10 predicted proteins | sample KBSSwiS42_FD_66593 | JGI IMG/M metagenome (GOLD analysis project Ga0068861, IMG submission 66593) | Switchgrass rhizosphere microbial communities from Kellogg Biological Station, Michigan, USA - KBS Switchgrass S4-2 | ecosystem: Host-associated > Plants > Roots > Rhizosphere > Soil ...
CGGCGGAGACGCTCCGGAAGGGCTCCGTTGCAAGAGCCAAGAAGAAGAGCTCCGCGAAGGCCAAGGGGAAGAGCTCCGCGAAGGCGAAAAGGAAAAGCTCCACGAAGGCCAAGAGGAAGAGCTCCACGAAGAAGGCCAAGAAGGGCTCCGCTGCGGACCCGCTAGCCTCTGCAACGAGGCCCGCCGCGGACCAGGACGTCGAGCCAGAGCAGGTCGACCTGGCGGTGGACGCTAGCGCAGAGCGCGCGGCACCTGCAGCAGGACATGAGACCGTGGAGCGCACGCCTGCTTCGACGGTCGAGCCTACTTTGGCGGTCGAGCCTACTTTGGCGGTCGAGCCTGTTTCGACGGTCGAGCCTCCGCCAACTGCTCATGGTGGTCCCAAGGCGCATGTCTCACTGGAATCCTCGGGCTACCTGGACACCGAGCACGTGAGCGTGCTGAGCCCGACCGTCGCAGGCGGAGTCGCGGACGAGGTCAGCGGTTGGTCGGTGAACGGACACTACCTGGTCGACATCGTGAGCGCTGCCTCCGTGGACATCGTGTCGACCGCCTCTCCTCACTGGACCGAGATACGTCACGCCGGTGGCTTGGCGGGCAGCATGCTCTTCGAACCCGTCACGGTAGGCGCCTCGGCGGTGGTCTCCAGAGAGCCCGACTACCTGTCCATCACCGGCGGCGCCACTCTGAGCATCGATCTGCTCGAAAAGAACCTGACTCCGTATCTGGCGTTTTCGCGCGAGCAGGATTCCATCGGTCGCACCGACCTGGCTCACGAGTATTGGAAATCCAAGCACGTGACCAATCTGCAGGTTGGACTGACCGCAGTGCTCGGTCGCTCCACCATCGGCAGCGTCCAGCTGGACGGCAGCTTCGAGCGCGGTTACCTGGCAAAGCCGTATCGCTATGTGCCGCTGTTCGCTCCGGGACAGGGGTCAGCGATCGGCGCTGGCGCATCCATCGACGAAGTCAATCGACTCCGTCTCAGCCTGAGGCCCATCGAGCAGGTGCCGGACGCCCGGGATCGCTACGCCGTCAGCGGTCATCTCGCGCACCGTGCCAGCGCTTCGACGTTGCGCGCCGACGAACGCCTGTACATCGATGACTGGGGGCTCCTGGCCGCCACGAGCGAGCTTCGCTACATCATCGACGTGCGCCGAAGGCTCGAACTGTGGCCGCACCTGCGCCACCACATCCAGGGCGCAGTGCGCTTCTGGCAACGCGCTTACGAGGCCGTGCCAGGGCCCGATGGCAGCCTGGGCGTGCCGGTATTTCGCGCCGGCAATCGTGAGCTCGGCCCCCTGCAAACGCTCGTGCTCGGTGCGGGTAGCCGCATGAGGCTCGGCACGACCCCCGGCAACCAGTGGGACCTGGTCTTCGAGGTCGACGTGGGGCGCACCCTCTTCAGCGATGCGCTCTACGTCAACGCGCGTAACATGGGCTACTCATCACTCGCGATCGAGGCGGTGTTCTGAGCCATGCGACTGCGTCGGACCCGAAAGAAGCTAACTGGCAGCGGCCAGCTCGAGCAACTGGGCTTCGATCTTCTTCAGATCCGAGCGCTCGAAGCCCGCGTTCATTTGCCGGACCACGCCCTTGCGATCGATGAGGTAGGAGGTGGGCATCTTGGGCGGCTTGAATTGGTCAGCCGTCTTCTGCTCCGGGTCGTGGCCCAGGGTGAGCGACCAAGCGCTCTGGCGCGTCAGGAATTGTTCGGCATCCGCTCGGCTCTCGTCGATGGACAGCCCGATGATTTCGATGTCCTTGCTCTTCAGGCGCACGGCCATGTCGTCGAGCAACGGCAGCTCTTCCTGACAAGGAGCGCACCAAGAAGCCCAGAAGTCCAGGAGCACGACCTTGCCCTGGAGCGAGCTCAGGCTGATGCTGCCCGTACCTCGCAGCAGCGCAAATTCAGTGTCGGGTGCCAGCTGACCGACGAAGGAGGAGCTGTCACTCCCCGAGTTGGCGGCAGGTTGACCTGTGCCTCCGCAGGCCGAAAGCCCCGCCAGAACGGCGGCCAGCAACGGTGCACGCAGGCCGAAGGCACGCTCACACCGGGCGGGTCCACTCAGAACATTGATCCTCATGTGCAGTCATCCTTTCTCATCCGCCGGCCGCTCCGGATCGGCTCGTGCCAGAGGCTGCAGCGAGAATGTTAGCTAGCATACCTGCCACGGCAGCTCGCAAAGTTCTTGGCTGCGGGCTGCGAACCTCGCGCCGAGCGCTGCTCTGCGCAGGACTCCTCGGTTGCGGAGATCCGGCGGTAGATCGCGTCATCGACGCGCTCGGCGGGGAGGCTCGCGGCGTACCGACGGGCCCATTGCACCGCCCAGGGCAGCCGTGCGTGCTCTGCCATAGCGAAGCAGGCAACGCTCCAGCGTTTGCTTTGGCGGGCACGGTCTACATCGACGCTCACTCCCTGACACCGATCGACGACGTCGTCGTGACCCTGGTCGACGCGTTCGGGCAGAGGTTCTCTACCACCACGAACTGCGCGGGCAGTTTCATCGTGCGACCGGCGGAGTACTCGCTGGATGCCCCGACCTGGGTCAGTCTGCAGCGTGAAGACGTGCTGCGCGAGATGGAAACGCCGATCTATCGCGATGGCTCGTGCGCCGGCTGTCACGACGATCCGCTGGGGCCCGCGTCCGCGGGTCACGTCTTCCTGATCGACGACCCCCTGGTCGAGAAAGCGCCGATCAGTCGATGCCGTTGAAGCTCAAATTCCGAGCGCGCAGCGGTCTGTTCATCGCGCTGCTGCTCGCAGGCTGTGGGCCCAGTCTAGAAGACCAGGCGCGCGGGCACCGCGCGCTGCTCCAGGCCCCCTCGCGGGACGATTTCCCCGAAGTCGGCGCTGCGCTTCAGCCGAGCTGCGCGACGCTCGACTGCCATGGGCAAGTGGGCCGCAATCTGCGCATCTACGGCTATGGCGGGCTCAGGCTCTCTGCCTTCGACAACCCCGCTGGCGATCCTACCACCGAGCTCGAGTACCTTGCCTCCTACGAGTCGCTCGTGAGTCTCGAGCCCGAGACACTCGCCCAGGTCGTCACACTGCAAGCGGATCCCAATCAACTGGCATTGGTGCGCAAGAGCCGCGGTCTCGAGCACCACAAGGGTGGTCAACGAGCACGAGTGGGCGACGCCCTCGACCGCTGCATCGTGCTCTGGCTGACCGGCAAATTCGATCCCAACCCCTGCACCGAAGTCGTTGATGCCCCTCACCCCGACAGCCAATGAGGCTACCATGACCCAGCATCATTGATTTGGGCACGCTAGCGAGTCACTCGAAAGGAACCCACGTCATGCCCAGTAACCCGATCCGAATGCCCAAGCTCACGATGCCCACTGTTCTCGCGTTGCTCTTCGGCGCCTCCTTGGTGCCCGCGGCGAGCACCCGAGCCTCGGCCGAGGCGGGCGCCGACCGAGCGCAGCCGAGCCCTGCCAGGGTCGAAGCAGACACCTACCTCGTCGAGATCAGCGCGGGCAGTCCGTACAGGGTAGGAGCAACCGGCAGCGTCAAGGTGTCGCTGACGGCCAAGGCAGGGTTTCACATCAACGACCAGTATCCCTATCGCTTCAGAGCATCGCCGCCGGTCGAAGGCGTGTCCTACCCCAAACCAGTTCTCGAACGCGTCGATGGGCAGTTCGAAGAAAAGACCGCCGTCTTCAACCTGCCTTTCGTCGCCAGTCACGCCGGCCAGTTCGCTGTGGGCGGAGTCCTGAACCTGAGCGTCTGCAGCCCTGCCAGCTGCATCGTGCAGAAGGTACCGCTGGCCGTCACCGTCGCCGTGCAATGAGCGACCTCTCGCGATGAATTGACTGCAAGCTGCCAGGCTGCCTCTGGTCAACGACTCGCGCGCCGACGGCGCTTCTTCTTGGCTGCCTTTGCCGTGGGCGCGCCGAGCAGCCGTGCTGCCTCGACGCAGCGCTCGGGCACCGTGCGGGCGAGGCTGGTCGGTGCCCACTCGACGACGGCGTCGACGAAGGCGCGCACCGGGGGTGGCACGAACTCGCGCTCCAGGTACACGACCGCGATGCGCGACTCGGCGGCGATCACACCCCGCAGCACCGGCACGAGCACGCCGCTCTCGAGCTGCGGATAGATCAAGAGCAGCGGCAGAAACGCGATGCCGAGGCCACGCACCGCGGCAGCGCGCAACCAGACGATGTCGTTCGAGAACAGCGTGCCGTCGACGTGCAGCTGGCCACCCCCCGCCAGCGGCCACTGGCTCTGCGGCACCTCGCCGCGGGCAAAGCCCAGCAAGCAGCGGTGCTGTCGCAGCTCGCGGCGCGTGCGCGGGGTGCCATGCTGGGCGAGGTAGCCCGGCGACGCCACGGCGAGCAACGGGTCGCGCACCAGCGTGCGCGCGATCAGTCCCGGCTCGATCTGGGCGCTGGCACGGATCGCCACGTCGTAGCCGTCGCGCCGCAGGTCCACGATCTGCGTCGAGGAGTGCACCTGCAGCTTGACCTCCGGGTAGCGCTCCGCGAAGGAGCACAGCATCTCGTAGAAGCTGTCGGTGCCGAGCGGGGGCACCGACACGCGCAGGTCTCCGCGCACGGCCTGGTCGGTCTGGCGCACGCTCGCCTCGGCTTGCGCCAGGGCGTCCAGCACGATGCGCGCGTGGCGATACAGCGCCTCGCCCGAGTCGGTGAGCAGCAAGCTGCGCGTGCTGCGGCGCAATAGCCGCGTGCCCAGCCGCTGCTCGAGCCGCGCCAGGCGCCGGCTCAGCGTGGCGCGCGGCACGCCCAGCTCGAGTGCGGCGCGGGACAGTGACTTGGCCTCGACCGCCCTGGAGAAGGCCAGCAACTCTGCACTTTCGAGGGGATCGGTCATCTGGATCAAATGCTAGCAGATGCTGCCCATTGTCGTTCAGTTGTATCAGGAGCGATCGAGCCCAGAATGTAGCGCAACTCTCGTGGAGGAACGAAGATGACCGCTCGCAACGTCAGTTACTGGATCACTACCGGGCTCGTGGCTCTGGCTTTTGCTTTCGGAGGCGTGGCCGATCTGGCGCGCTTTCCCGATGTGGTCGCCGGCTTCAGCCACCTCGGCTACCCCGTGTATGTGGCCAGCCTGCTCGGGCTGTGGAAGGTGCTCGGAGCGATCGCCGTGCTCGCTCCCGGCAACGCGCGGCTCAAGGAGTGGGCGTACGCGGGCATGTTCTTTGATTTGACGGGCGCTGCGTACTCGCACGCTTCTTCCGGCGATCCGGCGGGCAAGGTCCTCGTGCCGCTGGTTCTGCTGGGCCTGGTCGTGGCTTCGTGGGCGCTGCGCTCGGGAGCGCGTGCTCTGTCGTACGAGGTACCGGCGTCGGCTCCGTCGATCGAGCAGGGCGAGCTGGCGAGCGCCAAGGGCTGAGCGCTGACGCCTGGCGGCGCGCTCGCCGGAGCGCTCCGCGCCCCGAGGTTTCGCCGGGGACGTGAAGTGTGGGTCCGGCCCCCCACTCTGCTCTTCTTGCGCAAATCAGCGCCGAAAGGCGCCCGGGCTGAGAGCCGGCGCTGCTCGGCGACGGTCAGAGCGGAAGGGGTGACCGACGGGTCATCTACCGGCGCGGCCCCGAGCTGGCATGGTTCTCGGGCGATGAACATCTCGGTGCTGATCGACTCGATCGTGCGGCAGGTCACGGTGCTGATCGCGCAGCTGGCGACGGCGGGCGGCGTGCGCGCGCCGGTCGCGCACATCGCCAATCAGGTCTTCGTGCAGCTCGCGCGCGAGCTGGAGGCGCAAGGCGTGAGCCGCAAGGTGAGCGCGGACATGTTCGGCATGGCGCTGCGCGCGTACGTGCGCAAGCTGCGGCGGCTCGGAGAAGCAGAGAGCGAGCCCGGGGTGACGCTCTGGCAAGCCGTCTTGGATTTCATTCGCGGCGAGCGGCTGGTGCCGCGGCGGCGCGTGCTCGAGCGCTTCGCGCGCGACGATGAGCAGCAGCTGTCGAGCGTGCTGCACGATTTGACGCACAGCGGGCTGGTGTTCAGCTCGGGCTCCGGCGACCTGTTGGTGTATCGCGCCGCCAGCGAGGCGGAGCTCGGCGAGCTCGCCACGCTGGCTTCGAACGAGGGGCTCGAGGAGCTGTCTTGGGTGCTCGTGTATCGCGAGGGCCCGCTCACGGCGGCCGAGCTGGCGCAGCGCTTGTCGCGCACCGAAGCGGATCTGGCCGCGACGCTGCAGCGGCTGATCGCCGACGGGCGCGTGCGCGTGACGGAGAGCGGCCGGCTCGAGGCGCTCGACTTCGTGGTGCCGCTGGGCGCGACGGCGGGCTGGGAAGCCGCCGTGTTCGATCACGTGCAAGCGGTGGTGCAGACGATCGGCCAGCGCTTGCAGCGAGCGCGCGGCAGCGAGCCGCCGGCTGCCGACGCGGACAGCATCGGCGGCAGCACCTACAGCTTCGACCTGTGGTCGGGCCATCCGCTGGAGGCGGAGATCAAGGGTCAGCTGAGCGCGCTGCGCGTGCGGCTGGGCGAGCTGCGGCAGCGCGTGGCTGCACACAACAAGGCCGCCGGTCTACCCGGCCAGTATCAGCAGGTCGTGACCTACGTGGGGCAGTGCATTCTGGAGCGCGAAGCCGATTCGGGCACGCGCAATGGTGTGGGGGAAGACTAGCCGAGCAAATCCGGCGCGTGCTGGACTTCATCGATGATGGCTCCCGCTCGGCACTCCTCGAGGAACGAACGAGGGTCCTGACGGGCATGCTGGCGCTGGTCGAGCGGCTCCAACGAGACGCGAGGGAGGCTGGGAAAAGCGTCCACGCACAGCGTCGTCTTGCCCGATTGGCGGGGTCCCGTCACTGTCACCACCGGGTAGGCGCGCGCGACAGCGACGGTCACCGAGCCGTTGTGTCATTATTATGGCTACTTCTGGCACTTAGCGCCATGATAATAGCATGGCCAAGACGACGAGCCCCTTGCTCCCTGCCACCAGCGAGTTGCTGACCCGGTTCGGCGAGCGCCTGCGCCTGGCGCGCCTACGCCGGCGGCTCAGCGCGAAGCAGGTCGCGGAGCGAGCCGGCATGGTGCCGATGACGTTGCGTAGCCTGGAGCGGGGTGGCCCAGGAGTAACCATGGGTGCTTACCTGTCTGTCATGCAAGTGCTCGGCATCGAGCGGGACCTGGAGCAGCTGGCGGCGGCAGACCCGCTAGGCCGACAACTGCAGGACTCTCGATTGCGTCCTCACAAGGGCGCGGCGAGCAGCCAACCAGCGGCACCCAGCGCGCCGGCCGAGCGTACTCCCAACGCGCCCGCCGTCGAGGGCAAACGCAAGAAGCTCGCCTCCCGCGGCCGAGATCGACGTTGGGCGCAGCAGAGCGGCTTTGCGAGTGCCGCCGAGCTGGCGAGATTGATTGCACCAAGGGCATCTCCGGCGAAGAAACGGCGTTGACGCATGGCCTTCGACATCTCCGTATACGCCGACTGGCAGGGGTTGCCGTCACCGTTGCGCCTGGGTCTGCTCCATGCGCGACGCGGCGCTGGGCGCGAGGTGTTCGAATTCGAATTCGACCGCGCGGCCCTCGCCCACCCCACACTGGTGCGTGTCGCGCTCGACCCGCGACTCGGACCCTTCGAGGGCCGACAGCATCCGCCGAGTGGCAACGAGACCTTTGGCGTCTTCGCCGATGCGAGTCCCGATCGCTGGGGGAGGCTGCTGATGCAGCGGCGATTCGAGCGCGAGCAAAGAGCCGGGCGAGCTCCCAAACACGCGCGCCTGCACGAGTCCGACTATCTGCTCGGCGTTCACGATGCCTTCCGGGCCGGTGCGCTTCGCTTCAAACGCGATGCCGGCGGAGACTTTCTCGACAACCGCCACGGCACTGCGGCTCCCCCCTTCGTGCAACTGCGCGAGCTCGAGGCCGCCAGCCTCGCACTGGAACGCGATGAGGACAACGTCGCCCCGGCCGGCGACGACTGGCTGCGCATGCTGATCGCGCCCGGCGGTTCGCTGGGCGGGGCGCGGCCCAAGGCGAGCGTCGTCGATCCAAACGGGCAGCCGTGGATCGCGAAATTCCCGAGCACACGCGACGAGCACGACATCGGTGCGTGGGAGCTGGTGCTACAAACGCTGGCGCGCGGCTGCGGATTGCGCGTGCCCGAGAGCTTGGCGAATCAAGTCATCGAGCAGAGCCAGGCGATTGTGAGGCAATGGCCGAAGGTGGCGACTCGCCTCAGGATCCCCGCGCGCGAGCAGCAACGCCTCGCTTCGGCCTTTCGCCTCGCGGGGTAGTCCTGCAGTGCAAGGCTCGTCGCCACACGACGCCGCCGACACCAGGATGTGCCCGGTGAGCGACGCTCCATGCACAGCGACGGCTCTGGTCTCATCCTGGTGAACAGCGCTGCCGTGTGGAGGCGAGCCCCGCCCTTCGACCTCTCGGACGCGGAGCAACGCTGGCGCGAATCTGCGCCGGCGCCCCTGTGCCGCGATGTACTGCCGTAGTCGCCTTCCGTCTGCTCTACGATGCGCGCGTCACGTACGAGCGTGACGTTCGCGCCCTCGCGCGAGAAGAGTGGCTTCTTCGCGTAGCTCCCGAGGTCGCGGGGACCGTGCAGAAACGCGGGCAGCAAGTTCGGATGGTCCGCCGAAGGGTTCAGACGCGCGTGCGTTTCCAGCCACCGCGGCGGAAGAGGCCGACGGAGACGACGGCGAAGACCGAGAAGGAGAGCGCTAGCGTGATGTACACGCCGCTGGCTCCCAGGCTCGTGTGGCGCGACAGGGTCCAGGCGAGGGGGATTTGCAGCAGCCAGAATACAAACAGGTTGATGAACGTCGGGGTGCGCGTGTCGCCGGCGCCGTTGAAGGATTGGCTGACGACCATGCCGAAGGCGTAGAATGGAAAGCCCAGGCTGACGATGCGCAGGTAGGTCACCGCGTGGCCGGCCACCTCGGGGTTGCTCGTGAAGAGTCGGACCAACAAGGGTGCGCCGAGCACGAACGCGACGCCGATCAGGCTGAGAAAGCCGGCGGCGAAGCGGCATGCTTGCCAGACCGCTTGCTCGGAGCGCTCGGGGCGGCCGGCGCCCAGGTTTTGCCCGACCAGCGTCGCGGCGGCGTTGGCCAGGCCGAACGCGGGGAGAAGCGCGAACATCAGCAACCGGAAACCAATGGTATAGCCCGCCAGCGGCGCGCTGCCGAAGGTTGACAGAATGCGCATGACGGCAATGTAGCTGGTCATGGAGATCAACATCTGCAGCGTCGCGGAGCCAGACAACCGGAGTACGCTCGCCATGATGCGAAGGTCCAATCCCACGTCGCGCAGCAGCACCCTGATTTTGCTGCGGCCGCTGTTCAAGATGTAGAGCTGATACAGGACGGCGATGCCACGGCCGATCGTGGTGCCCACGGCCGCCCCCGTCACGCCCAGCTCGGGGAACGGACCCCAGCCAAAAATGAAGCAGGGACCGAGCACGATGTTCAACGCGTTGCCCAACCAGAGCACCCGCATGGCGTGGGCGGCGTCCCCGGCCCCACGAAAGACCGCGTTGATGAGGAACAGCAGAAACACCGTCGCGTTGCCGCCCAGCATCACCCGCGTGAAGCCGCGGCCCGTCGCTACGACGTTGCTGTCGGCGCCCATCAGCACGAGTAGATCCTGTGCGAAGATCACGCCGCCAGCGCCCATCGCGAGAGCAATGGCCAGCCCCAGCACGATCCCCTGTGTCGCCGTACGCGCCGCTGCGCTGATCTCTTTCTCGCCGACCCGGCGCGCAACCAGGGCCATGACACCGATCGACACGCCCATCGCCAGCGAGTACACGATCATCATCATCGCCTCGGTCAAGCCCACCGTGGCGACCGCCGCTGCCCCGAGGTGCGCCACCCAGAAGACATCGACGATGGCAAAGATGGACTCCATGACCATCTCCAGGATCATGGGTACCGCGAGCATGAACAGGGCTCTGCCGAGGGGCGCCTCGGTCAAGTCCAGGTGCGCTCCGCGAAGCGCGTCCACGAGAACGCGGAAGGAGCGTGCCTGCCAGGATGCGAGGGGAAGTGGCGCCGCCGCTGCAGAGGGAGGTGGGGAGGTGGTCGAGTCGATCATGGATGAATGGAATCGCTGAATGGAGTCGCGGGGTGGGGCCGCTGGCTGCTGGTTACAACTACACGTCGAACCGCAGGCCCCGAGATCGACTCCTGACTCGCGATTTCTGCGCGGGACGGTTCGCAGGGCGGCCGAGTGGTCGACCACGCGCGCGTCGGGCTTGTCTCGCGGGTGCAACAGCAGCGGTAACTTGCAAGCGCGACCGGCCAGAACCGGCGCGTCAAAGTCACGCTGGACGGAGTCTCGAGTTCGGGCTCGACCCGCGCGTCCTCGAGCGACGTCAGGAGGGCCCTCCTGGCGTCGCACGTCGCGCCACGGCGCCGAGCCCCTGAATGCAGGCACAGCCGCTTGCAGCGGCGATGTGCAACTCCGCAGCGTGCGCCATCGCCGAGGCGGATACGACGGTCTCGAAGGCGGCCGCTCAGCACAGCTCGGAGATGCCGCGCGACGACGCAGCTGCGCTGACGCCTCCGAGCCGAGCGCGCGATGTCGCGCGACGGTGTGCGTCGCCGAAGATCCGATCCGTGCGCTGCCGGGGCGGCTCGCGCGCGCTTCGGAGACTCCGGCCTCTGGCGTGCAGCCGAGAAGAGCTCGTATCCGCGCAGCGCGGATAGCTGGTCGCGCGGCGGCCTCTGGCGTGCAGCCGAGAAGAGCTCGTATCCGCGCAGCGCGGATCGGTGGTCGCGCGGCGGCCTCTGGCGTGCAGAGCCGAGTTCCAGCCACTGCACTGCGACGAGGCTGTATTCGCTGCGCCTGGCGAAGACTCAGTCCTAGTTCGTATCGTCGACTGATGACGGCCCTCCGGA
>Ga0068861_100003202_pt1 | contig 10830 bp, 11 predicted proteins | sample KBSSwiS42_FD_66593 | JGI IMG/M metagenome (GOLD analysis project Ga0068861, IMG submission 66593) | Switchgrass rhizosphere microbial communities from Kellogg Biological Station, Michigan, USA - KBS Switchgrass S4-2 | ecosystem: Host-associated > Plants > Roots > Rhizosphere > Soil ...
GCCGTTGCCGCGCACCGGTCCGTCGAGGCGCTGCAGGTTGCAGTTGACCACGAACACCAGGTTGTCGAGTTTCTCGCGCACCGGCAGCGTGAGCGCGCCCATGGACTCGGGCTCGTCCATTTCGCCGTCGCCGAGGAAGGCCCATACCTTGCGGTCGGATTCCGGCAGCAGGCCGCGGTTTTCCATGTAGCGCTGAAAACGCGCCTGGTAGATGGCCATCATCGGACCCAGGCCCATCGACACCGTCGGGAACTGCCAGAAGTTAGGCATCAGCCACGGATGCGGATACGAGGACAGGCCGTCGCCGGAGGCTTCCTGGCGGAAATGCTTGAGCTGCCCTTCGGACAGCCGGCCTTCGAGGAACGCGCGTGCATAGATGCCGGGAGATGCGTGGCCCTGCACGTAGATCATGTCGCCGGGGTGCGCATCGGACTGCGCGCGCCAGAAATGATTGAAACCCGTTTCGTAGAGCGTCGCCGACGAGGCGTAGGTCGACAGGTGTCCGCCGTATTCGCTCGACACCTTGTTGGCGCTCAGCACCATCGCCAGCGCGTTCCAGCGGATGTACGCCTCGATGCGGCGCTCGAATTCGCGGTTGCCCGGATACGACGGCTCCTGTCCGGGCGAGATGGTATTGACGTACGCGGTGTTCGGCCGGAATGGCAGGTATGCGCCCGAGCGACGCGTGTAGTCGATGAGTTGCTCGAGCAGGAAATGTGCGCGCGCGGCGCCCTGGGTTTTGAGAACCGAATCGATCGACTCGATCCACTCACGGGTCTCGATCGGGTCGAGGTCCTGGAGCTTCATGATTTCCGTCATACGTTTTTGAGCTGCCGTGCGAGCGAGGGAAGCGACGCGCGCTGTGTTAGCATGCGCACCGTTCCAAATGAGGTAGAGGGGCTGGAAAACAAGGGCCGGTATGATCGGTTCTTGAAAGGCTCCGGTCAAGCAAACCCCAAGCGGCACAGCAGCTTACGGCGCGATTGAGCGTCAGCGATCGAGACAATTTCGGGTCATTTCTCCATACGGCGAGTCAGTGCGTGGAAATTGAAATTCGCCGTCCCGACGACTGGCACCTGCACCTGCGCGATGGCGCCGCCATGGCCGCCGTGTTGCCGTTCACGGCAGCCCGCTTCGCACGCGCCATCGTCATGCCCAACCTCAAACCGCCGGTCACGACCACCGAGGCTGCGACTCAATACCGTGCACGTATCCTCGCGGCGCTTCCTGCCGGTGCGAAATTCACCCCGCTGATGACGCTGTATCTCACCGACCGCACCGCACCCGATGAAATCGAGCGTGCGCAGGCGAGCGGCGTCGTGTACGCCTGCAAGCTGTATCCCGCCGGCGCCACCACCAATGCCGACTCCGGGGTCACCGACATCCGCCACATCGACGCCGCGCTGGCGCGCATGAGCGAGCTCGGCCTGCCGCTGCTGGTGCACGGCGAAGTCACGGCGCGCGAAGTCGACGTCTTCGAGCGCGAAACCCGTTTCATCACGGAAGTGCTCGCCCCGACGATCGCGCGGCACCCGAAACTGCGCGTGGTGTTCGAACACATCACCACCCGCGGCGCGGTGGAGTTCGTGAAAGCGGCGCGCGACGGCGTCGCGGCCACCATCACGCCCCAGCACCTTTTGCACAACCGCAACGCGATCTTCGACGGCGGGATCCGGCCCCATTACTACTGCCTGCCGATTCTCAAGACCGAGCCGGATCGCGCCGCGCTGCTGGAGGCCGCGACCAGCGGCAATCCGCGTTTCTTCCTCGGCACCGACAGCGCGCCGCATGCGCAGCACACCAAGGAAAATGCCTGTGGCTGCGCCGGCATGTTTTCCGCGCATGCCGGCATCGAGCTGTACGCCGAGGCGTTCGAGTCGGCAGGCAAACTCGCCAGGCTCGAAGGCTTCGCCGCTGATTTCGGCGCCGACTTCTATCGACTGCCGCGCAACCCCGAGCGCGTGCGCCTGGTGAAGCGCAACTGGACCGTGCCGGCTAACTATCAGATGGGTGAACACCGCCTGGTGCCGATGCGGGCGGGCGAATCCGTGTCCTGGGAGCTGGTGGCCTGATGGACGAGTTCCTGCCACCCGAGTCATCCGGCTTCACCGGGCCGCCACTCATGAGCCGGCGTTTCCGCGCATTCCTGCCGGTGGTCGTCGACGTGGAAACCGGCGGCTTCAATTGCGCCACGGATGCGCTGCTGGAAATCGCGGCCGTGTTCATCGAATTCGGTCCCGACGGCAGGCTGCATCGCGGCGAATCGCATTCGTACCATGTGCGCGCATTCGAAGGTTCCAACATCGAAGCCGCGTCGCTCGCGGTGAACGGCATCGATCCCTGGCATCCCTTGCGCCCGGCCATTCCCGAGAAAGACGCGCTCGGCCGCATCTTCACCGAAGTGCGCAACGCCATGAAGGCACAGGACTGCCGCCGCGCCGTGCTGGTGGGCCACAACGCCGCCTTCGATCTCGGTTTCCTCAACGCGGCGGTGGCGCGCGCCGAGATCAAGCGTAATCCCTTCCACCCGTTTTCCTGCTTCGACACCGCGACGCTGGCCGGCGCGGCATTCGGCCAGACCGTGCTGGCCAAGGCCGCCCAGGTGTGCGGCATCGACTGGGATTCGAGCGCCGCCCATTCGGCGCGTTATGACGCCGAACGGACCGCGGAGATTTTCTGCGAAGTGTGCAACGCCCTGGACGGCGTATGGCGCAAGGCCGAGTCGCGGGCGCAGGTCCTGAGAGCGGCAGAACCGGCCGCGGCCGGTGAAGAACCTGAATAGGTAGGCGGTGTCAGGCGGGGAAAACGGGGAAAACTCGCACCCCGTCCGCGCCGCACGTACTCAACACGAGTGCGAGTTTTCCCCGTTTTCCCCGCCTGACACCACTAGGCCGTGGCGCCGGCCTCGGTCAGCAGTTTCTTGAGCTCGCCGCTGCGATGCATGTCGAGCACGATGTCGCAGCCGCCGACCAGTTCGCCGTTGACGTACAGCTGCGGGTAGGTGGGCCAGTTCGAAAACTTCTTGAGCGCATCGCGCAATTCGGGATCCTCGAAGATGTTCACGGAGTGAAATCCGGCTCCCGAGGCACGCAGCGCCGCGACCGCCTGCGCCGAGAACCCGCATTGCGGGAAATCCGGCGTTCCTTTCATGAAAAGCACCGCGGGGCTGGCCCCGATGTGGGTCTTGATTCGATTGACGACATCTTCTGACACGATCTTTCTCCTGTAATCCAGCGCCCTGACGACCGCCCACTGTTCCTCGGCGCTCATCGTGCTCCAGGCCGCGATTTCGTCGATTGTTCGCAAACAACCCGTGCAACGATCGCCGGGACCGAGCACACACACTTTGATGCAGGGAGAGGGCGGGCGTTCCATGTCTGGGAGCCTGAGCGCGTTGAATTATGGGGGCACGTCCCCTATTCTTCAAACCGCTCACCGGGGAGATTAAGACAATGAAAATATTCACGAATCATCGCGCCGCATTGACCACGGGCATCATCCTGGCGCTGGTACTGGGACTGGTCCTGGACCTCATGCTCAACCCGCCCGAATCACGCTACATCTTCAATGTGCAGTCATTCGCACGCTGGCTCCACGTAGGCGCCGGCGTCTTCTGGATTGGCCTGCTCTACTACTTCAATGCCGTGCAGACCCCCGCCCTGGCGGATGCTGCCGCCGACAAAGGCGGTCCCGGCGGAGCCGGCGTGAACAAGTACGTCGCGCCGCGCGCGCTGTGGTGGTTCCGCTGGGCGGCGGTTGCAACCTGGCTGTTCGGCGCGTGGCTGCTGGGCCCGACTCTGGTCAACACATTCACTTTCGGCCTCGTCGGTGAGCCGAGCTTCAAGGCCACCGTGCTCGGCATCGGTGTCTGGCTGGGCACCATCATGCTGCTCAACGTCTGGGGCATCATCTGGCCGAACCAGAAGAAGATCCTCGGGATCAAACCCGCCACGGACGAAGAAAAGGCCAAGGCGCGCAAGGCTGCGCTGTACGCCTCACGCACCAACTTCATCCTGTCGTTCCCGATGCTGTTGTGCATGATCGCGGCTGGCCATGGGCTGCCGTTCTGATCGAGAAGCTGGATAGCCAGATCATCGCGCGGCAGGTGGCGGCTGCGCTTGCAGAAGACGTGGGACCGGGCGACGTCACCGCTGCCCTGGTCCCTTCTGACCAGCGGGTTCGCGCGCATATCATTGCGCGCGAGCCCGCCGTCCTCTGCGGTACCGACTGGGCCGCCGAAACATTCCGACAACTCGATGCGGCCATTCGGCTCGAGTGGCTGGCGCAGGATGGCGATCCGATCGTCGCGGACATGCCGGTGCTCAGGCTGAACGGCACCGCGCGCCCGATCCTCACCGGCGAGCGCACGGCGCTCAATTTCCTGCAGACCCTCTCGGGCACCGCAACCGCCGCGCGGCGCTACGCCGAAGCGGTGGCCGGCACGAATTGCCGCATCCTCGACACGCGCAAGACGATTCCGGGAATGCGCCTGGCGCAGAAATACGCCGTCCGCTGCGGCGGTGCGCAGAACCATCGCCTGGGCCTGCACGACATGGTGCTGATCAAGGAAAACCACATCATCGCCGCCGGCTCGATCGGCGCCGCGATCGCCACCGCGCGGCGAACTTCCCCCGGCATTCCGGTCGAAGTCGAGGTGGAATCGCTGGACGAGTTGACGCAGGCCCTCGACGCGGGGGCGGACATCATCCTGCTCGACGAATTGTCGCTCGGCGACATGCGCATCGCCGTGCAACGCAATCGCGAGCGTGGCGCGCGCGCGAAGCTGGAAGCCTCGGGCAGAGTGACACTCGCGACGGTGCGCGAAGTCGCACTCACCGGCGTCGATTTCATTTCCATCGGCGCCATCACCAAACACGTGCAGGCCGTGGATCTGTCCATGCGCTTCGAGTTCGCCGCGTGAAGATCACCAGGCTGTCGTCGCTGGCGGGTTTGTTCGTCCTCGCGGCCTGCTCCGAAAACGAGAAGGACAAGCTGCCCGGCACGCTGGAGCGCGACCGCGTCGAGCTCGTCGCCGATGCCAATGAATCCATCGTGTCCCTGCCGTTCGCCGAAGGCGCGAGCGTCAGGGCGGGCGATCTCATCGCCGTCCAGGACCGCGCGCTCTCGACCGCCGAGGTCGATGCCGCGCGTGCGCAACTCGCGGAGGCCGAGGCACGAGTCGAGGAACTCAAGAACGGCCCACGCTCCACCACCATTCGTGCCGCGGTGGCGCGGCGGGATTCGGCGCGCGCGCAGCGCGACGACGCCGTGCGCGAGCGCGACCGGTTGTCAGACCTGGTGCATCGCAGCCTGGTCAGCAAGTCGGAGGCCGACCGGCAGGCGGCCGCGGCCGATTCCGCCGAGGCCGCCCTGCGCGAGGCCGAAGCCGATCTGCATGAATTGCAGGAAGGCACGCGTGCCGAGCAGCTCGACCAGGCACGCAAGGCCGCCGACAGCGCACGCGCCAATCTCGCGGGCCTGCAGACCACCTCCTCGCGCCTGGAAGTCCGCGCGCCCATCGACGCCACCATCGACGCGCTGCCGTACCGCGTCGGTGAAAAACCCGTGAAGGGGGCGACCGTCGCGGTGCTGCTGGCGCGCAGTGCGCCCTATGCGCGCATCCACGTGCCCGAGCCGATCCGTGCGCGCGTGAAGCCGGGGACGCCGGCGACCATCCACGTCGACGGCGTGCAAAAAAGCTTTCGAGGCAAGGTGCGATTCGTGGCCAGCGAAGCCGAATTCACGCCCTACTACGCGCTCACCGCGGCGGACCGCTCCAAGTTCAGCTTCCTCGCGGAGGTGGAGCTCGACGATGCGGATGCCACGGAATTACCGTCCGGCGTCCCGGTGGACGTCACGCTCGACCTCGGGTTATGAACGCCGCGATCTCGGCGCGCGGCCTGACGCGCCGGTTCGGCGCGAAAGTCGCCGTGGATCACATCGATCTCGACATCCCAGCCGGGCGCATCTATGGCTTCCTGGGCCCCAACGGCTCGGGCAAGTCCACCACCCTGCGCATGTTGTGCGGCCTGCTCACGCCCAGCGAAGGTCATGCCGAAGTTTTCGGGCTCAGCGTGGCCACCGAGGCCGAGGCCATCCGCCGGCGTCTCGGCTACATGCCGCAGAAATTTTCGCTGTGGGATGACCTCACAGTCGAAGAAAACCTGACGTTCATCGGCCGCATGTACGGCCTCGGCAGCAATCTCAAGCCGCGTATCGAGGCGCAACTCCAGACCTACTGGCTGGGCGATCTGCGCGCACAGCGCGCCGGCAGCATGAGTGGCGGCCAGCGGCAGCGCCTGGCGCTGGCGGCGGCCACGTTGCATTCGCCGGAACTGTTGCTGCTGGACGAGCCCACGAGCGCCGTCGATCCGCAGAGTCGCCGCGATTTCTGGGAGCGGCTGTTCGAGCTCGCCGAGGGCGGCGCTACCATCCTGGTCTCCACCCACTACATGGACGAAGCGGAACGGTGCCATGGCCTCGCCATCCTCGCGGAGGGGCGCATCGTCACCGAGGGAACGCCGCGCGATCTCATGCAGGCCGTCAATGCCGATGTGCTCGAAGTCGAAGGCGCCGAGAGCACCGAGGCCGTGAACGCGCTGCGCGCGCTGCCGTGGGTGCACGGCGTGACGCAGCTCGGCGTGCGGCTGCGCGTGCTGGCGGAACGCGGCACGCTCGACGCCGTCGAGAAACTGCACGCGGAGCTGCGCAAGCTGGGAGTGGAAGCGCGGATCACGCCCACCCACGCCAGTCTCGAGGACGTGTTCGTGGTCGCGACGCGCGCACCCAATGGCGCGGGCAACTTCAGGCACGCAGACGGAGCCGCGGCATGAATGGCGAGCGCAAACCCGGCCGGCTGCATGCGGCCTGGCTGCGGCTCACGGCCGTCGCCGCCAAGGAAGTGCGCCAGCTGGCCCGTGACCGTCCCACGTTCGGGATGATCGTGGGTGTGCCGCTCATGCAGATCACCCTGTTCGGATACGCCATCAATTTCGACGTGCGGCATCTCGCGACCGTGGTCCAGGACCAGGCAAACTCGTCCATGTCGCGCGAGTTCATCGCCGATCTCGAGGCCACGCAAGTGTTGCGAGTCGAGTACCACGCCAACTCCAGCGCCGACGTGGACACGCTCCTGCGCGAGGGGCGCGTCAGCGTGGCGGTGGTCATCCCGCCGGACTTCGAACGGCGGCTGCAGTCCGAAGCGCGGCCCGCGGCGCAGATCCTCGTCGACGGATCGCAGCCGAGCATCGCCGGGGTGGTGTCCGGCCTCGCCGGCATGCCGCTGATCACGCGGCACGCCATGGGTGCGTACTCGGGCGGCAAACGCATGGCCGCGCCGCGCGTCGAGGTGCGCACGCTGTACAACCCGGAAAAACGTACCGCGGTGCAGATCGTGCCCGCGCTCATCGGCGTGATTCTCACCATGACCATGGTGGTGTTCACTGCCAGTGCCATCGTGCGCGAACGCGAACGCGGCAACCTCGAGCTGTTGATCGCGACGCCACTCGGACGGCTCGAGCTCATGGTGGGCAAACTACTGCCCTACGTGGCGATCGGCCTCATCCAGGTCACCATCATCTTGATCGCCGGGCGCCTGCTGTTCGGCGTTCCGGTCGTGGGCAGCCTGCTGAATCTCTACGGCGCCGCGCTCTCGTTCATCGCAGCGACGCTGGGCCTCGGGCTGTTCGTCTCGACGCTGGCGCAAACCCAGTTCCAGGCGTTCCAGTTCGCGTTCCTCACCATGCTGCCTTCCATATTGCTGTCGGGTTTCATGTTTCCGTTCGAGGGAATGCCCGTAGCGGCGCAGTGGATTGCGCAGGTGCTGCCACTCACTCATTTCAACGTGATCATCCGCGGCATCATGCTTCGCGGTGCGGTGCTGCCCGAGGTGTGGCCGCAACTCGGCAAGCTCGCCATATTCCTGGTCCTCATGCTGACCGTGGCCGTCCTGCGCTTCAAGAAGCGCCTCGACTGACGGGGGTTGCCATATGAAATCCTGTCATGCGTCGGTGGCAATCCTGTCAGGCCTGTTCGCCGTGCCGGTGGCCGCGCAAGTGTCCTGGCCCGAAGGCAAGACCGCAGCCATCGTCCTGACATACGACGACGGCCTGCATTCGCAGCTCGACGTTGCCATTCCCCAGCTCGACGCCGCGCAGCTCAAGGGCACTTTCTTTCTCGACGGCGACGTCACGGCCGCGGACAAGCTCCGCTGGCGCAAGGTCCAGCAGGCGGGCCACGAGCTGGGTAACCATTCCTACTTTCACCCCTGCCCGCGCGCGCTGCTGCCGGACCGTCCGCAGTACGACACCGACAAGTACGACGTCACGCGCATGCTCGGCGAGATCACTTCCATGAACGATGTCCTCGCCAGCATCGATGGCCTGAAGAGCCGTACCTACTCGGTGCCCTGCAGCCAGATGTTGGTCGGCGGCGTGGACTACACCAACGCGCTGCGCCTCTCGGGACTCGTCAAATACGCCCGCACGGGCGGTGATGAATTCAGGTCGGTCGTCGGCGATTCAAAGGGGCTCGATCGCTTCCAGGTGCCCAGCTGGGGACCGGTGGACCATCCCGACGGCCCGCATCTCGTCGCCTACGTCATGCGCGTGCAGGAGGCGCACGGACTGGGCGTGCTGCAGTTCCACGGCGTCGGCGGCGACTACCTCGAGGTTTCGGAGCGGGCGCACCGCGAGCTCATCGAATACCTCGACCGGCATCACGAAATCTGGGTGGATACCTTCCAGAACGTCATGGATTACGTGGTGACGCACAGCCGCTAGACTTACGGTCCATTGTTCGGGGGATGCGACATGGACGGCAACGATCAAAAAACTCGCGGCGCCCGATTTCGCGAGCTGCACGTCAGCGGCTCCTTCGTCATCGCCAATGCCTGGGACGGTGGTTCGGCGCGCATTCTCAGCGGGCTCGGCTTCCAGGCGATTGCCACGTCGAGCGGCGCGGCCGCGGGCACGCTGGGGCGCCTCGACCACGGCATCAACATGGAAGAGTCGCTGGCCAACGCGAAACTCATCTGCGACTCGACCGGGCTGCCGGTGTCGGCGGATCTCGAGAAAGGCTTCGGCGACCGCCCAGCCGACACGGCTCGCGCCATCACGCGCGCCGCCGAAGTCGGTCTCGTCGGTGGTTCCATCGAGGACCGCTCCGGCAACCCGGACGCGCCCATTTTCGACCTCGGCCTGGCCGCCGAGCGCGTCGCTGCCGCCGTCGAGGCCGCGCGAGCATTGCCATTTCCTTTCACGCTCACGGCGCGCGCCGAGAACTATCTCAATGGCCGTCCGGATCTCGACGACACCATCAAGCGCCTGCAGGCCTATGAACGCGCCGGCGCGGACGTGTTGTTCGCGCCCGCCCTGCCCGATCTCGCCGCGGTGCGCGCCGTGTGTTCGGCAGTGAAGAAGCCCGTCAACTTCATGGTGGGCATTCCGGGCAAGTCGTTCTCCGTAGCGGAACTTGCCGCGGCCGGCGTCCGCCGTATCAGCCTGGCAGGTTCCCTGTATCGCGCAGCCATGACCGGACTCATCGACGCAGCAAAAGAGATTCGCGACACCGGGACGTTCGGCTATCTCGACCGCAATACGCCCGCTGCCGAATTCGCGGGTTACTTCAAGAAGGCGTCGCCTTGAGCCGTTGGACTCGCCGCGAAGTCGTGCAGGCCGGGCTCGGCGCTGCCGGGCTGGCGGCGCTCACACCCTCGGTGCATGCAGCCCAGCTCGCGCCGGATGCGCTCGAAACCCTGGCGCGCGCCAAGGGCCTGCATTTCGGAAGCGCGCTCAGTGGCCGAGGCCTGGCCGATCCCACCTACCTCGAGCTGATTCGCGCGCAGTGCGGAATGATCGTGCCGGAGGGCGCGCTCAAGATGCCGTCGATCCAGCCCACGCCGGGGGAATTCAACTTCGAACGCGGCGACGCGCTCGCCGCATTTACCGCGGCCAACGAGATGCTGCTGCGCGGCCATTGCCTGCTGTGGCATCACCCGAAGTGGCTGCCGCCCTGGATGACGGACGATTTCGACTTTGGCCCCGACCGCGCCGCGGGAGCCGAGAAGTTCCTGGTCGATCACATCTCGCGCACCACGAAACATTTCGAAAAAAGTGTCATCTCGTGGGACGTGGTCAACGAGGCCGTGCACAACGTCACCGGCGAAATGCGCGAGACGCCGCTTTCGAAGGCCATCGGTTCACCGGACAAGGTGCTCGATATCGCCTTCCGCGCGGCGCGTGCCAACCTGCCAGGCACCGAACTCGTCTACAACGACTACATGGGTTGGGAACCCGAAAGCGCCGCGCATCGCAAAGGCGTGCTCGAGCTGCTCGAGCGGTTCCGCAAGAACGGTGTGCCGGTGAATGCGCTGGGGCTGCAGAGCCACATCGGCACCGGCAACCAGGACAGCAACGCCAACCGCATTTTCGATGCGCGGGATGAACGCGCCTGGCGCAAGTTCCTCGAAGACGTGACCGGTATGGGTTACTCGCTGCTGATCACCGAGTTCGACGTGCACGACACGCCGCTGCCCGCGGATTTCTCGCCGCGCGACCGTGCGGTCGCCGCACTGGGCCGTGCCTTCCTCGACATCACGCTGTCGTTCACGCAGGTCGGCAGCGTACTTTGCTGGGGCCTTGCGGACAGCTACAGCTGGCTGCAGGGCCGCACCCCGCGCGCCGACGGCCAGCCCAAACGTCCGACGCCCTACGACAATCACTATCAACCCAAGCCGCTGCGCGAAGCGATCGCGGCGGCATTTCGCGCGGCGCCGCCACGCAAGCCGGCCTCGATCGCCGGTATACCTGCATGAAGATTGGCCGCATGAGA
>Ga0068861_100003203_pt1 | contig 10829 bp, 7 predicted proteins | sample KBSSwiS42_FD_66593 | JGI IMG/M metagenome (GOLD analysis project Ga0068861, IMG submission 66593) | Switchgrass rhizosphere microbial communities from Kellogg Biological Station, Michigan, USA - KBS Switchgrass S4-2 | ecosystem: Host-associated > Plants > Roots > Rhizosphere > Soil ...
ATCATCTGTCAGTGTTTCAAGGGTTGTCAGGGGTTTTAATACATCATAGAAATACCTTTCCCCTTTGCGCTCAGTGTACCCAAGATAGTTTTCTCCCTGTGTAGCATTGGTTTTATAATCATTCAGCAACACCCGCAATACATCCGGGCCTCTTTTACTGGGAACTTTTAAAACCTTATCAGCTACACGGCCATGGCCTGCACCCAAAGTACCACCGCCAATCAATACCTGCAATGCGGGCAGCACTTTTCCTTTTGCTTTTAATGAACTACCATGAAACCCAATACCTGCCATGCCATGCTGACCGCAGGAGTTCATACATCCGCTTATTTTAATAGTAAGATCTTTATTGTATAAAAACTCAGGAAACTCATCATCAATTACCGCGGACAAAACTTTACTGATCCCTGTGCTATTTGAGATACCCAGGTTGCAGGTATCTGTACCAGGGCAAGCTGTTATATCGGCTGTACTTCCAAAACCAGGTTCTGCCAGATTTTCAGATTCCAGTACACTATAAACGTATTCAACATGCTCAGGTTTTACAAAACGGAATTGCAAACCCTGGTTCACTGTTATACGAACATCATCTGCAATTACTGGTCTTAATTTTTCAATCAACCTGCGGCTAACATCTGAATGTACATCGCCGATAGGCACTCTTACATATACTGCATAATAGCCTTGTTGTTTCTGCGGTGCAAGATTTGTTTTTTTCCAGATTTCAAATTTGAACGGATTTTTTATTGAATACTCTGTTGCCGGCAATTCGTAAGTTGGTAATACAAAATTGCCAAATCCGCTTGTATCTACAGGATAACTGTGATAAGGAAGCGCTTTTTGTTCTTCTGCTACCAATTCGTTAAAAGCTTCCAATCCTATTTTTTGAATAAGGAACTTCAATCTCGCCTTGTTACGATTGGTTCTTTCACCGTATCTGTCAAAAACGCGAAGCAGGCTTTCTATATAGGGAATCAACTGATCTTCCGGGAGAAATTCGTGTGTTGTTTTCGCTAAAAAAGGTTGTGCGCCAAGACCGCCACCAATTACAATTTTGAATCCTCTTTGTTTTTTTCCATCTGCTTCACGAATTCTGGGAATAGCGCCCAAATCATGTATGTAAGTAAGCGCTGTATCCTTGTCGCTGCTGGAAAATGCTATTTTGAATTTGCGTCCCATTTCCTGGCATACAGGATTACGTAAAAAGTATTCGAATGCGGCATGCGTATATGGAGTAACATCAAATAATTCATCCGGGTCAATACCTGCCTGATCGGATGCCGTGATATTTCTTACTGTATTACCACAGGCTTCACGAATAGTTACATTGTCCTGTTCTAATAAAGACCATAGTTCTGGCGTGCGTTCAAGGCTTACAAAATGTATCTGTATATCCTGGCGGGTAGTAAGGTGAAGGTTACCGGTGGCAAATTCATCCGATACATCAGCGATGCGTTTCCATTGAGCCAATGTCATTTTACCATAAGGCAGTTTAATGCGTATCATCTGAACACCGGGTTGCCTTTGACCATATATGCCACGGGCAAGGCGAAGGCTACGGAATTTTTCGTCGGGAATTTTTCCATCCCTGAACTCCTTTATCTTCTTTTCTAATTGAATAATATCCTTTTCTACAATCGGGTTTTCTAATTCGGTCCTGAAACTTTGCATACGCTACATTTATGGTTAAGAAACAAAAACTTCCGCAGGATGTGCGGAAGCTTTGAAATAATATATGTATCCTACATAGCTTACCCGCACGTTATGTTCAGCCAACATGATTTACAACAACAGGAAAGAATGGAGGTGGTCATTTAATCTACTTTTTTAATGGACTATACAAAAGTAATACACAGTACTGACTACCGCAAATATTTTAACACTATGAACAATAACGAGTGTTAGTATAGAAACCGGCTGGTTCAGGGGTTATTGGCGGCTATTATTTGCCTGTACTTCTTTTTACCGTTTATTAAACCTGTGCTTGTTTTTCATACCTTTCTTTACCAAACAACGATTGCTCATGAGTAACAGTAAGATCTTTACATCATCCATAGTCGCCGCTCTGGCTGGTTTTATTTTCGGATTCGATACGGTAGTAATTTCCGGCGCCAACCTGCCCATAAAAGAATTATGGCATACTACTCCTTTATTCCATGGTTTCTTTATTATGTCAATGGCTTTATGGGGGACTGTTGTAGGAGCCCTGTTTGGTGGTGGTCCAACTGAGAAATATGGCCGTAAAAAAGTTCTTTTCTGGATCGGGATATTATTTGCTATTTCCGCATTCGGTTCTGCCTTTGCGCCGGATCCTTATACATTCTCATTCTTCCGGTTTATCGGTGGCTTAGGTATCGGTATTTCATCTGTTGCTGCACCCACTTATATCTCTGAAATTTCCACACCTGCTACAAGAGGCAGGCTGGGGGCAATGTATCAATTCAATATCGTGTTTGGCATATTGATCGCTTTCTTTTCTAATTATTTTTTAAAAGGAGTAGGCGGTGCTAACGACTGGCGATGGATGCTTGGCGTTCTTGCTATACCTTCTGTTATTTATACATTGATGGTATTTGGTATCCCCGAAAGTCCACGTTGGCTTATCAGCAGGAAAAACGATACAGAGCAAGCAAAAAAGATATTATCACAAATGGGCGTTGTAGATACGAATGCGGAAGTAGCTAAGATTATTAAAGCAAATGAAGAAGAAACTTCCGGTAAGAAAGTACATTTTTTCAGCCATCGTTATAATAAAGTTCTATGGCTTGCATTTATGGTTGCCTTCTTCAATCAGCTTTCAGGTATTAACTTCATACTTTATTATGCGCCGCAAATACTGGAACGAGCGGGGCTCGCTGCAAAAGATTCTCTATTCAATTCGATCGCTATTGGTGGAATTAATTTAATATTCACTTTTGTTGGTCTTTATCTTATAGATCGTTTGGGCAGAAAGACATTGCTTATCATTGGCTCATTTGGCTACATTATCAGTCTTGCTATGGTAGCATGGTCATTTAAGTCAGAAGCAGGAGCTACTTTTTTAATGACTTTTCTATTGTTTTTTATCGCTTCACATGCAATCGGCCAAGGCGCTGTAATATGGGTTTTCATCTCCGAAATATTTCCCAATAAAGTACGTGGGCTAGGTCAATCCTTTGGCGCAAGTGTACATTGGATTTTTGCAGCGCTTATTACACTTGTAACGCCAGTTTTCCTGGATGAAAAAGATGGGCTTTTACGGGGAAAGCAGGATCCCTGGATGATCTTCGCCTTCTTTGCATTTATGATGGTATTACAACTATTGTGGGTGTTAACGAGGGTTCCCGAAACAAAAGGAGTATCCCTGGAAGAGTTGGAGAAAAAGCTAATTGGTCATGGAGTTGAATAGCTGATTCGTTATAAATAATTTTTAAACCACAACTTGTCCCGTTAATACGGAATAGGATCAATAATAATAACCTCGGTTAAGCAAAGATTATAAAACTATACATGGTAAAAAGCCGGGATCAATTTCAGAATTTGATAATTGCAAAGCCATTCCTTCCATAATTGGAATAAGGAACAGCCATTTCATGATCAGAGATCTGGCGGGCTTTCTGGAATTGAAGTGTATTTTTTATTTTAGAAAAAACGATTCCATCCTCTCTTATTTCTTCGCCTTTGTGATCAAGCACAGTTGTACTTCCATATTGGTTTTCTCTCCAGAGATAACTATTGTATAAGAAAAACAACCGGCCGGATGTAGGTACAACAGCATACGATAAATAAGAAGAATTCAATTCCGTGGTTTGTTCTTTATTAATAATGCCGCTCCAGCAGCTATCTTCTTTTGTGCCGGGAAAGTAGAATAAACTCAGGTCCCCTCTTTTATAATATCCTTTCGGGCCGGCCAGTGTACTATACTTTGTATAATCATCATTTTTTACCAGCGCTTCATTTTCATTATTTGCAATGTTATTGGAAAAAAGGATTTCTTTACCCTCAGCCGCATTATAATTTTCTTCCCCCTCTCTTCCCATCTTCGGATAATCTTTTCCATATTCTTTCAACAGCATAAAACCTGCGCCGGGTACCGCCACAAAACTTTCCTCATACAGGTTTTCTTTTTTCACTTTCGCACCGGTCAATGTATTAAACCGGAATGAAGAGTCAAATGCTATTTTCTTTTGCTGAATAGAATAGCTGGCTACCTGCACATTTTTCATTGTAGAATATCGAAATCTTGATAGGATTCCGGCCATCGCTTCCTGTTTTTCATTATCGATGGAAAGAGCTACATCTTCTACGGATGAAGAAGCAGGAAGCTTTATGTCTTTGTATACAAAAGTTGTATCTCCACCATTAAAATGGAACAAAGAAAAATTATGATTTCTTCCGGAGGGAGCCACCATCAGCCAGTCGCCATTATTACTCAGTTTTATACTGCTGGTACTGAAATGCTCAACAGGATAATTAAAAAATTCGTATTGAACAAAGGGCTGTGTGATATACGGATGTTTATATTTCTTTGCTGATAATATTTGCCAGTCTTCATTAAATAATATTCCATGTAACCGGAGCGGCGCATCGGTAATGGTTTGAAAACAGAGCAATAATATTTTAGTTTTATCTTCTGAACGTAAAAGAATAAAACTATTTCCGCTTTCTGCAAAGCTCAATGTATCCAGTAATTTATTCGCTGCTATTATTTCTCCGTCCGGCGCATAGCGATCGAGAGTGAGGTACATTTTATCTTTTCCACCCAATAAAATAAGATGATCGAAATATCTTTCTCCGGGGATATAGTATTGCTTCACCGTGGTATCCGTAATCTCTGCTGCAGTTACAGTTGCTATTTCGTTCAGGCGTGAATCGTATATTTCAAAGGTTGGCTGCTTATCGCTGCGCCATGGCATGGCAGGCAGTTCCACCTGGTTTTTCCTTTTATTTTTCTGCACCCAATAATATTCGCCTGATTTACCTGTAATTTCAAAACGTTCGGTATTACGGTCATTAAGATAAGCGGAGTACAATACTTTTTGGGCGGCTAAACAATTACCGCAGAAGATAAGTAAAACAGCCATATATCCCCGTGTCAGTCGCATGCTTGCTGTAGATCCTTATAAAGTTAGTGTTTTTTAAGGCTTCATACAAAGAACGCGGAGGAGCAGAGACACAAAGGAATTCTTCAGGTCTTCGTCTTTTGCTTCGGGATAAATTTTTTGCTTTAAAAGAATAATGTCTCAAAGAGACTTGCTGGCCGCATTTTCTTTGCGTTCTTTGCTAAAATATTCTCCATGAAACGCTGGCAGTTATTTTTCTTTATTTTAATCACTCTTTCTTCCGTAGCGCAAACCAAAAAGAACGATAGTTTATACCACGAAAGGTACCGGCCGCAATTTCATTTTTCTCCGGCTGTAAACTGGACGAACGACCCGAATGGACTAGTTTATTTCAAAGGTGAATACCATTTATTCTATCAATACAATCCTTTTGGAAATACATGGGGGCATATGAGCTGGGGACATGCTGTAAGCAAAGACCTTGTAAGCTGGAAACAGTTGCCTGTAGCAATTCCGGAGGAAGGTAATACTATGATTTTCTCAGGGAGTTGCGTGGTTGATAAAAATAATACTGCGGGGTTTGCTACAAAGCCCGGCCAAACAGCAATGGTGGCCATATACACAGCACATATAAACCTGGACAGCCTGCAAAAGGATAGCACCTTACAAAATCAGCATATTGCTTACAGCCTTGATAACGGACGAACATGGACAAAATATAAAGGCAATCCTGTTCTTGATTTAAAAAGAAAAGATTTTCGCGACCCGAAAGTATTCTGGTATGAAAAAGGAAAGAAATGGATTATGTCGGTTGTATTTCCGCAGGAGCATATTGTTCAATTTTATTCATCGCCTGATTTAAAGCAATGGACATTCTTAAGCGACTTTGGCCCCACTGGTGACATCAATGGGATATGGGAATGTTCGGACTTGTTGCGTGTACCTGTAAAAGGAAAGCCGGGCGAATACAAATGGGTGTTATTAAATTCTGTTTCCACAACCATGCAATATTTTATTGGTGAGTTTGATGGAAAAATATTCCGCAGTGAAAATTATGACGGGCAAATTATACGTCCGGATTATGGTGCTGATTTTTATGCAGGCATTACGTTTAATGATTTACCTGCTGGTGCATCTCCTGTTTTAATTGGATGGGCCAATAACTGGAGCTACGCAGGTGCCGTACCTACTTTTCCCTGGCGCAGTGTAATGTCATTGCCCAGAACATTAAGCGTTGCGGAGATAAATGGGATGTGGGCATTGGTAGAAGAGCCGGTTCCTGCCTTAAAAAATTTAAGATTGGCCCAAACAGCATTAAATAATCTAAAGTTTACCGGTACAAAGAAATTACCCATCCAAAGTCAGCAGATGGAGTTGGATATAATAATGGATCCCGGAAGAGAAGATAGCTGCGGTATTCAGCTCGCCGTGGGAAATGGAAAATATTTTACAATCGGTTACGCAGAATATACACAGGAATTATATGTAGACAGAAGCAATAGCGGCGATACAAGTTTCCATCCGGAATTTAAAAACTGGTTGAAGTCGAAAACAGAGCTTACTGAAAACAATAATAAGATAAGACTGCATATCTTCTTTGATAAAAGCATTATAGAAGCTTTTGCAGATTACGGCCAGGTGGTAATAACGGAGCAATTATTTCCGGATGAAAAGAATAAAGGCATTCTGCTTTTCAGTAAAAACGGGAAAACAGTTTTTGACCGTGTAAAAGCGTGGCCATTAAAATCGGCATGGAAGGCGAATTAAAACTGGCTTCTGCTTCTAAAAACACATGGTACACGGATGACACAGGTCAGACAGATATTCAAGAATCTATTCTGTTTCGAAAAATGAAGCTAGATATATAATCCAAATTCTGTGGAAATCTGTGTTTTATTGTTTTTTTATTGCATTACATATTTCTTTTAAAATCATCACAGCGTTGACTCATTTTTAATCATTGCATTACCTTCGCAGCACTTAAAAATAAGTGCTATATGAAGTTTCGCAATTTTAAGATGGTAGATTATGTAGTGTACGGCCGTGGCAGTTTTAACCAGCTCGATGAAATACTTGCACCACACCGCAAGAGCGGTAGCCCGATGATTTTCCTGGTAGATCATTTTTTCCAGGACAAACCGTTGGTAAATCGTGTGCCCCTGCGGGGAAATGACAAGGTGATCTTCGCGGATGTAACCCAGGAACCCAAAACAGTCTACGTCGATAAACTGGCAAACGAATTAAAAGACTTGTACGGCACCGTTAGTGGCGTTATTGGTATTGGAGGTGGCAGCACAATGGACCTTGCAAAAGCCGTATCATTGATGATGAATAATACGGGCTCATCTGCAGACTACCAGGGGTGGGACCTTGTAAAAAAACCAGGTGTATATAAAGCCGGCATACCAACACTCAGCGGTACCGGTGCAGAAGTATCGAGAACAACTGTGTTAACCGGCCCCACAAAGAAGCTGGGCATGAATTCCGACTTTACTCCATTTGACCAGATTATATTGGACCCCGGGCTTACAGCAAATGCTCCCGTAAACCAGCGGTTTTATACAGGCATGGATTGTTATATCCATTGCATTGAAAGCTTGCAGGGCACTTACCTGAACGAGTTCAGCAAAAGTTATGGCGAAAAAGCATTGGAGCTCTGCCAATATGTTTTTTTAGAAAAAGATAAGTGGGATGATGAGTGCGATGACAAACTGATGATGGCATCCTATGCCGGAGGTATGAGTATAGCGTACAGCCAGGTAGGTGTGGCACATGCGGTGAGTTATGGGTTAAGTTACCTGCTCGGCACCAAACATGGCATTGGCAATTGTATTGTGATGAACCATCTCCAGGAATACTATCCTTCAGGCGTGGAAGAATTTAAAAGAATGGTAGCAAAGAATAATATTGATATTCCCGCAGGCATATGTAAAGGCCTTACCGATGAGCAATTCGATAAAATGATCAATGTGTCTATTGGTATGAAACCGCTCTGGGAAAATGCGCTGGGTAAAGATTGGGAAAGGATAATGACAAGAGAAAAGCTGAGAGCTTTGTATGAAAAGTTGTGATAATTGCAAGAAAAATTAATTGGTAGATGTTTCAAAAAACACGACAATAAATAATGGCGAAGGGTAAGAGATTGAAAATCAAGAGTGGCTTTTCTTGCAATTAAGCATTGAGTGGCGTAAATTTATTTGTTTGGCTGTAAGTATATGAGACATTTTCTAACTTTAATCCTCATAACATACTTGGAGATACTTTTCTCATGCAAGAGTAAGCAAGCAGACAAAATACCCAATCGTCAATCTCTCAATCAATGGATACCTCCAAACAAAAGGTAACACAGAAAATAGAAGATGAAATCATTGAGTTCAACTATTCTGACTTTAATGATTTAAAAAGCAATAAACATTACGACAGGTTTTTTGCAGGTAATCTTATTTTAACGACTGGTCAAGTCGTTTGTACAGATCCAATGTATCGGGAGTTAGGACTGCCCCAGACCTGGACTGTTAAGCCGGGTAACTATCCAGTCTATTTATATATTGGACTTGATGATGATTTTGGCGGACGAGTGGCTTATGCTGAACTAGAGATTAAAGATGAAACTCCGACAGAATGGAAAATGTCTTTGATTCCCGAACGCTTACTTGCAGACTCATTTGAAAGAAAAATGAATGGTATGTATCCCGTAGAAAATGGGCTTAGCTCTTTTTCTGACTTTGAAACATTTAAGACTTATAATCAGGAAATTGAAAGTTTCTACTCTGCAAATAAGAATGGCAACTTTTATAATGAAATACTAGAGCCTCTCTTTAAGAAAAATGTAAATATTCCAAAAAGTTCAAGAGGAGAAGATTGGATAAACTATAAACCCAAACAGACAAATGCTAATATTATTATGTTTGGGTCAGGTTTGGGTGACGGTTTATATGCTCGTTATGTAGGCTATGACAAGAATAACAATGTAGTAAAACTGATTACTGACTTTATTCGAGTGGGTGAAAATTCTGATGAGAAATAACGAACAGCTAGCAAGAGGGCCTATGTAAATTGGTACGAGAGGTTCAATATGTTTTTAAATAGTACTACATAATTTTTTAAGACGCTGTGTTTTTTTCTTTCCCCTTTTTTATTAATCAGCTCCGCATCCTATCTGTAGTCTTTCTGCCGAAAGGCGGGTGCTACCTGCATCAGTTTTAGTTTCTATTAAAAACAGATGCCTGCTTTGTGATGTGGTCCTTTTTACTTTACAGCAATGCCATTCCTCATCTTTCCGGTAATGCTTACTGCAGTATGCCCTTAGTTCATTGCTGATAAGCAATTCTTCATACCATATAAATTCCAGTTGCTTTAACCGGCTTTTCATACTCTCCGTAAAAAAATATTTGGACATTTCGTAAAATCAACATTATCTTTGTCACTAAGATATTTACTCAATAAGATATAATATGGATAATGATGTAATCAAAGGAGTAAGAAAACTGAGCCAACAATATGCATACAGCTCTATTCAGATGCACGAAGCCATTGCCCGAAAGGCAGGGCTTTCAGGGACCGATCATAAATACCTGGGATTTTTAATAGAAAAAGGGCAAATGACAGCAGGCGAACTTTCAAATTTGACAGGCCTGACGACAGGTGCAGTTACCGGTTTAATAGACAGATTTGAAAAGAAAAAATTAGTGAAAAGACAATTTGCTAAAGACGACAGGCGAAAGGTTTTCATTGAACCCAACACCGAAAATATAATGGCGCTTTTTGTACCGCTTTATAAAGAATTCCGGGCCAGATCAGAAAAACTTATTGCCTCATTTTCAAACAAGGAAAGCAAAATCATTGAAACCTACTTTTTAAAAGCAATTGAAATAATGAATGATGCAACAGATAAACTCAACAACAAATAATTGCGAAAAGTATAAATAAATGAAAAATATGAATGCCTACATACTTGGTTTTCAGGAAATCGATAAAACAAAGCTTGCCGTGGTCGGGGGCAAAGGTGCCAACCTCGGGGAATTATCCAGAATTGAGAGCGTACAAGTGCCCGGGGGCTTTTGCATTACTACGGAAGCATATAAAGAAATTATGGGGAATAACTCAGCGTTTAATTCACTGCTGGATCAGTTGACCAATCTAAAACCAGATAATAGGAAAGCTATTAGTGAAACAGCTTCGAAGGTCCGAAAGGTGATCGAAGACATAACGATTCCGGAAGGCATTGCTAATGAGATTACCCGGCATCTTGAACAACTTGGTGAAAAAAATGCCTATGCAGTACGTTCCAGCGCCACAGCGGAGGATCTTCCGACAGCCTCCTTTGCAGGGCAACAGGACACTTATCTGAACATCATCGGAAAGGAGGCGATCTTAAAGCATATCAGCAAGTGCTGGGCGTCGCTGTTTACAGACAGAGCTGTAACCTATCGTTTGCAAAATGGATTTGACCATAGAAAAGTCTATTTGTCTGTTGTTATTCAGAAAATGATTTTTCCGGATACAGCAGGAATTTTATTTACGGCCGATCCTGTCACTTCTAATAGGAAAGTGTTATCCATTGATGCCAGCTTTGGACTTGGTGAGGCATTGGTTTCCGGAATTGTAAATGCTGATAATTATAAAGTTCATGAGGGCAGGATTATTGACAAGAAAATTTCTATAAAAAAACTGGCTATTTATGCTTTAAGAGATGGCGGTACGAAAGAACAGGAGATTGAACCTGAAAAGCAGACCAGGCAAGCACTGACGGATGATCAGATTCTACGGCTTGAGTACATGGGCAGA
>Ga0068861_100003220_pt1 | contig 10802 bp, 9 predicted proteins | sample KBSSwiS42_FD_66593 | JGI IMG/M metagenome (GOLD analysis project Ga0068861, IMG submission 66593) | Switchgrass rhizosphere microbial communities from Kellogg Biological Station, Michigan, USA - KBS Switchgrass S4-2 | ecosystem: Host-associated > Plants > Roots > Rhizosphere > Soil ...
GTCTCTGCGGGGACACCCCGCACCCCGAGGCGCGCCGGTCCGCAGGCGTGCTACCAGTCGCGTGTCATGAGCGACCCACGATTGTTGCGCCTCTCGCGACCCAGCGCGGCTACCGGCGCGGAGCGCGATTTCTTCCTGTACTTGCCCCGCGGCTTCGACGCCACCCCCGACCGGCGCTGGCCCGTGCTGCTATTCCTGCACGGCAACGGCGAGCGCGGCGATGCCAAGCTGGAGCTCGACTTCGTGCTGAAGAACGGTCCGCTCTACGAAGCCTGGATCCAGAAGCGCGATCTGCCCTTCCTCATCGCCGTACCGCAGCTGCCGATGTTCGGTCGCGATGCCTACGCCGAGTACTTGCGCAAGCGCTCGCGGGCGGAGATTCCGCTGCGTCTGGCGCACGGCACGCCGCCGGCGCCACCGAATCATCCGACGGAAGGTCCGCTCACCGGAGTCTTGCCGGACCCGGCGCTGCCTGATGGGCCCGAAGGGCCACCCAGGGGCTGGTCCGAGCTCGAGACGGACCTGATTGCGATCGTCGATCAAGTGCTGAGCGAGTACCGCGGCGATCCCGCACGGCAGTATCTGACGGGGCTCAGCTATGGCGGCTTTGGCACCTGGTACCTGGGAGCGCGGCATCCCGATCGCTTCGCCGCGCTCTTGCCCGTCGTCGGTTATCCGCATCCCGAGCAGGCACCGGCCATCGCGAGCGCGAAGACTCCCGTCTGGTGCTTCGCGGGCGGCCGGGATCGGGCCGTTCCGCTTCGGTACTTCTACCCCGGGCTCAATCGCCTGGAGGAGCTCGGCCACTCTTGTCGCTTCAGCATCGAAGCCGATATGGGGCACGATGTCTGGGCGCGAGTGTACGCGGGCCAGGACGTGTATGACTGGCTGCTCCGTCAGGCGCGGCCCGAGGCACGCTCGCCTGCGTTCAGATAGAGTCTGTCCCCGCGCGAGTCACTCAAGGCGCCCCCGCCTCGGTCGATCTGTCCAAGAAGGTCGCATTTCGCGTCGCTGGGATGAGCTGGTGGGGAACCCGTCATTAACCTGTGCTACCGCAAAGCCCAAGCGGGCTTGCGTTCTACTCGTGGACGACGAGCCCGTCTTGTTGCGCGGCTTGAAGCGTTCGCTATCGGGTCACCACGTGATGACCGTGACCCGCGTGGACCAGGCTCTGGAGCTGTACCGCCAGCACGACTTCGACATCGTATTTTGCGACCTGATGATGCCGGGGGCGAGCGGGATCGAGTTCTATTCGCGGCTGCGCGCGCTGGGGCCAGAGCATGCGTCGCGGCTCGTCCTGATGACCGGCGGCGCGCTGCCGGAGCGTCTCGGCCATTCGCTGGCCGAGCTCCCGAGCACCTGCCTGCTCAAGCCATTTACCTGCGATCAGCTCGAGAGACTCATCGAGCAAGCCTTGGAACGCCGGCGCTGAGCGGCTAGAAAGGGCACTCACATGCCCTCGAACACGGACAACGGCGGCCGCTCCGGGCTGCGCCTGCATCACCTGGCGGTCGGCACGGCCGAGGTCGAGGACCTGGCGCGCTTCTACCGCGAGTTGCTCGGGCTGTCCGAGCATGCTCGCCACCTCGACACTCAGGGGCGGCTGCGCTCGATCTGGCTGGATCTGGGCGGCGCGGTGCTCATGATCGAGCGCACGGAGAAGCCGCCTCGGCGCGTGGACGGGGTGGGGAGCGGCCCGTTCCTGATCGCCTTTCGAGTCTCGCGCGCCGAGCGCACGCGCCTGGAGCTGGAGCTCGAGTCTCGCGGGCACAACATCGAGTTGCGCACTGCGTTTTCCTCCTACAGCCGGGATCCGGACGGCAACCGCATCGCGATCAGCCACCATCCCGAGTCTTGACGCGTCACGACGGGCGGCCCTCTGGACGACCTCTGCATGCGTGAACGGCGCGTTTCAAACTTGAACGACGTGCTCGCGCGCCGTGTTCCCAACTAGCCAGATCTGCAGGCGCCCGTCTCTGGCACACGAGGTGCTTGTGTCCGGGCAGCGGTCGGCAAACGGCGTGTTTACGCTCCCGTTGACCGCGCCGATATCAGTCCGCGCCGGGGGGGCCAGGTCCCCCCTGGCCGCGGGCGCGCTGATCCCCCGCGGGCGCGCCGATCACGCCGATCACGAGCACGCCAATCAAGAGCCGGTCGGAAACGCGGCGAGGGCGAGGGCGGCTGCTTCCGCGGAACGGACCGCACCGTCGATACCCGCGCCGTGGAAGGCGGCGCCGGCGAGCAGCACTCCGCTGCCCGCGAGCGCGGCTTCGAGCGCGCTGACGCGGGCGCGATGTTCGGCGTCGAACACGGGCAACGCCCGATCCCAGCGCGAGACCCAGGCGCGCTCCGCGGGCGCGAGCGGTCCGAACGCCAGCGCCGCGCAGCGCTCCGCGCGTAGCACCCACTCGGCGTCCGTCTCGTCGCGCAGCTGTTCGGAGGTCGGCCGAAAAAATAGTCGCAAGAGCGCGTAGCCCGGCGGCGCCCGCCCCGGCAGCTTGGAAGAGGCGAACGTGCAGGCGCGAAAGCCTTCCACCTGGGCCTCTTCTGCCACCACGAACCCTGTCGCGTCGAGCGCGTGGGGCAGCTGCTCGCGCGCATAGGCGAGCGAGACCGTGACGCTCGACAGGGCCCGCGAGCGAGCCAGCTCTGCCGCGGGCGCTCCCCACACGGGACCGAGCAGGCGCGCGGCATCGGCGGCGCCGGTGGCGACCACCAAGGCGTCGCACGCCTCGGCCTCGCCCGATCCCAGCTCGAGCCGGAAACCACCCCCGGGCGCCCGCTGCAGCGCGCGGATCGGGCTTTCGAGCCTGATCCGAGCTCCCAGACGCGCACGCAGCGCCTCGACGATGGCGCTCATGCCCTGTTGAAAAGACTGAATCCCGCGCCCGAGTGCGCGGGCTCCCACCTGGAAGCCGAGCAGCTTGCCGGCTTCCCCCGGGCCCAGCCGCGTGAGCCGCGAGCCGTCGAAATGGCAGGACTCCCGAACCAGCTGTTCGCGCAGCTCCTGTCCGATCCCGAGCGCGGCGGCGAGCTGCGCGAGCGCATCGCTGCCGGCGACGAAGCCCTCCGCCCCGTGCTCGATCAGAAAGCCCTCGGCGTGCTCGGTGTGGAGCTGGCCTCCGAGGCGCGCTGACGCCTCGAACAGGCTCACGCGCTCACCGAGCGCCGAGCGCCGGAAGGCCACCGTGAGCCCGGCCACCCCCGCGCCGATGACTGCCAAGTGTCGCATGCTGCTGGCTCCAGCGTGGCGCCGCCGCCTCAGGCGCGAGGCGACAGCAGCTCTTTACCCAGCCACTTGCGCAGCACCTCGGGCACCCTCACGCTGCCGTCGGCTTGCTGAAATTGCTCGACGATGGCGGGCAACAGACGGCTCGTGGCGAGCCCGGAGGCGTTCAGCGTGTGCACGAGCTCCGTCCCCTTTTTTCCTTCCGGCCGATAGCGGATCTGCCCGCGGCGCGCCTGGAAGTCGCGCGCGTTCGAGGCGCTGCTCACCTCCTTGTACTGCTGCATGCTCGGTATCCAGACCTCGATGTCGAACGTCTTGGCCATCAGGGCGCTGACGTCCCGCGCCGCGAGCTTGCTCACCTGGTGATGCAGCCCCAGGTCCTGCACGATGCTGCGCGCGTGCTCCAGCATCTGCTCCAGGGCAGGCGCCGAATCCTGGGGGCGGCAGAACTGGAAGAGCTCTATCTTGTTGAATTGATGACCGCGCACGGTGCCGCGCTCTTCCGTGCGATAGCTGCCGGCTTCCTTGCGGTAGCAGGGGGTGTAACCGAAGTACTTCCGGGGTAGCTCCGCCTCTTCGAGGATCTCGTCTCGGTGCAGATTGACCAGCGCCGTCTCGGCTGTCGGCAGCAAGAAGCGCTGTTCCTGGTCGGGTGACTTCTCCAGGTGGAAGACGTCGTCGGCGAACTTCGGGAACTGTCCGGCGGTGTAGCCGCAGACCGGCAACAGCAGGTGCGGGGGCAGTATGAACTCGTAGCCTGCCGCCAGGTGCCGTTCGACGAAGAAGTTGAGCAGAGCCCACTCGAGCCGAGCGCCGTCGCCGCGGTACACCCAGAAGCCGCTGCCGGCGAGCTTTACGCCGCGCGCGTAGTCGACCATGCCGAGCTTGCCGAGCAGCTCCACGTGGTCGCGCGGCGCGAACGCGAACTCGGGCTTCTTGCCGACGACGCGCAGGACCTCGTTGTTCTCCTTGCCGCCGTCGCGCACGTCCTCATCCGGCAGGTTGGGCAGCGGCGCCATGAAATCCTGGATCTTCTGCTCGAGCGCGCCGATCTGGCTCTCCAGCTCCTTGATCTCCGTGCCCAGCGTCTTCATCTCCGCGAACACGGCCTGCACGTCCGCGCCGGCCTTCTTCAGGGCGGGGACCTTGGCCGATACGTCGTTGCGCTGTGAGCGCTTGGCCTCGAGCTCGGCCTGGGCATGGCGCCGAGCCTCGTCCCAGGCGAGCAGCTCGGAGAAGTCGATCTCGTCCACGCGCTTCAAGAGCGCAGTCCGGACCTGTGCCGCTTGGTCGCGAATCAGTTTGATATCGAGCATGAAGGCCTCTCTAGCAGCGCGCTCAACGTTTCGCGAGCAGCGAGATGGCTCCCAGCGCGCGGTCGCGATCCTCGGGGCTCGAGCTTCTGCTCTGCGACAGCTGGCGCAAATGGTTGCTGCAGAGGGCGTCGGCTCGGGGGTCCACGTATTCCTCCGTCCGCGGGCCATTGGCGACGGCCTCATAGATGGAGCCGAGCAGCCAGCTCGAGGTCGGCGGTACGGATCCGAACGCGAGCTCACACAAGCGCCCCACCACCTCGCGCCGGTCGTGCGCGTAAGGCAGCGCGGCGAGCGCGGTGCGCCCCAGACTGCCCCCCTGTTCGAGCGCGGCGAGCAGCGAGGCCGCGCTCTCGCTCTGCGCCAATCGGGCGCGCTCGAAGTCACCGCCCCCGCTGGCGCGACGCCACGAGGGGTCAGCGTCATAGGGAGCAGGCCAGGGTGCATCCCGCGTGAGATCGAGGGCGGGGCGCTCGGCAGTGCCCGCGCTCTGGTCGTGCCCTGGCTGGCCTCGCCGCGAGGCGTCCGGCACACACGCCAGCGAGAGCAGCGCACAGGCTAGCAGCGCTAGCTCTCGCCGCGCCCAGCGGGGCGCTGATGGCGCGCGCAGGGAGCGTGCAAGCGTGCCCTGTGCAGCCATGGCAAATTCCCGGTAAGTCCGAAAAGGACGCATGAGGTCGAGTGAAGCTACCTTTTACCCTGTTCAGGCTTAAGGCCGCGCCCTGCGCGGACCGTACACCCAGACACAGCACCCCTGGATCGGACGGCGAGGTCAGCATGAGTCAGGTCGAGAGCACAGGCACGCAGATGCGAACGCCCCCCGAGGAACCAGCCTGGAAGAATGCAGGCTCTGCTTCGGACTGGGACACCGAGACGGACGTGATGCCGCTCGAGTACTGTCAGCAGCTGCGCCGGATCTCCCGGAAACTGCAGCAGGGGCAGTGAGCCGCACGGGCGTTCCGGCCAGCAGGGCTGTCGGGTAGCAGGGCTGTCGGGTAGCAGGGCTGTCGGGTAGCAGGGCTGTCGGGCAGCAGGGCTGTCGGGCAGCAGCGCTTAAAACGTCTCGGAAATCGTCGGATTTGAGCCGGCCTCGGCGTTGACGACCTTGCTCTTGCGCTCGGCACCGTGGATGAAGATCACGCGGTGCGAGCCCGGCTCGACCGAGATGTCGCGCAACGGCGTCGTGCCGAGGGGTTTGCCGTCGAGCAGCACGTTCGACGGCGGGCTGGACGTGATCGTCAGCTTGGCACTGGCCGGAGCAGGGGTCGCGGGCTCGGGCTCGTTGAGCTCCGGCGAGTCACCCTCGGGGCGCACCCCGCCAGCGGCGGGCGTTCGGCGACGCCGCGCTGCGGCGCTGTCTTCGCCCCGCGTCAGGGTGATCTCGATGGTCTTCTCGGCCTGACCGTCTTCGAAGACGATCGGCTCCTCGAAGCTCACGAAGCCTTTGCGGCGGGCGATCAGCACGTGCGGGCGATCCGTCTCCACCTCCAGCCGCACCGGCAGAGGCGGCAGCACGCGCCGCGAGTCGCCGACCTTCAACGTGACCTCGGCGTCTTCCGCGCCTTCGCCGGCGCGAATCGTGGCGAGCCCCTTGATCACCTTCAGGCGGATCGGACCGATCGGCGTCATCCGGTCCGGGTCCACCACGATGCGCTGCTGAAACACTTCGTAGCGGGGGCCGCCGTTGACTTGAATGACGTGCTCGTTCGGTTCCATCTCGCGCAGCTCTTGCGGCAGCGGCCCGAACTCTTTCCCGTCCACCAGCAGCGTGAGCCCAGTGCCCTCGCCAAACACCTTGATGCCGGTGCCCGCACGGATCAGCTGCACATTGTGCACCGCCGTCTGGCCGCCGACGATGGCGACGGCGCTCTTTGCGGTCGCCTGATAGCCCGCCGCGCGCACCTCCACGTAGTGGGTGCCCTGCTTGAGGCTCGCGATCTCGCACGGCGAGGTCTTGCAGCGCAGCTTGTTGTCGAGCACCACCTCCACGGAGGAGAGCTCTTTGTTGCCGGGGCCACCCGCGACGGTCACGGTCAAGGCGCCCTTCTTCGGCAGCGCGAAATACACGAGCAGGGCCGCCACGAGCGCGCCAGCGACGGCCAGCGCCCAGAACAGCCGCGGTGTCGGCGCGGGCTGTGGCGGCAGCGAGAAGGTCGCGTCCTGGGGGGACGGTGGCGAGGTGATGCGAGCGCCAAACTGGCCTGCCGAGAGCACGCCCGGAGGCAAAATGTTGCCCGGTGGACGGGACATCGGTGGCGGCGGGCGGCCGCCCGTCAAATCCGAGCCGAGCGCGGGCTGCAGCAGGCTCTGTGCCGCCGCCTGCGTATCCTTGTCGTAGATGGTGGTCTTGTCGTCGTCGTCGTCCCAGCCCGGCTCGCCCGCGGCAAAACCGGCATCGGCGGGGGCGGCGGCAGCAGCGACCGAATCGATGGCGCGTGCCGGGGCAGAGCTACGGGTCGTGACCACCGGCGGCGCCGTGGTGGCCCACGTATCGAGTCCCAGACTGCTCCCTTTTTTCGCGCCTTTCGGCGTCAGCGGCGGGAGGTCCACCGGTCCGGCGGGCGTGACTTCGTTGCGCTCGTCTTCCTCCAGGCGGCGCGCCGCGTTCGACTGCAGCTGAATGCCGGGCGATACGGGCGTCTGACCGCCCGTGGCCGCGGGCAAGGGCAAGCCCGGACGCGACGAGGCCGGCGGCAGCGGGGGCGCACCCGAGCGCCGAGGCCGCTGCGAGGGCGGGGGCGGGGGCACGCTGCGGGTGCTCGCCGGGCTGCTTCCGGGCACGGGCGGCAAGGGAGGGGCGGCGCTGAGCCCCGACGAGCGCGGCGTGGCCGAGCCCGTCGACGAGCCGCCGTCGGGCACCGCGATGCCCATCAGCGTCTTTTTCTTGTCGGTGATCGGGATGCCGTCCGGCGTTTGAGGCTTCAGGTCGTTGAAAACGTCAAGGTCGGATTCGCCCTTGTCGGTGCTCATGAGCCACTCTCTCTCCCGTACTCCAGGCTCCCGTACTCCAGGCTGCTGCAGTACAGCGTCCCGCGCTCAAACTCGTGGCGCAGGCGCCCGAACGTAGCAGCCGCCTGAGCTGACTATTAGCCCATAATAGGGATGCCAAGAACAAATTGACAGTCCGTTTCTTTTCTGTCGGGAAGTTTTCAGGCGGCCCTGGAACGCCTGTTTCCGAGCCTATTCCGGGCCTCGTCCACTGCCTCATCCACTGGGCACGACGCGCTCGGACAGCTCAGGAAATCGTGCGCAAAGCAATCACGCCTCGGCGGCGCTCGACTGCCTTCGATTTACCGCGCTGCGGCAGCGTCCCCGCCGCGTCGGAGGCCGCCGGCGCTGCCACGCTCGGCTGTACCTCTGCGAGCAGATCGTACTCGGTCGCGGACACCACGCGCGCCGTGCACAGCGTGCCCGGCTGCACGGGCCCATGCGAGAGATACACGCCGCCGTCGACCTCGGGGGCTTGCCCCGCGTGCCGCCCCACCAGCACCAGATCGCTCTCTTCACTGGCCCCCTCGACCAGCACGGTGAGCTCCTGGCCGATGCGAGCCTGATTCTTGCGCAAGCTGATGCCGCGTTGCAGCTCGATCAGTTCTTCTGCGCGCTCACTGCACGTGGCGTCATCCACCTTGGCGTCGAGCTCGTGGCTCGCGCAGCTTTCCTCGTCGGAATACTGGAACACCCCGACGTGGTCGAACTCGACCTCGCGCACGAAATCCAAGAGCGCTCGGAACTCTTCCGGCGTTTCCCCGGGGTGACCGACGATGAAGGAGGTGCGCAGCACCGCTTCGGGCAGCTGCTCGCGCAAGCGCCGCACCACGCCGCGCAGATCGGTGCTGCCGCCACGGCGCATGCGCCGCAGCATGCTGGGCGCTGCATGCTGCAGGGGCATGTCGATGTACGGCAGTAACCTCGGCAAGCGGCCCCCGCCCGGTCCAGCAGCGCCGGGCGCGCTCGAACGGCTGCGCAAGAGCTCGAACAGGCGCGCGTCGAGCTTTTCAGGATACAGGTAGTGCAGGCGCAACCAGGCGATGCCCTCCACCTCCACCAGCCGCTCGAGCAAGCCCGCGAGCGTCTCGGCGGGCGCCAGATCCCGCCCGTACGCCACCGTGTCCTGCGACACGAGGTTCAGCTCCAGCACGCCTTGCGCAGCCAGCTGCTCCGCTTCGCGCACCACGTCGTCGATGCGGCGCGAGCGTTGCTTGCCGCGAATCTGCGGGATCACGCAGAAGCCGCAGTTCCGATTGCAGCCCTCGGCGATCTTCAGATACGCGCTCGCGCCGCGCGTGCTCAGCGTGCGCGGGTCGCTCGCCTGAATCACCCAGTCGGCGGGGTTGCCCACCCAGACGCGCGGCGCTCCACCCTTGAGCACCGCCCCGAGCTTGAGCATGTCGCTCGAGCCGAGGAAGTGATCGACCTCCGGCAGCTCGGCTTGTAGGTCGCCTGCGTAGCGCTGACTCAGGCAGCCCGTCACCACCAGCTGGCGGCACGCACCCAGACGCTTGAACTCAGATAGCTCGAGGATCGTGTCGATCGACTCGCGTTTGGCGGCTTCGATGAAGCCGCACGTGTTGATCACGATCACGTCGGCCGACTCGGCCTCGTCCGTGGGCACGAAACCGCTATTGCGCGCGACCCCCATCATCACCTCCGAGTCGACCCGATTCTTGGGGCAACCCAGGCTGACGAAATGGATGCGGGCGGTCTGCCGCTTGGGCGAGGTTTTCACCGCGCGTTCTCTAGCATGGAGTCGGTGAAACGCCGGAATAAGTACAGGGCGTCGTGCGGGCCGGCAGCCGCCTCGGGGTGGTACTGGACGCTGAAGGCGTTCGCGTCCGGCACGCTCAGGCCCTCGCTGGTGCCGTCGTTCAGGTGCGTGTGCGTGCTCACGGCGCGTGAGCCGAGCGAGTCGATATCCACGCAAAAACCGTGATTCTGGAGAGTAATTTCCACGCGCCCGGTCGCCAGATCCTTCACCGGCTGGTTCAGCCCGCGGTGACCAAACTTCAGCTTGTAGGTCTTGCCCCCGACGGCCAGAGCCAGCAGCTGATGGCCGAGGCAGATCCCGAACATGGGCTTGCGCCCGAGCAGCTCGCGAATGGTGCTGACGGCATAACCCACCGCGGCCGGGTCGCCCGGACCGTTGGAGAGGAAAATGCCGTCGGGGTTCAGGGCCAGGATCTGGCTCGGGCTGGTGCTGGCCGGGACGGCCGTCACGCGGCAGCCCGCGTCCACGAGGCAGCGCAGGATGTTGCGCTTGGCGCCGAAGTCGAGCGCGACCACGTGCAGCGGCTTGCTGTGCTGGAGGCGGCTCGCGCCGGTGATCGGCGAATGCGCATCGAAAGACACCCGCCAGTCGCCGCGCGACTCTTCGAAGGCGTAGCTCTCCGAGGGGGTGACGCGCGCGACCAGATCGAGGCCCTGCATGTCGGGGGCGGCCCGAGCTCGGTCCACCAGCTCGGCGGGTGAGGCGGTCCCGATACAGCCGTTCTGGGCGCCGCGGTCGCGCAGGGTGCGCACCAACAGGCGCGTGTCGATGCCGCCGAGCGCGGCCACGTTGTTCCGCTCCAGATAGTGATCGAGCGATTCCTGACTGCGATGATTGGACGGCGTGTCGCAGGGCTCGCGCAGCACGAAGCCGGCCACATGCGGCTGCCCGCGCCGGCTCTCGGCATCCTCCAGCGTGATGCCGGTGTTGCCGATGTGCGGGTTCGTCATCGTCACGATCTGGCCGGCGTAGGAGGGATCGGTCAGCACCTCCTGGTAGCCCGTCATGCCGGTGGTGAAGACGACCTCTCCCGTGACGCAGAGCTCTGCGCCCCAGGTGTAGCCCTGGAACAAGCTGCCGTCGGCCAGGGCGAGATGAGCGATCTTGCGTTGGGTCAACATTAGCTCCGTCGAGTGGCTGCCGGCTCGGCAAACCGGTCGAAGGCCACGCGGCCCTGGGCCAGCGTGAGCTCGATGCGCCCGGGCAGCGAACGCCCGAGCAGAGGACTGTTGCGACTCTTGCTGCGCAGGCTGCCGGGGTCGACGGCCCAGCGCTGTTCCGGCGCTACCAGCACCAGATCCGCGATCTGGCCTTCTTTCAGCGTCGGCACAGGCAAGCCGAGCACCCCCGCGGGACCGGAGGTCAGCGCGGCGACGGCGCGCGCGAGGCTCACTTGCCCCTCGAGCACCAGCGATAACAACAGGCCCAAACACACGCTCAGCCCCACCGCGCCGGGCTCCGCATCGCTGAACTCGCAGTCCTTCTGCAACGT
>Ga0068861_100003235_pt1 | contig 10777 bp, 7 predicted proteins | sample KBSSwiS42_FD_66593 | JGI IMG/M metagenome (GOLD analysis project Ga0068861, IMG submission 66593) | Switchgrass rhizosphere microbial communities from Kellogg Biological Station, Michigan, USA - KBS Switchgrass S4-2 | ecosystem: Host-associated > Plants > Roots > Rhizosphere > Soil ...
TCGGAAGATGCCAGGCACGAAGGTGCCATATTTCTCGACTTACGTGCGGCACGCGCAACATCGAAAGCCGCAATGCCGGAAGCCGCAACGCCGGAACGCGCAACGTGGGACAACGCAGCGTGGGAAGATGCCATGCCGGAAGGCGCCACCGGGGAAGACGCAACCTGCAAATTGCCGAGGCCGCCAAAACGCACAAAGCAGCGGCGAACCGCACCACCCGGCGCAACACCGTTATAAGAACTGCAAACACACGCACAAGAGACGCGATCGCCAGGGCGACAAACTGGCGACCGGCGCCATACGCGACGCGTGCTGGTCGAATCGGAATCGACTTGTTTTCCGAGGAGAACGTCTGGATTACAGAGGGGATCTTCTGGCTTTCAGAGGGGACCTTCTGGCTTTCGGGAGGGATCTTCTCGCTTTCAGCAGGGGCCTTCTGGCATTCAGAAGGGAACAATCCAAAGGGATCTTCAGTTAACTCTGCAGGCTCGGGAATGAAGACGCTGTCGTGCGGCATACGCGAAGGAGCGCGGGAGATCGCACAAGTTGCGCCTTTGCGCTTGTTCCAGAGGGCTTGAAGAAATCGCGCGTTGCCGACGCGAAACCATCCGGGAAGGCGGTTTAGTTCAACCCGAACCGCAATGGTCACGTCTGATGCGTGTCAGAAACCCGCTCCATCGCGTCCAGCAGCGTGGGCATATCGACGGGTTTAGCGAAGAACGCGTCAAATCCCGCCGCGCGCGCAGCCGCCTTGTCCTGCTCCCGCCCATAGCCGGTCACGGCAATCAAGCGAATCCACGAGCCCCCGGGCAGCGCGCGCAGCGCACGCGCGAGATCGAAGCCGTTGACATCTGGCAGACCGATATCGAGAACTGCCACGTCGGGCCGGACTACGTTCGCGAGATCCATTGCCTCTTTTGCCGTTCCCGCTCCAACCGCTTCGATGTCCGCCTGCTTGAGCGCGTCGAGCAGCATGACGAGCGCGTCGTGGTTGTCATCGACGACGAGCACGCGTCCAGCACGGACACGTGAGACGGCTGACGCCGGCATCTCGGGGCCGGGACGCATCGCCGATGACGACGCGGCCGGAAGACGGACGACAAACATGCTTCCCTGCTTCGGGCCGCCGCTCGAGACCTCGATGGATCCGCCGTGGCGATCGACCAGCATCCGCGCGACGGCGAGGCCGAGCCCCAGGCCGCCTTGACGGCGGTCGAGGCCGCGCTCGCCCTGCACAAACACATCGAACACGCGCGGCAGCAGCTCCGACGGAATACCGCTGCCGTTGTCCCGACACTCGAGCACGATGTCACCGTACTGCTGTCGTGCGGCAACGACGACCCGGCCGTGTGGCTCCGTATACTTGGCGGCGTTCGAGAGCAGGTTCGAGATCACCTGCGCGATGCGGATGCGATCGCCATCGACGATGAGCCCTTGCGGCACGTCGACGACGAGCTCGTGATGCTTCTCCGCGTAGATCGGCGACGTCATCTCCACAGCTCGACTCACCGCCTCCGCAAGGTCGAACGGTTCACGCCGCAGCTCGATGGCGCCGCGACGAAGTCTCGATACGTCGAGCAAATCATCGACGAGGCGCGCCATGTGCCGGATCTGCCGTTCGATGATCTCGCGCTCGCGGCTGTTCTCGCCGCGCTGCTTCATCAGGTGCACGGCCGTGAGCGCCGGCGCCAACGGATTCCGCAGCTCGTGGCCGAGCAGGGCGAGGAATTCGTCCTTCGCGCGATCGGCGGCTTCCGCTTCAGCCCGTGCGGCATCTGCGCGTGCGACCTGTTCATCCCGCTCGCGCTGGCGTGTTTCGATCAACTGGAACGATTGCACGAGACCGTTCTGCAGGCGCCGCAGTTCGGTAATGCCCGAGCGGACCGGCGACGGTCGCAGACCCACACTGATGGCGTCGGCATCCTCGGCGGCCTGTGAGATCTCGCGTGAAATCTGCCGCGACAGCACATACGTTCCGCCGCCGCCGATCGACAGCAACAGCAGTGTCATTGCCGCCAGCGCGACCATCGACTGACGGAATGCGGCGTCGAAGACGCCAGCCGGCACGCCAACGCCGGCGACCCATTGCGACATCAGTGCACGGCTGTACGCTCCATACACCGCCGTTCCGTCCAGTGCGACGTCGCGATACACGCCCTCAGGCATTTGCTGGTACCGCCCGAGGAACGCAGGCGTCCCCTTCTGCCCAACGTAACGCTCCGGCTCGCGCGAGCGCGCGACAACAACTCCATTCGTGTCAACCACGCCTCGAGCCCATTCGTCCGGAAAGGGGACCTGCTGCCGCAGGACGGAGGAGAAACGTTCCGATGTAATCCACGCGGACAGCACATAGGCGACGTGACCGTCACGCAGCACAGGTACTCGAACGAGGAAGCCCCGCTGCTGCGTGAGCTTGCCGACGTGCAGCGTGCCGATCGCCGGCCCTTTGGTCCGCACCGCTCGATCGAAACTGTCGAGATCGGTGATCTCCGGGAGTCGTTCGTCGATCGGGCGACTGGTGTTGACGATCTGATGCCGATCGAGCGAGGTGAGACTGATCGCGGCCCACGTGGGCTGTGTCGCCATCACGCGCTCTGCCTGCCCGCGAAATTCAGCTAGCTGCGGATTTACCAGCCGATCGGACTCGGCGAGTCCTTGCAGCGCCCGAATCGTGCCCTGCAGCTCCGCATCGACGACGGCGGCGCCTGCGCGGGCGGCCTCGAGCAGGCGCCGCTCGGCTTCGAAGCGGTTGTCCCTGATGACCCGCGAGACGAGGATGGCCCCCACGACCATCACCGGCAGCGCCGTCGCGATCACCAGAAAAAGAAGATGCGTCCGCAGCGAGAAGGTCCGCACCGAGCTCGGCATGGACGGACACCTTACCACCTCTCACGCCGCGCCCGACCCGCCTAGCTGTGCTGAAGAAGGCACACCTGCACCGGACTAAAAACGCAACAGCTTGTGAATATCTGAGGCGAACGGGCGCCCAATTCTTTCAGGCAAAGGCCCGAGCCTCGGCATTTCAATTGCAGACCTCAACAGCGTCCGCCTTCGCCGCCTTCGCGGCTTTCGGCGGGACGGGACCGCCGGGATCGCCAGCGCCAGGCGGTGCAGGCTGGAGACGAATCCATGGTCAAGACCTTCTGCAAGAGCGGCGAAAGCGAAGCGGTCAAGGGCGCTGTCCACGCGCTCGGCGGCATGCTCGCGGCGTCGATGGCGGCCTACAACATTGCCGCCTGGTGTTACCGGCGCGAAACGCATCTCGGCATCAACGCTATCGTCTACACCTTGGCGATCGTCTGGGAGGTTAAGCAGACCGTCCACCATTTGGAACGGTGCGAGGCCGCGACACCCGAGACTCCACGAGCGGCCTGAACATCTCGCAGCCTGAGAAACGCCGTGCTCTAATTCGGATTCGTGATTGCTCCGGCCGTCCGCGCCCACAGGCCGACGCGCGGCCTTCTGTCGTTACCGCATCGGATACAACTCGTCATCGTGACGGCCATTGCCGCCATCGGTATCGGATGGCTGGCCGCCTCGCTCCCAGCTGAAGGGTTCTACAGCGGCGACTCCGGGTTGAAGCTAATCGCCGCCCGCAACGCCATCAACCATCCCGGACGTCCACTCGACGTCGATCTGCCGACCAGCGGCGGTAACGCGATGCCGTACGTCGACCCAATGGTGGCGCTCCACGAAGGTCACGGCGACATCCTCCAGTCGCCGCTATTTCCGCTGATCTCGGCTCCCGCCATCGCCGCATTGGGCCTACGCGGCGCGTACGTCCTTCCGGCGCTCGCCTTTGTCGTGCTGCTATCTGTCCTCGATGTGATTCGACGGCACGCGGCGCCCGACAGCTCGTTCGCGCTGCTCGCATGGATCGCGGTCGCCGCCAATCCGCTGTTCTTCTACGCGCTCGAGTTCTGGGAGCATTCAGTCGCGGTCGTACTCGTCGCCGCGAGCCTGGCGGCGGCGGTGATCGGCGGACGCTCTGCGCACGCGTCGTCGCTCCTGGCAAGCGGTGCGCTTGCGGGTGTCGCCGCGTTGCTGCGCCCCGAGGCGGTGTGGTTCGTAGTCGCCCTCGGCGTCGTCATTGGTTTCTCGAAAGACGCGGCGCGGACCTTTCACCCCTCGAACTGGCTCGGGGTGACCCTGAGCCTGTCGAAGGGTCAGCTCCGCGAGCCGACGATCTTCGGGTACGGCGTGGCGATGGTGATCATGCCTTTCGCGATCGCAAACCTCGTACACACGGGAACGCTTCTGGGGCCGCATGCGTCCGCGAATCTCGCTCCGCTCACCTCCGACTATCTTGCTGCACGATGGCAGCGACTCGATGCCTGGCTCCGGCCACATTCACCGCTCGTTCTGGCGGGTCTGCTTCTGGTGGCGGCCGCGTGGATGGCGGGAACCTTCCGCGTGAGCCTCAGAGCACGGCAGGTCGCCGCCCTCGCTGGCGCAGTGGTGATCGCCGCGGCCGCAGCCGCGCGGCTGCTGCCGCGTGACTCGTTCTGGCAGGCGTTCCCCCTTTCGCTGCTGGCGTTGGTTCCAGCCGGCCCCCTGTCACGACCCGCTCTTCGTTTGTACGTGATTGCCCTGGTGACGCTCGCGGGCATCGTACTGACAGCCACGCACGATGGCGGAGCCCAATGGGGCGCTCGGCTTCTGCTTGTGACGGCGCCGCCGCTCATGGTGCTCGCAGCGCGTGGTGCAACGGTGGCCATGGGTGCTGGACGCTGGCAGGCCATGCGTGTCGCACTCGTCGTTCTCACGTTGTTCGCAGGGTTGGCGACGAGCCGGTCGGCGTATCAGGAACTTCGAAGCACGAAGCGCGAATACGCGCGTCTGGTGCAGACAACCGCGTCGTTGACGGCTCCCGGCGACATCATCGTCACCAATGTGTGGTGGTTCGATCAGATTGCCGCATCGCTCTATGGCAGCCGCGTCTTCCTCTACACCGCGGATCGCGCGTCGGCCGCCAGCGCGCTCGACGATCTCTCGAGAGCGAACGTCCACCGGCTGGAGCTCGCGTGGGCGTCCGACGCAGGCGCGTCGGTGGACGATGTCGTGCGCGGCTCGTGCTTCCGAATTGTCGTCGTCCATGACGTCCCCGAGCACCGAATGCGGCTTGCCTCCGCGCTGTGTGGCGCCGAGTGAAGCCGCTCGTGGTTTAATTCGGATCCGTGACTCCGCTCGACGACATCTTCGTCCTCGATCTCTCGCGCATTCTCTCCGGTCCGTTCTGCACGATGATGCTCGGCGACATGGGCGCAACCGTCGTCAAGGTCGAACCGCCGCCGCGGGGCGACGACACGCGCCTGTGGGGACCGCCGTTCATCAACGGCATCAGCACGTATTTCCTGTCGATCAACCGCAATAAGCGCAGCATTGGACTGAATCTCAAGGCGCCGCACGGACAGGACGTGCTGTGGAAGCTCGTCGAACGCGCCGACGTGCTGGTCGAGAACTTCCGGCCCGGCGTACTCGACAAGCTCGGATTCGGCTACGACGCGGTATCGGCGCGCAATCCACGCATCATCTACGCGTCCATCTCCGGCTACGGCCAGACGGGCCCGTACAGAAACCGTCCCGGCTACGACGTCGTCGCTCAAGGTGAATCTGGCATTGTCGACCTGACCGGCGAGCCGGACCGACAACCGGTAAAAGTCGGCGCATCGATCGCCGACATCGTCGCGGGCCTCTACGCGTACCAGGGCATTCTCCTGGCGATGCTCGCGCGCCATCGGAGCGGCAAAGGGCAGCGCGTCGATGTCGCGCTCCTCGACGGCATGATCTCGACGCTCACGTATCAGGCTGAAAGTTACTTCGCTACCGGCAAGTCGCCGAAGCGGCTCGGCACGCGGCATCCCTCGATCGTTCCCTACGAGACGTTCGAGACGAAAGATGGTTTCGTGAACATCGGCGCGGCGAACGAAAAGCAGTGGCAGAACCTGTGCCGGGCGCTCGGGTTTCCCGACCTCGCGTTCGATCCGCGTTTCGACACGATGGCGGGACGCCTCAGCAACTATGCCGAGCTCCGCGCGATCCTCGATGCCGAGCTGCGGAAGTTGACGCGCGCCGAAGCGTCCGAGCTGCTCGCGAAGTACGAGCTGCCCGTCGGTCCCATCAACACGGTCGCAGAGGTGCTCGAGGACCCTCACGTCCACGCGCGCGAGATGGTGAAGGAGCTCACGCACCCGGAGTACGGTCCGCTGCGCTACCTCGGGATCCCGGTGAAGCTGTCAGACACCCCTGGCAAGCTGCAGGGACCGCCGCCGCGATTCGGTGAGCACAATCGCAGTGTGCTGAAGGAGCTTGGGTACGACGAGCACGCGATCGATCAGCTCGGGACGAGCAACGTGATCGCGGAAGCGGAACCAGCGCTCAGTCGATCGAATTAATGCGTAGCGCCGCTCGGATGCAGCGGAATTGCCGGTCCCGGCTTCGGACCCGTGTATCTCAGGATGTAAATCCCGGCGTGACGATCTGACAGGTAGATGTAGCCGCGCGTGTCCACGAGCACGTCGGCGGAATCCGTCACCCACTTCGCGGGCGGTGGCGGAGCGCCTGCGACGCGCGGTGGGTCGGGCGGGATGAAATAGCCAATCTCCTTCGGCTGCCGCGCGTCGGCAATGTCGTAGATGTGTAGTCCCGCGTTCACCCACGTCATGTACACGATGTTGTCGGAGTGATCGACAAAGGGGTTGTGAAACAGCATGTTCACGTTGTGCGCGCCGAATCCGTTGCTCTTGTCGCAGAAGTGTTTGTAGGGCGCGCCCGGCGGCGGCACGGGAGGCGGGAAGTAGGACACGACCTCCGGGTTCTTCGGATCGGCAACGTCGATGAGCGAGGCCTGACTCGGTCCGTCCTCGCAGTTCGCCTCTGAATTGGTCTCGACGATCTTCCGCGACGGGAACGGGAGCGCGGTGTGAACGGCGAAAAGCCCCTTGAATGGCGGATCGAACGTCAGTTCGCTGATCTCCTTCGGATGCTTGATGTCGCTGATATCGAGCATCACGAACTTCGTCCCGAACGGCAGATAGGCCGTGTTGCCGACGACGATGGGCGGACCGTGCAGCCCGTGGCCGTGCGGATAGGCGGCGTTCTGCGCGTTGGGATCCTTCAGCTTCAGCTCCGGCAGACCCCATCGCGACACCTCAACCGGGTGCGCCGGGTCCGAAATGTCGACGATCACATAGATCTGTCCGAAGTAGCCGCGCACAGCCGCCGCCGTGTGGACGTAGCGTCCGCCGAAATAGGCGTTGCGATGTGTCCCGAGGCCGCCGGTCTTCCACTGGCCGAGACGCATCGGATGCACGGGATCCTTGAGGCTCCAGATCACGATGCCGTCGTCCCACGGCGCGTTCGGATCGGTGTCGCCCCCCATCTGCGAACGCTCCGCCGCGGTGATCAGCTTCCCGTCAGCGATGTCGAGTTCGCCGCTGCGTGTGTTCTTCGGGCCGGGAATCCAACTGAGCACCTTCGGGTTGGCCGCGTCGGTGACGTCGAGGATGCTCCAGCCGCGGTCCGTCTGCGCGCCGGCGTACATGTACCAGCGGCCGTTCACCTGTTGGACGTCGATCTTGAATGGAAGATGACCGTTTAGATTTGTGAAGCCGACGTATTCGACGTTCTGGGCGTACGAGCCTTGCGGAAGTGGTTTCGCTGGCGGGCGTGTTTGCCCCTGAATGGCAATAGCGGCAACAGCCAAGCCACAGAGACTCAGAGGCAGAGAGAAACGCTTTGTACTTTTCATCCTCCGTGCCTCCGTGCCTCCGTGGCTGATGATCATTTGATCAAACGCGTGGTCGTTGGCCGGGCGAACTTCGCGGCATCGATCGCAACGTTCGGCCGGATGTCCTTCATGACCATCGTGACCTGGTTGCGCGTGGACGTTTTCACCACCTTGAACGGACGCTTCACGCCGGCGACGTCCCGGAAGTCACTGTAGTCGTACTGCGTCGCCACCGGCCCGACGAGCGTCTCGTTCCATCGCTGCAGACGAACCAACAGGCCGGCGTTGTCGAAGTAGAAGTTGACCGGCAACTGGCCTTCATTGGTGCCGCGAAGAATCTGCACCGGCTGGTCATCGATGAGGCTCTTTGTGATCTCCCATATCGCGAAGGATTGGCGCAGCCTCGTGGGCGCCAGCGCGACGATCGCTTCGAGCCTCGCGCCTTCGAGGTTCCCCTTGGTCAGTGGAATCGTCGAGGGCAGCGCCGCGTTGATGCTCACTTCCCACGCGTTCATGCCGTCGAAAGCCCAGACGCTGTCGCCCTCGGTCCGGTGCGCAACCGTCGTGTACTGACCGGGTGCCTTCGCGAAAATCTCGACCGGCACTTCGGATAGGCCCGTGTCCCATCCCGAGTAGGTACCCGTGGCCGTGAAGCTCGTCACCGCATTGAGCCGCTGCGCTCCGCCGAGCGCATCGAGGTATTTCGCGAACACGCCATCGATCTGGCTCGCGTTGCTGCCACTGGCGACGATGAATTCCAGCGAGTTCGGGTTGTCCACGGGATCGCCGTACTGAATCGCCATGTTCGGTACGTTCTGCGGCACCGACGTATTCGAGTGACACGTAAAGCAACTCACCCGCTTCTGGTTCCCGAAGAAGTTGCGGTTGATGGTGTTCATCATGCCGACCATGAACCGAGCCTTCTGGATCATGGGCGTATCAATCGCGAACGCCTCCGGCTTGCCGTCGAGAATCTGCGGCGAGTGGCAGCCGGTGCAATCCTTCGACGTGGCGGCCGCGAACATCCCCATCGTGTCGATGAATTCGTCTATGGGGATCCCTTTGAGGACGCGGATGTCCTTGAAGAACGTTTCGGACATCTGCGGAGTGCCGGCCGTGGCGCCCTGACGCGCCGCAACCGCAACGCTGGTCGCGCAAGCAAGGACCGCCGACAGCAATAACACGCGGGGTATGTTCAATGTCGTTTTCGGTAGGGGCGTCTTTCACGCTCACGTTGCCACGGACACACGGAGACACGGAGGTTTGTAAGGATACTCTCCGTGTTCTTCGTGTCTCCGGGTTCGTGAACGTGTAAAGGCGTTATGGCTTCTCGCTGCTTCCGTCGCCGTAGTCGTGCCAGAAGTCCATCTTCGTGCCATCCGGCAGCGTCCATGTCATGACATAGCCGCCGTTGGATCCGTCACGCGCCGGGGCGATCATCGCCGTGTAGGTCTTGCCAATCGGGAACACGCCGGCGGCCGAGATGCCGTTCGCCTTGTACGCGCCGGGACCCGAGCCCTGAAGCATCCAGGTCTCGACCTCGCCGGTCTTCTCGTTCTTGATGTCGATGTACCAGCGCACGTGCGGGTTGGTCCACTGGACGCGCGTCAGCACGCCGGAAATCGTCTTTGGCGAGTTCTTGTCGAACTCCGCCTGACTCGCGTGATGCGCGAGCGCCGGAATGGCAACCGCGATGATCGCTGCGGCGATGACCGCTACGAATGACTTACGCATCGAAACAACCTCCTGGTCGCGTCAGGAGAGGCGGACGTTAAGATCCGCCTCTACGTCCCGGTGAACCTATCAACCACGCTCCCGGCTGACCATCGGCCGGGGATTCATGATGCACGGCGGGTCCTCGTTATAAGGTCCATTCGTCGTGTTGAGCTGGATCGGACGCGGTCCAACTGTCCACGGTTCGGCGAGAACCTCGGGATCATACACGGTGTATCCGTAGTAGAGCGTGTTCCCTTCGCGCCTGAACCGCTCGACCACGCGCATATCGGTCGTGTGGAACCATCCCGGGGCCGTCGCGACATTGGAGAGCCAAGTCTCGTCGTTGAAGCCGACCGCCTCGACGACAAGCGTGTCCCCCTCCCAATGTCCAACTGAGTCGCCCAGGTAGGTCTGATCTCTGTCGTCCTCCTTGCCATGCGGCCGGCCGTCGGTCGGCACCACGCGCCACGTGTTGCGATTGTTGTAGAGCAGGACCACTTCGGTCGGCGTCTGGACGATGCGAATCGGCGCGCCGATGCGCGGCAATCCGACCGGGGCGCAGAGAAACGCGGTATCGAGGTAATTGCCGTGCAAGTCGAGATACTGGACGCGGTCCCAGTTCTCCGGCTTGTAGACCGGCGGGTTCATGTTGTCGCGATAGCGATCGTTCATCCCCTGGTCGCGCTCGGCCCAGGTCGGGTTCCCGTGCCGCGCGACGTAGTTGCGCGCGAAGATCTTCGTCGCCTTCGCCTTGGCTTCCTCGAGGCTCTCATAGGTCACGCGTTTGCCGTCCTTGTCGAGCCCCTGGACCGGTCCGGTGCCGATTGCGCCACCTCCTCCACCGCCCCAGCGCCCGTTGAGATCCGGATGTCCATCAGCCATTTTCGGCGTCTGCACGTTCGCCGCTCCGGCCGCCGGTCCGGCTCCACCGGCGCGTCCTCCGGCCGGCGCGGCCGCAACCGCTGTCGGGACCGCGGTCGCCGCCGATGCGGGATACGCCGCCTTGACGTTGGCAGGCACCGGCATGACCACGTACGGGTTGTAGGTGTTGGTGCGCTGGATGGTGAGGTCCGCGACGGTCATCCCGTTGCGCTTCTCGGTGATGCGTCGCGGGAACAACACGTCGCTGCGATAGTCCGGCTCATTGAGCTCCTGATAATCGGAATACGTGAACTCTTCGACGATGTTGCCGACGCGCAACTCGACGCGATCGATCCAGTAGCTCAGTTGATATTTCTCGCCGCTGTCCATCGTCAGCTCAATGGCGTCGGTCGTGTTGAGCGCCACCCGTGCGGTGCCGGTGAGCGGCGCCGGCAGCGGATAGGACAAATA
>Ga0068861_100003236_pt1 | contig 10776 bp, 9 predicted proteins | sample KBSSwiS42_FD_66593 | JGI IMG/M metagenome (GOLD analysis project Ga0068861, IMG submission 66593) | Switchgrass rhizosphere microbial communities from Kellogg Biological Station, Michigan, USA - KBS Switchgrass S4-2 | ecosystem: Host-associated > Plants > Roots > Rhizosphere > Soil ...
GAATCACGACAGGTTCGTATACGTCGGTATCAGCAACGCCAATGAGCTTCGCTTTGTCGATTCAAAGACAGGCCGCACTGGCTCGCTCTATCCGTCATCAGAAACCACGTTCTTTCTAGGTTCGACTGTCGATATTCCATACCCGATCGAAGGCAGAGTTGAATTCCTCAAGAAGAACGGCGAGGTAACGGGCATGACCTGGCGCGAGAACGGAGCGCCGGCCGCCCCCGGGAAACGAATTCCGCACAAGCAGGAAGTAGTCACTTTCCAAAATGCGGACGCGACCCTCAACGGCACACTTTTTCTTCCTGCAACAACGGGCGCACATCCAGCGGTAGTTATGGTCTATCCCGGCTATTCGTTCCCTCGAAGGAATTCTTATTTTCCTTACTTCTTGACGCAACAGAACATTGCGGTTCTCACGCTCAACGGCAAAACCATTGCCGGTAAACCCGCGGATTACCAACGGTCCAGCTTTGAAGAACGAGCTCGCGATGCACTTGCCGGGGTCAAATTTCTTAAGACGCGTCCGGAGATCAACTCGAAGCAGATCGGCTTACATGGCGCGAGCCTCAGTTCATGGGTCGTGCCGCTCGCAAGCACTCTATCGGCAGATGTCGCATTTATCATCCTGCGAGTCGGTTCCGCCATCCCACCGCCTGACAACATTCTTTACGAAATCGAAAACGATCTCCGAGAGCGCAACTTCTCCGACGATGAGATTAGAAAGACGATCGCTCTGCGACGGCTCTGTAATACGACAATCTTGTCTAATTCGGGTTGGGATACATTCAAGTCTGAAGTGGAGAAGGCAAAAAACGAGAAGTGGTTTGGTTATGCGCGAGTCGGTTGGATGTTGTCGCTATCCTTGCCGCTCGACAACGCTACTCTGAAGGGCTTGCAAGATCCAATCAGCTACGAACCAGTCGCGGTGTTGGAAAGAGTCAGAGTTCCGGTGCTTACGTTTAATGCCGACTTGGACAAGTCAGTCAATACAAAGGTAAGCCTGCCGATAATGGAAAAGGCCTTACGTAAATCAGGCAACAAAGACATTACGATTGTGCTCCTTCGTAACGCGAGTCATGATCTGATGGACGCAAAGACTGGTTACAACTCGGAGTGGGTGCGCTTGGAAAGATTCACGGCGGGTTACTGGGACACGATGGCCGCATGGCTCAAGAAACATACCGGCATGTAAGGCCCCCCGCGTGTTCAGGAAGCTTTGCGCGTCTGCGTTGCCGCGCGAAACGACAGCACTGCGGAGATCACACACACAATCCACAACACAAACTTGACCGCCACGACGCACAGGTTGTTTGGTTCGTCAGCAGTTCCTCGTAACGTTTCTTCAAGCTGGCCCAGGAAACTGCTGTTCAATAGTCCTAAAACTGACGCCCACGCAAACAGCAGAAACACGGCGCCCCACGGCTTGGCACGATAAGCAGCCCAGGCGCCGATCAGTAGCACCGCGCCGCCGAGATAATCCTCGAACATGGTCGTGAAGTTGATGGCCCAGTGACCGATGCCGCGACGCGCTGTCTCCAGCACCGGAAGAAGAGCTCCAATCACAAACGCCGCAATGATTTCAAATCTCATGTGTTGGACCGAGGATAACCCAGGCCGCTCAAATTGTCTTTGATTTCATCGAGAACTGTCGCGTCCTCGATTGTTGGCGGAACGCGGTACTCTACACCGTCGGCCATTTTCTTGATCGTGCCTCGAACAATTTTTCCCGAACGAGTTTTCGGAAGGCGGTTAACAATGGTCGCCAATTTGAACGACGCAACTGGTCCAATCTTCTCGCGTACCAACCGGATCAACTCGGCGACGATCTCTTCCTGCGGTGTTGCGACTCCCAATTTCAGCACGACCAGTCCAAGCGGAACTTCACCCTTCAGCTCGTCTGCAACTCCAACGACAGCGCATTCTGCCACGTCTGAGTGAGCGGCCAGGACCTCTTCGAGCGCACCCGTAGAGAGTCGATGTCCGGCTACATTGATGATGTCGTCAGTGCGACTCATGATCCATAAGTAGCCGTCTTCATCTTTATAACCAGCATCCGCCGTCTTGTAATAGCCGGGATACGTATCGAGGTACGACTCAACATAGGCAGCGTCTTTGTTCCAGAGGGTCGGTAGACAACCAGGCGGCATCGGCAGTTTGATCACGATGTTGCCGATTTGATTCGGCGCAACTTCCGACCCTTCGTCGTTCAATACGCGCACGTCATAGCCGGGAACCGCCTTGCCGCATGAGCCCGGTTTAACCGGCAGCAATTCCAGACCGACGCAATTAGCGCCGATCGGCCAACCAGTTTCCGTTTGCCACCAGTGATCGATTACAGGCACGCCTAACTGTCTCTCGGCCCACGCCAGCGTATCCGGATCGCAACGCTCGCCGGCCAAAAACAACGTGCGAAAGTTCTTTAGATCGTAGCGTCGCAAGTGTTCACCAGCGTGGTCCTCGCGTTTGATGGCGCGAAACGCAGTCGGCGCGGTGAAAAGCGCGCTGACGCTATGTTGAGAGATAACGCGCCAGAACGCGCCCGGGTCTGGTGTGCCAACCGGCTTGCCTTCGTAAAGCACGGTCGTGTTCCCATTTAGCAGTGGTCCATAAACGATGTACGAGTGACCAACGGCCCAACCAAGATCGGACGCGGCCCAAAAAACTTCACCCGGTTCCACGCCGTAGACGTTTTTCATGCTCCACTTGAGAGCGACAAGGTGGCCGCCGTTATCGCGCACGACGCCTTTCGGAATGCCGGTTGTTCCGGAGGTGTACAAGATGTACAGCGGATCAGTAGCAGCCACAGGCACACAATCGGTGGATTTTGCGTCTGCCAACGCGTCAAACCAATCGACATCGCGGCCGGCGATGAGTTCTGCCGCGAGTTGCGGTCGCTGCAGAATGATGCAGCGCTCAGGTTTTTGCGTCGCCAGGTCGATAGCTTTATCGAGCATCGGCTTGTAAGGCACGATGCGGTTCACTTCAATGCCGCAGGATGCTGAAACGATCACTCTCGGGCACGCGTCGTTTATGCGCGTAGCTAACTCATCCGCCGCGAATCCTCCAAAAACGACCGAATGAATTGCGCCGATGCGTGCGCAGGCCAGCATAGCTACGACTGCTTCGGGCACCATCGGCATGTAGACGATCACGCGATCGCCTTTTTCAACTCCTTGTTGGCGCAGAGCGCCGGCGAACAGGGCGACCTCGTTCAGGAGAGCGCGATATGTGTACGTCTTGATGTTTCCGGTTACAGGACTATCGTAGATGAGAGCGACTTGTTCAGCGCGGCCGTTCTCCACGTGTGCGTCGAGCAGGTTGTAGCAGGTGTTAAGCAGGCCGCCGGAAAACCACCGGTAGAAGGGAGCGCGTGAAGAGTCCAGGACCTGGTCCCATGGTCTAAACCAATGGATCGACTGCGCAGCATTGGCCCAGAAACCTTCAGGATCTTTGAGCCAGGCGTTATAAGTCGCTTCGTAAGCTCCTCGCATGCGTGTTTAAGTTCGGCCTTCAATATCACATCTTGCGAAGATCACCTACGAGGAATGCGCCCATGTCCTGGGTTCCTGATTTCAGTCGCGGAGAATGCGCCTGGTCGTCGTAACAACACCTCGCGGGGTCTTGTTGCGGCCTCTTGGCGACGTTTTATCGTTATCGACGATGCTGACAACCGCACTCGCGGGAGTACCTAATTTCGCATTCGACACATTACTCAACATGAGATTGAACGTCTCAGTCGATTCAACCAGAGTGTCGTTCGTTATTGACACGCTGAAAGTCCTCGTCGACTCGCCCGGTGAGAACGTCAGTGTGCCCGGTGCGACATCGTAATCACTACCACTCACAGCGCTCACATCAGAAGACGAGTAAGAAACACTCGCACTCTGCGTCGTGCTACCAGTACGCGTGAGGGTGATCGTAATCGAACCTGCATCTTCATTAACGCTGTATGTTGCGGCACTGAACTGTATGAACGAATCCGGCGCCGGTGTCGGCGTGGGCGTTGGTATTGGCGTCGGTGTTGGTGCGGAGCCGGACTGAGCTGCTAACAACGCATCAATATCACAGCCAGGATCCTTTCCGTCTGTACCGGCGTTTTTGTAGCTGCTTGATGAGTTGATCCGATAATTTCCGCTTGCGGCGTCGACGAATACTCCATCGAGTGTTGCCGGGTAGAAGTTATTCGCTGGATACGATGAAGCGCTTGCGCCTGCAATGATGTTGCGCTGAAACACCCAGCCAGGAGCAAAGGCGTCAAGCGCCGCTGTTCCTTCGCCTGTGCCGTCACCTTTGATTCCATAACCGGCGCGAACGCCGACCGTGTTAGTCATCACAAACGGAGTCATCAAGCGGCCGTATAGCGTCATCGTGTTCCCGAGTTTCGAGAAGAAGGTGTTATGGTCGATGATGATGTCGCGCGTACCGTCGCCACCCTGAAACCATATCGCGTCGACCTGCCAGAGGTTGTTGATGATCCGCAGATGATTCTGGTCGACGCCGCTTCGCGTCGGGTATCCGTCTCGGCCGAGAATGTTGATGCCCTTTTCGGCTGTGATGGTGTTGTTGCTGAACGTGATGTTTTCACTGACGCACCAGTAACAACTTCCGTCCTGGTTCGCGGTCTTCAGCAGAATTGCGAAACCTACCTGCGCTTGTGTCCAGTTGTTCTCAAAAATATTGCCGTCGATGATGAGATTGCGGGCGTTCTTCGTCTCGAACAGGTTTTTAATGGTCCAGGGAATGCCTGCGTACGAGGGATCGCCAATCTTCCAGCGCAGAGGTTTAAAAAAATGGTTGCGGCGAATCTCGATGTTGCTCGGAACGAGATCGACAATCGCAGGATCGGCGCCTCCGAACATAACGTTTTCACCGGCAGCTTCCAGGTAATTGTTGATGATGTGATAAGGGCCGGGTCCATTCCATCCGCAGATTGCTTGTGTGTCGGTCGCGAGTGCGTGAATCTCGGAGATGTAAGAATTGATGATGGAAGTTTCCGCACTGTTCAGGCTGATCCCGCGCTGAACCTCCTGTGTTGCGAAGCCATGAACCCACAAACGGTCGAGTATCAGATGATGTGGAATGATGGACAGATCGGTTTGACTGGAGTCACCGTTTCCCAGTCTGACGAGATCGTATATGAAATCGGAAGCGGTGAACGTTGAGAGCTCGAGGCCGATCAAATTGTAATGATGCGCGCCCGGGTCAGTTTTGATGATCGGCTGAGCGGGAGAGTTAGAACGTAACCTTGCAAGCAGATTGCTTTGCGACGGCGTCACGCGTCCTGTTATCTCAGCGGCCCGCGAAGACTGAATCGTGATAAACGAGTTACCCGATTTCGCCGGCAGCGTGAATGGGCCGCGATAAGTAGCGCCCGCTTCCAGCACGATCGTGTCGCCGGGTACGGCGGTGTTGATAGCCGTTTGCAGATCTCCACCCGCAGGTACAACGAGAGTTGCCGCGAAGCTGGTTGCGGTAAGTATTAATAGGATTGAGACGGTGGTGAAAGCATTAATTATTTTGGGGAGAACACAGTCTTGTGCCGCTGCACACAATTGGGAGATAGACACTATTTGCTCCGGTAGATAAGTACAAGGGATTGTTAGATCAGTTTCGCTTGAAGCGATGGTCGGGAAGGGTTAGTAACGAACGCGGTGGGACAGTACACGAACGAAACGCCATCAAGGGTTGTGACGCTGTTATAAAATTCTTGCGGGTTTCACTAAGCGGCAGCGGGAAGTTTCTTCAGCGATTTCTCAATCATCTTACTTAAAGCCTTTGGATCCTTGAGAACCTTACTGGCGGAAAGAGGCTTTGTGAATGCGAGCACTTCGCCGCTTTTCGCGTCTACGATCCCGACAGTGATCAGCGCAAACGGAAAGTCAAAACTGAAAATATTGATTATCGAGAACGCAGTCTTGCCTTTAGTGAACATTCTGCCCTGACCGCGAATGAATACCAGCACATCTGCATCCTTATGCACGTTTAGCAGCATCACCTCGTCGCCGAGGGTAAACCGCGCCTTCTTGATGTCTTTTGATTTATTTATAAGCTTCGGCAGCAACGCGTCGTAACGATTCTGTATATCAGCAAGAGTGTACTTGCGGGTCTCATCCATCGCTGTTGCTTCAAATAAATTCGGTGCAACGCTGATCTTCTTTTTTTGGAGGACTTGGCCCACTGCGTCCATCACCTTGGAGCTAATGTCGGCAGACTCGGCCACCATCATCTCTGAGCCTTTCGCGCTCTCTTTGGTGATCTCAACTTTGGCGGGAAGAATGATCGCACTGCGTATCGTGACCTTCTTCTCGACGAGTTTTGTATTTATATACTGAGCTTGTACGTTTGCTGCGCCGTAGTGGGCCAACAAGCAGCACAGGATCACAAAGACAAAACGAACCCGTAATCTCATTAACGGTCCTCCATTTATGTTTTGGTTGGCGGGCTACTGCTGCATCGACTCTCTTAAGACCATGAGACGTCGTCTGATTCTCTCGGTATCGATTGCATTGGGCGCGAGTTCAAGGTATTTCGCGTACTCGCTCGCGGCGTCTGGTTTCCGGTTCAGCCGTTCGTAGAGCATTCCCAATCCCCGATGTGCGCGAGCGTTGAAACGGTTCAACTCGAGTGCGCGAAGGAACAGCGACTCTGACTTTGCGCTATTCGTCTTCCATGCTTCCTGGCCTTCCGGCGTCTTCAAGAGCTCAGCATCTATCTCTTCGAGCGTGCGTTTGGCGAGGGTCTTTGCAGCTTTCTTCTTTGCGCCAGAGGTGAGTTGTTTCGTTGTAAGTTCCGCGTTGCGTGGTCCAAGCGTGCGATACGACTCCGCCAGATAGAACAAGTTCTCAGATGACTCAGGACGCAAATTGACAAGCTTCTGGCTGACGTAGATTGCCGAGCGGAAGCGGCCTTCATTAATTGCCAGGTCGACGTCATGGCGATCGACGAATTCCATCACAGCGAGGTAATCATCCTGTGCGTGCTTTGCTTCGTCGGCAGAAAGCTTTCGTGCATCGGCAGGAATACTGCTGCTCGTGTAGTTGACGCGTTCCTGTAGCTTGGGGTGATCCATGTAGAAGGAAGGTGCGCCAAGCTGCTCGCCCTCGATGTCTTTTTGCATTGACTTGAATGAGTTGGGCATTCCGTCGGGTACAAACCCGGCCGCGGTCGCAAGCTTTAGCCCTTCGAGATCCGCTTCTCGTTCTTGATCGCGACTGTAGCCGAGTACGCTCAGCGCAAGCATTAAGGGAGAGATGGTGGCGATCAGGTTGATTGCGAGACCCGCTGGTCCACCGATCGGAGTCCACGTTCCGATCGTGTTGATAATATTGATGGCCAGCATTTTCTTCCTGACGCTGCGGTTGCGTAAGTAAGTATGGCGCCCAGTGACGTGCATAACCTCGTGAGCGACCACGGCCGCCAACTGGTTCTCGTCGTCCAATAACGCGAGGAGGCCGGTGTTGATATAGATTGACCCGTTGGGAAGAGCGAACGCGTTAGGAACCGGATCCCGCAGAGCGTGAAACTTCCATTGCACGTTTTCGAGGTCTTTGCCCGATACGACAGCCATTCCGACACGGTTGAGATACGCGTCCAATCCCGGGTCGTGATAGACCGCGCCCTCTTTTTCGAAACGTTCGTCGAGCAGGTTGATTTCGCTGAGCAGGTCCAGGTCGACCTTGCCGAAGGTAAATTTTTCGCCGCTAACTTGCTCGGCCGTCGTTGTTTGCGGAGTTTGGAGCCTCGGGGCGCGCGCGCTTATCGGCAGGGAGGAAACTACTATGCTGAGAGTCAGTATGAAGATCTGAAAAAATCTTTTGTGCTTCAAGACTGTACCTATTGTCGGTGAGTTTGAACTGCGAAAACTTGGAATTGACTGCGTCCCGGCGGGTTCGCACCGAAAGTATAAAGACATTCGTTTTCAAACGCTATATCTAAGCGACGAACCCGCGGCCCAATCGCGCACGCCTGAGCGCTTTCAAAAACTCGCAGGATCGTATCGTAGACTTGCAAGAGATCCCGCGAGGCATACGGGCCGGTTTTCTAAATCGTTTGTTAAGGGTGGAGGCAAAAGAAGATGAGACTCTTGGGTTTAGCAATACTGTTTGTAGTTGCGGTAGCGAGCAATGCCCAGACGCAGAAAACTGATCCGTGCAAGGGCGATACCACCTATGAGATGAGACAGTGCGCAGCCAGGAGGTACAAACAAGCCGATGACGAACTGAACAGGGTCTACCGCAATCTGATATCGAAGTTGGACAACGAGGGTCATCAAACGTCGCTAAAGACAGCACAGCAGGCCTGGCTCAAGTATCGTGACAGCCACTGTGAGTTTGAAAGTTATCTAAATCGCGGTGGCACAATCTACCCGGTCGTCCTCACTGAATGCGTGACCTCCGTGACCACCGCGCGAACGAAAGAACTGAAGGAAGAGATCTACAGGTTGGAACATTTGTAACCGCACATGTGTCGGCTCGCTAGAACCTTCGCTTCCACTCTCCGTCTTCTACTTCAGGTCGTGAGACAACCTGCCAACTCATCGCTCCGTTCGCGATCGGAGGCGTTCCTTTAGTTCGTCCGAGGGCACGGCGGTTGTAGGATCCGAACGGTGGGCGGCCAAACGTGATTCCACCAGAGACTGATCAGCCTCTGACAAGGCAGGATCGTCCAGCTCAATAACGCGGCGAATGAGAAGCTGACGTTCTTCGAAACTGAAATTCGGCAGCGCCTCAAGTACTTGAGATAAACTCATGACAAGAGTTTAGCGTCAGACGGGGAAACTTTTCAATCAAGCGAACTTCGTCGAAACGCCCGGCAGTAGCGGCTCCCCTACACCCTTACAAAAGTCAGGATTCCCAATTAGCGCTAAGGGCGGGGTCGTAAGGTGAAGGTCTTCGTGACTGGAGTGCTGTATCTGTCGCCGCCTGAGTTTTGCATTGTGAGTTTAACGGCGCCGGCTGTCAGCTCTTCCGGTAATCTGACAATCAATCCATCGGCGGAATATGAGGAGAAGTCGCCAAACGACAGCGTGTATCTTTGATCTCCCTGCTCCAGCGTGACGCGAACGAAATTCGGATTGTAATCAATGCCCCGCACCTGAATCGTCAGATACCGGCTCTCAGGATCATACTCAGGAAACTCTCTACCAGCCTGCTTTTGCGTCTCATACATCTGTTTCAATCGCGCGAGGTCCGCCTGCGTCGATTCCCTAACGCCGGTCAACTCCGGCGGAAACACTTCGTCCACGATCTCTAAAGGCACTGGCGCACTCGATCCGCTTTGCTCTCCGCGCAACGGGTTCACGACGCGAAGTTGAACGCGCCCGATAAGCTGGCGATTCGTTCTGACAAAGAGTCCCACTGCCGCGTCCGGATCTTTGCTTGGTCCAAGCAATGCGGAATTCTGTTCTACCGTCGCGATGTAACGAGCGTTATCCTGCTCGATTATCACTTGTGTTTCTTTCGGCGAAGGCTCGAGTGCGCGCCGCTGATCGACTGAGATCAAAAGCGATTGTCCTGCACCGACGCGCGTGGGAGTCACGGCCAGCACGCGCGGTGCGCTCACGTTTGGCGTCTCTGCTGCACGCGTAACGTCAGTGATCGTAGCGGTGAGATTCACTGCATCGCTGATTTGCCCATTGGCCTTCAACCGTATTTCAACTTGAGCCTTGCCCAATGTAAGCGCCGCAGGTACGTCCACTTCCAATTGTTCGCGTGCCGCGAAGAAACCAACACCGCGACTGCGGTTCTCGACACGTGAAGGACTGCTCTTGATTCGCGTAACCGCGTCGTATTCGTTGCCACCTTGTTTGAAACGAATCAGAACTGCCGAATTCGGATCATCCGGATCTACCAGTGGATCAACAGAAACTGTCGCGGTTGCGCCACGTTCGAGCCGCCATCCCAAATCGTTTCCTTCAATTTTCATTTCCGACGTTCGCTCGGGAGGCATACCACCCACCGCGAGAATCGACGTCGTTCCCACCACCGGAGTCAAAGGCTTCTCGACTATTTCCATGCCGATCGCGTTTCCGCGCCGGCCTTTGTAACTCGCGATGACTTCGGCAGGACCGGGATGCAGCCCCTTCGGAACTACAAAACTCACCGCGTGGAAAGGCCGCATCTTGATCCCGTTGAAATCGACTGTGTTTCTGTTTGCGTCTTCGGGTTTGACTTCGCGGACCATCGTGAATTTCGAGATCCGCACCTTCGCGGATTGAGTAACGCCGTCTTGCGAGACCTCAATTTTGAAATCCGTCTCCGGAATGATCATCGGAGCCGCGCCCGAACTTAAGCCCTCAATCATCACGTCCATGATTTGTCCGGGCACAGCTTTGTCGTAGGGCCTGATGCTCTCGACCTTAAACGACGGTTGTTGAGATCGAACAGTGAGTGTGGTCGTGAGCGTGAGGAGCCCGACCAGAATAAAACCGAACTTCATTGCGACGCCTTTTTGCGTTGGAGCACGTTACACGCGTCAATAACAGTGGTTGGGTCGATTGCCACGTTGCCTTCGTCAATGTGCCGAATGATTCCTTCTTTATCGATCAAGAAGGTGGCACGGTTGCCAAAGCCCTGCTCTTCGTTAAAGACGCCGTAATCCTTGACGACTGTGCGTTTGAAATCGCTAAGGAGCGGGAACGTGATCCCAATCTGCTTTGCAAATTCGCGGTTGGCGGGAATACTGTCTACGCTAAGACCAAAAACCTGAGTGTCACTTGTTTCGAATTTTGCGATATCAGCCTGATACGCTTTTAATTCCTTCGTTCAACCA
>Ga0068861_100003242_pt1 | contig 10770 bp, 7 predicted proteins | sample KBSSwiS42_FD_66593 | JGI IMG/M metagenome (GOLD analysis project Ga0068861, IMG submission 66593) | Switchgrass rhizosphere microbial communities from Kellogg Biological Station, Michigan, USA - KBS Switchgrass S4-2 | ecosystem: Host-associated > Plants > Roots > Rhizosphere > Soil ...
ATCTCATCGAGTAGGTTGCGTACCGAGAACGCCGTCGTGGTTACGATGGGGCGGTCAAGACCAGAAAGAGCGACGTCATACGTTGTTTCGCTTTCAGAAAGGTCTTCACTCCTTCTCTTAATGTTCAATATACAATTCACAAAACGTTTAGGCGGCGCCGGAGACGCCGGCTGCTGCTGAGGCGCAAAATCACCGGATCGCGCTTGCTCGGCGGGTGACTGTGGCGGCGAATCAGTGATCACAATCGGCGCCAACGGCCGGTATTGTCTCAGCTCGTCTTCATCAATCTCACTGAAGTAAGGTTTTAGCCGTAGAAAGCGAATCAACGCGTCATTCGTCTGGCACTTCTTATAAAGATCGGTCGCTTCTTTCGCTTCGAGCTCCGTGTCAACAGCCTTCTTCTTACCTATCAACACCTCCTCGACGTACTCGAGAGCTATGTAATTCGCCATTCCGAGCCGCGCGATCTCGGGCCAGGTGTAAACAAAGCCATCGAGCTTTGCGAACTTTCGTACATTGATGAAATGGCGGGCGACAATCGCCAGCACCTTTAAGTCCCATTCGATATTTAAAAACACCGTCGGCGCTTTTGACTTCAAGAGCGGCAGGGCTTCGGTCGCCTCCTGCTTCCGTCGTTCGTCAGGGTCTTCATCAGGTGCGGCAGGAGGTAATGAGACGCCCACATCCTTGATGGTCTCTAGTTCGGTCCAGGCGGTTCTAATTAACTTGATTGGCGCTCGCGAGAGATGGCCAGGCTTGAACAGTACCTTTCGCAGATCAGTTGTGAGTTTCGCCTGCCACTGCTTCACCGTTTCTGCGACTGCTGGTCCTTCCTCCAACGCGTACTCGCGGTTATCTCGCAGCGACGCGAGAACCACATACCAGTGTGGCGTCAACGACAACTCGTAAAGCATTTTCGCGATTGGCTCATTTGTTTCCTCAAGAGTGAGAAACTTCTTGAGGCAATCGATGAGGAATGTGTCTACTTGCTGTGTCTGTAATTCTTTCGATTGCCGCAGCTCGTCACACACGGCCAAAAATGTTCCATTTCGCGAAAAGACCATCGACTGCGGATCAGTGGTCATGTCTGACACTTCCGCAAGCAACTGAAGATGCTCATGCGTGGCGCCGTAAAAGGGATCTTGATCCCCGCCGAACATCTCGTGTAGTGGTTGAGTGAGGGCGATCCGTTCGAGCAGTTTTCTATGCGCGAGCGCTAACGGTGTCTCTACTCCAACCGCTGACGGCGCGTCCGGAACCCCAACTTTTTCCGCTTTCGCTTCTCTCAGAAATTGCTGGTAAGGCTTCGGCTTGCTAAACAGGATGGCGGTGTAAAACGGCAGCTTCGCATCCCATTGGGCCATCGCGACCAGCTTGTTAAGCCAGTCGATGGTTTGCAAAATCTCGGTGGGCGTCGGTGGTTCCATTTGCGATGAACTAAGACGTGACTTTTGCCTCGATGACCGGCACGGGAACAGTCTGAGAATTCTGTTCAGAACTCTGCTGCTCCTGTTCGGGTTCGGGAGCTGAGCGAAGCATGAAGGTTGTTGAGCCGATCATGTTCTGGAAGCTAAGACGCTGGCAGTACTGTTTCACGCGACGAGGATTGTTGCCGACGATGCTCTGAATTATGTCGCCGGCCGGAGTCCAGTGAGGAAACTCCGCCGCGATCAGACGCTGTGTTTGTTCCGGCGAGCGTGGCGGAACACGAGTGCGAAACTGAATGATCTTTTCCAGGTATTCCTGACCCTTCGCCGCAATTGTCGCATCTTTGTCTTCGGCAAACAGTTCGCGATATCGCAAACGCAGTCCCTGCGCAATTAACCTTTCGTCAACCGCGAGAATGTAAATGCAGTCACCTTCAGATAACGCAATGCGGATCGACTCCATGATGTCTAACGCGACGTCAGGTTGCGCGCGGTCGAGATCATCAATGAAAACGTACACGGGAGCCTTACCGATCTTTGTTTCGAGCAGCTCCCGAAAGAGTCTCTGGAATCGCGGCAGTGCTTCGACCTCTTCGTCCGACTCTTCTCCATTTGCTTCGGCTTCGGGCCGTGGTTTCGGCTCCGCTCCGATGAAGGCGCGAATACCCGCCACCAGCGGTGAAACCGTTCCCAACACCGACAACGCGCCGCTAACGACTGCGGACATCACCGCCTCCTGGTCCAATGATTCATCAGGTCTGCGTTTGCTGATCTTGCCGTAGTCGGTGCGGTCCAGCTTCTTCACTAACTTCTCATAATTGCTCAGCTCACATGGCTTTGGTTTTGCTCGGAACAGATCGCCGTGAAGAAACTCGGTGAACCTGCGGATCATGTCAGGGCGACTCTTGGGCGGCTCGGGCGGTTGTTCGATCTCGAGTGTTTTCGGATCGACGCTATAGAGGACTTTGGCGATCTCGAGAATCAAAGCGCGCCAGAGTTTTTCGGAGGTGGTGTAAGGCCACGCTGAGAACGAGACGAAGTAGAATGGCGATGGTGGTCCCTCGATTTGTGGCGGCGTGAGATGGAGCTTCAGGAAGTTGACCATCGTCGTTTTTCCTTCGCCCCACTCACCGAAGATGCCAACTGTGAAAGGGAGTTTCCGGTTTTGCTTGATGTAATCCGCCAGCGCCTTAGCATGCCGGTCCATATCGAGGACGTCGTTTCCCGGCTGCGTCAATGGCTCATCAATCGCGCGCGAGGATTTGTTGTTTGAGGTCGCGTTCGTACTCATTTCACAACGCGTCAGCTTTCTTAGGCCACTTGATTCTTCTTAACACCAACAGCAACAGCAGCATTCCAACCAGCGCGGCGCCGGCATAACCGAATTGATCGTAAGCAAACAGAATCACCAGGGCGCCTAACCCAAGTACGAACGGCCTGAAACCTTCTGCCGTCGACATTCGTCTCCGTTTGGCGAGTGCGAATAGACCTAGACGAATCAAACCGAGGAGACCAACTACGATCGCGAGTGTTATTACGAACGTTCCCAGCCGCTTGATCAGCTCATACCGTCCCTTCGCACGCGCAAACTCGGAGTCCGCAGTTTCCTTGTTGTTCTCCAGGCTCGAATTGAGAATCTTCGTCTCGTCCTTGAGACCCTTCAGCCGTGATTCGAGAGAAGCAATGAGAGTGTGTGCTAACCAGGCTTGCCGGTTTGCTTCAATGTAAGCCTTAGCCACTTCCGGCGGCGCATCGTTAGATGGGTTTTTCAATTGCGGATACAAAGCGACAAACGAGTCAACAGTGGTCTTCTGTTTCATTTCGTCGAGTCGTGCCGCGTTGAGATATTTCTGGACGTCCGCGATCTCATTTTGTTTGTCGGTGAGTTGTGCTTTCTGTTCGGTGACGTTGTGGGCGTCCATGATCCTCTGCTCGTTGGGCTCGCGACTGCGAAGCGCCAGCGTGAAGCCGCGCTCGACGAGTGCCCAAATGCCAAAGCCAACGATGATGAGCAGAAGCAGCAGCACTAAATCCGCGCCGGACGGAGATCGCATAGCGCTGTCGCTGTTTGCGTTCTTTGACTGAGGATCGGCCATGTTTTAGCGCCACAGATTGACACAGATTTTCCCAGAGTGAAACCTCTACCAGTGTCATCTGTGTAAATCTCTGGGTAAAACAGTTACCATTGTGGGCCACAGGTACTGACAAATGGATGGGCAACACTTAGTTGCGGGTTTAGCTTTAATCGGCATCGTCATTGTCGTCTCTGCCCTGCTTTCCGGGCTGATCGATCGCAGCGGACTGCCGCAGGTCGCAGTGTTTATTGCCATCGGCGCTGCTTTGGGACCAGCAGGTCTCGGTGTCTTCAACATGACGTTGGATGCGCCGATATTGCGCGTCGTCGCAACTCTGAGTTTGGCGCTCGTCCTCTTCACTGACGCTGTGAGTCTTAACACCCGCGAGGTGCGGCGGCAGAGTGGCCTTGCATTTCGAATGCTCGGCCCGGGAACGATCTTGTGCGCCGCACTGACTGCCGTAGCCGCGTCATGGCTACTTAAAGTGCCGCCCGCATCCGCCGCCATTCTCGGTGCAGCACTCGCCTCAACTGATCCGGTTTTGCTTCGCGGACTGTTACGCCGGCGCGACCTGCCAGTCGAAGCACGCCAGGCGTTGCAACTCGAAAGCGGACTCAATGATGCGGTGCTGTTGCCGATCGTAGTCATCGCGATCGCCTTCACCGGCAACTTCGACGTAACTGCGGGAAGTCTTGCGAAACTCGGACTCGAACTGTTCATTCTTGGACCTGGCGCGGGCGTAGCAATCGGTTTAGTGGGTGTCGCCGCCCTCGATCTAATCCGCAAACGCACCGGCGTTCGGCGTGATTACGAATCGTTGTACTCACTTGGCGTAGCGTTCTCGGCATACGCGGCCGCGGAAGCGGTTCACGGAAGCGGCTTCCTCGCTGCGTTCGCAGCGGGATTGACGATTGCGGCACTCGATGTCGAACTGTGCGACTGTTTTATCGAGTACGGCGGCGTCACGGCCGAAATGCTGCTGCTCTTTACCTTTGTGATTTTTGGTAGTTCGTTGATCTGGACCGGGTTCAATGGGCTGAACTGGCCGACGGTGATCTTCGTGCTGGTTGCGATGCTGATCCGAATCCCGGTTTATCTTCTTTCTTTGCTCGGCTCAAATGTCGATCGACGTGGACGTTTATTGATCGCCTGGTTCGGACCAAGTGGACTCAGTTCGCTGTTGTTGGTTCTGTTACCTGTGTTTGCGGGTCTGCCGGGCAGCGACCGCTTGTTTGCCGTTTGCTCTCTGGTTGTGTTGTTGTCCGTGGTCATCCATGGCGGGTCGCCGATGTTGCTCGCACGGTTCTGCAAACCAGAAAAGGAGAAAGAGCCGCTCCCTGAAGCTCAACTTCCCGAACCGGTGCTTACGCCGCTTGCAACGACAGAGCCTGCAAAAGCCGCTGTGATGGCGCCGCCGGTTAGTGAGGTTGGAACAGAACCGGGCGCCCAGGCAATCACACTCGAAGAGTTGGACCGCCTGCAAAAACTCGCCGAGAAGGTGATCATTCTCGACGTTCGCACCGAGCGCAGTCTCGAAACGAGTGAATCGATGGTCCGGGGAGCTATTCGCATGCCGCCCGAGCACGTTGCAGAACAAGCGCGCGAACTCGGATTGCCAAAGGACACGTGGCTCATCGCCTACTGCGCTTGACCAAACGAAGCTACCAGCGCCCGGGTGGCGCAGGAACTTCGACAAGCAGGATGGACCAAAGCACGGGCACTGATCGGCGGTTGGAACGCCTGGCTCGATGCGCAACTGCCGGTCGAACCAATCCGCCGGTCCATCTCATCAGCGTCTACCAGATGAAACTGCTTATCATCTTCAGTCTCATTATGCTTGTCGGACTCTCGGCCCAAAGTCAGAACAGACCGCGTACTCGAGACACCGGCCTCAAAGTCGGCGTGCTTCCTACTGGTCCACTGAACGCAATCACCGACGTCAACGGCGTACTCGTGGGCCACACGACCGTGATTCGCGGCGATAATGTGCGCACCGGCGTCACCGCAATTCTTCCTCACGGCGGCAACCTGTTTCGCGAAAAAGTTCCGGGCGCGGTGTTCGTCGGCAACGGCTTCGGCAAACTCGCCGGCTCAACACAGGTAAACGAACTCGGCGAGATCGAAACTCCGATCCTGCTTACTTCGACGCTCAGCGTTCCACGCGTGGCGGACTATGTGCTCGACTACATGCTCGCACTTGCCGGAAATGAGGACGTGCAATCGATCAATCCATTAGTTGCTGAAACTAACGACGGTTATCTCAACGACATTCGCGGCCGTCACGTGACCCGAGACGACGTGATCGCAGCTATTAAAGGCGCCAAGAACGGCGCGGTCGCGGAAGGTTCGGTCGGCGCGGGAACTGGAACGGTAGCTTTCGGCTTCAAGGGCGGCATTGGAACGGCGTCGCGAAAACTGCCGCAAAGCCTTGGTGGATACACTGTTGGAGTACTCGTTCAAACGAATTTTGGCGGTGTTTTGACAATCAACGGTGCGCCGGTGGGCGTCGAACTGGACCGTTACTACTTGCGCGACGATCTCAAACAATCTGCACGCAACCAGGCGCGCAAAGACACGGACGCTGACGGATCGATCATCATTGTTATTGCTACTGATGCTCCTGTTGATGCACGCAACCTGCGCCGCATGGCCGCACGGGCCATGATGGGCCTGGCGCGTACGGGAGCTGCGGGCAGCAATGGCAGCGGTGACTACGCTGTCGCCTTTTCGACTGCTGAAGACGTGCGCGTGCGTCCGCTGAATCAAAATGAGCGCAACCTGCCGCGTAATCTTAAAACACTCAGTAACGATGCCGTGTCGCCACTCTTTATGGCAGTGATCGAGTCAACGGAAGAGGCCATTTACAACTCACTTTTCAGGGCCACCACCATCACCGGCAAGGGCCACACGGTCGAAGCGTTGCCATTGGACCGTACGCTGGAGATCCTTCGCAAGCATGGCCTAATCTCGGCCCAACGCTAGTTGCACTATCACAACAATCTCACGGTGGTCTAACCTTTTCATACCGGCAGGAAAAGTGTTTGACACTCGCAAGGGCGGTGTTAGAATCCCTTCGAACCCCCACAACCAGGATCATTTTGAAGGGAGCCAAAAAAGTGGCCACGAAACTGAATGTTCGTGTCAATCGAAAACGGCCGGAGTCGATGACCCGGCAGATTCGCGAACAACTTGATGCGCTTATTGATGAAGGAGCGTTAGCAATCGGAACGTTGCTTCCGAGCGAACGCGAACTCGCCAACACACTCAAGGTAGCGCGCAATGTTGTTCGCGGTGCTTATGAGCAACTGATGGACGCCGGCAAGTTGCGCAGTGAAGGTCGCAGAGGACGATCTGTTAGCAGAGGTGGGACCACGAAGCGGAAGTCTACGAAGTCGAAGTCTTCAAAGAGCAAGTCGCGCAAGAAATGAGCCTTTCGTTCTCGCGTTCCAAAATCCCCCTTTCCACCAATTGCTGATTGGTTGACCCCTACTCGCTCGCAATCGGACCCTCTTTGCCCAGTGAGATAATCTCGTTCCTTATCGCCTTACGCTCCGCCAGTAATCGAACGAAGAAACGTCTCCTCACCAGAAAGAACGTGAGCACACGTATACCGGCGATCGATCTGTCCAGTTCTTCAAAGAAGATGATCGCCACGTAACCACAAACCGGAACGATCAACAAAGCCAGTCCTGCGGCCCACCAACCAAACAGCGCATAACCTATTACAACCAGAATCACCCACGTAAGCGGAAACAACAACATCGCCGAAATGATCTTGACCGTTGAAATAATGTCTTCAGAGTCGCGCGACAACTTCGTCGCGAGATAACCTCCGAGACGATAAGCGGGATAATGAGCGACCGTTCCGAGAGCTGCCGGCGCAAGCATCAACAGGAACAATAGAGAACGTTTCACAATGGCGACGAACACGTTCCATGTCGACGAAGGAGCTGAGAGTTCTTCAGCGTCGACTCCCGCCTGGTTCAACTCCTCTTCAAAACGAATCATCCGCTGTTCCAGTCGTCGCAAGCGTTCTGGTTGTCGTCCTTCGAGAATTGAGTACGCTTTCACGAAACGTTGTTGCAGTCTTAGCTCGTCCTTCAAGCTGTCGTCGCCGTCGTTAGCCCCTGAAGAAAAGATCCGTTCGGCCCGCGCGATCGTCTGAAGCGCTTCTTCGTGCAGCGCGTCGAGGATAACTGCGCGCAACGCCTGCTCGATCTCGTTCGAGAGTTGCCGCACAGCGTCACGCGGCGGACTGCCGTCGGGTTCGAGCTTCACAGGAGTGACGTTCAAAGGAGTTCCGAAGTAGAGCAACGCGGAACTGCGAAAACTTGTTTTCGACGTGTAGTAGAGACCCGCCGGAACGATCCTCAGCTCGCTAACCTCACCGGTTGAAACAGCCGCCAATGAAATACGTGCAGCGCCGGTCTTGATGGGCCGCAGTCCGGGTTCGTCATGCGACACGCCTTCAGGACAGATTCCGATCGTTCCGCCCTTCGCGAGTAGTTTGCGTGCGGCGATAAACGTCTCCTGGTTCTTCGTGACATCCTGCCCTTCGTCCTGGCGTCGATAAACCGGCAACGAATCGAGCGCCTTCACCAGGTAACCGATCACCGGCATGTGAAAAAGCGGGGCTTTCGCCAGAAAAGAAACGGGGCGCGGCGCAAGGCATAACAGGAAGACCGGATCGACCAGCGCGTTTGGATGATTGAGCACAAAGATCACCGGCGTTTCGAGCGGGACGTGCTCCAGACCAGTCACTTCGATCCGCTGAAAATAGATCCTGAGTGCGAGCCTGACGATGGCGACTATGAGGCGGCGGATCATTATCTGTGCAATAATACTCACGCTTTCCCAATTCGTTCAAAAAATCCATCTTACTGAGGAAGACCATGAAACGCTTGGTTCTTTTCGTCCCTGTCTTGTTGCTGCTTTTGGGCTCGCTTGCCGCCGCGCAAACGCGCACGTACACGATTGAAGATCTGTTGAAAGTGCGGCGCGTTGGTGACCCGCAAATATCGCCGGCCGGCCGTCATGTGGCATTCACGATCGGCGACGTTAATTTCGATGCGAACCGCATCGTGACCCAGATCTACGTCACCTCAATCGAGGGCGGCGATACGAAGCAGTTGACCAGCGGCGACCGTTCATCGTCGTCGCCGCGGTGGTCACCCGATGGAAAAAAGATCGCCTTCACAACCGGCAGCCAGGTTTGGGTGATGGAGGCCGACGGCGACAAGAAGGAACAAGTCACGAAGATCTCGACCGGCGCGGCCGCGCCCGTGTGGTCTCCTGACGGAAAGTGGATCGCGTTCACTTCCGACGTTTATCCGGATTGCAACAACGACGACTGCAACAAGAAGCGCGATGAACAGGCGGAAAGCAGCAAAGTCAAAGCTCACATCGTCACTCGCCTCCTCTACAAACACTGGGACGAGTGGCGCGATTTGAAGCGCACGCACGTTTTTGTGGTTTCGAGCAAGGGAGGAACAGCACGCGAGATCACGATGGGTGACTTCGATTCGCCGCCGTACGCGGCATCGACTGGTGTCGACTACACCTTTTCACCTGATTCGACCGAGATCGCTTATCTGCGAAACCCGGACAAGGTGGAAGCCATTTCCACCAACAGCGACATCTACGTAATGAACCTCGCGAGCGGCGCAATCAAAAACATCACCGTCACGAATCGTGGTTACGATGCTGGTCCAATCTACACGCGCGACGGCAAACAGATCATCTATCGCTCTCAGGCGACTGCCGGTTTCGAAGCGGATCGCTGGCGGCTGATGGCCTACGACCGCGCGACCGGTTCGGCTGTTGAACTCACCAGGCGATTCGATCTGCAAGTTGATGACGTCGTGCTCTCCCCCGATGGAAACGAAATTTATTTCACGGCGAACGACCGTGGCAAAGAACCGATCTTCAGGATTCCGAGAGCCGGCGGCGTGCCGCAGAAAATTGTCGCGAATGTTTTTGCGGGCGCTCTGAAAGTTACGCCTGACGGCCGGAAGCTTGTCTTTACGTCGAGTTCGATCGCGTCGCCAACGGAAGTCTACGCTGCGAACGCTGACGGAAGTGGCTTAACTGCGTTGACGTCCGTTAACAAACAGCTCATGAGCCGCGCAAATCTGAGACCCGCAGAAGACGTGGAATGGACCGGCGCGATGGGACGCAAGATCCACGGCTTTATCGTCAAGCCAAACAACTTCGATGCGAACAGGAAGTATCCGCTGGCAGTGTTGATTCACGGTGGTCCACAAAGCGCGTGGAACGATAATTGGGGTTACCGTTGGAACCCGCAGGTATTTGCGAACGCAGGGTACGTTGTCTTTGCTCCGAACCCGCGCGGCTCGACTGGATACGGCCAACAGTTTGTTAACGAGATCAGCACGGACTGGGGTGGCAAAGCTTTCGTTGACATATCGAATGGCGTTGCGGACGTCGTGCGCCGCAACTCGTTTATCGATCGCGGCCGCATCGGCGCGGCCGGCGCGAGTTACGGCGGCTACATGATCAATTGGATTCTTGGACACAACAACGATCCGCGTTTCCGTTACAAGGTGCTCGTCTCACACGACGGCGTTTACAACCTCGAAAGCATGTACGGCGCCACCGAAGAACTCTGGTTTCCGGAATGGGAGTTCAAGGGAACCGCATGGTCCAACCCGGCGCTTTATAGCCGCTGGTCGCCACACAAATTCGCACAGAACTTCAACACACCGATCCTGATCATTCACGGCGAGTTGGATTACCGCGTGCCGATTGGCGAAGGCATGCAACTGTTCACCGCAGTGCAGCGAAAAGGAATCGATTCGAAGATCTTAATCTTCCCGGACGAAGGTCACTGGGTGTTGAAACCACAGAACTCGCAGTTGTGGTTCCATACAGTGCTCGACTGGCTGGACAAGTACCTACAACCGGCCAATCCGCAATCATCATCGCGCACGCAAGGCCAGTAAACCCGAAGTCAGTGAAACGCCGACGTCGGTAAACCGCAAGCCGGTAATATTCCCCACTCCGAATGCGGCTCCGCCGCCGGATGTGAGGCATGCGGCTACGCCGCCACGATGTGAGGCATGCGGCTACGCCGCAGTAGGAAGCCAGGAGGCAATGAAAACTTTTGGAACTCGCGCGACCGATGCGGGTGACATTGGACGGTAACGTACTCTCCCTGCGCTCGGCCCAACGAAAAACGAAGGAGAGCCTTACTATGAATCCCGCGGGGCATCCCACGCGTGTCATTCTTTTCGCATTCCTAATCGTCT
>Ga0068861_100003243_pt1 | contig 10768 bp, 7 predicted proteins | sample KBSSwiS42_FD_66593 | JGI IMG/M metagenome (GOLD analysis project Ga0068861, IMG submission 66593) | Switchgrass rhizosphere microbial communities from Kellogg Biological Station, Michigan, USA - KBS Switchgrass S4-2 | ecosystem: Host-associated > Plants > Roots > Rhizosphere > Soil ...
GCCATGCCACGCACAATTGGGCTCTGCACTCCCTGGGTACGAAGTGTATTGTAATATTCCCAGACTCTCGTTTCACCACCAGCGGTCCTTACCCTCATTATGCCGCGCGCAACTCCGTTCTCCTGGATCTCTCTGAGGTAATCGTCGAACTGGTCGCGGAATTCAGGCGCCAGCCCGTCGCGGATATGTACCCCGATCAGCATCGCCTGCTTGTAACCGAGGACGCGAGCGGCCCAGGGGTTTACTGATAAAATTCGACCATCCAGATCATGCGTGCACATCAGTTCGTGACTGTTATCAACGAGGTCGCGATATCGATCCTCGCTCTCAACCAACGCCTTCTCGGCGAGCTTGCGCTCACTGATATCAACAGCCATCACGAGCTCGGCGCGACGGCCGGAGAAATCCAGCTGGTGCGCGGTGATTTCCACGGTAATGATGGCGCCGCTCTTCTTCTGGTGCCTCCACTCGCGAGCCTGATCGAAGCCACGAGATCCACGCGCGAGGTGGTCGAGCAGTTTTTGCACATCCTCTGGCGGACGGATCTGCGCGAGCGTCATGGAGAGAAACTCTTCCCGTGAGTAGCCGTAATGCTCGACGGCGGCATCGTTGACGGCAAGGAATCTCAGCGTCTGAAGATCGTAAACCCACATTGCGTGCGGGTTCGACTCAAAGAGGAGACGATACTGCTCTTCTGACTCACGCATTGCCTCCTCAATTCGCTTCCGCGCGGTCACATCGAGCACCAGCGAGAGGACGGAAATTAGTCTTCCGGAATCATCATAGAGGACTGAGTTGTACCACTCGCTGTGGATTACCTTGCCCTGCTTTGTATAGTTTCGATTTCTCGAGACACTATGACGATCCAGGCCCTCGCGCTGCCTGTTGCCGACTTCGTAAACGGCCTCTAAATCCTCAGGGAAAACAAACTTCCATTCGTCGACCGTCTTTCCGATAACCTCCTCAGCTTTCCATCCGAAAAGTCTCTCAGCAGAAGGTAACCAGCGCGATACTCGATATTCCTGGTCCCACTCAATGACTGCCAGCGGAGTATTTTCCACGTACGAACTGAGTCGCTGATGGGCTTCATTTGCCAACTCCTCAGCATGCTTTCGTTCGGTAATATCCCGGATGATCGCGATGCCGCCAACGACCTCACCACGTTCGTTGCGTAGCGGCGAGTAATAGCCTTCAAAGAATCCTGCGCGTCCCGTCTCGGGAATGGCATAGGGCCTGTTTTCACCGATTACACTTCTTCCCGCCAAAGCTTCGAGTAGATATTTTTCCTCTCCGGTTTCTTTCAGAAAGGGGAAGACATCGAGAGCACGCTTTCCCAGAACTTCATCTCTTCTAACACCGGAAATAGATTCCATCGCCCTATTCCAAGCGATGTAACGACATTCGCGATCAAAAGCGAGTATGCCGTCAACGCTCGCTTCGATCAGGGAAGCATGAAGGAGGCTTTGGCTTGATGATTCGCCGCTCAAGACAGTTCTCTCTTTCGCCTCGTGAGGAGTGCTGCGACGGGGGACATGGGTGCAAGTTGATGTTGACTTTATGCCGGGAACCTAAAAAGTCAAGGTTAAACGCTGCAGGTTATCTGGTGTTTTGTCTGTTGGTTCGGGTTCGAATCCCTGCGGAGGCACCAATAGTCAAAGTAAGTTAAGGATCGTACCTATCAGCACGCCATCGCGCCATAATCGCGCCATCCGTACCGTCGCACAGTAGCATCGACCCAATCGGTCCTATGCGGCCAAAGTCTCATGCTCGTCTACCATCATTTGCTCATGTCGAGACTCAAACCTCTCGAAGTTGACGCTCAGATCAGCGCTGAATAGAATGCTGGCGGTTTCCGTCCCGGGAATGCTCATTACAAATACTCTGTCCTAGTTGAAAGGCCAATATGATCTCTGAGGCCCTTTCACACTACAGAATCCTAAACAAGATCGGCGCCGGAGGGATGGGCGAAGTCTACTTGGCGGAGGATACCAGTCTGGGACGGCCAGTCGCGCTAAAGGTCCTGCCTGTTCATCTGACCGGGGATGAAGACCGTGTGCGCCGCTTCAAACAGGAAGCGCGGGCCTCCTCAGCCTTGAATCATCCGAACATCCTGACCATTTATGAGATCGGCGAGCAGGATGGCCAACACTTCATTGCCACCGAGTTCATCGAGGGTGAAACACTCAGACATCGTATCAATCACTCACACATCGAAGTCGGTGCTGCGATCGACATAGCGATCCAAGTGGCCTCTGCTCTCACGGCTGCGCACGCCAAGGGAATCGTTCACCGTGACATCAAGCCGGAAAACATCATGTTGCGGCATGACGGCTACGTCAAAGTCCTGGACTTTGGTTTGGCGAAGCTCACTGAGAGACCAACGAACGGTAATGAAGCGACGATTTGGGCTGAGACTCAACCCGGCGTGGTGTTGGGCACGGTGCAGTACATGTCGCCTGAGCAGACTCGTGGGCAGCCGGTCGACGGAAGAACCGATCTCTGGAGTCTCGGGGTGGTCCTCTATGAGATCTTGAGTGGACGAGCACCGCATATCGGCGGTAGTACCAGCGATGTGATCGCTTCGATTCTTGAGCGGGAACCTCCACCCCTGACGGAGCTTGCACCCGGAGTCGAGATCGAGCTCGACAGGATTGTGCGCAAGTGTTTGAAAAAGGATCGTGACGAGAGGTACCGCTCAGCGGAGGAACTTCTCGGCGATCTCAACAGATTCAAGCGAGAAGTCGAGAGCCGTGGAGCGGCGGCTACCTTGGTCAATCTTAAGCCCGCGCCCAGTGTTTGGACGCAGCGCCGCATACGAGTTGCTGTCGGGCTCTTGGTGCTGATCGTTTGCGTGGTCGTCGCTTACTGGTTGCTCTCTCGCCGCTTGGGCGCGCGACGCCAGATCGAGATAAGTTCGCTGGCAGTGCTACCGCTAAAGAATCTGTCTGGCGATCCGAGCCAGGACTACTTCGCCGACGGGATGACTGAGGCGCTGATCGGTAATTTGGCCAAGATCCCTTCGGTGCGCGTAATCAGCATCACCACCGCGATGCGCTACAAAAACACTACCAAATCCGTTCCCGAAATTGCTCGCGAATTGAAGGTCGATGGTCTGATTGAGGGGTCGGTATTTCGCGAAGCTGACAAGGTGCGCATTCGAGTCAAATTGGTCCAGGCTCTGCCCGAAGAACGCTACCTTTGGGAACAAACCTATGATCGAAACCTGCGCGACGTGCTCGCGCTGCACAGTGAAGTGGCACGATCTGTTGCCCGAGAAATTAGCGTAAAGCTGGAACCGCCGGACGAGTTGCGACTTGCGCGGGCCAGCGCCGTCAACCCTGAAGCGTACGAGGCATATCTCAGAGGCACTTATTACTTAAATCAGGCGACGCCGGAGGGCGTGACGAAAGGTCTCGCGCTTCTGAATGAAGCCGTCGAAAAAGATCCGACGAGTCCGCTTCCGTACGCTTATCTTGCGCTCGGCTATGCCACGCTCGGCCACGGGCCGTCGCCACCTCCAGACGCTTTTGATCGCGCTCGTGCAGCCGCGAAGAAAGCGCTTGAACTCGACGAGACGGTCGCCGAAGCGCACCAGGTGCTGGCCTTGCTGACGATGTATGACGACAAGACCTGGGACTGGCCTGCGGCCGAGCGCGGCTTAAAACGCTCGTTGGAGTTGAATCCTGCTCTGCCGGCATCGCATGCGCACTATGCATGGTATGTCGTGCTCTTCGATCGCTGGGACGAAGGCTATGCTTCAATGAAACGGGCACAGGAAATAGATCCGCTGGCGCCGCTCTGGCCTGCCTGGCAAGGTTCGCTGTACTGGTGGGTTGGCCGAAGCGCGGAAGCCATTCCCGAGTGTGAGAAGTCGCTCGAGTTGAATCCAAACTTTCCAGTCGCGTTGTCGATAATCGGCCGCGCTTATTCAGACACAGGCCAGCATGCGAAGGCCATTGCCGCGCAGGAGAAAGCGGTTGCGCTCAACTCATCTTATCTCTGGAGCCTGGGCTACGCCTTCGCGCGCGCGGGTCGGCGTGACGACGCGCTCAGCACTGCGGCAAAGATCAAGAGCACGCAGGGAGATCGCTACGAGCTGGCGATCATCTACGCCGCGCTGGGAGATAAGGAGGAAGCAATTCGCTCGCTGCAGACCGCATATGATCAAGGAAAACTCTCGCCCTGGATACGCAACCTCCACGTCTTTGAGAAGTTGCGCACCGACGCGCGCTTTCAGGATCTGGTGCGTAAGATGAATCTGCCGATCTGAATTCCGCTGGTCGCATTCGGTGTGAGTATCATTCTGCCTTTATGCAACTGTTAGTTTGCGCCGCAAGTTACTCAGGAAGATTTTCGATCAAGAAAAGAACAAAGACTAGAGAATCGGTGCCACTCTTGAGCCTCTTGAGAACGCTCCAGTTGATTGGTGCCCCCGCAGGGATTCGAACCCCGAACCAACAGATTATGAGTCTGCTGCTCTAACCGTTGAGCTACAGGGGCACATCTTGAGATGAACTGTCGCCGCAGAGCATTCTACTGTGGCAGGAGTTGCGGGTGAAGCAGCGCTGTGGTTTTCTCCGGCGATCTTAGTTTTCAGGAGCCGGCTTCTCAGATTTCCTGACTGCTGACTTGCCGTTTCGCTTTTTGGATTTTTCCAACAATCGCGCGATCGTGTTCAGCAATTCAGCCGGCTCGACGGGTTTCGAAATGTGCGCATTGAAGCCGGCGTCAAGCGCCATGCGCGTGTCTTTCTGCGAAACGTAGCCGCTCAAAGCGATTGCCGGCACTTCAGTCATGTTCGGAAGCCGCCGCAGTGCTTTCATCATTTCGAAACCATCCATGTGCGGCATGCCGATATCGGACAGAATCAAATCTATCGAGTTCGACGGTGCAATCTGAAGTGCCTCCTGCGCCGATTGACAGGTGGTCACACGAAAACCTTTTGTCTTGAACGTCGATTGCAGAAGCTCAAGCGTGTCTTCGTCGTCTTCGACGATGAGAATGTGTGCCTGCGAGGGTTTTGTTTCGGTTGCCACGCCGGCGTCCGCGCCCGCCGCGGCCGGCACCGTGGCTTTGCGCCGAGGTAGCCGAACCGTAAAACGGCTGCCGCGACCGATGCCCCCACTTTCCGCTTCGACTTTGCCGTGATGCGCCTCGGTGAAACTTTTGACGAGCGCAAGGCCGAGGCCCAGCCCACCATGCGCGCGCGTCTTTGAGCCATCGGCCTGCACAAATCTCTCAAAGACACGGGGGAGAAACTCAGGGGTTATGCCACAACCGTCGTCTTCAAAGTTGAGGAGCACTTCGTCGCCTTCAGTCGCGCAGGTCACGCGCACATGGCCGCCCGTGGCCGAGAACTTGATCGCGTTGTGCAAAAGGTTTCCGAAGATCTGACCCAAGCGCGTCGAATCACCAGTCACTATTTCGTCGTGCCAATCGCGGAACGTAAGTTCGAGATGCACCTCACGCGATTCTGCAAAAGGCCGCGCCGTTTCCATCGCTTCGTTGACGACGCGCGTCAGGTGCACGGGCAATTCTTCCATGCGCATCTTGCCGCTCAAGATTGCCGTCATGTCGAGCAGATCATTAATGAGCCGTTTCAACGCGTGCGAATTCTTTTCGATCACCCCCAGGCCATGATCGATTTCCTTCGGCGGCAGCATGCCCGTGCGCACCATGTGCACCCAGCCGATTACCGGCGTCAGGGGCGTGCGCAGCTCGTGCGAAAGTGTCGTCAGGAATTCGTCCTTCGCGCGATTAGCTGCTTCAGCTTCCCGGCGCGCCGCGCGTTCTTCTTCAAACAGTCGCGCGTTGTCGATCGCGAGCGCCACGCGAAAGGCGACCAGCTGCAGCAACCGCGTATCGTCCGGAGTAAACGGTCGCGGCGAGCGCCGCCCGACGTGAATCACTCCAAGCACACGACCCTCGATCAAGAGTGGCACACCCAGAAGCGTCTTCACGCCATGCTCGCGAAGAAATGGAGTGTAGAGCTCGGCAGTTTCAATGTCGTCAATGACCAGGGGCTCTTTTTGCTCGGCAATACGGCCGGCGAAACCGGCGCCGACCGGAACGTGAATGTGCAGGTCGAGATCCAGGCCTTTCGTGGCCCACGCCACCAGCGTGTCACCTTCCTCGAGAATAAGGATCGTCACAGTATCGACGTCTATCGCGTCGCGCACCCGATCGAGTAACTCAGCGAGCAACTTATCGAGTGACAGATGTGACAAGGCGACTTCAGTGACTGTCTGCACTTGCCGCATGCGGTCCATCGCCGTCTCGAGTTCCAGCCGCGCCCTTTGTTCGCGCGCGAATAGTTCGGCCAACTCCTGCTGCGCGCGTTTGCGCTCGACGAACTGTCCGATTTGATTGCCGATCGCGGTCATGACTGACAGCAGCGATTCGTCAGGTTTTTGTGGCTCCCGAGCAAAAAATTCCATCACCGCCGAGACTTCTTCGCCAAGTTTGATCGGAAAACCGAACGCCGATTGCAGATCAGATTTCGCAGCTAACTCGCTGCGGGGAAAAGTATTCCTGGCGTAATCGGTAATCCACTGAGACGTGCCCTTCGCCCAGATGTCCCCGGGAAACCCCACGCCGCGAATGAAATGACGGCTGCGACTAGCCGTTTCGAACTCAGATGGCTCGTCCGTATCGCTGTAACTCGCAATCCAACGCAGCAGATCAGCGTCGCGATCCACCACCCACATTTGTCCGACATTCCAATCCAGGCTTTCACAGATCGCGCGCAAGAGTCTTGGCGCGGCGGCTTCCAGCGATTCGGCCTCGGCCAGGATTCGCGCCGCCTGATACTGCACCATCAGGCGCGTCTCAAGCCTTTTGCGATCCGTACTGTCGCGCACAATGCCCGTAAAGAAATGCTGACCGTTTTCTGTAAATTCACCGAAGGAAATTTCCAGCGAGAGCTGGCGGCCGTCCTTGTGAAGGCCAGTTAGTTCTACGCCGTTCCAGGAAATATGCCGCTGCCCGCTCGCGAGATAGCGTTGCAACCCCGCGCGGTGGACCTCGCGCAAATAGTCGGGCATCAGGATCGTCAAGGACTGACCGATTAGTTCCTCACGCGAATAGCCAAAGATTTCTCCAGTTGCTCGATTAGCAAAGACGATAGTGCTGCTGTCGTCGATCGTGATGATTGCGTCCGACGCAGTATCCGCAATGACGCGTGAGAATTCATCGAGCCCGCTGAATTGTTGGTTTGACGTCATACGCAGTATCGAGCGAAAGCTAATCCTTTTCTTTCACGCGCGTCAATTTGCCATTGCGTTGGCCGGCTAAAAAACACCCGAGGATTACAGAACGAACAGGCTTTGACAATCCAAAATCGGCAATCAAAAATTGGAAGTGTTCATATGTATCCGGCAGGCAATCTGTTTATTCCGGCGCCCCATGGCCGGCTGGAAGCGCTTCTTAAGGAGCCGCAAGCGGACGACGTTCGCGGCGTCGCGCTGGTGCTGCACCCGCATCCGCTGGGCGGCGGCACCATGCACAACAAAGTAGTATTTCGCGCGGCCGCGGCTTTGAATGATGCGGGGCTGGTTACATTACGAATAAATTTTCGCGGCGTCGGCCAAAGCACAGGTATTCACGATGAAGGTTACGGCGAACGTGACGATGTGCGCGTGGGATTGGACTATTTGGCGGAGAATTATCCGGCGAAGGAAATCACGCTGTGCGGTTTCTCTTTTGGCGCGCGCGTGGGTTTAGAAGTTGGGATGTCGGACGACCGCGCGGTGAGGCTGATCAGCATTGGCACGCCGGTCGACAAGTACGACTTCAGTTTTCTTGAGCAATGCCGGAAGCCCATCCTGTTCGTGCACGGTGAACATGATGAGTATGGAAACGTCGATCGGTTGCGTGAGCTAGTTGCTCGAGTCGCGGAGCACGCACCGGCTGCCCTACACGTGATCAAAGGCGCGGGCCATTTCTTTGATAACCAGTTGGATGAATTGAAGCGGGTGATTACTGAATGGGCGTCAGGAAGCAATTCCATTTGGAGTGCGCCGGCAGAGCGAAGCGGCGACGGCGCTTTGGATGATTGAATTCGCTGAAATCCAAAGCGGTGTCGCGCTGCGCTTGCCACCGCACTCCAAATTACAGATACCCCTTCGCCACCAGCAACTCCGCGTTCAGAATCGCCGCGCCGGCGGCTCCGCGAATTGTGTTGTGACCCAGCGCCATGAATCGAAAATCAAAAACGGAATCCGGCATGATTCGCCCGACCGTGACACTCATGCCGTTTCCCGCGTCCCGATCCAGACGTGGCTGCGGGCGATCGATTTCGCTTCGAACGATCACCGGCTTTGCGGGCGCCGAGTGAAGCTGCAAATCCTGAGGAACGGATCGGAATGACGAGAGGGCCTCGCGCACTTCCTCAAGCGAAGCTTTCTTCGAAAAGCTGACGCGAATCGACGCCATGTGCCCGTCACTCACATTCACGCGATTGCACTGCGCACTGACCTGCATGTCCGCGTTGAGTATCTCGCCCTGACTCACCGCGCCCAGAATCTTGTGCGTTTCGGCCTCGACTTTCTCTTCTTCACCGCCGATGAAGGGAATGACGTTGTCCGTCGCATCGAGCGAGGCGACTCCGGGATAGCCCGCGCCGGACAACGCCTGCATCGTCGTGACAATGCAAGAGGTCACGCCAAACTTTGCGTGGAGCGGCGCGAGCGCCATGACAACCGCAATCGCAGAGCAATTCGGATTTGTGACAATGAAGCCTTTGTTGTAATCGCGATTCGTGCGCTGTGCGTCGATCAACTCGAGATGTTCAGGGTTCACTTCCGGAATCAGCAAGGGCACGTCAGGCACCATGCGGTGTGGCGAAGAATTGCTGATCACAGGATAGCCCGCGCGGGCGAAATCTTCTTCTGCTTGTTTCGCAACGTCGGTCGGCAAGCTTGAAAAGACAAAATCACAGTCGAGCGGGGGTGCGGGAGGTTGGACAATGATCTGCTTCGCGGACTCTGGCATTTCGCCAGGCAAACGCCAGGTGCAAGCGTCTTCGTAGGATTTGCCTTGTGAGCGATCCGATGCGGCGAGCGCGGTGATTTCAAACTGCGGATGATTCTGAAGCAGTTGGACGAAGCGCTGACCGACTACGCCGGTGGCGCCGAGAATGCCAACTCGAAATTTCTTACCCACGCGCAAAATTTACCACAGAGGACACAGAGGAAAACTATAAGAGATCAACAAAATCAGATCGCTTTCGTCCTTACCTCGGTGGTTAATCTCTAAGCGATTCAAGCGCCGCACCCAGTCGCCGCACGCCTTCGCTCAATCGTTCTTCGTCGGCGCAGAATGAAATGCGCAGAAAGCCCCGGCTTTCCTGGCCAAACGCCGCGGCGGGAATCGTGACGACGCCTTGTTCAAGACCGGCCTCGGCCACTCGAAGTTCGTCACCGTAGCGACTGACGTCAACCATCGTATAGAACGCGCCCTCAGGTGTGACACAACGCAAGCCGAGTTCATCGTGTAAACAGCGGAGCAGATGATCGCGTCGGCGATGAAAGATCGCGCGGTATTCGGCACGCGCCGCGGCGGCTTCGTCTGTCCATGCGGCAAGCGCAGCTTTCTGCGAAATGCTCGAAGCGCAAGTCACAGTGTACCCGTGTAGCACGAGCGCGGCCTTCATTACGTCACTGTCGCCGGCCAGCCAACCGATTCGCCAGCCAGTCATTCGCATCGATTTCGAAAGTCCGCTGACGATGATCGTGCGCGGATAGAATTCCGAAATCGATGCCGGCCGCTCAGGCGTGTAGTAGAGCTCACGATAGATTTCATCGCTGACGATGAATGCGTCTGAGCCGCTCGCCGTTACGGCATCCGCCATGGCCTGCAGATCGTTTCGCGACAATGCGCGGCCGGTTGGGTTCGATGGGCTGATGCAAATGACTACTTTTGTGCGGCTACTGATCTTCTTTTTAAAGTCGTCGAGATCGAAACCGAAATCGGCGGATGCCGGCAAACGATAGCGAATCTCTTTGCCGCCGACCATTTTTGTGATCATTGGATAAGCGATGAAACCGGGGTCAGGCATCAACACCTCATCGCCTTCTTCAACCAGCGTGCGCAGAATCAGATAAAGCGATTCCTGCGAGCCGGCCGTGACGACGACCTGGTCGATGTTGAGATTCATGTGCGAATAGTCGCCCGCGATTCTTTCGCGCAGCGCGGGGATGCCGGCTTGTAAGGTGTATCCGCTCTTTTCTTCCTGAATCACGCGGATCGCTTCGCGTCTGATGACTTCAGGCGTCGGCAGATCCGGCTCGCCGAGGCCGAGACTGATGCTGCCGGGCTTTGCGCGATCCGAAATTTTTCGGATCATGCTCTTTTCAATCCCGCGGAGAAATGGTGGTGGTTGGAATTGATTCAACGCAGCGCCTCCTCCAACTGCGTCGCCGCGTCAGTTTTCTCGTCGCGATACTTCACGATGATCGGTGCATAGAGTGACAAGCCCCACTCACGCGCCTTGTCTGAGTTGATTGCGCGCGAACCGGGTACGACCACGGCGCCGGCAGGGATTTCGAGCGGCGCATCAGCGCTGCGGCGATAAATCGTCTCGCGCACGAGATCGAATACGGGCGTCGAACCAGTTATGATCGTCCCGGATGCCAACACCGCGCGTTCCCGAACAATGGCACCTTCGTAGACACCGCAATTACCACCAACAATCACGTCGTCTTCGATGATTACCGGCACGGCGCCAGCCGGTTCGAGCACGCCGCCGATTTGCGCTGCCGCTGAAAGA
>Ga0068861_100003253_pt1 | contig 10751 bp, 6 predicted proteins | sample KBSSwiS42_FD_66593 | JGI IMG/M metagenome (GOLD analysis project Ga0068861, IMG submission 66593) | Switchgrass rhizosphere microbial communities from Kellogg Biological Station, Michigan, USA - KBS Switchgrass S4-2 | ecosystem: Host-associated > Plants > Roots > Rhizosphere > Soil ...
TGGTGATGAACGGATAGGGGTTCTGCATGTCGTTGAACCCCTGGATGGTGCCCGGCGTGACGAGCTTCCGCGCGCGCTGGCCGGAGTACTTGCCCGTCGCACGCAGCTTCTGCGTCAACTGGTAGTCGACGCGAATCGACGGCTGCTGCGTGAGGTTGTCGGTCGTCGGCGCTGGGACTTCGTAGTTGTAGTTCTGCCCCGGGCCCTGGGCGACGTTGGGCAGGGGGTAGCGGCTGAGGATGGTCTGTCCGATCGGATAGAGGCGGTTCTGCGGAATCCTGCCGAGCACGCCGCCGTCCTGGAAGCAGCCGGCCGTGTTGGCGGCGGTGCAGGGCTGCGTCGACAGCGGATCCTTGATCAGGTTGAAGATCGCGCCGGTGTTATCGCGCGTCTGCGAGAAATCGCCGGCGCGCTCGAGCGCGGTCGGAACGCGGATGCGAATCGGATTGCCGCCGTTGATCGCCGCCGTCACCGGCCGATATTCGTGCGAGTAGAAGAAGAACAGCTTGTTGTTGCCGCCAGGCTTGCCCACCGGTCCGCCGATGGTGTAGCCGAGCGTCTTGGTGCTGGTTTTGATCTTCGGATCGCCGTTCTTGATGTTGACCCAGCTGTTCGAGTCCCAGTCGGAGTTGGTCTGGATGTCGTAGCCGGAGCCGCGGAACCGGTTCGTCCCGCTCTTGGTGACCGCGGTGATCTGCAGCCCGCTCGACCGGCCGTACTCGGCTTGATAGCCCTGCGTGAGGATCTTGACCTCGCCGATCGCGTCGACGTTCATGTTGAGCATCTGGCCGTTGTTGCCTGTGTCCATCGCCGAGATGCCGTCCATCATGATGTTGTTCTGGCCGGCGCCGCCAAGCCGCGTGCCTCCCGCCGACGCGCCGGTCTGCACCACGCCCGGGGTGAACGCGGTCAGGCTCGTGAAGTTGTTTCGCGCGAACGGCAGGTTTTCGATTTGCTTCGAGGACACGGCGTACGACCGCTCGCCGCTCTGCGTCTGCACCAGTGGCGACGAGGCGACGACGGTGATCGTTTCCGCGAGCGCGCCCGGCTCGAGGACCAGTGGCGGGATGCCGACGCGGTCGCCGCCGCTCACCGCGATGCCGCTGCGCTTGACGGTCTTGAACCCTTCGAGCGTGACTTCGATGGTGTAGGTGTCCGCGGTGACGTTCGGGAACACGTAATCACCGTTCGCGTTCGTCACGGTCGGCGCGTACTGGGTGCCGCGCGCTTCGCTGGTGAGGACGACCGTCGCGCCGGGAATCACGGCGCCGCTCGGGTCTTTCACGTTCCCGGTCACGGTGCCGGTGGTGATCTGGGCCAGCGCGACGTGCGGGATCAGCGCGGACGCGACGAGGAGCCCTGCCGCGATCCAGGATCTGGTAACCAACATGCTCTCAACCTCCTCCTTGTCCAATCTCTTTCGGGGCACCAAGTCGGGCAGCAATCGAATGAAGACGAGGGGATTGGTATGAAGCGGCGGGGGCGCGCCGTGCTGAAGGGCCTGTCATCCTGGCATCCGCTTTCGACCGGATCCATTGGGTGGTAATCGTTTACACTGGCGGCGGCCGGAAGGCAAGTCTTTGTTGCACGCCCGCTCGATGTCTCCTGCCGGCTCAACGGAAATTTGGTTCGCGCGCACCGGAGGTAATCCATGAAGAGCCGCCTCGCACCCGTCTTCGCCGCCGTCTCGGTCGCTGCCGTCGTCGGCACGGCGGCGCTCGCCGGACAACAGCCGCCGCCCGCCGGCGCGCCGCCAGCCGCGCGGCCGGCGCCGCTCAAGTCGCCGGAGATTCATGCCGATCGCACCGTCACCTTTCGGCTCATGGCGCCGAAAGCGACCGAGGTCACGTTGAACGGCAGCTGGGACGGCGGGACGAATCTCGCGATGACGAAAGACGGTTCGGGCGTCTGGTCGACGACGATTGGGCCGCTGGCGCCGCAGCTGTGGGGCTACTGGTTCCTGGTCGACGGCGTCAAGGCGCTCGACCCCAACAACGGCGAGACCCAGCGCGATGGATCCCGCTACGACAATTTGTTGATGGTCTCGGGAGCAGAGTCCGAATGGTGGGACTTCAAGGATGTGGCGCATGGCACCGTCCAGGCGGTCTGGTACCCGTCGCCGACGCTGAAGATGGCGAGCCGCCGAATGATGGTCTACACGCCGCCCGGCTACGAGACCGGCACGCAGAAGTATCCGGTGCTCTACCTGCTGCACGGCGGCGGCGGCGACGAGGACGCGTGGCTGACGATGGGGCGCGCGAACATCATCATGGACAACCTGATCGCGGCCGGGAAAGCGAAGCCGATGGTGGTCGTCATGCCGAACGGCAACGCGACGCAGTCGGTGTCGCAGGGGTTCGGCTACGGCCCGACGCCGGCGCCGCAGTCGGTGCAGGCGCCGGCGCCGCCGCCGATCCAGGCGGCACAGGCGACGCAGGGTGGCGCGCAGCCCGGCGGCGGCGGACGCGGCGGTGCTCCACAACCGTACGCCGGCTCCTACCCCGAGAGCCTGGTCAAGGATGTGATCCCGTTCGTCGAGAAGCGGTTCCGTGTCCTGGCGGCGAAGGACGAACGCGCGATTGCCGGCCTGTCGATGGGAGGCGGGCACACGCTGGCTGCCACCAACAACAACCCGGGCACGTTTGCCTACATTGGTGTGTTCAGCTCCGGGCCGCAGGCAATCGACGACACGGTGCAGAAACAGATTGAAGCGGTGAAGGCGGGCGGCGTGAAGTACTACTGGCTCGGCGCGGGCGCGGCCGACATGGCGCGTGAGCGCACCGTGAACCTGGCGCAGCTGGTGAAGAAAGAAGGGTTCGCCACGTCGTATCGCGAGATCCCGGGACGGCACTACTGGTTCCTGTGGCGGGACTTCCTGACGCACTACGCGCAGATCGCGTTCCAGCCGCAGCCGAAGTCGTGAGGGATCGCACCCGCGCTTCCGCTCCTATTGAGCGCTGTTCGGGACGAGCGAATACACGCGGCCGTTGCCTTCGACGTGTTCCAGCTTCAGCGACCTGTCGAAGTGCTTGATGCGTTCCTCGACCGCGCTCCAGTCGGCCGGCGTGTAGTAGTCGGTGTGGACGACGATATAGCGGACGCCGATGGCGAGAAGGGCATCGATGCTGGAGGCGTCGGGGAACAGCGACAGCTTCGGGTAGAGCTCGAAGTGAAACGGCGGGCGCAGCCCGCTGTAGCCGTGCACCGTCTTCTGCCAGTGCGCGGTCGAGTGGAGCATGTATTCGGTCTGCCGCCGCTCGTAGGCGCCGACGTTGCGCGGGTTGGCCAGCGGCACCTCCGCGATCGCGAACGGTTTGGGCTGCGTGTCGAGCCAGCGATCGATGGCGGGGATCTCGATCGGGTAGACGATCGTGTCGAGCGGCATCGCCGCGAACTCGATGACGAGCAGGATGCCGAGAAGCGCGGCGGCGAGCCGCGCGTTCCTCCGCGCGGCGCCCGCCGTCAGTCGATCGAAGCCGATGCCGGCCAGCACCGCGATCGCGAGCACGCCGAGCAGCATGAAGCGCGACGGGATGCGGATGAAGTTCATCCCCGGCATCCAGTAGACGAGCGCCCACAGCCCGCCTGACGTGCCCAGTGAGAGGACGACGCACAGCAGCGCCAGCAGCAGGTAGAAACCGGTCGAATCACGCCGGTAGCGCGCGGACCAGTCGCGCACGGCGGTCCTCGCGCGCGACACGCGGCCTTCAGGATCGAACGGCACGCGCCGGCCGATGGCCACGCGTGCCACCGCCAGCACCGCGACCACCAGCCAGGCGCGCCACGGTTCGCGCGCGCTCAAGAGCGTCGCCTCTCCCAGCCGCAGGCGCACCGGACCGGCTGCTGTCGCGTAGACGGCAATGCCGATGGCGGCGAGGGCGATCAGCTCCAGCGCCAGGGCGACGCGCCGCCACGCGACGCCGGGCGGAGGCGACGCTGCGATCCGGCGGCGGCCAAGCAGGATGACCGCGGCAGCGGCCAACAGCAGCGGGATGTAACCCGGAAAGAGATACGCCGACGCCGTCTCGTTGATCCGCGCCGACGGAAACCAGGACAGCACGAGCGTGTGCAGATGCGCGGGCGAGGCCAGCAGGCTGCCGAACGGGCTCGGCCAGTCGACGAGCCACCGTCTCAGCCCCATCTCGTCCTGCACGCGCCGATACGGCAGCACGATCAGCAACGCCGGCAGCAGCAGGAGCGCGCCCGCGATCCCGACATCGCGCAAGCGGTTGACGAACGCGATCGGCTCGCCGAGCAGCAGGCGGTACACGAGGAGCGCCGCGACGGCGACGATCAGGTAGACCGCGCCGTGGCCGCTCGTCAGCGCCTGCAAGGTAAAGAACGCGATCGCGATTCGCAGATCGCGCTTGCGCCCCTGGTCGAGGTAGGCGTGCAGGTACGCCAGCGCAAACGGGATCCACTGGATCGTCGTGAGGTGAATCTGGCCCAGGCGCAGGAAGCGGGGCGGGGAGAAGGCAAAGACCAGCCCGGCGAGGAGCGCGCCCGGCCGCGACGCGCCGACCCGCCGCGCGAGCAGCCAGGCGCCGGCGCCGCAAAGCACGCACGACAGCAGCGCGACCAGGTTGATCGCGAGCACGGGGCTTCCGGTCAACCAGAGGATCGGCGCGGCGACGCCGGCACTGCCGATGAGGTTCTCCGAGTACGCGAGCGTGTCGTGCTGGGGGTAGTAGATGTTCGCTTCGAAGATCGACCACGGCTGGTGCGTGAACGCGTGCGTGTCCCACAGCAGCATCCACATCATCAGCAGCGTGTCGGGGCTCGCGGACAGCAGGCGGCCGGCCGGGTCGATGCTCAGCGGGTAGGCGAGCGGGACCGTGAGAACGGCGTAGAGCATCGCCGCCGCCCAGAACGGCCGGCGGCCGTCGTTGTCCGATGCACTGCCGCGCTCGGCCTCCATCGCGCGGCTCATCGTAGCCTCGCGGCGAGAGCCCTTCAACCGAGCAGTACACGCCGCCGGCGGCGCCGGGATCGTGCACGCGAGCGCGGCCGGCGTTCTTGTTCCGTGGTACCATCACCGGCGGTCCACATCCTTCGCCCCGCAGTCCTTATGAGTGATCGGAAAACACGACGCACGAGGAGTAGAGAGTCAATGCCGATGACGAGAACTTTGGTGATGGCGATGCTGATTGCCGCGGGTGCGGCCAACGCGAGCGCGCAAACCCAACCGCCGCCTGCCAATGTCGGGTTCCTCAACGTCAGCTTCGGCGCCCAGCCTGGCAGCCACGATGTCGGCACCTCCCAGAGCTTCCCGCTCTACGGGGAGACCGCGACCCTCACGACCGCGCAGGAGAACGGCAGCGGCGCGATGTTCGACATCACCGCCGGCTACAAGCTCCGGCCGTCGTTCGGCGTCGCGGTCGGCTTCTCGAACTTCAGCAACACGACGGACGCGACGGCGTCGACCTCGATTCCCGATCCGCTGATCTTCGACCGGCCTGCCAGCGCGACCACGACGGTTTCGAATCTCGACCACAGCGAACGCGGCATCCACCTCTCGGCCGTCTGGTTCATGCCGGTGTCCGACAAGATCGACGTCGCGCTGTCGGCGGGGCCGTCGTTCATCATGGTGAAGCAGGATCTGGTGTCGTCGATCACCGTGCCGGCCGGCACGCAGACCGCCAGTCTCAACGTGACGAGCGAGAAGGCGACCGGGATCGGCGTCAACCTCGGCGCCGACGGCACGTACATGGTCACGAGAAACTTCGGCGTCGGCGCGTTCCTGCGCTACGCCGGCGCGAAGGTCGATGTCGGGCCGGTTGACGGGCTGAGCGTCGGCGGGTTCCAGGTGGGCGGCGGCGTGCGGATGCGGTTCTAACGTTTCAAAAAAAACCGGAGAGCGGCGTGAGCCGTCTCTCCGGTTCTCGTCTCGCGACAGCGGTCGATTAGTCCGGAATCCCCGCGTCGGCCTGCGGGTTGGCGCCGGTGATTTCGAGCCAGTGCACGGTGGTTGCGCGCCCGGCCACGCCGAGGCTGTAGATATCGAACACGCGCCACACGCCGCCAATCTTGACGCACATCTTGTCGCTCGAGATCGCGCCCGACGGATTCTTCTGTCGAGCCGCCTCGAACCCGGCCAGCTTCAGGTGCCAGATCGTCCGGCGGAGGAGTTGATCGGCTGCGCCGACCGCCGCGCCCTCGCTGCCGAACACGGCATGAAGGTTCGGGAACTCGTTAAAGGTGCCGGTGGTCGCCAGGCGCGCGCGGTCCTCGGTGAGCGGGCCGGCGCCGATGTGGCCGTTCTGCCCGCCGCTGCCCGTCCCAGGTGCCGGGCTCGGCGACGGCGACGGCGCCTGTGGCGAGTCGGGCGTCCGGAAGTCGTGGGTATCCGACCAGAACCCGGAGTTGGTGCCGTCGGTGGCCTTGACGCGCCAGTAGAGCACGATGTCGTACGGCGCATCCTGCGGCGCATCGACCGTGGTCTGGTTCGCCTGTTCCGGCACCGGCCCGACGGTGAACGCGGGCGCGAAGGCCGGCGTGTTCGAGAACTCGAGGATGTAGGAGATCGCGCCTACTGGCCCCGAGCGCGGCGCGTTCTGGAACGTGAACCTCGGCCGGCGCGTGTCGACCTGCTCGTTGTGAATCGGCGACAGGAGGATCGGCTCGCCGAGCACGACCGGCGTGAAGACGTCGAACGACGCAGGCGCAGAGAAGGGGCCCGTGTTGGCGCCGTCTTCGGCGCGCACGCGCCAGTAGTAGGTGCGGCCCGGCGCCAGCGCGTCGGGGAGCCGCAGCGCGGTGCGGCCGCCGTCGCCCGGCCCGATGCCGGACTGCGCGAACACCTTGCTGCCAAAATTGGCGTCGCTGGCGACTTCGACCGTCATCGTCAGCGGCCGCGGGCCGGTGCTCGATGCGTTTTCAATCAGCAGCGTGATCGGCTGCTGGGCAACGGGGATTCTCGCCGAGACCGGTTCGAGGGTCTTCGGCGCGCTGATTTCAATGCCGGGGATCGGGCCCGCAACTGATGGGCTCAACGGCGTCGTGCTCTTTTCAGCCGCGCAGCCGACGAAGCCGAAGAGCAGCGGGGCGAAACAGACGAGGCTGAGTCTCTTCATAGGTATCCTGAACGAACCGGTGGCAGACGCACTCGGGTTATCGTCCGAAAACGCAGAACGCTACAGACCGTCGGAGTAAGCGGTAAGCTGGGGGCCCGACCGCGATAGAGTGGGAAGCGAGGAAAATTCTAGCAGCCGTGCGCCATTCCGTCAACCCCAGAATCGGGTCTCGTGCTCCGTTCTTGCGCGTTGATGAGCTCGAATGAACCGGAAATGAACACGCCGACCTCGACCGTATCGGCAGCTGACACTCGGTCCTGATGAGTGCTCGACCGCTCAACGTGCTCCAGATTTGCGACCACCTTGGATGGGAAGGATCGCGAATGCACGGGGTCAAACGGCTCTTCAGCTGGATGATTCCGCGCTTCGATCGGGCGCGTTTCAACGTCTCGCTCCTGAGCCTGCGCAAGCGCGATCTGTCGGAGGAGCCGCTCGAGGCGCTCGGCATCGACATCACCTATCTCGAGCGCTCGAAGTTCGATCCGATGACGCTGCCGGCGCTGCTGAAGGTGATCGATCGCCAGCGTCCCGACATTCTTCATATGCACGGCTACGGCGCGACGACGTTCGGCCGGCTGGCCGCGGGGCTGCGCGGGATCCCGACCATCCTCCACGAGCACGCGAACCTGACCGACACGCCGTGGTTCCAGAAAATCGCGGACCGCCTGCTCGAGCCGTACACCGACATCGCGATCGCGGTGTCCAAGAGCACCGCCGAGTTCGTGATCCGCTCGCGGCAGGTGCCGGCGTCGAAGGTCAAGGTCGTCTACCTGGGCGCGCCGGTGGAGGAGTTCAGCCGCCCGTACACGGCCGAGGAGATCGCCGAGGCGCGGCGTGAGCTCGGCCTTCAGCCGGACGCCTTCGTTGCCGGCACGATCACCCGTCTCCACGATTCGAAGGGGAATTCCTATCTCGTCGACGCGGCCGCGCGCGTCGTCGCCGAGCGGCCGGGCGTACGATTCGTGCTGGTGGGTGAAGGGCCCTTGCGCCCGGAGCTGGAGGCTCAGGCGGCACGGCTCGGGCTCGGCGATCGCTTCGTGTTCGCCGGGTTCCGGCGCGACGCGGCGCGGACGCTGTCGGCGTTCGACCTCGCGGTCTTCCCGTCGTTGTGGGAGGGGACGCCACTGACGGCATTCGAAGCGCTTGCCGCCGGGAAACCGATTGTCGCCACGGATGCCGACGGCCTGGTCGACATCCTCACCGATCGCCACGACGCGGCGATCGTGCCGAAGGCGAACGCCGAGGCGCTGGCGGCGCAGGTCGTCGAGCTCGTCGATCGGCCGGAGGAGCGCGCGCGCCTCGGCGCGGCGGCGCGCGAGAGCGGCAAGCGCTACGACATCGGCGCCTTCGTCCGGAAGATGGAGCGGCTGTACACGCTGCTCCACGAAACCTCGCGCGCGACCCACCGGCAGGGTGTGCTGCGCGCGGATCTGTCGTTTCTCACCTCGGGAGCGGCACGGTGATTGACGCAGCGTCGGCGGCGGCGCCGGCGGGCGCGTCGCGGCAGCCGGGTGCGCTCCTGGCGATCGCCCTCGGCCTCGTCCTCATCGCCTTCGCGGCCACGGTCGATTTTCCGAAGGCGGCACAGGGATTCAAGGGCGACGAGGCCACCTACTACAGCCTGGCGCACAGCCTGGCGCGCGATTTCGATTTCACCTTCGAGCGGCAGGACCTGGTGCGCGTTTGGGAGGAATTCCCGGGGCCGGAGGGCATCTTCCTCAAGCGCGGCAAGCGGATCGAGATTCGCGCCTCGCGATCGTTTCCGTTCGTGCGCTGGGTGAAGCGCAACGACCTGGTTCGCACGCGTCTCTATTATTCGAAGGCCTACATCTACCCACTGGTCGCGGCGCCATTCGTGTTTGCCGCGGGCACCAACGGATTCCTGATGCTCCACGCGCTGCTGCTGGCGCTCGATCTCTACGTCATCTACCTCTTCCTGTCGGCGCGCGGCAGCCCGCCGCTCACCGCATCGGCATATGCCGTCGCGTTTCTCATCGGCTCGGTGGTGCCGGTGTACTTCATCTGGCTGACGCCGGAGCTGTTCAACTTCTCGCTGGCCCTGTACGCGTTGTTTTTCTGGAGCTGCAAGGAAGCGGCGAAGGAGCCGTCGGCGATCGCCTCGTTTCTTCGCGGCCGCGGGTCGGATCTCGTCGCCGCGGCGCTCATCGGCATACTGACCTACTCCAAGCCGACGCACGCGATTCTGATGGGGCCGATTGGCTTCCTGCTGCTGTGGCGGCGGCAATGGAGCCGGCTCGCTGGCGCGGTGCTCGTCTGGGCGCTGGCAACCGGCGGCCTGTTCGCGGTCAACGCCGCCATCACCGGCGAGTTCAATTATCAGGGCGGCGATCGCAAGACCTTTTACAGCTACACCGGCTTCCCGTTCGCCAACGAGCGCGAGACGTTCGACAACATCGGCCCGCAGCAACGCCTCGAAGCGGTGCTGCCAGGCCGCGTGATCGCGACGCGCCACTCGCTCGAAGTCTTACGCCACAACGTCGGATATTTCGTTGTCGGCCGCTCCAGCGGCCTGCTGCCGTACTTCTTTCCGGGGCTGCTGAGCCTGTTGCTCTTCCTCATGCCCGGCCGGCGGCAGATGTGGCAGTGGCTGACGGTGGCGACGATTGTCGGCGCGATGGTGATGCTGCTGGTGCTGACGCCGTTCACCTACTCGGGCGGCGGCGGTCCGGTCGGCAATCGCTATTTCATGAGCTTCTATCCGCTGTTCCTGTTGCTGACACCGGGGTTGACCGGTCTCGGCGCGCCGGCGGCTGCGCTGGCGATCGGCGCCCTGTTCACGGCGAAGATTCTGCTCAACCCGTTCTACTCGTCGTTTCGTCCCGGCGAGCACCTCAAGTCGGGCGTGCACCGGTGGCTGCCGCTGGAGCTGACGCTGCTGCAGGATCTGCCGATGGCGGCCAATCCCGATCGGTCGAAGCTGGCGCTGGGCGGCACGCCGCCGATGCTCGGGTACTTCCCCGACGACAACGCGTTCAACCCCGAGGGCGACGGGTTCTGGGTGAAAGGGAAGTCGCGCGCCGAAGTGATCCTGCGCTCGCCGGTGGTCGACGCCGGAGGCGGGCAGTTCGTCAGCAAAGCGATCAAGCGCCTCGGCGTCGAGATTCTCAACGGCGGCCTGCCGGATCGCGTCACCATTTCCACCGGCCGCGAATCGCGAACGCTCGACATGAAGCCGTCCGAGACGGTGACGCTGCAACTCGCGGTGGAGGATGGCGTGCCGTATCACCGCATCGAGCAGCCCACCAGCTTCCTCTACGTCGTGTGGATCGGGACGACCAGCGGGTTCACGCCCTTCCTCAACGCGCCCGACGCCAACGACAACCGCTTCCTCGGCGCGTTCGTCCGCTTCCTGCCGGAGTACTTCGACGCCGAGACGTCGACGTGGAACGTGCGGGAGTGAATCGCGGCGGCAGCCGCAGCCCGCCGCAGCCCTAAGGCCTGCAGAAGTACACGCCCGCCACGACCTCCTCGCCTCCCGCGCACGGAGTCCGCGCGATGCGGACGGCCTCGCTCTGGTGCGCCTGCACCGCCCGGATGTGAATGCCGATGCGCGGGAAGTCGTTGGGGGTCACGATGATCGATTCGCGGGTCAGGAACGAGATGTAGTAGGAGAGCCAGTAGTCGGCGGTCGCGTACTGGATGTGGCGCGCCTCCAGC
>Ga0068861_100003255_pt1 | contig 10747 bp, 9 predicted proteins | sample KBSSwiS42_FD_66593 | JGI IMG/M metagenome (GOLD analysis project Ga0068861, IMG submission 66593) | Switchgrass rhizosphere microbial communities from Kellogg Biological Station, Michigan, USA - KBS Switchgrass S4-2 | ecosystem: Host-associated > Plants > Roots > Rhizosphere > Soil ...
CCGGCCGAGGACGGGGACGAAGTCGTGCAGTTCCTGGAGCCCAAGAAAGGCACGTACAAGAAGCTGATCATCCGCAACGGCCGCTTGCTCGGCAGCATCCTGGTGGGCGACACGAGCAAGTCCGCCTATCTGATGCAAGCCTTCGGTCGCGACACTCCGCTGCCCGAAGAGCGGCACTCGCTCCTGTTCGACATTGGCGCGCCCTCGAAGACCACGACCTTCGAGGAGATGCCGGCCGAGATGCAGGTCTGCAATTGCAACGGCGTGAGCAAGGGCCGGCTGCTCGCTTGCGTGAAATCGGGCAGGCGCAATGCCAAGTCCGTGATGGAGGCGACCCGGGCAGGCATGGGCTGCGGAGCCTGCAAGTCGCTGGTCGCCGAGGTCGTGGAGTGGGCGTGCGGTGGCGAGGCCGATGTCGACCCCACGGCGGACTACTACGTCCCCGGCGTGCCACTGAGCAAGCCGGAGCTGATCCGGGCCATTTCCGAGCACAATCTCAAGTCGGTGTCTCAGGTCTTCGAGGCGCTCGCGGATGGAGTTGAAGACGCGAGCAGCAAGCCCGGCCTGGCCTCGCTCTTGAACACGATCTGGGGGGCAGCCTACCTCGACGAGCGAGACGCGCGCTTCATCAACGATCGAGTCCACGCCAACATCCAGAAGGATGGGACGTTCACCGTGATCCCGCAGATGCCGGGCGGGGTCACCTCGGTCGCGCAACTGCGCCGCATCGCGGACGTGGCGGAGAAGTATCAGGTGCCGCTGGTGAAGCTGACGGGCGGTCAGCGCATCGATCTCGTCGGTATCCGCAAAGCCGATCTACCGAAGGTCTGGCGGGACCTCGACATGCCGTCGGGCTTTGCATATGCCAAGCGCTACCGGACCTGCAAGAGTTGCATCGGTACCGAGTTTTGCCGCTTCGGGCTCGGTGACAGCATGGGTCTCGCCCAGCGCGTGGAGCGTCGCTTTCAGGGCCTCGACTCGCCCGCCAAGCTCAAGCTCGCGACGGCCGGCTGCCCGCGTAATTGCTCCGAGGCGCTGGTGAAGGATGTGGGGGCCGTGGCGGTGGAAGGAGGCAAGTGGGAAATCTACGTGGGCGGTGCGGCGGGCGCTCACGTGCGCAAGGGCGACCTCTTGTGCACGGTGGAGAGCGAGGACGACGTGCTGCTCTACATGGGTCGCTTCATGCAGTACTACCGCGAGAACGCCAGGTACCTCGAACGGACCTATGGCTTCGTGGCGCGCATCGGCATCGAGAGGATCCGGGCCGTCGTGATCGCAGACAGCGAGGGCATCGCGGCGCGCCTCGACGAGGCCATGGATCGATCCGTGGCCAGCTACCGGGACCCCTGGCAAGAGGCGCTTGCCCCGGCTACGCCCAACCAATTCGCTTCGGTCTTGCCGATCGTGCAGTGAGGTAGATGCAATGGAAGTCACACTTGGCGCGGTGTCTGCGATCCCACCTGGCGAGGGCCGGACGTTCGAGCTGGGAACGCTTCGCATCGCGGTGTTCCACACGCGGCGCGGCGAGGTCTTCGCTGCACAGGCGGAGTGTCCGCATCGGGGTGGACCGCTCGCCGACGGGCTGCTCGGAGGCAGCACGCTCGTGTGCCCGCTTCACTCCTGGAAGTTCGACCTGACGACGGGGCAGACCGCCAACGGCGAGTGCGCCTTGAGGACCTACCCCGCGCGCGTGAATTCGAGCGGTCAAGTCATCATCGAGTTGCGCGCTCGCAGCAGCGCAAAGGAGTAGACCACCATGGACACGCGCGCCAGCAAGGCCACTCGGATCCAGCTGTTTTCGTTCTCCACGCCCGCGATGCGTGCCTTCCACATGAGCTGGCTGGCGTTCTTCGTGTGCTTCTTCGCTTGGTTTGCCGTGGCTCCGCTGATGCCCGTGATCAAACGAGAGTTTGCCCTCACGCCGGGGCAGATCGCGAACATCAACATCGCCGCGGTCGGCATCACCATCCTGGTGCGCCTGCTCATCGGGCCGCTCTGCGACAAGTACGGGCCGCGCCGGACCTACAGCGCGCTCTTGGCGCTCGGTGCGCTGCCCGTTCTCGGCATCGCCTTTGCCCGCAGCTACGAGGTCTTTCTGATCGCCCGCCTGCTGATCGGGGCGATCGGTGCGAGCTTCGTCATCACGCAGTATCACACCTCGGTGATGTTCGCCCCCAACGTGGTCGGGACAGCCAATGCAGCCAGCGCGGGCTGGGGCAACGCGGGCGGTGGCGTGACCCAGTCCGTGATGCCCTGGGTGCTGGCGGCGGTCCTGGCGCTCGGCCTGGAGCAGAGCGTCGGCTGGCGCGTGTCCATGCTGGTCCCCGGCGTGCTGATGCTGGTCGTCGCTGCCCTGTACTGGAAGCTCACGCAGGACTGTCCGCAGGGGGACTACTGGGAGCTGCGCCAGGCGGGCGTCGAGATCGAGAGCGGCAAGAAGGGGGGCTGGCAGGTCTTCAAGGCGGCGTCGGCGAACTATCGGGTCTGGATGCTGTTCATCACCTATGGCGCCTGCTTCGGGCTCGAGCTGTTCGTGCACAACGTGGCGGCCAGCTACTACGTGGACCGCTTCCGTCTGGACCTGCAGTCCGCGGGTATGGCCGCCGGAAGCTTCGGTCTCTTGGCGCTGTTCGCCAGGGCACTGGGCGGTCTGCTCTCCGATCGGTTGGCGCGCCTCCGTGGCCTGGACGCCCGGACCTTGCTGCTGTTTGTCTTGATGCTCGGCGAGGGTGCAGGCCTGATCTGGTTTTCGACCACTCAGACGGTCAGCCTGGCCGTCTTCAGCATGATCGTCTTTGGTCTGTTCACGCACATGGCCTGCGGCGCCACCTACGCGCTGGTGCCGTTCATCGATCGCAAGTCGCTCGGCGGAGTAGCTGGCATCATCGGCGCGGGCGGGAATGTGGGCGCCGTGGCGGCGGGCTTCCTGCTCAAGTCGGTCGGCAACGTCCAGCAGTGCTTCGCCATTCTGGGCGGGTTCGTCGCCGCCTCTGCGTTCTGCGCCATCGCCATTCGCTTTGGCTCCGCGCACAAAGCGCGCGAGCAGGCGCTCTACGACCAGGCCGTGCTGGAGCGGGACTCGAGTGGCGCTGCGGCAGCGATGGCGCCGCAAGTAGTCGGTGGAGCCCAGTGAGCGGGTAGCGACCTGCCAGCCCGCCGCATCAAGTGGGATCCGTGGCGAACGTTTTGGTGCCTGGGGGCAACTGGACCCAGGGGTGCCTGCGGCTGTCGTAGACGGAGACGCTGGGCGCCGGAAAGTTTGGGTCGGCAAACGCGCCCACGGCCACGGCCACGGACTCGGCTTCACCTTCTTCGGTGTGGAACAGGTTGGTGCCACAGACCGGGCAGAAGCTGAAGGTGAACTGGGCTCCTTGGTCGCCGACGCGAACGTACTGGGTAGCGGTACCGATGACCTTGAACGGAGCAGAGAAGCTGGCGAGTGCTGCGCAGACACTGCCGGTCCTTTGCTGGCAGGCGAGGCAGTGGCACAGGCCAACTCCTTTCGGTTCACCTTCGACCTGAATGCGCAGCTGTCCGCAGCAGCAGGAGGCTGTTCGACAAGACGCTGTTCCGGAAGACATAAAAGGGACCTCGTGGGCTGATTCTCGAGCGCCCAACGTAGCAGGCTCCGCCAGGGTCGCGCGACCCCCCGCTGGGAAAGGCGGCCCGGAAGCAGCCCGAAAACGCGGCTCCTGCTGCGAAATCTCCCACTCTTCTGCGCTACGCTCGGCCATGCTTCCCGGCGGTTTCTCCGACGCCTTCCCCGGCTGGTTCGAGCCCATGGCGGCGACTCTGACGCGGGAGCGCTTCACCGGGCCCGACTGGATCTTCGAGCGGAAGCTGGATGGCATCCGCTCGCTGGCATTCAAGCAAGGGAGCACGGTTCGCTTGCTGTCGCGCAACCGGCTGGAGCAGAACGGCCGCTACCCCGACTTCGTCGCGGCGCTGGCTGCGCTGCCCGTGCAGGAGGTCATCCTGGATGGCGAAGCGCTGGGGGACTGGGGCGCGCGGCAAGGCTCGGGCTATCACCTGTTCGATGTGCTCTGGCTCGACGGGCGAGACCTGAGGCCGCTTCCGCTCGAGCAGCGCCGCGAGATCCTGTGCGCCCTGCCGCTCGCGCCGCCGCTGCATTTGCTGGAGCGTGTCGCGGATGCGGCGCCCTGGGAGCGCGCCTGTCAGCAGGGCTGGGAAGGCGTGATCGCCAAGCGCCGCGACTCGCCGTACGAGCACCGGCGCTCGCCGCACTGGCTGAAGATGAAGTGCGAAGCCTCGCAGGAGCTGGTCGTCGGCGGTTTCACCGAACCCGAAGGCAAACGGCGCGGCCTGGGTGCCCTGCTGGTCGGCTACTACGAGGCGCAGGAGCTCGTGTTTGCCGGCAAGGTCGGCACCGGCTTCGACACCCGACTTCTGCTCGAGCTTCGCGCGCGGCTCGATGCGATCGAGATCCCGGACGCGCCGTTCACCCGCGCGCTCGGTCTGCCGCGGCTAGGGGTCCACTGGGTGCGCCCCGAGCTGGTGGTGCAGGTCGCCTTCATGGAGTGGACGGTGCACGGCAAGCTGCGCCATCCGCGGCTGCTCGGCCTGCGCGAGGACAAGAGCGCTCGCGAGGTCACGAGGGACAGCGCATGATCACGTACCGGGCCGCGCCTTGCGCGGCGTTGGCCTGCGCGTCGACGCGGCCAGCGAAGCGTCCCACTCCTGCGCCGAAAGCAGCGCCTCGATTTGCTCCAGAGGCGCGGCCAGAGACTGTCCGTGGCCATGCAGCTGCGCCCAAGGGTCGCCGACCTGCTCGACGCGCCGGGCCATCGTTCGCAGGGCAAAGCTCTGCGGCTGGACGACGCCCGTCTCGAGCTCCTGCCAGGTGCACGGCGCGGACACCGGCGCTCCGGATCGGGGCCGCACGGCGTAGGTGGCCGCAAACGTGGCGCCGGCACCGCTGCGACCCGTATCGATGAGGATACGCCCGGCGCGTGCCGTCTTCAGGAACTCCTGCGTCAGCTGTTCGGGGTGTCGCTTGGCAAGCACCGCTCCCACGCCCTGGGAGAAGCGCCAGACCGTTTCGAAGCCCGACTGACCGTCGAGCGGCACCACGATGTGAAAGCCCTTGGAGCCGGAGGTCTTGACCCAGCTCGGTAGACCCAGCTCCCCCAGCAGGTCGCGCACGGCGAGCGCGGCGGCGCGCAGCTCGGCAGGCTCCTCGCGCGAGGGGTCCAGATCGAACAAGCACAGGTCCGGCCGGTCCAGCGTGGGATGGCGCGAGGTCCAGACGTGCGGCGTGATGCAGTTCTGATTGGCGAGCCACGACAGCGAACGTACGTCGTCCACCAGCGGGTAGTGGACCGTGCCCTGCTTCTTCGGTACCTCGACGCGCTTCAGCCATTCGGGAAAGCCGCGCGAGACGTCCTTCTGCATGAAGCCCTTGCGCTCGATGCCGGCGGGAAAGCGCTCCATCGTCACCGGCCGCGCCGACAGATGCGGCAGCATCAGCGGTGCGATCGCCCGATAGTAGGCAGCGAGCTCGCCCTTACTGATGCCGTCGGAGGGGAACAGCAGCTTCTCGGGATGCGTGATCTCCGTGGAGTCGGGGCTGGCCATGCCCCATCGTAGCCCGGTCCAGATCCGCGACGGAAGGATCTGGCCCCTGGTACCGAGCGGATCAACCGCGTGCACGCACGACGGTCAGGCCACGGGGACCAGCGACGACGATGCGAAGACCTGGAAACTTCGGCAGGTAGCCGAGCGCCGGCGCGTCGCGGCGAGAGCCCTTCAGCTGGTGCAGCGTCACCTGATTGCGCGACAGATCATACTCGGCTCGGTAGCTGGCATCGCCAGCATTGACCGTCAGCGGGTAGTCGCTCTCGATGGCGCCTCGGGACTCATAGGGCAATTCGGCTGCGAGAAAGTCGTTGCCGGAGAGCAATGCCAGGTCGTCTCCGCTCTGAACGCCGAGCGACACGATGCGCGCGCGCAACCAGCCTTCGAGACTGGGTTCGGGCGGCGCGCCCTCTGCTCCTGCAGGATGTGCGCGGGCAGCGAGCCAGCTGGCGATCGCCGTCTGCACGAGCCGCTGGCGCGTGGTCGCGACCGCAGCGCGAAAGACGCTTCCGCGCAGGAGCAGCTCGAGCAACGCCGTCTGGGCGAGCTCACCCTCCGGTGTCGCCTCGCGCGTCGACAGCACGCGGTTGGCGTAGACGCGTTCCAGGGTGGCGGCGATGCGCCTGCCTTCGACGCGCACCGCCAGAGCTCGCTCGCTGCCCAGACCTGCGCGCGCCAGTGCAGCGATGGGCACGACCATCGCACAGGTCACGAGCACGCGTGCGCTACGGCCTGCGCCGAAAGCTCGCGTATCGAGCGCGAGGATCGCCTCGATCTCGCGCACGTTGTTGGCCGCGCTCTCGCGCGCGAGCGAGAGCTCGGTCCCCCCGTTGCTGAAGAACAGGTCGCGCCCCCGGACGCGGGCGACGTGCGCGAGGCGTGGGTCAGCTGCCAGGGCAGCGCACACCAGCGCGTCGCGCGCGATGGACCGCTCGGGTGAACCAACCGCTGCCGCCTCGCTGAGCCCCTCGGCTCGGCGCAAGCGCGTCCGGACCGAGCGCGCTTCCTGCACGACCCAGGCAGCCGCGCCGTGCTCCGCCGGTCGCTGCGCTCGCAGCGCGCGAATCGCCGCGCTCGCATCGCAGCCGGCCAGGCGGAAATCCGCCTCGATACCGAGCTGCGAGGCCGCCCCTGAGGACGATCCAAACAAGGGGCGGCCGACCGAGAGCACTGCCACCAGGTCGATCATGTCGTCGAGGCAGCCCTGATGCCTTGCCTCGACCAGCAGGCGCGCATGTCGAGGGTCCACGGGCAGGGCGAACAGGTCCAGCCCACAGGCGCTCAGCCCGGCGTCGCCCTGCAGCGCTCCCCAGGCGCGCAGATCGACCCGTGCTGCCTCCAGGGCGTACGGCTTGGGCGCGTCGAGCAAGGGCAGGGTCTCCACGCGCTTGCCCCAGGCGGCAGCCGTCAGCACCAGCGGCACCAACGAGCCGCGATGAATCTCCGGCAGGGTCGTGGCATGGAGCTTCGCCGCTGCGTTCCACAATCGGTAACACACGCCCGGCGCGGTGCGCCCGGCACGCCCGGCGCGCTGCGCTGCGCTGTCGTCAGCGATCGGCGTCAGCGTGAGCGAGCCACGCCCGTCCTGGTACAGGGTCTGTCGCACCAATCCGGTGTCGATGACCACGCCGACTCCGGGGATCGTCAGCGATGTCTCGGCCACGTTGGTGGCGAGGATTACCTTGCGCCGTGGCGTGCGCTCGAACGCCCGCTGCTGCTCCTGCAGCGTGAGCCCGCCGTGCAACGGCACGAGGCTGAAGGGACCAGGGAGCGCGTGTGCGCAGTCCTCGATTTCCGCCTTGCCCGGTAGAAACACCAGTATGTCACCCGCGTCATCTGCGGCGGCTTTCACGGCCTGCGCCACGCGCGCAGGAAGATCGGCCGTATCGGGCAAGATCTCGCGCCCGGGCAAGTAGCGAATCTCGACCGGAAAAGCACGTCCCGGCGCGTTCAGGTGCACACCGCCGACGTGACGACTGACACGCTCGCCTTCGAGCGTGGCCGACATGATCACGAGTCCTTCGCGCTGCTCGCCCAGCAGCAGGGCAAGCAAGAGATCGATCTCCAGGCTGCGTTCGTGAAACTCGTCGAGGATCACGCTGCCGACACCTTCCAGTAAGGCTCGCTTGCGCAGCACCATCCCCGGCGTGGCAAAAACGATGCGTGTCCGCTCGTTCGCAACGTGCTCGTCACGTACGATGTAGCCCACCGCCTCGCCCAGCCGCGAGCCTTCGAGCTCCGAGACGCGCGTCGCGAGGCTCCGGCAAGCCAGCCGCCGGGGCTCGACCACGAGCACGTTTCCCTCGCACCACCTCGGCACCTCTGTGCTCTTGCCCGAGCCTGTCGGTGAGGTGAGCACGAGCGGGCCTCGCCTGTGTGCCAGAGCGAACTCGGAGCGAATGGCCGTGATGGGCAGGTCCGAAGTCAACGCCCACCAGCCTAATCTCGGCCTGGTGCCAGCGCAGCGATAACATCCCGCGCCGAACCGTGCGGCGCGAGCCGCTCGGTTCGTGCTAGATTGCGCGCGTGCCAGACCCGTGCGATCCCAAGACACCAGGCGAATGCCAGCAGGCAGCGCCGACAGCCCGAGCTCACCCCAAGGATCCGCTGCATGGTCTGACACTGCAGAGCATCCTCACGCAGTTGCACGCGCGTTACGGCTGGGAGGGGTTGGGGCGGGCCGTGCCAGTTCGGTGCTTTACTCACGACCCGAGCATGGGCTCCAGCCTCGCGTTCTTGCGGCGGCAGCCCTGGGCCCGTCGCGAGGTTGAAGCGCTGTTTCTTCGCTCGCGGGAACCCACGCCAGGCCACTAGCTTGGATTCGGCATCCTTGCAGAAGCCTCTCAGCCGCCCGAGGGCTTCGGCTTCGACGGGTCCGCCGCGTTCGGTGCCAGCCCGGGAACCGGGCTGATCTCGCGAGGGACCCCGGGCTGGGGGGCTCCCGCGACCGGCAGCTTGCGATCCTTGGCGGGGGCCTTCGGCGCACCCGTCGTCCCGAACGCGAGGGTCAAGCGCTTCTTGGTCCGCGCCGAGCTCAGCTCCAGGTAAGCGTTGATCTCGGCGGCGCTCGGCACGGGGCGCTTGGTGTGGTCTTCGGCTGACATATGCATGTGTATAGCCGATGCGCGCCGAAATACACATCAGGCGGCAACTTTGCCGGCTATCTCGGACCTGCAGCGGGTCAGCGCTCGCTCGGAAGGGGATCACCCGGCCCGGGCAGGGCCGGCGGATCGAGGAGCTCCCGGGCGGGAGCACACAAGGGACCGGAACAGTCGCTGGCGGGCAGGCAACGCCCGGAGACATCACAAGCGGTGCCCGCGGCGCACTCACAGGCTTGCCCGCAGGCATTGGCGCAGAGCGTGCCGTCGCAGCTCGACGTGCACACGCATTTGCCGCCTTGGCACTCTTCACCGTTGGGGCACTTGCCGCAGTCCTCGCCGCAGACCTTGCCGCATTCGGCGCGTTTCGACATGCAGGTATCCTGGCAGGCCGGATCGTCGTCGCTGGTCCGTGGAGCGTCCCTGTCCGCGGCTCTGCTGACCTGGCTCGCGCGCGCTCCCTGCTGCGTGGTTTCGGGAGTCTGGTCGCCGACTGCTGGTCGCAGGCTGGAGCTCAGATCCGTCAGCCGCGCCGGGACGCGGGCAGACTCACCATCCGCAGCACGGCTGGGCGCCTCATCGCCGCAGCCCGAGCTCGCCAGCAGCGTGATCCAGAAGCCAGCGATCCCGAAGACAGCACAGGCGCGCAGCACAGTACCCGAGCACGGTTCCCTAACAGCCCTCATGACCGGTCCTTTCTCGGCGGGCGGGCGGCACGCTGCCGCCCGCTTCAGATACCCGCGCGCAGTATAGCGCGCGTGGGTCGTGATGCTCGTGGCAGCGCGCCTGCGTCGCATCGAGTTAACCCAGGGCGCTCGTCACCTGCGGATCTCGGCGGTGATGCCGCCCTGTTCGAAGGTAGCCGTAGCTTGCTGGTAGCTGAACGTGAGCTCTTCCTGCGCGACGCCCGCTGCGTCCAGGAATTGACGGAAGCCAGCAACGTTGGCGTTGGTCAGGGTGACTGTATAAACGACGGTGTCGACGCCGGTGTTGCTGGCCTGCGTGAAGCGAAAGGTCACGTTCGTCAGCGCCTCGTTGTTGATCAGCGCATTCAGCAAGAGCGGTGAGGCACGATCGAGCCGCTTGACGCACTTGATCGGTGCGATCTGACGCCGCGCCGAAGGGGCGCCCGTGGCGGCGTCCGCGGGGACCAGGATCTCGGACTGGAAGCTGGTGCACTGCATCGCGCCCTCCCGCCCCCGCTGCGTCACGCCCCCTTGGATGTCTCCCTGCCGCGCGCCTCTCGCCGTCATGAACACTGTTTCCGCCAGCGCTGTCGAGGCGGTGGTGAGGGTCAAGATCGATCCCAACAAGATTGCCTTCATCATCTTCGTACTCCTTTGTGACCGCGGCGACTTCGCGTCGGGAACGAACCAAGCGCTCCCCGTTGCCGAGCGTGGGGCGCCCAGACCGCGACTAACGATGGCAGGTCAGCGTGGTCGGCGCTGCGGGCAACGCATGCTCACGAGCGACCTCGCGCCCACGCCTCCCGCGAGGCGAGGCAGAGCAGACAGGTCGTTTCAGGGCCACGGCCGTGCCTCGGTACGCCGGGCGCGTCGGCTCGATATGCCGCCTTCCGCACCAGGTCTACTTTGACCGCAGCGGACACGGGCCCGCCCCCGGGCCCTGGGTCCTGTGGCCGCTCCGCTCATTCGGGGCTGACGCCAAGGAATGTCTGGAAGGCTGTCACGAGGGAATCTACAAAGCAGTGTGAGCATGCCCCCGGGGGAACATGCGGCCCGCGTGGACGCCTGGCTCGAGCGATCCGCGCACGGCCTTTCGTCGGAGGCGCTGTTGCGCCTCTTCGAAGCGGCATTTGGCGCACTCTGGCTGCGGACCAAGATCACACTGGGCGAGGTCACGCTCACCGCTATCGCCGAGCGGGTGCTCTACAATGCCTCCGAGAAGTTCCCGCTCCTGGCAACCATCGAGGTCGAAACGATGGCTGGGATCCAGTGTCGGGAGCTCCGCGAGCAGATCGGCTCCGTGCACGGTTCCGAGCTGATGAGAGGGATCCGCTTCGTGCTGGTGGAATTCCTCACCGTACTCGGCAA
>Ga0068861_100003259_pt1 | contig 10735 bp, 9 predicted proteins | sample KBSSwiS42_FD_66593 | JGI IMG/M metagenome (GOLD analysis project Ga0068861, IMG submission 66593) | Switchgrass rhizosphere microbial communities from Kellogg Biological Station, Michigan, USA - KBS Switchgrass S4-2 | ecosystem: Host-associated > Plants > Roots > Rhizosphere > Soil ...
CCAGCCGGGCGCTCGCTGGAGCACTTCCGGCGTGCGATGCGCGTTCAGAGTCGCTCGGCGAAAGGCGTCTCGATGAAACTGCAATTTGGCCAAGACCGTGCATTCACGGCGAGTCGGTCACCGGCAGCAACCGCTGCCAAGGAGTCACCTGGCTCCGCTGCAACTGTTCGGAGTACGTGCACGCTGAAAGATGGTGCCGGCCTTGCTCTCGAGCGACAGCTTGGTGTCAGTGGGTTCGTAGGCGCAGCGGGCGGCGACACCTTCGACGAAGCCACGCGCAGGAGCACGTCGGCGATGCCGAAGGAACACGTCGTTGCACGTTGCCCGCACGACGGCTGCGAAGCCGCTGCCATCTTCATCAAGCTGACGCGTCGCTCGGCTCCAGCTGCGTCAGGTGCAGGCCCCGCGGTGCCCGCAAGTTGGGTCGGGGTCGGCAAGGGTCTGGTCGTTGCCATCGATGGGCGTCCAATCAAACTTGGGATGGGCACAACGTGCTTTGAAGCCGTAGTCTGAGCAGTCGTCGGCCCATGCCAACGGGCAGACCGGTGTCACTTCCACACGTGAGGTAGCTGCATCGTGAAAGAAGTCATCGCCCGCACCGAGGAGTACAAGGGTCGCAAGTTCGAGCTTTCGCTGAACTTCGATGAGAAGGCGCTGGTCGACGGCGACTTCAGGATCACTGCCCGCGTCAAGACCTGGCCGGTCGACAATCCCAAGGCCGTGCAGCTTGCAGAGGCCGAGGTGTCCATCGAGCCCGACAAGGAGGGTCGCCCAATCCTTCGGGTCACCCTGAGGGGCAACGCGGCCGGCTGGGAGGGCAAGAAAGACGTCTTCGAGAAGCCGCTTTGGGACCTCATCGACGCTGAGCAGGTTCTGGACTGGATTCCCGCTTGGTGCTTCACCGGCGACCCGATCACTGGCTGCTTGGTGCGCGCGGGGCTCAGCGCGCTGATCGGCCAGACGCTGGACTGCAAGAAATCGACGGCTGAGCTGCCGTGGTTCAAGCCGCGGATGAAGGCGCTGGGCCAGTGCATGGTGCACCACATCCCGGACATGGGCGTGACGGCAGCAGCGCGCGCCGCGCGGTGCGTGATGCGCTTCGGCTTCTAGCGGCGCGCAGCCGGTCGGTCATGGCGCCGCAGTGGCGCCGGCGCAACTGCAAGGGGAGCGACAAGGACCGCGGATGAGCCTGTGCGCGACGGTGCCGCGTGGCTTGAGCTCCGACCGCCTATGTCGTCGATACGGCAGCTCCCCGCAAGGAGGGCACTGGTCGTTGCGGCTCAGGCCGTATCGCAGGCGCTTGACGAATGAGCGGCCTGTCCTAACGAGTTGGTCGAGCGGGCGCAGATCAAAGGCCGTCCTGCTCAAACTGCTTTTGACTGAAGAATCGTCAGTGCGAGGAGGTGGGGCGCGATGTGCTCCACCTGTCCAGATCGGTTCGGCGCCATCCGACTGCGCGACCTGCCAGCCTCACCGGCGTCGGAACTTGTGTTCGGCGATGAGGCGATAGTTCGTTGAACGCCCGAGACCCGTCCTCACGACAGCTGTCCGACTAGGGCGATGTCGATCAGGCGCCCTGTCTTGTTCTGTCGAAAGTGCAGCACCTTGATGCCCGCCTTGCTGCGCACATTGGCGGGCGTCCAAGCGAGGACATCCACTTCGGGCCGCTGAAGTGTGCGATAGACCATCTCCATCATCAGGCGGACCTGGGCAGGGGCTATGGCTTGGACCAATTGATACTCGGCATCGGTAACGTAGCGATCCCGCTGAGCCTCGGGATTCCGCCGCACACCACTGGACCGCATGCAGGGATTCACCTACAGGCCTCCGCCATGTTGGCTCGGAGCATCCAGCTGATGCAACTGGACAGGCAGGCCGCTCCCGGTTGGCCCGCACGCTGCGCCCAGCGTTGCGGCCCAAGTCGAGGTACTCCGTGACGTGATGAGGGCCGATCTCGCTGGGCAGCATCGCGCCAAAGAAGGCCTTCAAGGGAACGACCGAGCCGCGATAGTCTTCGACGGTGCGTAACGACATCCGCTTCGCGGCGGCACGCTGTTCGCACTCCAAGACAAACTGATCCCGCTCATCACCCGGCCGAACTGCGGCGGCAAAGAGCCCGCCGAATCTCGTGCCATACGACTACCGCGTTGCCGCTGCGGTCGACCGCCAGGTCGAAGTCGTTGATCTCAGTGCTGCTCGCGATGTTGGTCAGGTTGCCCCACGTGGCTGTCGTGCCCCGGTAGCGATTGACCCAGAGGTTAGTGCGCAAGCCATCGGCGGCCAGCCAGGCCGCGAAGCCATCGCCGTTGGCGCCGCGAGCCACGCGCAGGTTGAAGGGATTGCCAGTGGCGCCACTGTCGATCGAAACCGCCGTGCCAACGACCAGCGGCTCCGGGAGCGGCCCTGTCGGGCCGGGAACAGGCATGGGCGCCGGCGACGGGGCATGGAGTTCGGTGCCGGTGCGCCGCCGGCGCCTCCGCCGCAGCCGCTCACGCTGACAAACAGTGCAACGCAACTCGCACGCAGCGTGACTGCCGGGGCAGACCGAATGAGGCGGGTCAGACGCAAGAAGTCGGCCCGCGCTGCACGCGCGCGTCCGTAGAATCCTAAGCTTCAGGCTGGATGCGTGACAGCGGCTCAACGGACGCGTTAGCGTGAGGTGCATGACCGAGTGCCGCGCCGCTGTCGAGAAGCATCATGGACTGCAGGTCGGCCGTTGCGCGCGTCAACACCCGGCCGAGCAGTCGCTGCCAGGCACACTCCTGGCATGAATCCTGCGCTCCTCGTAGGGCTCAGCGAAGACGAAGCGCTCCGACGCCTGTCGACCCACGGCCCCAACGAGATCGAGGACCGTGAGCGGCATGGCCTTCTGAGCACGCTGCGCGGCGTCGCTACCGAGCCGATGTTCCTGCTGTTGTTGGCGGCAGCGGCGATCTATCTGGTGCTAGGCGATCTCGGCGAGGGGCTGCTGCTGGCCTTCTTTGCCGCGGTCACCGTCGGTCTGGTGATCTTCCAGGAGCGGCGCAGCGAGCGCGCGCTGGATACCTTGCGGGGTCTGGCCTCGCCGCAGGTGCGCGTCGTGCGCGGCGGTCAAGTGCAGCGCATCGCAGCGCGCGAACTCGTGCCGGGCGACCTCTTCCTGGTGGGCGAGGGCGAGCGTCTTGCTGCCGACGGCATCGCCCGCGAGGCAAGCGGTCTGTCGATCGACGAATCGCTGCTCACCGGCGAGTCCGTGCCGGTCAGCAAGCGCGCATCCGAATTGCCTGTGAGCTCATCCGCGGAGCCGGTTGGAGGCGACGCCACGCCGTGGGTGTACGCGAGCACGCTGGCCGTCTCTGGTCACGGCGTGGTCGAGGTGCTCGCCACCGGCCGCGACACGCGGGTCGGCCGCATCGGCGCTTCTCTCGCGGCGATCGAGACCGCCCCGACACCGCTGCAACGCCACCTGAGTCGCCTGGTTCAGGTGTTCGGCGCTGCTGCCATGGTCACCAGTGGAGCGCTCGTGGTCTGGTACGGACTGCAACGCGGCGACTGGATGCAGGGCGTGCTGTCGGCCATCGCGTTGGGAATGGCGATGCTGCCGGAGGAGTTTCCGATGGCACTCACGGTATTCCTCGCACTGGGTGCCTGGCGTCTCGCGCGCATCAAGGTGCTGTCTCGAAGGCCGGCGGTCATCGAGGCACTGGGCGCGGCCAGCGTGTTGTGCGTTGATAAGACCGGCACGTTGACCGAGAACCGCATGCAGTTGCGCCGGCTGGTGACCGATGCCGCGGACGTCACTGTGAAGCCCGGCGTGCCGCTGCCCGGGGACGTGCACCGGCTGCTCGAGTTCGGCATGCTGGCATCCAGGCGCGATGGCATCGACCCGATGGACCGAGCCCTGCTCGGCCATGGTGACGCGGCCCTCGCCGACACGGAACATCTGCACCCCGACTGGCGGCTGACGCGTGAGTACCCGCTGAGCCCGGAGCTGCTCGCGATGTCGCACGAGTGGACCGACGCTTCTGGTCTGCGCCGCATCGCTGCCAAGGGTGCTCCCGAAGCCGTGTTCGACCTTTGCCATCTGAGCCCGCAGCGCATCCAGGCCCAATTGACGAGAGTGCGCTTTCTGGCGGACCAGGGGTTGCGCGTGCTGGCTGTGGCCGAGGGCTCGGCCGGCAATGGCGAGGCCGCAAGGAATCAGCACGACTACGACTTCAGCCTGCTGGGACTGGTGGCCTTCGAGGATCCTCTGCGAGCGAGCGTGCCCGAGGCCGTGGCGCAGGCACGCGGGGCCGGCATTGCAGTGGCGATGATCACGGGTGACCACGTCGCGACTGCGCTCGCGATAGCACGCCAGGCTGGCATCGACGTCGACGCCGGCGCCTTGACCGGTGCCGAGATCGAGCGCATGAACGAGGGCACGCTCGCCGAGGCGGTGCGCCGGGTCCGCGTGTTCGCGCGCGTGATGCCGGAGCAGAAGCTGCGCCTGGTCCAGGCTTTCCAGCGCAACGGCGAGACCGTGGCGATGACCGGCGATGGGGTCAACGACGCGCCCGCGCTGAAAGCGGCGCACATCGGCATCGCGATGGGCATGCGTGGCACCGATGTGGCCCGCGAGGCCGCCGGACTGGTGTTGCTCGACGAGGACTTCGGCCGCATCGTCGGCGGCGTGCGCATGGGGCGCCGCATCTTCGACAACCTGCGCAAGGTCATGATCTACATCACCGCGATCCACGTGCCGATCGCTGGTTTGGCCCTGCTGCCGCTGCTGTTGGGCCTGCCGCCGCTGATGCTGCCGGTCCACGTCGTGCTGACCGAGATGGTGATCGATCCGGTGTGTTCGCTGGCCTTCGAAGGCGCCCCCGAAGACCCACGCGTGATGCAGCGTCCGCCGCGGCGCTCGGACGAAGGCATCGTTGGCTGGCCGATGCTGTGGCAGGGGCTGGTGCAGGGCGGATTCCTGCTGGCAGGCGCGATGGCCATCTACACGCTGGCGCTCGAGTCCGGCCGTGACAGTGACATCGCCCGCACGCTCGCGGTGATCGGCCTGACGGTGGGCAACCTCCTGCTCGTGGCGGTCAACGCCACGGCTGGTGTCGGATGGCGCGCATTGTTCGCTGCGAGCGCACGCGCGTTCTGGGGGATCGCCGCGTCGGCGGCCGTTGCGCTGGCCGTGGCCGTCGCGGTGCCCGGCATACGGCTCCTACTGCACTTCGGGGTGCCGAACGTTGTCGACTTGGCGCTCAGCATTGCGTTGGTGGCCGTGTCGATTTCGCTCGGCGGCGTGGTGAGTCTGCACGCGCGCCGCCCCTAGGGTCACCAAGGCGCTCCGCCGGGCGTCGCGCAAGGGCGGCTACCGGGCAACCAACTGCAAAGCGCGAAGCTCGCCCGTTTGATAGCAGAAGGTCGCGGAGCCGCATTCGGCCATGTACGGTCATCCGAGCCCCTTAGCGGAAAGCAGACCATCGCGCTGAGGGGAACCTGCGGGCACCCGAGACGCAAGTGGCCCAAACCAGTTGCGCTAAAGGAGCATCAACAAGGCGGCTACGACTGTCGGCCCGATCGCCCCAAGCAGCAGCCCTCCTGCACCGATCGCGCCATCGGAAAACCCGTGCTTAAGCAGCGCCAGCCCAGCAGGATTGGGTGCATTGGCGATCACCGTCAGGCCGCCACCCGCCACAGCACCGGCCACGAGCATGACTTTGGCCTCTTCGCTCATTCCTTGCACGAGCGAACCGAGGTACGTCAAGGCGGCGTTGTCGGTGACGGCCGTCAGTCCAAGCGCGCCGACAAACAGCGCAGAGGGCTCCAGATTGCTGATGATGGGCTGTAGCCACCAGCGCTGCAGCCCGCCCAGCACAACCAACCCGGCGAGAAAGAAAGCCACCAGCAAGGCTTCCTTGATGAGAAGTGGATCCTGGTGGCGTTCATAGGCTCGCGCGAAGCCAAGGAATAACAGGAACAAGCCGAGGAACGCCACCGGACGGTGGGCGAACAACACAATGCCCGTAAGCAAGGTCAGATGGGCGGCAACTACGGCCCAAGGCACTGGATCTGCAAATTGGCGGAGCACTACGCGCTCGTCGGCCTGCAAGTGCTTGCGCAGTAACCATGTGGCCACGGATGCGTTGATCACCACCGCGATGATCGCCTTCCAACCGAAGGTTGCCAGCATGTATGCACTGTCCCATTGCCACGTCGCGACCACCATCAACACCGGCGGCGCGGCATACGAGGTGAGCGTGCCACCGATCGACACGTTGACGAACAGCGTGCCGAGTACGACGTACTTGGCGCGCTCGGGTACTTGCGGCGTGAAGGCTATCGGCGAGAGCATCAGCGCAGCAATCGTCATCGCAGCAGGCTCGGTGACCAGCGAGCCCATCAGCGGCACGACAGCCAGTCCAAGCCAAGTGATGGCCACCAACCGCGGCAGCGGTATCACCTGCGACATCATGTTGATCAGCTGTCGCACTGTGGCGAGCACTGGCCGCGAGCCGGCAACGACCATGACCACGAACACGAACAGAGGGTCCGCGTAGTTCCGCGATTCGGCATACGCCAGCGCCTCGCCGGCGCTCTGCGCGAAGGCCATCGCTATCACCAACACCATGGCCCAGAAGCCAAACACGACTTCAACTTCGCCAAAAAGGTGAAACACGCCGGCGTGGCGCGGAAAGCGATGAGACAGCCGTTCGAACGGCTTGGCTGCAAAGGTGTGGATCAATGCCGCGGCGAACAGGCATGCGGCAATCAGCTCGATGGGTTCGGGGCGCATCGGTTCACTTTCGTGCTAGCGCCGCGAGGCGGCCCGACCTTCGCGTGAACCTGTTGCGCAGACCGCGCAACACCCGATGCGCAGTCTAGCGCACGGCGTTCTTGGGCTCAGAAAAGGACCAAGAGGAGTTGCTCGGCCAGCTCAATGTCCGCTCCACGAGGTGCCGAGTGACCGAGCCGCTGCGAGGCGCGTGATCGGTCTGCTCGCCTTGAAGACTCTGACGTCACCGGAGCGACCGAGTTGTGGTGGCTTGATCCGTCTCAACGAACCCTCATTCAAGCTACGTTGCGGGTTTCCACCGTTTCGTGCGGATCGCATGCACCAATCATTGGCATAGGGGAGGCTGCAAACGACAGCGGCACCAACGGGGCCGCTCGGGGGAGTCCCATGGAACGCTCATCCGGCTGGCGGTGGATCGCGGCGTTCGCCCTGGCTTGGCTGGCCGCCTGCGGCGGCGGTAGCGACAACGGCGGCGGGGGCGCGGCGACCATCGCCAGTGTCGTCCTCGGTCCCAGCAGCGCGGTCGTCGCGCCCGGCGGCACGGCGAGCTTCAGCGCCGAGGCGCGCGACGCCGGCGGCGCACCCATCGCTGGCGTCACCTTCGATTGGAGTTCCTCCGACAGCGCGGTGGCCACGGTGGCCGGCGGCGTGGCCACTGCGGTCGCGCCGGGCACGGTAACGATCCACGCCAGTTCCGGCGGCGTAAGCAGCAACGCGGTCACGCTTCTGGTGCGCAGCGCCGGCAATGCGAGCAGCGTCGAGCTGATCGACACAGCGCTCGCCACCGGCGAGCTCGACGCCGAGACGGCCCTGGCCTACAAGGTGTTCGCCGTTTACCTGGATCCGCGTCTTCCGGCGAAGTACCTTGGCGACGACAGCGGCAGTTTCGAGACGCAGGCCCTCGAGGACTTCCGCGTCGCTTACGACACCCTTTCGCCCACCACCCAGGCGCTGCTCGAGCCGTACCTGCGGCGCCCGAGCGACGTTGGCAGCTGGCTCGACCCGGCGGTGCGCGCCGGCTTCTCGGCGGCGCCCAGGGAGCATGCGCAGCAATCGCGACCAATGGGCCGGCCCACTTGCAAGGGCACGCGCGACGGCTGGCTGCCCGTGGACACGGCAAACCAGAAGGCGCGCGTCTGGTACTTCAAGGACACGCCCGACGACGGTATCGCCGCGGTCAAGGTCGCCAGCTACATCGACGCCGTGGTCTGGCCCGTGCTGATCAACCAGCTTGGCTACAAGGAACCGCTCGACGACAAGCGGCTCGTCGGCTGCGACGGCGGCGACGGTCGGCTTGACATCTACATGGTCGTCATGGGCGACGCTGGCCTGACCTGGCCATCGAATTCGGCCAACGCGCTCGGCTCGAACTTCCAGGACGCGGCCTACATCCTCATCAACCCGCTGCTGTCCGAAGACGAGTTGAAGCTGGCCACAGCGCACGAGGTGATGCACGCCATCCACTGGGCATACGTCTCCCATGCTGCAGGCGCAGTCAACGGCTGGTTCCGTGACGGGCTGGCGAACTGGGGGGCCGACCAGGTCTTCAACGGCAACGCGCGACTCAACTTGCGGGCGAGTTGCCACTTCAATTCGGCCGAACTGAGCCTCACCGACGACGCCTCAGGCTACTGCGACGGACTGCCGCGCGGAGTCTCGCGCAACTACGGCGCCCACCTGCCGCTGCAGTTCCTGTCGAAGACGCGCGGCGTCAACATCGTCAAGGACATCCTCGTCGCCACGGGCGGCGCCGTCGGCTCGGCCGTCGAAGCGGTAGACAGCGTCGTGCCGTTCAAGAGCTGGTGGCCCGATTACGCCCGCAAGCTCTGGAACCGCGACACGGTCACGGCAAAGGACGCCCCGGCCACCTTCGACGACTGGGACACGCTCACGAACGTGTCGCGCCACACGCCCAAGCTGGCCCCCGACGGGCGCAACAACACCGACGCCAGGCTGAACGGCTCCACGCAGGCGAGCACGGCCATCGCCACCGACGTCGCCAACCTGTCGGTGCGCTACTACCGCTACACCTTTGGCGGCGAGGTCAATGCGCGCTCGGTGATGTTCCACAACACCTTCTACGACAACTGGAAGAACGGTCAGGCGGTGAGCGTGCGCGCGTTCTACAAGGCCGAGGGGCAGGCCTGGAACGAGGAGGACTGGACCGACGTCGAATGGATCGGCTTCTGCCGCGACTGGAAGCTACAGCGCCTCGACGAGCTGGTGGTTGTCGTTGCGAGCGCCGAGTGGAGCGGTGCCAATCCGAAGGTGATCGCTGGGCAGGCGCCCGAGCTGATGCGCAACGTCATTGGTTGCTGGGAGTACAAGGGCGAGGCCAAACGCACCGACACATTCGGCGGCTCCTCGGGCAAGAGCGGCAGCGTCGTGGCGACCTTCCAGGCGAGCTTCGATGGCCACCCGGGCAACACGCCGCTCCAGTTCACCGACCGCAGCACGGGGAGGCTGCGGGTGCCGATGCCCGGGCCGCTATTCACCGGCGGCGACTGGACACTGTTCGAGCAGTACAGCAGCGGAAGCTGCTCTTACGCCATCAACAGCGGCGGCAGCAGCGGCTCGGTCAGCACCCCCGGTGGCCAGTCGAGCGGCCTGATGATCTTCAACAACTTCAGCGAGGCGCTGCCTGCCGGGCTGCGCCCAGCGGACGTGACCGGCGCTCCATCGCTGGCCTACTTCGGCGAGGGCCAGACGCAGAACCAGGTTCTAGGCAAGGTCTCTGGCAGCGGCTGCTCCGACGACTACACGAGCTCGGTCGGCGAGTGGTGGTTGACGCGCACCGACATCGCCAACACCAAGGTCGTCACCAAGACCGACGGGAGCCTCGACAGCACCTACAGCGTTCCCGGGTTGCCGCCTGGCGAGGCGACGGTCTTCACCTGGAAGCTGGTGCCGGTGCGCGAGCCGTAGGCGGTGCTCAGCCCGGCTTGGGCACCGGCGCGGTCGCTCCGCAGCGAGCTGCCGGTCGGCCAGTCGTGGCGCGCGATGTCATCGTCAACGTAGGCAAGCCGCCGCGCCGAGCGCCACGATGCAAGCATCGATGCAGCCGTCGAACTCGTCCCGATGAATGCGGCCTTCTCGGCCGTGCCAATCCATCGCGTCATCGCATGTGCCGTCCACATGCATGCGAGTGAGGCCCCCGCGAAAGGCCTTGAACCTGTTGAGGCACAGGCTAGACTCGCAGAACGCGAGGAGGCCACATGGACCCAGTCGGCTACGGCATGATTCTGGCGAATATCGCCAAGGTCGATGTGAACGGCGCCCAGGTCCAAGTGACATGGAAATGTCCCGTCACGGGGCGGGTAGTTGGAGATTCCACTGCGACCATGTCCGCTGACCCTTCCGTGTCGGGAAGGGTCTTCGCGAGCGTCAAGCGCACCATGGCATCGGAATTCATCTATGGTGCCGCGCGGTTCGTCGCCAATCTGTTGGGTGGGGTTGCTGGGCGCGTCGTCAGCAGCGCGGCGTACACCGCAGCTGGAGACATCAACTCGCGCGTCACCGCCGGGGTTGACTACACCGAAGACAGCCGCCAGGCGGCCATCGTGGCGGCGTTCGAGGCGATGAAGCCTTCTTTCACCTGGAACGAGCAACGGCGGCAATTTGTCGCTCGGTAAGCGTCGTCAGCGAAGCATGCATAGGGGGCATTGAACGACTGCCCTCGGCAGTAGGGTATTGCCCCGATCGGCTTCAACGCGATCGGTTCTCCACGCCAGCTGATTGACGAACTAGTCCGTCAGGGCTGACGCGCTCTGAATCTCAGAGCGCAGCGCGCTCGTCCGCTATGGGTCGATAGCAGACATGGTCCAATGAGCTGGTTGGTGACCATGCACGGCAACTACAGCTACGCGCCGGATCACCCTTGCTGGTAGTGCCGCTGGTGGGACGGAGTCGATTCGTCTGGCTCGCACGGGTTGTGAGCGGCCTCGGGGCACCTAGGGCTGCGCGATGTCTAGGCCG
>Ga0068861_100003270_pt1 | contig 10717 bp, 9 predicted proteins | sample KBSSwiS42_FD_66593 | JGI IMG/M metagenome (GOLD analysis project Ga0068861, IMG submission 66593) | Switchgrass rhizosphere microbial communities from Kellogg Biological Station, Michigan, USA - KBS Switchgrass S4-2 | ecosystem: Host-associated > Plants > Roots > Rhizosphere > Soil ...
CGCGTCGGCGTTCGGGAGCGCCGGGCGCGGCTCGGCGCCCGTCACCGCCTGGCGTCGCACGCCTCGACCGTCGAGGAGGCCGCCGCGGCCGTCGTCGGCCTGCACTCGAGCGATCCCGCGACGGTCTTCCTCTCGTCGTGGGCAAGGGTCGATGGCTTCGAACCCGCCGACCTCGACGACGCGCTATATCGCCGCCGGTCGCTCGTCCGGATGATCGGGATGCGAAGGACGCTGTTCGTCGTGCCGGTCGAGCTCGCACCGGTGATGCACGAGGCCTGCACCAAGGGGCTGATCCCCGCCCAGCGCGCGCGCCTGGTCCGGATGCTCGAACAGCAGGGCGTGTCCCCATCCGGCCGCGGGGAAGCCTGGCTCGAGAGGGTCGCCGCCGAGACGCTGGCCGCGATCGCCGCGCGAGGCGAGGCCACGGCGCGCGAGCTGACCGCCGACGTCCCGCGGCTCGGCGCGAGGCTCACGCTCGGGGAGGGCAAGAGCTGGGGCGGCACGATGGGCGTGTCGACCCGGGTGCTGTTCCTGCTCGCGACGGAGGGCCTGATCGTCCGCACGCGCCCGCTCGGCGCGTGGACGTCGGGTCAGTACCGCTGGGCGACGACCGAGCACTGGCTCGGTGGTCCCCTTCGCGAGGTGGACCACACCGAGGCGTGCTCCGAGCTCCTCGGTCGCTGGCTCCACTCCTTCGGGCCGGCGACGATGACGGACATCCGGTGGTGGACGGGGTGGACCGCGGCGCTCGCGAGGACGACCCTCGGAGCCATCGACGCGGTCGAGGTCCGACTGGCCGAGGGCACCGGCTACGCGGTCGCCGACGATCTCGAACGCGCGCACGACGTCGACCCGTGGGTGGCACTGCTCCCCGGACTCGACCCGACCGCGATGGGGTGGAAGGAACGCGGGTGGTACCTCGGGGACCACGCGTCGGACCTGTTCGACAGCAACGGGAACGCCGGCCCGACCGTGTGGGCGAACGGACGGGTCGTCGGCGCATGGGCGCAGACGGAAACGGGTGAGGTCGTGGTCGAGCCCTTCGCCCGGCTCGACGCCGCGACCCGCGCAGGCCTGGACGCCGAACGCGGGCGGCTCGCGGCCTGGCTCGGGGACATTCGGATCCGGCCGCGGTTCGGGACGCCGCTCGCGAAGGAGCTCGCGATGCGTTCGGGCGAGGCGTCCCGGAGGCGGTCGGCGATCTCGGCTCGCCCCGTCGGGCCGCGAGGCACGTTGCCGGAAGCGGGGTGAGACGCGCAGGATGGTCGGCATGCCGATCGCCACCGGCGAGATGCGGCTCCGCGGCGTGACCGAGGAGGACCTTCCGATCTTCTTCGAGCACCAGCGGGACCCTGTCGCGTACCGGATGGCCGCGTTCCCGCCGAGGGAGCGCGACGCGTTCATGACGCACTGGGGTTCCATCCTGCGCGACACGAGCGTGGTCGTCCGGACGATCGAGCTCGACGGCGACGTCGCCGGCAATGTCGTCCTCTTCGGGTTCGAGGGGCGGCGCGAGGTGGGCTACTGGATCGGGCGCGAGTTCTGGGGCCGGGGCCTCGCCACGCGCGCCCTCTCGGCGTTCCTGCACGAGGTCGAGGAACGGCCGATCTACGCGGGGGTCGCGGAGACCAACATCGCCTCGATCCGGGTGCTGGAGAAGTGCGGCTTCACGGCGGCGGATGCGAGCGCCGAGGAGGCTGTGGGCGATCTGCTGATGCGGCTCGGGTAGCGACTCGGGGGAAGGCCCCGCTACGGGGTCGGCACGTCGAACCTCGTCCCGGGCGGGAACGACAGCGTGAACCGCTCCGCGAGCACGCCCAGCAGCTCGTCGTCGCGCACCTCGCCCACGGTTTCGCCGCTGGGAGTCTCCTCGATCAGCTTGCGGTCCCGAAGGATCAACGAGCGCTCCGGCGAGCAGAGCTGCACGGTGAGCGTTCGGGTGAACGGCGAGGTCGGGTGCGTGGAGGTGAAGTAGTTGGCCATCTCGTAGTCCACGGGAAACTGCGGTTCGAACGTGAACGCGTACAGATCGGTCCACCCGCGCGGCCGGAGGGTCTGCACCGCGCGGGCGCCGTCGTCGTCGACCAGCCGGAACCTCCAGCCGAACTGGTCGACCACGGGGCCGGGTCCCATCGGCAAGGAGCGCAGGATCGACCCGCCACCGAACCCGACGTCGGCGAGTCTCTCCTCGCCGTCCGCCCGAACCAACAGCACCATGTGGGTTCGCGCCCTCACCTTTCGAGCGCCGAGGCGGACCCGAGCGCCGAGGCGCGCGACGCCAAACCCGACAGCCTCGAGCGCGGCGGCGAACAACGTGTTGTGCTCGAAACAGTAGCCGCCGCGACGGTCGCGGACGAGCTTGTCCTGGAGGCTCGGGACGTCGAGACGGATCGGCCGCCCCAACAGGATGTCGATGTTCTCGAACGGGATCGTCGTCGCGTGCGCCAGATGGAGCGCGTCCAGGACGCCGAGGGTCGGCTCGACGGGCCCGTCGTACCCGATCCGTTCGAGGTAGGCGTGCAGATCGAGCGCCATCGCCCCTAGAGCCGCAGGGCCTGTGGTCTCGACATCAGCACCTCGGGGTCGTCCCAGTCGACCCCCTCGACGTCGATGTAGAGCTCGATCTCGTTCCCGTCGGGATCGGCCAGGTACAGGCTGTGGGTCATGCCGTGATCTGCGGTCCCCATCAGCGGCACGCCGGCCTGCTGCAACCGCCCGAGCGCGGCTCGGAGCTCGTCGTCCGTGTCTCCCACCTTGAGTCCGAAGTGATACAGGCCCACCCGACGCCCGGCCGGGATCGGCGCCGCGTCCGCGCCGACCTCGATCAGGAGCAGCTCGTGATGGGTGCGGCCGCCCGAGAACATCGCCGCCGGGAACGGCAGGCCGTCGCCCGGACCCACCTGACGCCAGCCGAGAACGTCCCGGTAGAACCGCACGGAACGCTCGAGGTCCCGCACGTAGAGCACGAGGTGCCCGAGCTCCTTGACGGCTCCTTGTCGCTGATCCGTCTCCGCCATCACGCCCTCCCATCCTGTCGGCGTTCTCCGCAACCTCGCGTCCGCGCCGGGTATGCCCGCGCCGGGTACCGGCGACGTCAGGCCGCGATCCGGGACACCGTCCCCGCCAAGGACAGCACATACAGCTCGCCGCGCGCATCCTCCCCGAACGACGCGAGGGCTTCGACCCTCGGCCCCAGCATCCGAGCCTTCGTCGCCCGGGCGTTGCGCAGGACGAACGCCTCCAGTCGGCCGCGACAGTAGTCGGCGAACACGTAGGCGCCCGACAGCGCCCGGATCAGCGCGCCGCGATAGACGTAGCCGCCGGTGACGGCGCACGACCCGTCGCCGTTCGCGTACTCGAACACCGGGGGGATCGAGCCCGGGGCCGAACCGCCCTCGAACGGATGCGTCCCCTCCAGCCGGTCCCATCCGAAGTTCGACCCGCCATCCGAGCCCGCGGGCTCGAGGTCGATCTCCTCCCACCCGCTCTGCCCGACGTCGCCGATCCACAAGTCACCGGTCGCCGCGTCGAACGAGAAGCGCCACGGGTTCCGCAGGCCGTAGGCCCAGATCTCGGGGCGCGCACCCTCCCTGCCGACGAACGGGTTGTCCGCGGGGATCGCGTACGGCTCGCCCGCCGAGGGTCTGGGCGAGATCCGCAGCAGCTTGCCGAGGAGCGTCGAGAGCGACTGCGCGTTCCCCATCGGGTCGCCGGCGCTCCCGCCGTCTCCGAGCGCCACGTACAGGTACCCATCCGGTCCGAACACGAGCGCGCCCCCGTTGTGGTTCGAGAACGGCTGCTCGACGAACAGGACCTGGCGCTCGCTCGCCGGGTCGGCGCCGTCGTCGTCGAACGCGAACTCGGCGACGTGCGTGTCGCCCTCGGTGTCCGTGAAGTCCACGTAGAGGTAGCGGCCGTTCGGGGAGAACGCGAGACCCAGGAGACCCTGCTCGCTCCCGAGCGACACGCGGTTCGTCAGGTCGAGGACGACCCTCGGATCCGAAGCCGGGGAGATCGCGACGACCCGCCCGACCTTCTCGGCCACGTACAGCGCGTCATCGCCGGCCCGCACGGCCATGGCCACCGGTTGCTCGAGCTCGGCCACCGGCACGAGCCGGATCCGCGCGTCAGCGAGATCGGGCTCGCTCGGTGTGGGACCTGCGCTCGGCGGGGCCGCGGGTGACGTCGGGCCGCCGCCGCCGGGCGACGTCGACCCGGTCGCCGGCTGGGCGGCGTCCTGCCTCGAACATGCGGGGAGGAGCGCGTCCACGACGACGAGGAGGAGGACGAGCGTGACCCCTCGGCCTCGAGCGGTCCCCGACGGCCGAATGACGGTGGGTTCGGCCGGGGTGGCCCGAGGAAGCCTGACGCGATCGACGCTACCGATCCTCCACCGTACCTGTGGGAGGCGACCGCCGCCGACGCACGACGACCACGGCCAACCCGCCGGCTACGATCGCGGCGGCCGCGATCACCGGCCACCCGCCCACGGCCTCCGGGGGCTGCTGGTCGACGGCGGACGTGCTCTCGAGCCCGAGGTCGGAGGGATCCACCTTCGTGACGGGGCCGTCCGCGGTCGACGTGTCGATCGCGCCGCCGACGCCGTCGCCCACGACCACCGCGCCGACCATCCCTGGGTGGTACGTGCACACGTACGGATACACGCCCGGCTCGGAGAACCGGTACGTGACCGACCTCTTCTTGAACCCCGCGTAGTCGCCCCAGGTCGCGTTCGCGCCCAGGACCGAATGAGGGAACGGGTCGACGTTGGTGAACGTCACGGCGTCGCCCGTCGACACCCGAAGGATCGTCGGGGAGAAGCAGAAGTCCGCGATGTCGACCCCGGTCCCCTTCGCGTCCGTCACGGGCCGGCCGCACCCGCCCCCGCCGCTCGCCGACGCGAGCCCTTGTCCGAGGACGGGGACGAGCAAGAGCGTCCCGAGCACCACGACCCCGCCGGCCGCCGAGAGCTTCCGTCCCCTGCCGTCTGGCCTTCGCCTGCCTCCTGGCCGTCGCCTGCCTTCGGGCCGCATCCGGGCCTCCTCTCGATCGGTTCCCCCTGACACGACCGGCCGGACCCGCGGCGGGTTCCCGCGCCTCCTCCCCGCGGGTCGGATCCGGCCCCGGAGCACGACGACGTCGGAGACCGTCACGCCGGCGACTCGGAAGAGGGTCGCCGGCGTGCGGTGGGTGGATGTGGGGTCAGCGCCCCGACTGGACGGGCGCGCGGTCGTCGACGCGGACGACGGGGACGTCCTTGTCCTCGCCGGGACGCCGTTCCCGGAGCTCGGCGTTCTCGTGTTCGAGCTCGGACATCCGGCGCCTCGTGGTCCGCCGGCGGCCGCGGCTCCCATGCAGGAGCCCGGCGCCCAGGACGCAGAGGGCGATCGCGATCGCGCCGAGCGCGGCCGCGCCGATCACCAACTCGACCTGGGTGGCCGTGAACGAACCGCCGAACAGCGAGAAGGTCACCTCGTTCGCAGCGGAGGACCAGTTCTCCACGGCGAAGTCGACAACCAGTCCGGCCGCCGTGAGCCCCAGCAGGATGAGCACGATGCCCATCGGTCACCTCCCGTCTCGGGAACGGTGTCTGTACCCATCTGGGGCTCGGCTCATGCCCCTCCTCCTGTCGTCCTGCCGGGACGAAGAGGGCGCGATTGCCTAGGCTGCACGCTGAGATGGCCACGGAGCCCACGCCCCAGGAGGAATGGGCCGCGTTCCTGAGCGGGACCCACCCGCACCTACAGGACAAGAGCCCGCTCCGCTTCATCCCATCGTCGCCCAGGTGCAGGCTCTGCTCCGCGCCGTTCGGCGGCCCGGGGGCGTTCGTGCTCCGTCGCTACGGCTACACGCCCTGGGAGAAGAACCCGAAGATCTGCGGCCGGTGCTTCAAGAACGTCGAGTCCGCCGCGAAGATGTGCCCCACCGCCGGAGAGGACGGGGAGATCCACGGCGCCGAGGTGGAGCTCTCGATGCTGTTCGCCGACATCCGCGGCTCGAGCAAGCTGGCCCGGCAGATGCCCACCCTGGAGTTCACCCGGCTCATGAACCGCTTCTACAGGGTGTCGAAGGACGTCCTCGTCGAGGCCGACGCGATCATCGAGAAGTTCGTGGGCGACGAGGTCGTGGCGCTGTTCCTCCCGCTCATGACCGGTCCCGGTCACGCCCGGCGCGCCGTCGAATCCGCCGAGGCGCTGCTGGACGCGACGGGTCACGCGGAGGGTGAGCCCTGGGTGCCGCTGGGCGCCGGCGTGCACACCGGGGTCGCCTTCGTCGGCATCGTGGGGACCAGGGGGTCGAGCGACTTCACCGCCCTCGGCGACCCCGTCAACATCGCGGCGCACCTCGCGTCGAACGCGGCCGCCGGCGAGATCCTGGTGAGCGACGCCACGGCCGCCGCCGCCGCGATGGCCCGCGACGACCTCGAACGGCGGCACGTCTCCCTCAAGGGTCACCCGCTCGACGCGCTCGTGCTGCGCGTCGGCGCGCCCGCCGGGACGCGCCGGTCGGCTGACGGGTGACGCGTTCGCGGTGGTGGGCTCGATGCGCGGTGCGGCCCCAGCCCGTGAGATGAGCGCGATCCAGCGAACGCTGAAGATCCGGCCGGACGAGACAAGCCTCGTCCTGTCGATGTGCGCCCTGTCGTTCGTCGGCATGGCCGGCCTCGCGATCGGGCAGAGCGGCGCGAACGCTCTCTTCTTCGATCGGATCGGCACCGATGCGCTTCCGCTGATCTACCTCGCCCAGGGCGCGACCGCGTTCGTGTTCATGATGGGCCTGGCCGCGCTGCTCGGGCGCGTCGACCGTCGGCGTGCCTACCTCGCGATCCCGGCCGGGCTGGGCGCCGTCGTCCTGGTCGAACGGATCGCGCTGCTCACCGACGGACGGTGGATCTTCCCGGTGCTGTGGCTGACCGTGGCGCTCGCGGTGCTGCTGCAGAACGTCTTCGTCTGGGGCACGGCCGGGGTGGTCACCGACACCCGCCGCGCGAAGCGCCTGTTCCCGCTGATCGCGGCCGGGGAGATCCTCGGCTCGGTAGCCGGCGGCCTGTCGACGGATCCGCTCGTGGGCCTGATCGGCACGGAGAACCTGCTGCTGGTCTGGGCGGCAGCGCTCGCCGTCTCGTTCGCGCTGTGCCGTGGGGTCCTGTCGTCGGCCGGGACGCCCGCGCAACCTCGGGTCCGCAGGGCCAGGCGCCGCGAGGTGTCGCCGTGGCGAGACCTCGCCGTCGCGTTCGGGTACGTGCGGCGCTCGCGCCTGCTGGTGTGGATGACGCTCGCCGCCGTCCTGTTCTCGGTCCTGTTCTTCTCCCTGTACCTGCCGTGGGCGACCGCTGCGACCGATCGGTTCCCCGACGCGGGCGACCTGGCGGGGTTCTTCGGTCTGTTCTGGGCCGCCATGACCGGCGCCGCGTTCCTCGTGTCGGTGCTCGTGACCAATCGGCTCTTCGGCCGGTTCGGCATCGCGTCGATGATGCTCGTGCTCCCACTGCTGTACGTCGGGTCGTTCGGCATCCTGCTCGTCAGCGCGGGGTTCGTGACGCTCGTGGTCCTGCGATTCGTCGACGGGGTCTGGCTGCAGGGCGTCGCCTCCCCCGCCTGGGAGACGCTCACGAACGTCGTGCCCGATGCGCGACGCGATCAGGTGCGAACGTTCCTGAACGGGGGACCGGCGCAGGCCGGGACCGCGGTCGCGGGGATCATCGCGCTGGTCGGTCAGGACGTGCTGACCCCTCGGCAGTTCGCCGCGATCGGGCTCGCGACCGCCGCGATCGCGGTGTTCGTCACGTGGCGCGTACGCGCGTCGTACGCCTCCGCGCTCGTCGCGGCGTTGCGCGAGGGGCGGCCCGAGGTGTTCCCCGACATCGCCGTGGCGGGGGTCCCGTTCGCGTTCGCGCCCGACGCCCAGACGCTCGACAGCCTGCTCGTGGCGATCGACGACGAGCAGCCGACCGTCCGGCGGCTCTCGGCCCAGTTGCTCGGCGACGTCGACGACCTACGAGCCACCGCGGCGCTCGAACGCGCCCTTCGCGACGACGACGCCTCCGTCCGCGCGCAGGCCCTCGACGCCCTCGCGGCCACTCCCGGGCGGATCGAGGCCGAAGCGTTCCTGTCGCTGCTCGACGACCCCGATCCTGCGGTGGCCGCCTCCGCGGCGTCGGCCGTCTCGACGGGTCCGCACACGACCGCCGCCGCTCGCGTGCTGCTCCGGCTCGCAGCCGATGCGGACCCCTCGGTGCGATCGACCGCGCTCCGGCACCTCACCGCGGTGCCGGCCGATGCCGCGGCGGGGCTCGCGGCGCCCGCGCTCGACGACCAGGACGCGGGGGTTCGGTCCGCCGCGCTGACGACCCTCGCGGCGGTGCGACCCGACGACGCCGTCGGGCCGGTGATCCGCGGGCTCGACGACCCGAGCGCGAGGGTGCGTGAGGCGGCGGTGACCGCCGCGGTGCAGCTCGGCGGCCGTTCGGTGGATCCGGTGCTCGACGCCCTGGCTCGCCCGGCCGCTCGGGACGCCGCCCTGCGGGCGCTCGCGCGCCTGGACCTCGGCGGCCGGGACGAGCGCGTCCGCGCGTTCGTCGCCGAGCGATCGCTCGAGGCGGCCGGGGACGACGCGCTGGCCGCCGCGGTCCCGGCCGACGGCGAGGCGGCCGGCCTCCTGAGGGACGTGCTGCTCGAACGCGCCCGGGCGAACGGGCGCTCCGCGCTGCGGGCCCTATCGCTGATCTCGAGCGACGGTGCCGCGGTCCGCTCCGCGGTGGAGAGCCTCGACGCGCGGGACCCGGATCAGGTCGCGAACGCCCTCGAGACGCTGGAGGCGACCACCGACGCGTCCCTGGCCGCGTCGATCCTGGCGCTGTGGGAGCCGACCGATGCGCCACGCCGCGACCTGCCCGACGATTGGCTGAAACGGGCGTCGGCAGACGATGATGCGTTCGTCGCGGCGTGCGCCGGGGCGGTGACCGCGCGAGTCGGCGAAGGGGACGGGATGGCTCAGAGGGCGACGACGATGCCGGTGATCGAGCGCGTCCTGTTCCTGCGTCGCGTCCCCCTTTTCGACGGGCTCGCACCCGCCGACCTTGGGGCGATCGCCGAGGTGGCCGAGGAGCGATCGTTCGAGGACGGGGAGCTCCTCGCGTCCGAGGGAGAGTTGGGGGACGAGCTCTTCATCGTCGCGAGCGGCACCGTGCGCGTGGAGGCCGGCGGTTCCGAGATCGCCCGACGAGGCCGGGGCGAGGTCCTCGGCGAGATATCCCTGATCACACACGGTCCGCGGATGGCATCGCTTGTCGCGGACGGAGACGTCCGCGCGATCCGGATCGGGCGCCGCGAGTTCGAGAGCATGATCCACGACCGCCCCGACATCGGGATCGGCGTCATGCGGGTGCTCGCACAACGCTTCGCGGAAGCGCGGGCGCCCGAGCCGTCCCTCGGGTCGAGCGCCTGACCGCGGCTCAGACGGCGGGCGGCGGTTCGGGGAGCGGGGCCGCGGGCAGCGGCGGCGCCGGGGATGGCGCCGCCGGCGCCGGTCTCGATCCGCGAGCAGCGATCGCGAGCGCACCCAGACCCGCGATCGAGGCCACCACCCAGACCAGGCCGCCGAGGAACGGGATCAGTCCGATCCCGCGGAGGATCAGCCACCCGACGAGGAAGGCCACGTACCGTGAGCCCGGTTGCTTCACCAGCCGCCTTCCGAGCACGTGCGCGCCCGCGACGTAGCCGAACGTGTACAGCAGGGCGAGCGCGAGCAGCAGGAACACCCCCAGCGGGATCGCGACCACCACGACGAGCAGCAACACCGCGGCGATCGGCAGGAGGAAGAAGATCGCCGCGCCGAACCCGAACGAGGCGCCCGTCCGCCGGCGGAACGCGTCGGCGAGCGGACCGTCGACGCCGGGGAGGAACAGCAGCAGTACGAGCCCCAGGATGAGGGTGGAGACCGTGTAGCCGAACCACCACACGTAGCGCGCGACCCAGCCGAACCCCTCGAGGTCGAACCGGCCCGAGATCCCCTTGATCTCGCCCCCCACCGTGGCTCCATCCTCGATCTGCGGATCCTGTCGGCTGGCGATGTCGCCGCCCACCTCGGCGCCGGAACGGACGATCACGCGGCCGTTGAACGCCACGACGTCGTCACGCACGGTCCCGGTGATCTCGACGTCGCCGTTGAACGCCACCACGCTCTCGGTGGCCGTGCCTTCGATCATCGCGTCGCCGTTGAAGATCACCGCGGTTCCGACCGTGGCTCCCACGGGAACGAGCAGCTCGCCCGTGAGCACGACCTGATCGTCGTCGCCGGTTGTCCCGCCCTCGTCCTGCGCGAACGCCGCGGGCGCGGACGCGATCCCGAGGACGCACGCGACGATCGCCACGGCGAGGAGCGTCCGGTGTGCCGATCGTGCTCGAGCCTCGCGCATCCCCTCGACCTCCGGCCGCGCCGACACGGTTGTCGCCCGCGGTGGGCGAAATGGTACCGTGGTCTCGAGGGCAACGATCGCGGTTTTCCAGCTACGAGCAGTTCCCTCACCCGGCTGCTACGGCCGGCGCCGTGAAGGGCAGCAACCAGGCCCCGACGGCGAAAGAAAGGAGGGATCGCACGTGGCAATCGGAACCGTGAAGTGGTTCAGCCCCGAGAAGGGCTTCGGATTCATCACTCCGGACGACGGTACCGCCGACGTGTTCGTGCATTTCAGCGCGATCGCCGGTGAGGGTTTCCG
>Ga0068861_100003275_pt1 | contig 10711 bp, 13 predicted proteins | sample KBSSwiS42_FD_66593 | JGI IMG/M metagenome (GOLD analysis project Ga0068861, IMG submission 66593) | Switchgrass rhizosphere microbial communities from Kellogg Biological Station, Michigan, USA - KBS Switchgrass S4-2 | ecosystem: Host-associated > Plants > Roots > Rhizosphere > Soil ...
TGACGGACGTGGATCTTCCTGGCGGAACAGGAGCGATGTCAGCCCACCGCTCTCGCTCAGCTCATAGGTCATGAAGAAGTAGTTTTCAGGAATGTCCTGCAGGCCGGGGCTTGGGAAGAACAACGAATACTTCAGACGTGATCCTGGAATGAACTCGAGGACGGTGCCCTTCTGCTCAAAGACTTTTCCGTCCCATTCATTGCGGAAGACGATTGGGGTTCCTGGCTCCCATGTCGTCCGCAGATCAGAGCCATACTGCCATTGCTTGACCAGGTCCGGCACGGTCAGGGCCAGCCAGACCTTGCTTGCCGGCGCAAGAATTTTGACAACGGAGTCGGTTGTTCTCACTGGGCCTGCCTCGATCTGGCAACGGCGATAACGAGTTGTATGAGTCCGACGACGCTCACTGCCACGCAAATGAAATACGCAAACCTCAGGTTGGGGTACGGCTCGGCCGCACCGGTCGCAATCAGCATCGCGATCGTTGCAGAAGCAAGAATCGCGATGATTCCGAACCGAAACCTTCGAGGACGGTGAGCTGCAGGATCGGTGGAGCTGATCATGAGTCATTCTCCCGTTTTGCGTTTGCTCCTTATATCTGACGCGTGCGCTCCGGCGAAGTGTTAGCTGTCAGGTGACATTGATTCGGCCCGCCATCTGCTACGTAGTCGCTTCGACCCAGCCAAGCGACCGGCATTCGTGACAGCGGATCTTCCCGCTTCCGTGCGTCATCCTGCCGGTGCCGGCGCATCTCCTGCACTCGGTGCTGGTACCGGATCGAACCGGCAGGAGCGCGATGAGCTCCGGATACCGCTCGGCTCCGGCGACCAGGAACATGGTGCGTAGTGGCTCCGACGCGGGCGAAGCCGTGCCATCTTCCACCGCTTCGAGCACATCGCCTTGTTCGGTCAATAGCGCCCAGGCAAACCACCCTTCCGCCAGCGGAAGCGCGCTGTACCTGCGGGCCGCTTGCGCGAAGGCTTCACCGCCCGCGCCATTGCTGACGCGCTCGATGAGCGCTCGAATCGTGTCGGCCATCGTGGTGTCAGGCGGCATTGCGAAGCTGCCAGGCCGCCCACAGCAGGCAAACGAAGATGATCGCGGACAACACGGCAGGGACGATGAAGAAATAGAGGACGCTGAACACGAGGGTTGCCAACTGCACAGCCACGAAAGCCCAGGCTACGACGCCGATGGCCTTGGGCTGCCTCGCGGCGAGACCGCCCAGGTGCCACGACAGGATCGCGCAGAAAAGCAGGTACGCGGTGACCATGAGCCCGAAGCCCGTGTAGAACTCGGCATACGAGCGTGGCGCGCCATTGAAGTCGAAGTGCACGCTGCTCATCGCATTGAAGACAGCGAGACCGTCAGCGGATTCCGGCCGGAACGTCAGGAAGCCAAAGGTGTGACCCATTGCGAACAGCACCAGTACGGCGGCGGCGATCCGATACAGAAGTCTCGCACTCATGAAGTAACTCCCTCTGGCCGCATGAATGCGGCTCTTGTTTGCCTCTCGAATGCCTGATTTCACTTCACCGCGTCTGACCGGTCAACCTTCATCGGCTCATCCTCTTGATCATCATCGATCAAGACCTCGGCATCAGGAGGCTGATGAGCCCGGTGATCAGTCCGACAACCATGATCGAGAGCAGCGCACACGCCACGTAGAGAAGCCAGATGAAATGGATGCCGTGGAATCGGGGCGCATGCATGCCGGCCACGAACAGAAAGGCGGCCACGGGGAACAGTGGAATGAGGCCAATCGCCGCGCGGGTCCACAGCGGCCAGAATTTGGGCCCGGCAAGGGCATAGAAAACCAGCGCGCCTTCGGCCGCCATGAAGAGTGCCGTCACGGCCAGATAGACATACGAAGGCGTGAACTCACAAATCGGCGGCCGGCAGGCCAGGTAATAGGCATCCGGATCGAAGCCGCTGCCCACGGCCATGAAAATCGCCACCCCGGTCGGCACGCCGACCACCACCAGGCTGATGAGGGTGCGCAGTTTCATGACTCCTGAAACGGCGGCGACGTTCGCAGTCATGCGGACAGTATAGGCGCAGGCGCATACAGCTTGCTGCGCCGCGGACTACTGAATGGACGCGCAGCAGGACGGGTCGCTAACTTGAGTTATCCCGACTGAGTTTTCCCCACTTTCCCCGCCTGACACCACCATGAACACAAGAAGAAGCAAATACGATCCCCTCGCCCCCTCCCGCCTCACTCGCTGGCTGGTGCTGCGCGACATGTTCCACAACGTGCTGGACGCCACCGAACTACCGCCCGGCACGGACCTGCGCGCCGCCTTCGCGCGCGGCCTTGCCACACTGGAACGCGAGGGGTGGCACAACGAAGGTGCGTCGGGCGCCATGGTTTTTGTTAGACGCGGCCCGGAACGGCGGCTGCTGGCCGTTCACGAGCACGATCCGCATGAACCGCTGCCGCCCGGGCATGGCGCGCCCGCGGGGCGGTGCCTCACTTGCGAATAGCTGCCAAAACCTCAGAAGTTAGTGGCGCGGCACGCGTGAACCGGATAGTTTCGCGTGCCGTGAACTCACTTTCGCTGATCGTCTACCAGGGCCGTGCCGGCGACCGCAATACGCGCGGGACCGCGGGCGCCCAACTATTGGGCGCTACACTGGCGCGGCGCTTCGGCCTGCCGACGACTTTCGTGAGTACGCCGCATCCGCCGCTGTCGACCGTCCTGTGGGACGAGCAGCTTTCCGCGGCGCGCGCCGACCTGCACACCTTCGCCGACGCGCTGACCACATTGATGGCACGCGGGGAACGATGCGTGACCGCCATGGGCCGCTGCGCCGCGGGCCTCGCGACCATCCCCGTGGTCGTGAGGCACCACCCCGACGCCTGCATCGTCTGGTTCGACGCGCACGGGGACTCGAACCTGCCGAGCTCCCACGTGGAGCCCTACCTCGGGGGCATGGTCATCACTGGAGTCGCAGGCCATTGGGACTCGGGACTGGGCAGCGGCCTGTCGATGTCGAATATCGTGCTGGTAGGCGCCCGCGACCTGGACCCGCATGAGAAGCAACTGGTCGCCAGCGGTGTGCTCCGGATCCTGCCGCCCGGGCCGAACCTGGTCGAGCGCCTCTCCGGGGTCGTCGGCAAGCGTGATGTGTACGTCCATCTCGACTGCGACGTGCTCGAGCCGGGCCAGGTCCCCCTCGAGTACGAAGTGCCGGGGGGCCTCACTTTCGCCGAGCTGCACGCCTGCGCCACCGAGCTGGCCAGGCGGCGCGTAGTCGGCATGGAAATCGCCGAATTCGAGTCGCAATTCAAGGACGGCCGGCCGGGCGATGCCGAGGCGCTCGTCGACGCAATCGCCCCATTGCTGACCTGAGTCTCACATCGCGGGGCCTCGCCGGTTTAGACTGGCGTGCGATGAAGTTTCCCATTCCGATGATGATGGCCCTGGCCTACGGCGTATCCGAGGCGGGCTTGAGGGTTTTCAAGCGCTCGCGCGACGACAGTGTCGATGCCGACAGCTCGACGCTTCGCATCCTGTGGATCACCATCGGCCTCTCGATGACCGCAGGGATCTTCGCCAGCCGTCTCGTGCCCGCCATGGCGATCGAGAGTATCGCGGTGTACTGGCTGGGTTGCGCACTGTTCTTCCTGGGCGTGGTGCTGCGCTGGTACGCCATCCTGTACCTAGGCCGTTATTTCACCGTCAACGTCGCCATCCATTCGCGCCACGAAGTGATCGACACCGGTCCGTATCGCCGGATACGTCATCCCTCGTACAGCGGCTCCCTGCTCGCCTTCCTCGGTGTCGCACTGAGTTTCCGCAACTGGCTGACGATTGCATTGATCATGGTGCCCGTCATCTGGGCGTTCGCCTGGCGCATGGCCACGGAAGAAGCCGCGCTGGCGAATGCGCTGGGCAAGCCGTACACCAACTACATGAGCCGTACCAAGCGGCTGGCGCCATACATTTATTAAGGACAATAAAGGCGGAGGGGATGATGGGGATTCGACTCGGCGCGGCGCTCGCCGGCTGTGCGTTGCTGTTTTCCGGGGCGGCGCCCGCTTATGAGAACTTTCGTGTAGCCATCTACTGCCGCGCGCAGGAAGTGCAGAAGATGGCGGATCCGCAGTGGCTGGAGCAAAGCTGGCAGGCGATTTCGCGCGAAGTCCACGTCGACCGGGTCTACATCGAGACACACCGCGACCGCATCCTCATCGACGACGCCACGCTCGAGGCGGCTAAGCAGTTCTTCGCGTCGAAGGGCGTGCAGGTGGCGGGTGGCATCACCTTCACGGTGAGTGAACCCAACCGCTTCGAAACTTTCTCGTATTCGAATCCCGCGCATCGCAAGGCCGTCCAGCAGATCGCGGAACACACGGCGAAACATTTCGACGAGTTCATCCTCGACGATTTCTTCTTCACGAGCACGAAGTCGGAATTCGACCTGAAGGCGCGCGGAACAAGGAGCTGGACGGAATACCGGCTCGCGGTCCTGGAAGACGCCGCGAAGAACCTGGTGATCGGGCCGGCAAAGCGCGTGAATCCGAAGGTCAAGGTCGTCATCAAGTATCCGAACTGGTACGAGCATTTTCCCGCGCTGGGTTTCAACCTGGCACGCGGACCGAAACTCTTCGACGGCATCTACACCGGAACCGAGACGCGTGACGCGGTGCGCAGCGCGCAGCACCTGCAGCCGTACCTCGGCTACAACATCATGCGGTACTTCGAGAACATCGCGCCCGGCCGCAATGGCGGCGGCTGGGTGGACACGGGCGGCGCAACCTACTACGACCGCTACGCCGAACAGCTGTGGATGACACTGTTCGCGCGCGCCGCGCCCGAGATCACGCTGTTCGACATCCGGCAGATGCTCTACCCGCTCGACGCGAAGAAGGCCTCGCCGCACCAGATGGTGTCCACCACGTTCAACTATCGCGACGTGGTGAAGCCGGTGACTGCCAATGGCACGACGTTCACGCCTGCGCTCTACGCCCGCGTTGCGGGAGTTTCCTTCGAGGCCGTCGACAAACTGCTGGGCGCGCTCGGCAAACCCGTCGGAATCCCGAGCTACAAGCCGTACAACTCGCAGGGCAGCGAAGACTTCCTGCAGAACTACATCGGCATGGCCGGCATACCGGTGGAGATGGTGCCGGAGTTTCCCGTCGACGCGCCCGTCGTGCTGCTGACGGCCCAGGCCGCTGCGGATCCGCAGATCGTCGAGCGCATCGAGGCGCAGCTGAAACGTGGCAAGAACGTGGTAATGACCTCTGGATTGCTCAAGGCATTGCAGGGCCGCGGCCTCGCACGCATAGCCGAGCTCGAGGATTCCGGACGCGTGGCGTCGGTGAGCCAGTTCCAGGCGGGGCGCGGCGAGCTCGTGTCCAGTGCCGCACCCATTCTCATTCCGCAGATCACGTATCGCACCAACGATTCCTGGGAGCTGGTTTCGGCCATTTCGGGCGACAACGGCTGGCCGATCCTGCACGACGCGGATTATCTCGACGGCCAGCTGCAGGTGCTCACCATTCCGGAGAATTTCTCGGACCTGTCGAACTACCCGGAACCGGTGCTGAACGCGATTCGTCGCGTGGTGACCGCGCCGCTGCCGGTAAAACTCGAAGCGCCGGGCAAGGTGAGCCTGTTCGTGTATGACAACGGTGCGTTCATCGTGCACAACTTCCGCGACACGCCGGTGGATGCGGCGGTGTCCCTGCGCGCCGGCGTCAGCGGGATCAGCGACCTCATGAGCGACGCGACGGTGGCCGCCGGCGAGCGCAAGGAACCGGTGCGCTTTGGCGCGCCGCCCGTGGTCTCGAGCGTCGCGAAGTTCACCGTCGGCCCGCATTCGTTCCGCGCGTTCAAGGTGAACTGATGGTGCCCGCCAACCTGGACACCCTGCAGCTGGAGACGCCACGCCTGATCCTGCGTCCGCCGCGCATGGAAGATTTCGATGCCTGGGCGGTGTTCCTCGACGATGAGGAGGCCGCGCGCTTCATCGGCGGCCGCCAGGTGCGCGCCAGCGCTTGGCGCACTTTCATGAGCATGTGCGGCTGCTGGCACATGACGGGCATCGCCATGTTTTCGGTGATCGAGAAGTCGACCGGCAAATGGATCGGCCGGCTCGGTCCCTGGTTCCCGGAGGGTTGGCCGGCGCGCGAAGTGGGCTGGGGCATCGCCCGCGAGCATTGGGGCAAGGGTTACGCCAGCGAAGGCGCCGCCGCCGCCATGGACTATGCCTGCGATGTGCTCGGCTGGGACGACATCATCCACGTCATCCACGAAGACAATGCAGCGTCGCAGGGCGTGGCCAGGAAGTTAGGCTCGCGCAATCGCGGGCGCGTGAAGATGCCGTTCCCGTACGAGGGTCAGCCGGTGGATGGCTGGGGCCAGAGCCGCAAGGAATGGAAGCAAAATGGGGTCAGACCCCAATTGCTGGGAAATGGGGTCTGACCCCATTCAGGCGGCGTGGCGAGGGTTGATGCGTGCCACCCGCTTCGAGGGCTTCAGCGCCTTCTTGAAGCGATCGAGCGCGTCGTCGAGCCCCGCCTCGATGTGCTCATTGAGACCGGCCACGTACTCGTTGTACGCGTCGTCGATGCGGTTTTTCTTCGGGTTGTAGTCCATGCGCTCGCTGTCCTTGTAGCGAATGGAATACGTGCTCTCGTTGTAGGCGATGGTCACGTCGAAGGAATGCCCGTGGCTTTCCCAATGCGCCGTAATCGTGCCAGGTTCGGTCACGATTCCCTGGAATTTGCGCCGGGCGCAGGCTTCGAGGATGGCGCGCTCCACCAGCTCGATCGACATCCGGGTGCCGTCCTTGAGCGCCGGAACTTCGCGATCGACGATGTCTTTGACCGGATCATCGGCCAGCGCCAATGGCGCGGCAACCGCGAGCAGCAGGGTGATCAGCGAGGCGAACAACGAGGTCTTGTTCATGGATCCCACGCTAAATCGCCGGCCGCGACCGGGCAATCTTGCGAACACGAAGCTGTGCACCGTTTCGCACGGGTGGCAGCTTCACACCTCAGGAACTCCCCGATGCTGTTAGGGTCATTGTCATATGCCCGCCAAAAACAAGCGCCGCGTCACACTTGGTCTCTTGCTCGCCTACTTCCCGCTCGCCTTCGCCTATCTCGCGTTCAGCGGCCAACTCGGTGCCGCAGACTGGCGCAGCGCATCGCGTGAGCCGGCCGGACTGGCGCCGGATCCGGCGAAAACGCCCGAGGCCGTGGTGCAGGTGTACTCCGCGCGGGCCGTGAGCTGGCGCGGGTGGTTTGGGGTGCACACCTGGATTGCCGTGAAGAAATCCCACGCGAAGGAATTCACCGTGCACGAAGTCGTCGGCTGGCGGCTCAAGCGCAATGGCACCGCCGTGGTCGCGCGCAACCGCGCGCCGGATGGCTTCTGGTACGGCAACCGACCCGAACTGCTGGGTGATGTTCGCGGTCCGGGCGTCGACGCCATCATCGATCGCATCGAGGCCACCGTGCACGAGTACCCGTATGCCGCCCGCTACCACGTCTGGCCGGGCCCCAATTCCAACACCTTCGTGGCCTACATCCTGCGGCGGGTTCCCGAGCTGCGCGTGGACCTGCCGCCCACGGCCATCGGCAAGGACTACCTGGGCTGGAAATCGGTGGGCATGACGCCGAGCGGTACGGGCGGCCAGGCCAACCTGTTCGGACTCGTGGGTGTCTCGGCGGGCATCGAAGAAGGCCTCGAGGTGAACCTGCTCGGGCTCAACCTCGGGATCGACCCGAAGAGCCTGTCGATCAAACTACCCATCGCCGGGCGGATCGGGCCGCACGGCGTGCCCGCGCCGAAGTTGATACCCGCCCCCGTCACTTCGAAAACCTGAACGGCGTCGGGTAAAAAAGGGCGCGCCGCTCGCGCGACGCGCCCCACTTTCCATCGAAACCGCGCGGCCAGCGGCGCGCGGCATTACTCAGGCGTGTCCCTTCTCGCCCTTGCTCATCGCGAACTCCTCTTCGGGAGACAGGATGAGCTGGTTACGTCCGTAAATTGCGAAGTACAGGATGCCGAGCACGTAGAACCCGGCTACGTAGTACACGGCCACCCGATACACCGGGTCCTGCAACTGGTACCAGAGTGTCACCAGCGCCACCACGATCGTCACGAACGCACCGAAGTTACCCAGCGGGCTGCGATACGGGCGCACGATGTTGGGCAGCTTGCTGCGCAACACGATGAACGACAGGCCCTGCATGGCGTAGGAGATCATCGCGCCGAACACTGCCATGTTGAGCAGCGTGGAGCCGATGATGGCACCGCCCTTCTCCGAACCCAGCACGAACCACAGGATCATCATGGTCGCGAAGCCGAGCAGCGTGCCCGCATACAGCGCCATGTGCGGGATCTTCTTGGCGTTGGTCAACGACATGAATGGCAGGTAGTAGCCGGCGCGTGCCAGCGAATAAATCTGCCGCCCATACGCGTAGATGATGGTGTGGAAACTCGCGATGAGTCCGATCGTCGCGAGCAACGCCAGCGTCTTCGCGGCGCCCGTGCCATAGAGCACGCGGAAGCCATCGAGCAGCGGCTCGCCCGACGTCGACAACGTGAACGAACCGTGCATGCCGTCGGCCTTGCCGATGCTCGAGTTGAGGAAGGTGATCAGCAGCGCCGACACCATGAGCGTGGCCATGCCGAGGATCAAACCCTTGGGCATGTCCTTCTTCGGATCCGCGGATTCTTCCGCCGCGAGCGGTAGCTGTTCGATGGCGAGGAACAACCACACCGCGAACGGCAAGGTCGCGAGCACACCCTTCCATCCGAAGGGGAACCAGGAGCCTCCACCGTCCGGCAGCTCGACTTTCGCGCCGTCCGGGCCGACTCCGACGTTCAGCGCCCAATGGTTGAAGTCCACGGCAGGCAGCGCGCTCACCCAGAACACCGCGAGGATCAGCAGCGCGGCAACCGTTACGAACACCGACACGCGGAACGAGAGCTCGACGCCCACCAGGTTCAGGGCCAGGAACACGATGTAGGAAACCAGCCACCATACGGGTTGTAGTTGAGGCCCCGTTTCGAATATCGCGCCCAGGTAAGAGCCGATGAAATAGACGATCACCGCCGGTGTCAGGATGTACTCGATACTCTCGGCAAGGCCGGTGAACATGCCGCCCCACGGACCCATCGCGCTGCGCGCGAACGAGTAGGCTGCGCCGGTGTGCGGCAATGCCGGTGACATCTCCGCGAGACTGAAGATGAGGCCCCAGTACATCGCCGCGATGATGAACAGCGCGACGAGCATGGATCCGAAACCATTGGCCAGGCCGAAGTTCCAGCCCGAGTAGTGACCCGAGATGACCGCACCCACGCCGAGCGCCCACAAGGACCAGACCTTGGCGTAGCGACGCAAGCCGCGTTTCTGGAAATAGTCGGCGCCTACCTGTTTGTAGCTGACGCCACCCGAAGACCCGGACGTTGAATCATTATTCATGCGCAACTCCCCGTGCACCCGATGGTTCGGGCGCATTAGTTTTCTTCTTCTGATTGCAAGGTGACAGTAGTGGCGCTGTCCCCTGTTCCCGCGGCGAGTATAGGCTGAGCCCCGCGCACGACCGCAACTCAAAGCGAATACAGGCGTCGCCCCATGAGCGGGCGGCCGACAGTAACTGGTTGTTTTTACAAAGCTATCAGGCGAATGCCGGCGCGCCCGGGGCGCGCTTGCGCGGATGCAGATGGCTGAAGAACTGCTCGGTCGCGGCCCGCCAGGTGAAGAGCTGCGCCCGGGCGACGGCATCCTCGCGCCTGAGTTTCAGCGCTTCGAGGCAGGCGGTGCGCAGATCGTCACGCAATACGCCCGCCTTCGAATCGCCGATCACGTCGCGCGGCCCGGTCACGGGGTATGCCGCCACCGGCAGGCCGCAGGCCATGGCCTCGAGCAGCACCAGCCCGAAGGTATCGGTCTTGCTCGGGAAGACGAATACGTCCGCGGCCGCGTATACCCTGGCCAGGTCGTCGCGCTCCAGCACTCCCAGGTAGTTAGCCTTGGGGTAGCGCTCACGGATACGATCGAGCGCCGGACCCGTGCCGACCACCCACTTCGAACCCGGCAGCTCGAGTTCGAGGAAGGCTTCGACGTTCTTCTCCACCGCCACCCGGCCGACGTACAGGAAGATGGGCGGCTCGCTGTCGAGCCGCTTGCTCTCCTGTGGACGGAAGATGTCCTGGTCGACGCCGCGCGACCAGAGCCTGACGTTGTCGAAGCCATTGGCGCGCAGGTCGTCGACCACCACCTGCGTAGGCGCCATCACGCCGCGCGACGGCCCGTGAAAGCGCCGCAGCCACGCGTAGCTCCAGCTGAGCGGCAACCGGAAGCGCGCGTGGACGTACTCCGGAAAACGCGTGTGATAGGCGGTGGTGAACGGGAAATCGTGTCGCAGCGCGTATTTTCTCGCCGCCATGCCCAGCGGACCTTCGGTCGCGATGTGCAATACGTCCGGATCGAACTCACGGATGATGCGATTCACCTTCGCCTGTGGCAGCAGCGAAAGGCGAATCTCCGGGTAAGTGGGGCAAGGCAGCGTGCGGAACTCCAGCGGCGTGAGGAAACGTACCTCGTGACCCATCGCACCGAGTTCACGCGCCGTGGTCTTGAGCGTCCGGACTACGCCGTTGACCTGCGGTTCCCAGGCGTCGGTGACGAGGAGAATTCTCAACAAAACCTCCGAAGTCGTTGACGCGCATGATGGTCCGCGAAG
>Ga0068861_100003278_pt1 | contig 10708 bp, 10 predicted proteins | sample KBSSwiS42_FD_66593 | JGI IMG/M metagenome (GOLD analysis project Ga0068861, IMG submission 66593) | Switchgrass rhizosphere microbial communities from Kellogg Biological Station, Michigan, USA - KBS Switchgrass S4-2 | ecosystem: Host-associated > Plants > Roots > Rhizosphere > Soil ...
CTCACGAATCGAAGCGAGATGCGTTGACGCCTCTCCCCAATCCGCGGCCACCTTCGTCACCGCGATCAAACCCCGAAGCAAATAGCCCAGCGCGTTTCGCGGCGCCAAGCCGGATGGCAGCATCACGCGCGGACAATCTTCTTCCTCCCCCATCCGCCATAGCGCGCCTCCCGAGCTCACCACTGCGCGTCCCATACCGCGCTCCCGCGCTTCCCTCCACAGAGAGAGACTTTCCTCGGTTTCGCCGGAGTACGAGATGACAATCAAGGTCCCGTTCACATCAGCCGGCAGCGTCGGTTCACGCAGCACCCGAGCCGCGCGCGCTTCACCCAAACACAGCACAAAAAAATCCGCCGCGGCCGCGGAGCCGCCCATACCGCCAATCCAAAGCGGCTCTTCTGACTCCACAGAACCGCCTTCGATCCGCAAGGTCGCTCCAAGTTGCTCCGGAATCCCCCCCAAATCCTCGCGAAAGCTCATCGCGAACCCCTCCCGCTTCGCTTCGCCGTACGCGGGCGAGGCAAAGGCTTCGCCGCCAACGCCTCCGACTCGTCCTCCTGAATGAGCTCCAGCACATCGGAGAAATGTGTGCCGAGCCGCCGCCGGATCAAATCCGAAACCTCTTCGGGATGACGACACCCCAGCGCTTCCTCTGCCAGAACACGGCAATCGGTGTAGCGCACGGCGCGAATCGCTTGCTTCACATCGGGAAGCATGTAGGGGCTCACCGAAAGCTCATCGAACCCCAGCCCGATCAAAAGCGGCACCGAGAACGGGTGGCCGGCCATCTCGCCGCAAATCGTGACCGGCTTCCCATGGTGATGAGCCGCCTCCACCGTGCGACGCAACGCGCGGAGCACGGCGGGATGATGCGGTTGATAGAGATCGTGCAAAGCCCCGTCATCGCGATCAATGGCAAGCAGGTACTGAATCAGATCGTTAGAGCCGACCGAAAAAAAATCCGCCGCTTGCGCCAGCTCGTCCGCCATCATGACTGCCGATGGCACCTCGATCATCGCCCCCAAAAGCGGCTCCTCATCAAAGGGAACCCGCTTTCGGCGCAGCGAGGTCATGGCTTCTTGCATCAACTCACGCGAGCGTTCGAATTCCTGGAGCGAGCTCACCATGGGAAGCAGGATGCGCGCCTTACCCACGACCCCGGCCCGTAAGATGGCGCGAAGCTGGCTGGAAAAAAGTTTTGGGTGCGCAACCAGGTATCGAATGCCGCGCATGCCCAACAACGGATTATGTTCCTTGGGCACGCCGAGATAGGACGCCATCTTTTCGCCGCCCAAGTCCAGCGCGCGAATGACCACGTGCCGTGGCTTCACTCGCTCCAGAACGCGCGTGTACACCTCGACCTGCTCGTCCTCGGAGGGCGCGCGATGCTGCACCATGAAGAAGAATTCGGTGCGAAAGAGACCAATGCCGTCCGCGCCCCGGGCAAGGATGTAGTCCAGCTCTTCCGGCACTTCCATGTTCGCGGCCAGACGCACCAGACGACCGTCCAGCGTTTCCGACGGCGCGCCGGCCAGTCGCGCATGCTTCTTCTCCAGTCGGGCAAACGCACGCTTGCGGCGCCGCATGCGCTCGACCGTCGCTGGCGAGGGTCCGATTTCAACCAAGCCCCGCATGCCGTCGAGCGCAACCGTGTCGCCGTCGTCCACCGCTTCCATGAGCCCGGCCACCCCGACCACCGCTGGGATTCCGCGCGCCCGCGCCATTACCGCAACGTGACCGGTTGCGCCGCCGGCTTCGGTGGCAAATCCCGAAACAACCTCGGGGTCCAACAGCACCGCTTCGGACGGCGTAAGCTCACGCGCAACTAAAACGCCGCCTTTTTGACGGCTTGGCGCCGCGAATCCCAGCAAATGTCTTAATACGCGCTGCTTCACGTCCACGAGGTCTACACCACGTTCCAAGAAAAACGCGTCGGAACGCGAGCGCAACTCCTCGCCTGCTTCGAGCATGTGGCGCCGAAACAAAAACGCGGCGTTGCGCCGCTCGCGGCGGATGGCGGTCAGCGTGCGATCCACCGCCATGGGGTCCTCGAGAATGGAAAGCTGCACATCGAAGATGCGGGCCATATCTTCATCGAGATCGCGCCGCGTGCTTTCGCGAAGGTCGGTTAGCTCGGCGCGCGCCTTCGCGATGGCTTCTTTGAAATGCGCAATCTCCTCTTCAACGTCTCGCTCCGGGATCGTGCGCTCTTCGATGTCTAATAGGGGGTCTTCGACCAAACGCACGATGCCGACCGCAATGCCGGGCGACGCGGGAATTCCACGCAATGCCTTGGGGCGAGACGGCTCAGACTTCCTCGCCAAAGCGCGCCTCCACGAGTTTCTGCAGGGCGTCTAAAGCCTGCTCGGCATCCGTCCCTTCCGCGCGAACGAGGATGCTGCTCCCAAAGTGCGCGGCCAGCATGAGCACCCCCATGATGCTCTTCCCGTTCACTTCCAAACCGTCCCGGGAGACGAAAATACCGGATTGAAACTTGCTTGCCACGCGGGTGAATTCCGCGGCCGCCCGGGCGTGCATGCCTTTTTCGTTCACGATCGGTAACTCTCGAGATGGCATGGATTTCCTTTTACGGGAGGCGGTTGGCAAACACCGCGGATAATATGAGCCCGACCATGATAGCGCCCCCAGCCAAGAGGCCGCCACGCACGAGATTGCGGCTGCCGAGAACCACCCCCGCCATTGCGGCGGGAGCTACCGTCCATCGTGGAAGCGCCTGTACCGACGCCCCGAGTGCGACCAGACACAACCCAAGCAGAGGGACGCCCCAGCGCACGGCGTGACGTAAAAGCTTCACCCATCGCGCGCGCATGAGCTCGTGAACGCGTTCCGCTTTCGCGTATCCCCAGAACACACCGCCCAAACGCACGGGTAGATGCACGGCGTTGTACAGCACCAGAAACACGATCGGTCCGAGCGCGCCGCATTGCCAGGCCACCGCCGATCCCGCCAATCCAGCCAAGGGGCGAAGACCCGCCCAAAAAAGAGCATCACCGGTGGCGGCGAGCGGTCCCTCCAGCACGCGGCGCAGGTGCCCAATGCGCGATACCGCCTCAACATCGCCCGAAGCACCGCGTTCTTCCAGCCGAGCCATCGCCCCCAAGAGCGGACCCGCCATGGCAGGGTTGGTGTTCATCGGCTCGAGATGGCGAAGCAGAAATGCCCGCCGGTCTTCCGATGTCCGCCAAACACCCCCAACGGACGCCATGGCCGCCGCGATCCCAAGCGCCTGCCGCCGCCCGGTGTGATAGGAGGCTTGAAGCACGAGTGTCCAGAACGAGAGGCGCGTGAGATCGGAGCGCGAAATCTTCGACGCACTCATAAAACCGAACGTCTCGACGCGCTCATATCAACGCCACCAAGAGGCCTAAAACCAGCGCGGCCGCCCCCCAAATCCAGGCGCGACGTTTCAAGAGCAAGCTGCACGCCTGCCCGACGCCAATCCCGAGCACGGGCAGAGCAACCCAGCGACCATCGCCGTGAAAACTTGGCACGACGTGAAAGAGAGCGGTCCCGAGAAGCAAACCCAGCGCCACGAGACTCACCCCGAGCCCGCCGGTTGGAACCATCCCCAGCAAATGCGCCCTGCGCACGCCGCTGAAATGACCACCCTCCGCCTCCCGAACCGCCAGGCTCACGATCGCGCCTCGCCGGCGGTAGATTTGCTGTAACAGTGGGCGACCAACTTCGCCCACCAAGATGCTCATCCAAAGCGCAATGGCCAGCGGAAGCGCTTCGGGAATCGCGAGGGCATGGCCGACAACAACCCGCGGTCCAGGAGATGCCGCGGCCAACGCACCTCCCACCACTGCGGCCGGACCAATAAATGGTAGTGGTGAAGCACCGAGCGGAAGCGCTCGACTCCACACGCCTTGCAACAAAACGCCCGCGGCAAGCCCACTCGCCGCATCGCCCGCAATCCACCCCGCCAGCCAGGACGCCACGAGGGGTTGCGATACTAAAATCTGCAAGCACGCGGATTGATCGAGGGCGGTCCAAAGCCCGAGCGCACAAAGCACTGCCCAGGTTCCGGGGTCCAGACTCAGGCGATCTCCAGCATGATTTCTAATTGCAACGGTTCGCCGGGACGGGCCGACCAGGACCAGGCGGGAAGTAGGGCGGTGGACTGGTATACACGCTCGAGTCCGCTTTCGGAGAGCGATACCGTTTCGACGGGCGCCCACCAAAGTCGTGCTTCATGATTCCAGGAGAGGTTCACCTGAAATCCACGATCGCGATCGATCAAGGACACCTGGCGGCACGGACCGGCTTCGCCATTGGATCCCAACGAGCGATCCTCGCGTTCGCCTTCGATGCGAAAGCGCCGTCCAGCCGAGCGCGCGTCGAGCATGGCGAAGTTCCACTCGATCCCGAACCACCCCGGTTCCAGCGAACCGGTCATGCTTTCCACGCGATAGGCGATCCGCATCCGTCCCCCTTCGCCCAACACGCCCACGGTCTTCTCGATCACGATCGCACGGTCTTGAGTGGCGCGGCGCAACACCGCATGCGCACCGTCCGGCTCCCGGGCAATAGCGACGCGCCAGGGGCCTCGCAACCCGATCGTATCCGGCAACTGCCCCTTCTCGAACGCCGCCCGATCCTGATCGGACCGGAGCCAGTGGTCGATCAGCGACAACCGGGGATATTCGTCGTAAACGAGGAAGGCGTCGAGCCCCGCCTCCTTGACCTCGAACCGGTCGTGAATGCTGGCCACTCCGTCGGCAGCGGCGCCCCCCGCCGACGCGCGCAACCGATCGTGATACGCCTCGTAGCGGCGCGTAAGCCCGTTCGAAAGCGCAATGCCCTTCTCGCGGCCGGAGAGCTCCATGATTTCACCGCGAGCCGGATTTACGACCACACTCAACGCGGCGTTACGAAGCAACACTTCATCCTGACCATCCGCGTCGAGATCCAGCGCCTTGGCCTCGGCCCAGTGCGCTTCACCCCGATGCTTCGCGTCAACCAGAATGCGTTCCGCATCAAGGAGCCTCGTCCAGATCGCATCCCGCAAGTGCGGCAGGTAGACGCCTCCGAACACACCATGCCAGTACGGGCAATTCTGCTGCGCCGACCAGAGCACGTCTTTCGCGCGATCCGCGGCGTCGCGATCGAGCAACGCGATCGCTTCGGCACGCAGGGCGAGACCGCGCTGATACATGCGATCGCTTTCCGGATAGCGGCCCAGAAACGCGCGCCACGTGCCACCGCTCAAGAACCGCGCGTCATCCGCACTCTCTTTCCCCACCCGCTCCTTCAATGTCCGAAAACGAGCTTGCACGTGGGCCGGGAGCGTCCATTCCCCCATCTCTTCATAGGACGTGGCCGGCAAGTAAATACGACCGCGCACGTGCGATATCACGTCGGATGGGCACGCGGTGCGAAGCCAGCTTCGGTTGTCTTCCAGCAGTTTGAAAAACCGGTCGAGCCATCCCTCTCCGTACACGCGCTGGTGGGTATCGGGCCAGTGTCCGAATTTTTCACCATCGTCGCCAAGGAGCAACACGCGCCCCGGTCCCAGCTCGGACGCGCGACGCAGAAACTCGATCGTCTCCTCGGGTTCGTGAAAGGGCACCAGATAGCGCAATCGCTTTGAAATCGGGAACACATGCACCGTGCGCCCGCGATCTTCGGTGAGATAGGGACCATCCAGCGCTTCGGCGTCGGCGCCGGCGGACAAGAAATGCGTGTCGTCCAAGAGCGTGTACGTCACGTCCGCCTGGGCCAAAGAGGACGGAAGATCGGGTTCCCACACGCGCTCGGCCAACCAGAGACCGGTCGGCTTTTGACCGAATCGCCCCGAGAGCCAGTCGTTCAACTTGCGCACCTGGCCGACGCGATCTTCATCGGGAATCGAGGCCAGAACCGGCTCGTAAAAACCGCCCGTCAACAGCTCCACTTGGCCACGCTCGACGAGATGATGCAGCCGGTCCAGGTATTCGGGGTGTGCGGTTTCGATCCAGGTGAGGAGCGATCCGGAATGGTGCGCGGCGATCTTCACCCCGGGATGGCGAGCCAGTGTTTCCAAAAAAGGCGCGTACGCTTCCGCGTACACCTGCTCGAGCACGTGCGGAAAGTTGCCGAGCGGCTGGTGATTATGGATGACGAGGAGAAAGGTTATCGAAGGCAAGACGACCGTCGGCCAGCGCGGCGACCAGATCCACTTTCGGATTCCCGGGCAGATCAAGGGCGGTCAGCTGCACGCCCGAACGGGCGAGCTCGGAGAGCGCCGTCACATCTTCCGGGGTGACGTACATATAATCGAGAAAGCGGCGCGTACCCTCCTTCCAGTGGAGTCCTCCGATGTTCGCTTCCTGAACTCTCGCTCCCAAACGGACCAGCTCGAGCAACGCAGCCGGGTTCCGCACCAGAAGGATCGTGCGTCCGGATAAGCCTGCGAAGCGTTCTGCCGCCTCGGGAAGCGTAAACACGTCGACGGTCAACTCCGGCGGCGCAGCCGACGTCATCACTTCGCGTCCGAACGCATCCGCGGCGAGCGCCTCATCGGCAATGACGACACGATCCGCGTCGAGACTCGGAACCCAGCCCACTGCCACCTGTCCGTGGAGCAAACGCTGGTCCACCCGCACGAGCACTACGCTCACGGATGGCTCTCTTCGAGCGGCTGACCCCCCACGTACACGCACACGCTTTGCAGCGTTCGCTCGCGCAAGTGCTGCAACATCGTCCGCAACTCTTCGTGCTCGCGCGAACGCAAGAGCGCCAGAATCATGGCCAGGTTCACGCCCGCCATCACTACCGATTCGGGCCGATTGCGGGTGGCCAGCCGCGAACTTTGCGCACACGAGCCGAACCCAAGATCGGTGAGCACGATGGCCGGGGACCCGTGTGCATCCAACCACCCCTCGATCGCGCCTAAGAGCGCGTCAGGCGAGAGCCCCTCGTTCGAAATCCGATCGATGTTGGGTCGGGTGCCTAAAATGGCTTCCGCCGCGGCGAGCAATCCTTCCCCATATCCGCGATGCGTCACGAGCAAGGTGGGGTACGGCGGATTCATTCCAAATCGTCCCGGGCCAGCATTTTCAGCCGGGAATTCTGCATCATGATCTCCGACAGTTTTTTGTCGAGCTCGAGCGCGGTGTCGAACCCATAAGCCTTGACCAGATAATTGAGCGCAATGACTTCCGCGATCACGGTGATGTTCTTGCCTGGGAACACGGGCACGGTCACGAGCGGAATTTGAACCCCGAGAACGGTGGTGGTGGTGCTGTCGAGTCCAGTGCGCTCGTAGTCGATGCCGGACACCCATTCCTCGAGATGCACTTCCACTTCCACCCGTTTTTGAAACCGGATGGCACGAATGCCGAACACGCGGTGCAGATCGATGATGCCCACGCCGCGGATCTCCAGATGATGTCCAAGCAGCGCGTTGGCGGAACCGATGAGCACGTTTTCATGCCGGCGCTTGATCAGGACAACGTCATCGGCGACCAGCCGGTGACCACGTTCGACCAGATCGAGCGCAATTTCGGATTTACCGATGCCACTCTTCCCGGTGAACAACAGCCCCACGCCGTACACGTCGACCAGCGACCCGTGAAAGTTCAGGGTCGGCGCAAAGATGTCGTCCAGGTACGCGGTGAGCTCGTGGATGAACGGCGTGGTCGACATCGGCGTGCCGAGCACGGGAATCTGCCGCTCCTTGGCTCGGGCCATGAAGGTCGCGGGTAGATCCAGATCCTTGGTGACGATGATGCAGGGAACCTGGAACTGGAAGAGACGCTCCATGGCCACTTCGCGTTCCTGGGGAGTGAACGAAGCCAGGAGTCCAATTTCGGTTTCCCCGATGACCTGAATGCGCTCGGACAGGAAGTTGCCGATGTAGCCGGCCATGGCCAAGCCAGGACGGTTGATGTCGCTGACCGTGATCGACACGGGCGAGTCAAGTGAATCCGTTAGCCGCTCGAACTCGAACGCATCCTTGCGGTCCTCGAAGAGGCGTGAAACCGGGATTTGATTCATTCGTGCTTCAGTCCAGGTGAACGTCCACGACGCCGATCTGCCCGTCACGGCGCTTGAACACGAGCATGCGCCGGTGCGTATCGGCGTTCACGAACCCGAATGCCTCCCGCGGAGAGACGCGAAGCTCCGCGGCCGCCTCGGAAACGCTCAGGCGCTCTTCAAACGGTCCCACTTCCTCGCCCACGATCCCGTCCAGATCTTCTTCCTCGACCATTACCGCTTCTTCCGGCTCCGCGCGCTCATTGTTCTCGTGGCCGGTGCGGCGCTTGCTCTTGGTGAGACGATCCTTGTGCCGGCGAAGCTGCGTTTCCAGTTTGTCGAGCGCTTGTTCGAGTGCGGTTTTCTCCGAGTCCGTAGTGACATGGCTCGTGAGTGGCGTGCCGTTCGCGGTAACGATGGCTTCCGCGGTGTAGCGATTTTTCTCGAGGGTCACGACCACTCGCGCGTCCAGAATGCGATCGAAGATGCGTTGCAACTTGAGAAGCCGTTCCTCGGTACGTTCGCGAAGACTGTCGCTGAGCTCGAAATGACGCGTGGTGATGGTGGGTTTCATGATGTGCCTTCCTCCTCCGCCTGAATCCCCAGCGGTCCTGGCTCCGAAAAGCCGCCGCGTTGTGCCTATTTTAGTGCATTCCAGAACGCCGGTCAGTGGCGCTTGCGTAAGCGAGCGCTGGGCACACCCATCGCTTCCCGATACTTGGCCACCGTTCGCCGCGCGATATCTACGCCTTCCGCCTGCAAGAGATCGGCGATTTTTTGATCCGAGAGCGGATGGCGCCGGTCTTCGTCTTCGATCAATCGCGCGATCTTTTCTTTGGCTGCCTTGGAAGAGATATCCTCCCCTTCCGAGGTGCCGAGTCCGCTGGAAAAGAAGAACTTGAGTTCGAACACGCCGCGTGGCGTTTGCACGTACTTGCCGCTCGTGACCCGGCTCACCGTGGACTCGTGCATATCGATTTCGCGGGCTACGTCCTGCAACGTGAGCGGTTTCAAGTGCAGCACGCCGTGATCGAAGAACGCGCGCTGCTTTTCCACAATCTTCTGCATGACCCGCACCATGGTCCGGCGCCTCTGCTCGATGGTTTGCACGATCCAGCGGGCGGACTTGAGTTTCGATTTCACGAAGCTCTTCGTCTTGTCGTCGCCTTCAGACTGGGACAGAAGCACGCGTTCGTAGGCGCGATTGATGCGAAGCCGAGGCACGTTCCGGTCATTGAGACTGACGACGTAATCCTCGCCCACCCGTTCCACGACGAGATCGGGATACACGTAACGGGCTTCGTCGCCGGCAATTTGGCCACCGGGACTTGGATTCAAGGTGGCGATGTGATCCACCGCGTCTTGCACGTCACGCACCCCGACGTGGAGCGCTCTCGAAATATCGGGCAGCCGCCGGTTCTTGAGGCCTTCCCAGTGCTCCTCCACGATCTTGCGCGCGAGATCGGACGCGTTGTCTTCACTTCGGTCCAGCTGCAAGAGCAGGCACTCACGCAAATCCCGAGCGCCGACGCCCGCGGGTTCACAGTCCTGGAGCATCCCGACTAGCCTGTCCACGCGCTCGGGCTCGGTGCTCGTGTGCTCAACGATTTCTTCGTTGGATAAGGTGAGATAGCCGCGATCGTCCAGCGAGCCGAGGATGAATTCCATGACCGCTTCGTCTTCGGGACCGAGCTTCTTCACATACAGCTGCTCGCGCAACACATCCGTTAACGTCAGCTCGACGATGTTGACCGGCTCGAAACGTTCTTCTTGCCGCTCCGGCGTGGGAACGGTTCCCGCGTCGCTCGCGTCCTGGAGATAGCTTTCCCAGTCGACCTCATCCACCCCGTCAGCTTCCGGCTCGTCCGCCGCCTCCGAGCTTTCGGCTTCGAGTCGCGTCTCCGGCGCTTCGGTGGCTTCTTCGACTTCCTCGAGCAAGGGATTGGTTTGCAGCTCCGTCTTCAGCTCTTCGCGAAGCTCGAGCGTGGGCAGGGTCAACAGCTTGAGCGCCTGCCGGAGCTTCTGCGTCATGATCAGGGTTTGTTTCTGAGTCAGACGCAGCTCGTGACGTCGTTCCATCGTGTTCTTTCTCGAGCGTTAGAGCTCGAAACCCTCGCCCAGGTAAATCCGGCGCGCGGTGGCGTCGACGGCCAGCTCGCGGGCGGTTCCGGAGAGCAGGATCTTCCCCTCGTAAAGAATGTAAGCGCGGTCGGTGGACCGCAGCGTTTCACGGACGGAATGGTCGGTGATGAGAATGCCTAAACCCCGGCGGCGAAGCCGTTGAATGATCTCCTGGATTTCACCCACGGCAATGGGATCAATGCCAACGAACGGCTCGTCGAGGAGCAAAAACTTGGGCTCGGCGGCCAAGGCCCGCGTGATCTCGAGCCGGCGCCGTTCGCCGCCCGAGAGGTGATACGCCTTGCGGTCGGCGAGATGCGTCAAATCGAGCTCGGCCAGAAGTTCCTCCAGACGTTTGTTCCGCTCAGACTTGTTCATCGGCAACACTTCGAGAACGGCGAGGATGTTCTGCTTCACGCTGAGCTTTCGGAATACCGACGCTTCCTGGGGCAGATACCCGATGCCGAGCCGCGCCCGGCGGTACATAGGCACGCGCGTGATGTCGCGGTCCCCGAGAAGAATGCGACCCTGGTCGGCGCGCAAAAATCCCACGATCATGTAGAACGTCGTCGTCTTCCCGGCGCCATTCGGGCCCAATAGTCCCACC
>Ga0068861_100003291_pt1 | contig 10696 bp, 7 predicted proteins | sample KBSSwiS42_FD_66593 | JGI IMG/M metagenome (GOLD analysis project Ga0068861, IMG submission 66593) | Switchgrass rhizosphere microbial communities from Kellogg Biological Station, Michigan, USA - KBS Switchgrass S4-2 | ecosystem: Host-associated > Plants > Roots > Rhizosphere > Soil ...
TGGAACTTCATCGCCAGCTTCCGGTACGCGCTCTTGATTTCCGATTCGGTCGCGGTCCGGGAAACGGTGAGGATCTCGTAGTAGTCGCGCTTGCTCACGCCTTCGCCACCTTCACCATCGCCGGCCGCAGCAGGCGGTCGTTGAGCATGTATCCCTTGCGCAGCTCGCCGATCACCTCGCCCTCGCGGTGCTCGGGGCTCTCCTCGTGCATCACCGCCTGGTGCAGGTTCGGATCGAAATCGGCGCCGAGGGCGTCGATCGCCTTCACCCCCTGCTTGCGCAGCAGGTCGTGGAGCTTGGCGTGAATCAACTCGACGCCCTTGCGGTAGCCGCCGGCGCTGTCGCCGGCGTCGACGGTGAGCGCGCGGTCGAAGTCGTCGACCACCAGCAGCAGCTCCTGCAGCAGATCGACCACCGCCTGGTCGGCCTGCTCGCGGCGCTCGCGGTCGATCCGCTTGCGGTAGTTGTCGAACTCGGCGCCCTTGCGCAGCCAGCGATCCTTGTAGTCGTCGCGCTCGCGCTGCAGCGTTTCGAGCTCGGACGGTTCAGCCGCAGCCGCGTCGGGCGACTCCGGAGTATCGGTCAGGGGTTCGTCAGCCATACTTGCTCTAAAGATTCCAGGTCCGGCTGAAGCCGGACACAACATTCGAAGACTAATCCGGATCCCGCAACACCCGCGACACAGCCTGCGCGGCGCCGTCGACCGCGGCAATGGCGCGCGAATAGCGCATCCGCGTCGGGCCGATGATCCCGACCGTGCCGATGCCCGACCCATCGTCGTAGGTCGACAGGACGAGGCTGAACGGACGCAGGTTCGGATCGAGGTGCTCCGCGCCAATCACGACCGTGAGGCCGGGGCCGTCGATATATTCGTTGAGCAGCTGCAGCAGCCGCTGCTTTTCCTCGATCATCTGCAGCAGCGCCTGCAGCGTCGGCACGTTCAACCCGCTGGCATCGTCGAGCAGCGCCGAGGTGCCTTCGACGTACATCGGCCGATCGTCGGGAAGATCGGAGAAGGTGGAGGTGCCGAGCCGCATCGCCCGCGCCCGCAGCGCGTCGTAGAGCAGACGCTCCTCCTGGATCCGCTGCAGGACCGCCTCGCGCGCGCGGTGCAGCGGCAGACCGGAAAACTCGGCGTTGAGGATGTTCGCCGCCTGCCGCAGGTCGTCGGCCTCGAGCATCTCGCCGATCTCAATCACTTTCTGGATGACGTGTCCGCCGCTGGCGACGATCACCACCAGGACGCGCATGCCGCCGAGCGGGACGAACTCGACGCGATCGAACACGGCCGCTTCGTGCGCCGGTCGAATCGCGAAGCCGACGCTCTTCGACGCCTGCGACAGCATGTGCGACACCTGCGGCAGCAGCGAGTCGAGCAGGCGATTCGGGCTGTCGCGCCGCAGCCGTGCCTCGACCGCCGTCGCGGCGCGCGTCGTGCGCTTCGATTCGAGCAGGAGATCGACGTAGAAGCGGTAGCCGCGATCGGTCGGGATGCGTCCCGCCGACGTGTGCGGCTGCTGGACGTAGCCGTCTTCTTCGAGGCGCGCCAGGATGCTCCGCACGGTCGCTGAAGACACACCGAGGCCGGCGGCTGAGACCAGCAGCGAGGAGGCTACCGGTTCGCCCGACTCGATGTACTCCCGGACGAGAGCGGCAAGGACCCGTTTTGACCTATCTGCGGCGTCTAGTGACATTTACGGCTGGCAGTCGCTCCTCGGGACTGCCAAACATTATACAACGACGTTGCAGCTCAGCTACGTGGTTGTGATCCCGGCGCGCGAGGCGAGCTCAGCGGCGGCGGCGCGCGCCTGCGCCGCGACCTCGAGCGGATCGACGCGAACCGGCGCGAAATCGTCGACGAGCAGCTCGCCGTCGACCACGGTAACGCGCACGTCGCTGCCCCGCGCCGAATAGACCAGCATCGAGTACGGATCAGGGCCCGGGACCAGGTGCGGGCGGTCGCGGTCGACGACGATCAGGTCGGCGCGCTTGCCGGGCTCGAGCGATCCGATCTCCGCGTCGAGCCCGAGCGTCCGCGCCCCCGCCCGCGTGGCCATCCACACGATGTCGCGCGCCGGCAGCACGCCCGGTTCGCGCCGCATCGCCTGCAGCACACCCGCCAGCCGCATCTCCTCGAACATGTCGAGCCGGTTGTTGCAGGCGGCGCCGTCCGCGCCGAGCGAGACGGTGATGCCGCGGGCCTTCAGCTCGGGCACCGGCGCGATGCCCGATCCGAGCTTCAGGTTCGAGCCAGGGCAGTGCATCACCTTGACGTCGTGGTCGGCGAGGATCTGCTGTTCGCGATCGTCGACCCAGACGCAGTGCGCGGTGCAGAGATGCGGCGAGGCAAGGTGAAGGCTCGCGAGGTATTCGAGGTTCGACAACCCGCCCGACATCTGACGCACGAGCGCGATCTCGTCGCGCGACTCCGACGCGTGGGTGTGCACGAGCGCGCTGTGCTCGCGTGAGAGGCTGGCCACCGCCTCGAGCAGCTCGCGCGAGCATGACACGGCGAACCGCGGCGCGAAAGCGGCGCGCAGCCGGCCGCCGGCCGCGCCGTCCCAGCGCCGGCGGATTGCCAGGCTCTCGTCGATCGACGCCGACGTCTTCTCCTGCAGGCGCCGCGGCACCTGGGCGTCGAAATCCATCATGCACTTGCCGATCGTGGCCCGCAGGCCGCTCTCCTCGACCGCCTCGAACACCGCATCGGTGTCGTGCACGGTCTCCATGGTCAGAACGGCGGTGGTGCCTGTCGAGAGCAGCTCGGTTGCGGCGAGCCGCGCCGCCGCGCGCAGCGTGTCCGCTGTGTGCGCCGCCTCCATCGGCCACACGCGCGTGCGCAGCCAGTCCATCAGCCGGAGATCGTCGGCGTAGCCGCGAAACAGCGTCTGGCACAGATGGATGTGCGTCTGGATGAATCCCGGCAGCACGTAGCCGCCGCGCGCGTCGACGACGCGGTCGTGATGGTCGATCATCGCCGGCGCGATTGCGGCAATCCGGCCGTCGCGGATCGACACGTCGCCCTCGACGATGTCGAACCGATCGTTCATGGTCAGGATCGTGCCGCCGCGGATGAGAAGCGACATGTAAGGATGAAGTTCGAAGTTAAGTATGAAGTTCGAAGTTAAGTATGAAGTTCGAAGTCAGAAGTACTTCAGAACTTCGTACTTCAGACTTGCGACTTGATAGCGGCGAGCTGTGGAGGGGTCCACTTCATCGACGGCGACTGGATCTTGCCGTGCTTCACGGCAATCAGCTCGGCGAGGATGCTGACGGCGATTTCCTGCGGCGTCACCGCGCCGATGTCGAGGCCGATCGGCGCGTGCACGCGCAGCAGCGCCTCGTCGGGCATCCGATCCTCGCGCAGCGCGTCGTAGATCCGCGCCACCTTCGCGCGGCTGCCGATCAGCCCGAGATAGCGCAGCTCGCGGGGAGCCAGCGCCCGCAGCGCGTCGAGGTCGTTGGTATGGCCGCGAGTGACGATGACGACGTAGGCGTGCGGCGGGATGCGGGCGCGATTCAGCCACGACGGGATGTCGTCGACGATGATCTCGGTGGCGGTGGGGAAGCGCTCGGCGTTGGCGAACTTCTCGCGATCGTCGGCAACGTGGACGCGGAAGCCGACCTCCTGCGCGATGCGCGCGAGGTGGAAGCCGACATGGCCGGCGCCGACGATGTAGAGCTCGGGCGAGGGCTCGATCGGCTCGATGTAGACGTCCATCTGGCCGCCGCAGATGAGGCCGGTCTCCTGCGCGAAGTCGTCGGACAGCTCGTAGTGGACGAGCTGCGGCGCGCGGGTCGCAATCGCGTGCCGCGCCTTGCCGAAGGCGTCGTTCTCGTAGCAGCCGCCGCCGATCGTGCCGACCTGGCGCCCGTCGCCGAAGACGAGCATCTTCGCGCCCACGCGCTGCGGCGTCGACCCGGTGGTGGAGACGATGGTGACCAGCGCCGCCGGCTCCCCGCGCTCCAGGGCGTCCGCGACGGCAGCGAAGACTTCCCGATTCATCTCAGGGGATTATAGCGGGGCGGGTGGGGCTGGTAGGGCAGGTAGGGCAGAACTCAGAGGTTTTCCCCACCTGCCTCACCCGCCCTACCCGCCGACTGCCGACGCGCGAGCGAGCGGCATCGCGTCAGCGATGCAACTCGCACATCTCCGTCGGTTCGGTCCCCGCCAGGAACGATTCGCTGACCGTCCGCGGGCACATCGGCGTCGCCAGCTTCCCGGTGAGCGGATCGATCTCGGTGAAGGCAATGCCCTCCGGCACCGCGAACGGCACGTCCGCGCGGCCGGTCAGCGCGTTGCGCATGAACTGCGTCCAGATCGGCAGGGCCGCCTGCGATCCGCTCAGGCCCACCGGCTTGTTGTCGTCGAAGCCGACCCACACCACCGTCAGCAGCTCTGGCGTGAAGCCGACGAACCACGCGTCGCGCAGATCGTTGGTGGTGCCGGTCTTGCCCGCGGCGTCGAACAGGAAGCCCTGCCCGCGGGCGCCGGCGGCGGTGCCCTCGTTGAGCACGCTGCGCATCATGTTGGTGACCAGGAACGTCGTGTCCGGGCGCGCCACGGAGCGCGGCTCCGAGGTGTCTTTCTTGGTGACGTCCTTGCCGCCGAGAATGACACGGGCGAGGTGCTTCAACGGGCGGATGGTGCCGCCGTTGGGGAAGAGCGTGTACGCGGTCGCGATTTCGTACGGCGTCGCTTCGAACACGCCCAGCGCGATCGACGGGTACGGCTTCGGCGGGTTGCCGACCTTCAGCGATTTCCAGAACGCCGCCACCTTGTCGTAGCCGGCCTGCTCGGCGACGTGAATCGTGGCGAGGTTGCGCGAGTGCGCCAGCGCCTGGCGGAAGGTGATCGGGCCGTCGTACTTGCCCTCGTAGTTCTCCGGCGTCCACACCTGATCGTCGAACTCGAAGGTCTCTGGCTCGTCGTTGGTGATCGAGGCCGGCGTCACGTCGTTTCGGCCGGCCGCGGCCGCTTCCTCGAACGCGGTGAGATACACGAACGGCTTGAAGACCGACCCCGGCTGGCGCCGCGACAGGATCGCGCGGTTGTACTGCGACTGGTTGTAGGAGCGCCCGCCGACGAACGCGAGAATCTCCCCGGTTCGCGGATCGACCGAGATCAGCGCCGCTTCGGCCTTGGTCTTCCGCCGCCGCCGCGACAACAGCTGGTCGACGCGCGTCAGCCCGTCGCGCACCGCGTCCTGCGCCAGCCGCTGCAGGTGCAGATCCAGCGTCGTGTAGACCTCGACGCTCTGCGTCGTCGTCGTGGTCAGGCCCGGATACTGATCGCCCAGCGTCTGGCCGACGTAGTCGACGAAGTAGGGCGCTTCGGCCTCGAGCGCGCGCTGCACGATGGTGAGCGGCTCCTGGCTCGCCTTGTCGGCCGCCTCCTGCTTGATGTAACCGGCGTCGGCCATCGCCTGCAGCACGACGTTGCGCCGTTCCTTGCACCGGTCCGGGTTGTTGAACGGTGACAGCGCGGACGGCGACTGGTAGACGCCGGCGATCGTCGCCGCTTCGGCCAGGGTCACGTTGGTGACGTCGCGCCCGAAGAACAGCCGGGCCGCCTCGGGCACGCCGACGATGCCGAACGAGCCGCGCTGCCCGAGCGTCATGTCGTTGAGATACATCTCGAGGATCGCGTCCTTCGACGCGCGCGTCGTGAGGATGAGCGCCACCCAGGCCTCGAGCAGCTTGCGGCGCATCGACTTCTCGCGCGCATCCTTCAGCGTCATCCCCGGAAACATCTTCGGCAGGAAGACGTTGCGCGCGACCTGCTGCGTGATCGTGCTCGCGCCCGCCGTGTAGGTGCGCTTGCCGCGGATGTTGGTCAGGACCGCGCCGACGATGCCGATCGGATCGATGCCGGGATGTTCGTAGTAGCGCCGATCCTCGATCGACAGCACCGCCTGCCGCATGTGCTCGGGGATCGCGCTCAGCGCGACGGGCCGACGCTTCTCGCGCTCGCCGACGGCGAGCGAGGTCAGCACCGGCGCGTCGAGGACCAGCCGCTCGCTGACCTTCGCGCCGAGCTCGAGCCGCTGCACCCGTTCGGGCGGGCGGGGCGGCGGACGCCGCTGCGACGCCTTGCGCACGTCCGGCACGGTCGGCCGCTGGAACACCACCTTCACGATCTGGTTCTTGAACGCGGGGCCGCGCGGCTTGATCGTGATCAGCCCGTTGCCGATGGCGAACTCGCCCGGCTTCTCGAGCGCCGTCTCGCGGCGGGTGTATCCGAGCTCGTTCAGCCGGTCGACCAGCTGCGTGTCGCTCATGAACTGGCCGCGGCGCAGCTCGAGCGGCCGGGCGAGCACGCGCGGGAACGTCGTCTCGCGCGCGCCGTCGAGGCGCGCGTCGATCAGCCGCGCGAAGCGCACGTAGTAATAGGTGGCGAAGAAGCAGAGGAGGACGGTCGGGATGGCGAGCGCCACCGCGGCAACCCGCGCCCAGCGCTTGCGCCAGATGACCTTCACCCGGATCTTCAGGACGGCTGCAGTCGAACGGATCTTGGGCACCATCGGCTCTTATCGGCTCGAACGGGCCGCTGCGCTATTGCCAGAGTGTGAAATTTCGCCGTTTGTTTGTGTATTCGGCAGCCGGCACCGCCGGCCTCGCGTACTAAATCGTGACGATCCAGTGCCGCCCGAGGTCGAGCGGCAGCTCTTCGTCGAGCCGCTCCACGAACGCGGGACCGTACTGGTTCAGGAACGAGACGAAGCCAATCGTCCGCTCCTGGGCATGGCCGCCGGGGAACGCGAGCGCCCGTGTGTGGATGAACTGGCGCCGCAGCGTCTCGTCGCGGCGCTTCGCCGCCTGAATCATCTTGCCGTGCAGCGTCTGCAGGTCGCGCTGCATCCGCTCGAGCGTCGATCGTGCCGCGCCCTCGAGCGTCGGATCGAGGATCGGCAGCGTCTGAATCAACCGCGACATCTGGGCGTCGATGACGTGCGCCGCCTCGGTGAACGCCTCGTCGACGACCGGAGGGATCTGCGTTTTCAGCAGCTCGTTCAGCGCCGCCTCGTCCTGGGCCTGCAGCGCTTCGAGCGGCAGCTTGTACTTGGTGAGGAAGCGCACCGCCGCCGAGTCGAGCACCGTCGCCGTCGCACGGGGAAAGAAGAGCGGCATCGGTACGCCGAAATGATCGTAGACGCCTCGCAGCTGCCCGAGATACGCCAGCTCGTTGGGTCCGGCGACGTAACAGATGGTCGGGAAGATGGTGTCCTGCACGATCGGCCGCAGCAGCACGTTGGGGCTGAACGATGCCGGACGCTCGGCCGCCTGCGCCAGCAGCGCCGACGCCGCGAACTGCTGTTCGCCAACCAGGAAGCGGCCATCCTGCTGGCGGATCGCCCGCCGGCTCCCATCGTCCTGATTGAGGTGAAAGAGCGCGAGGCTGTCGTCCTGCGCGTGCACCTGCGCGTGGTAGCCGCGCGCGGTCAGATCCGATCCGGCCAGCGCCGCGAGCTTCACGGTCTGCCCCGGCATCGACAGCTCACGGGCGAAGACCTTGCTGACGAGCGGCTTCGACGCCGGATCCGACGAGTCGTAGACCACCAGGCCGCGGTCGCCGAGCACCGTCTCGAGCCAGCGGCCGAACGCCTCCGCCATGCCGGTGCCGGGCGTATACGCGCGGCGCAGGTCCGAGATGATCGACGGTCGGAATTCAGTGGCGGGGAGGATGTGTTCGAGCTCGGCGAGGGTATCGGTGACCGATTGATCGAGCCGGACGGTCGCGACCGGCGCCGGTTCCGCGCCAGGCCGCGGCGGCAACGAAACGGTGCGTGGAGCCCGCGTCTCGTCGAAGACCGTACACGACCGTACTTCCTCCCAGTCGTGATCCTCCGCGTCGATCCAGAAGACCGCGATTGCCGGCACGTTGTGATCGCGCGACACCTGGGCCGCGAGCTTCAGCGCTGTGAGTGCCTTCAGCAGCGTGAAGAGCGGTCCGCCGAAGAGACCCGCCTGCTGGCCGGTGACGACGGCGACCGTGCGGCGATCGGCGAGGAGGCGCGCCGCCTCGCGCGCCCGGGCTGGCGCGTGCCGGCGCTCGAGCTGGTTGGCGATGACCGACGCGATTTCGTCGCGGCCGCGGTCGTGCGCCTGCGCGCGGGCAATGGCCTCGGCCCACGCGGCATGCTGCGAAGGGTCGCCGGAGAAAAACGGCGCGACCGCGCGGAAGTCGTAGGCGTAGTCGGCGGCCAGCCGCCGAATCCACGGAAAACGTCGCACATCCACGGGGATTCGTACCGAGGGGCCGTCCGAGAAAGACGTGGAAGGTTCGGCTGAGTTGACCGGCACCGGATGCCTACTGTCGCAGAGCGCCGCGCGCACTGTCAAGCACGCGCGCCCGCGCTATTCGATTGATCCGACAGCACTAAGACGCCGATTCGCGCCGCGCGGTTGCGCCGATTTTCCGTGTTACCATGAACGCCTTCCTCTGGAGGAGTCGTCGCTGCAAACCGACCCTGCTGGCGCCGCACCACCTGACGCGTTCGGGCGCTTTCGTGTTCTGCAGAAGATCGGCGCCGGCACGCTCGGCCCCGTTTTCCGCGCGCACGACCCGGTGTCGGATCGACCGGTGGCCGTCAAGCAGTTCACCATCGACATGTCGCCGGACCGGGTGCAGCAGTTCGTGGCCGAGCTGCAGAAGCTGGTCGGCGCGCATCTCGCGCACCCGGGCATTGCCGCGCCGCTCGCGGCCGGCGTGCATGGCGCATCGCCCTACCTCGTCCAGGAGTTCGTCACCGCCGATCCACTCGACCTCGTCATTCGCGAGTACGGCGCCGCGCCCCCGAACGACGCGCTGCGCGTGGCGGCGCAGCTGGCGGGCGCGCTCGACTTCGCCAACGCGGCGCAGGTGCGGCACGGCGCGCTCCATCCGCGCGATGTGCTGCTCTCGTCCGACGAAACACGCCTCACCGGCCTCGGCATCGCGCACGCGCTGGAGCGGATCGGCATCGGCGCGCCGGTTCGCCGCCCGTATACGCCGCCGGAGCGGATTGCCGCCGGCGAGTGGGATCGGCGGTCGGACGTGTTCAGCCTGGCGGCGCTCGCGCACGAACTGCTGTGGGCGAAGCGCATCGGCGGCACGGGCAGCCAGGTCGCCGAGGGATTGACCGCGATTGCCGGCGGTGATCTGAACGCGTTGAAGGCGCTCTTCTCGCGCGCGCTGGCGGACGATCCCGCCGATCGCTTCGAGAGCGCGCTCGAGTTCGCCGACGCGCTGCGCAGCGCCTTCCCGGGTGCCGAAGTGAGGGATCAACCGGCGGTGCTGCGGCAGATCGAAGAGGACTTCGCGGAAGGCTCGGCGATGTTTCCGCAGGCCGCGCAGCCGGCCGCGCATGCGGCGCCGCAGGAAAGTCACCGGCCGCCGGTGTCGTTCGAACCGCCGCAGAAAATCGCGAGCCAGCCGCCGCCCGCCGAGCGTCCGCGCGAGATGGAGCTGCCGCTGGCGGAGATCGCCCGCGCGGAGCAGGATCGCTATCGCGAGGTCGAAAGCGCGCCGGCGATTGTGCCGCCTGTCGCCGAACGCGCGACGGCCGCGCCGGATGCAACGCCGGCGAGCCGGTACCTCGATTACGTCCGCCACGATCAGCCCGCTGCGGCCGCGGCGCACGCGCAAGAGCCCGCGCCGATTGTCGTTCGGCCGGTGCTGCCGGACCCGACGGTCACCCGCGAAACGCCGCGCTCGAACCGCGTGCCGGTCCTGCTTGCGCTCGCGATTGGCCTGATGCTGGGATTTGGCGCCGGTTACGGCGTCGGCTTGCGTCAGCACGTCGCCCCGCCCGTCGCCTCCACGACTGCCGACGCGACACCGCCGCCAGGTCGCGAGTTCACAGAGAGCGCCGTGCCGGACGCTTCGCGACCGTCGCCCGCTCCCGCCGAGCCGGCGTCCGGGTCCGCTACCGATGCACGCCCGGCGCCATCCGCGCTGCCGCCGTCAGCCGCGCCGCCGGCCACAGCTCCGCCCGCCGCTGTGCGTCCTGTTACAGCGCCGCCAGCGGCAGCGCCGCAGCCGGCTCCCGCGTCCGCGTCAGCTGCGCCGCGCGCCGCGGCGCCACGTCCCGCGGCGCCGGTCGCGCCGCCCGCGCCCGCCGACGGCCGCATTCTCGTCCGCACGTCACCGGCCGGCGCGCGCGTGTTCGTCGACGAGCGCGAGTACGGCGTCACCCCCTTTGCCGTGCGCAACCTCGCGCGCGGCGGCCATCGCGTCCGCGTCATGCGCGACGGCTACAACACGGAGGATCGCCGCATCGTGCTCACCGCGTCGCAGCCGTCGCAGTCGCTGACGATCGCGCTCGAGCGCCAGAGCGCCGGCGCCAGCCGCGCCTCGCAGACGAGACCGGCCGAAACCGGATCGAGCGGCCGCTTTGCGGGCGATCTCTATGTCGACTCGCGTCCGCCGGGCGCGACGGTGTTCATGGACGGCAAGGCGGTGGGCACGACGCCGCTGACGCTGCGCGCGGTCGCCGCCGGCTCGCACGCGATTCGCGTCGAGCACGAGGGCTATCGCCGCTGGTCGTCGGCCGTCCGCGTCGTCGCGAGCCAGGCCAATCGCATCACGGCCGCACTCGAACGCTAGTTGCTCGTTGCTGGTTGCTGGATGAGACGCGACGACAGCATCTCGCATGTGGAACGCACTCGTAGCACCGTGCATCCAGCAACCAGCGACTAGCAACCAGCAACGAGC
>Ga0068861_100003293_pt1 | contig 10693 bp, 10 predicted proteins | sample KBSSwiS42_FD_66593 | JGI IMG/M metagenome (GOLD analysis project Ga0068861, IMG submission 66593) | Switchgrass rhizosphere microbial communities from Kellogg Biological Station, Michigan, USA - KBS Switchgrass S4-2 | ecosystem: Host-associated > Plants > Roots > Rhizosphere > Soil ...
GAAGCAATATTTGCCGAGCAGTTCTCGAAGCCGCCCTCCTGAATTTTGAAAACAGGCTGATCGGGATCAAGTCGTAAGGCGATCGATCAGGCCAGCAATGTCTCTGCCCACGCGCTCCCACGAGAGTCGCGACAGATCGGGACGTTCCAGATGTGGTTTACGTCTCAGCCATTCCACAAAATTTTCAACGGCGTCCAGGCTGATCTCGCCATCGTAGAGCCGAAGCCAGTCAGATCCCACGATCGCCTGCAATTCGGGCAAGCTGCCAATATTGGGGGCCAATACCGGGCGCGCCCGCGAAAGGGCAAAAATGGCCGCGCCGCTGTTCAGGATCGCCCGATAGGGCAGTACCACGCCATCGGCATGATCGACCGCCTTTTCGACATCTTCGTCCGGCAGGGAATCCGGCCGAATATCGAGCACGATGTTGGCAGCGTCTGCCGCTATGCTTTGAAGAGTTGTAACGACATGGTCATGCGTTCCCCGACCTGCGATTGATAGCGCAACATCACCCGGCATTTGCGCAACGATCCTGGCGAGCTTCTCCACATTTTTGTAGGCCCGAATCTGCCCGAAATAGCCAAGCCGGATCTGGTTCAAACACGGCGCGGGCGGGTGTACGGGCGTCTTGAAGACATCGAGATAATGACCGTGAACGGTCCGGACTTCCGGAAGCGCAAGCGAGCTGGGATAAAGCTCGTGCACCAGCTCGGCCGAATGGGCAGACAGATGGATGATGCCGTCAATCGATTCGATGAAGCGGCGCATGAGAAAGCGGGAAAGCTGCCCCGCATCATGCGGCCGGGCATTGTGCGCCACCCAGATGAAGCGGGTCCGCCGCTTGCGGGCCTTGCCCAACATGCGATAAGCCGAGAGGCAGCGCCTGAAGCCGGAAATACCGCCGAGCCCGGTCAGTTCGTAGGGCCAATGAAGGATCGCGACGTCTGCTTTTCCTTCCGCCACCTCCCGCCAATCGAAGTCGCGAACCTGATATCCTTGATCCGCCACGGCCTTGGCGAATAGCGCTACAAAGGTGTTGCTTGCGTCCGCGACGGGCTTGATTGCCACGATTTGTTCACTTCGATCTGGCAAGGCGGCCTCGTCTGGACGGAATTGCGATGCGGCTCGTATGGCGGGATGTCAACCGTGGCCCCCCGCTTGCTTGCTTAAACGACGGGAGTCCGGCATTCACAATCGCCAGATTGGCTACTGAAAGGCGCGGGGTAACGATGATAAGGCAATATGGCCGGAAAGTCGGTACGTTCCTGCTGGCACTCATTGAGCCGGAGCGACAGCTCCTTCCGGACTATATGCGGCAGCGTCCGAGACTTCGGGCCCAACTGCTTCAGGTCCTGGGCATTATCTGCGCGGCCGCACTGGGCGCGATGTACGGCCGTTACTGGGCCAAGCTGCCGCCAAACCAGCTGATGATCCTGCTCTCTCCGCTTGTGTTGATGGCCATGCTGGTTGTCTGGGTCCTGCCTGACCGGGATACCGTGCCGACGCGCACGATGAGCAGCCTGCTGTTGGCCTATGTTGGTGTTTCGGTGGCTTGGCCGGATTATATGGCGTTGCAGCTGCCCGGGCTACCGTGGATTTCGTTTCGAAGGCTCCTATTGGCCCCCATGTGCCTGCTGCTGCTGGTGTGCCTCTCCACCAATGCCAAGTTCCGCAAGGATGTGCGGGAGACGATGGAGGGAGAACCTATCATCTGGAAATTGCTAGCTGCCTTCGTGCTTATACAATTTCTTTCCATCGCCGGTGCAAAATCGCCTTCCGCTGCGATCAAGAATTTCCTCAACGATCAGATTGCGTGGACAGCCGTATTCTTCGTTGCGCTCTACGCCTTTCGCGACGAGCGGATGATGCTAAAGGCAATGCGGATTTTCTTCATCGCATGCCTCACAATCGGCATCATCGCCATTCTCGAGGCCATGAACAAAGGCGTGCTATGGAACGGCCATATCCCGTCCTTGCTGCAGGTTGACCTGCAAACAATGTCCGGAACGCTGAAAAGCGAGTTTCGTTTCGGTGCCTATCGAGCCAAGTCGGTGTACGGGCAACCTCTGCCTTTCGCAGAGATCATGGCGCTGGTCACCCCCACCATTCTCTATTTCATATTCTCTGCGAAGAATATGTACGCTAGGCTGTTATTTATTGTCGTTGATTTTACATTCTTATATGTAATGACTTTGCCTCAATCGCGCCTAGGGCTTATCGGCTTTACCGCATCCCATGGCATTTTCATCTTGGTCTGGGCGGGACGGATTTGGCTTCGCGAAAAATTTAGCCTTCTGGGGCCGTCGATTACCCTCGCCTATCCCGTGATGATGATAGGGCTGCTCGGCGCGATCATGTCAGTTGGCAGCCTGCGCGAACGTTTCGTCGGCGGGCATGCGACCGTCTACAGCGATCAAACGCGGAAGATCCAGAAGATCGTGTCCCGAGGCGTGATTTTGCGAAGCCCGATCATAGGCCACGGCCCACGCCAGGGTCCAGCAGAACTGGGCGTGATCGGATATGGGCGCGCCTCGTTGGACAATTACCTGCTGTGGATCGCCCTGGATTATGGGCTGGTCGGTTTCGCCATCTATTATGGGATGCTTCTATTCGGGCTGCACAGTATGTTCATGGTTTCGATAAGAGGACAGGAAACCAACAATAATCTGGCCTTGATGGCGCTCACAACGATCGCATCGTTCCTGCTCATCAAGACCGTGCTGAGCGAAGAGGACAATCATTCGATCATTTTCATGACGCTCGGAATGGCGATGGCGGTCGCCTGGCGCGATAAGCTCAAATCCGGCGCATTGACGAAAGCCGCTCCGTTAAAAGCCAGCTTGTCGAGACCTTCGCTCAACCGTCCAATTCGGGACAGCATTGCTTAGCAGGTGCAGCATGAAAGGGTTGCGCCCGCGCCCGAATAAGGTGATGATTACGGCTGCAGGGTGTCGGCCGGCAAAAAGCTGTACGGGTGCTGAATGGTAAGCGTTTCGATTGTCGTGCCTTTGTACAACGAGGAAGAGAATGTCGCCCGTGTGCATGCGGCGGTGGTGGAAGCGCTCGCCCCGCATGATCTGGATTACGAGCTGCTGTTCGTGGACGATGGCAGCAGGGATTCGACCTATCAATGCGCGCGCGAACTGGTCGCACGGGATCCGCGCGTGCGGGTGGTGAAGTTTCGCCGCAATTACGGCCAAACCGCCGCCATGGCCGCCGGCATCGAAACAGCGCGTGGCGATGTGATCGTCACTATGGATGGGGATCTCCAGAACGATCCGATGGATATCCCGCGGCTGCTCAGCTTGATCGACGAAGGCTATGACATCGCCATAGGATGGCGCAAGAAACGCAAGGATGGCGGCGCGCGCGTATTTGTTTCGAAGGTCGCCAACAAGATTATCGCGCGCATCATGGGCGTCGAGGTGAAGGACAGCGGCTGCTCGCTCAAGGCGTACAAGGCTTCGCTCATTCAGGGCATTCCGATGTACGGCGAGATGCACCGTTTCATTCCGGCGCTCTCCCAACTCGCGGGGGCGCGGCTCGCGCAGATCGAGGTGAACCATCGCGCCCGCCAGTTCGGCGCGTCGAAATATGGCTTCTCGCGAATCTATAAGGTCGCGCTTGATATCGTCTCGATCAGGGCCCTGTTGAGCTATGCGCACAGCCCGTTGGCGTGGCAGGCGCGCACGACCGCCCTGTTCGCCTTGCTCGGAATTCTCTGTTCGGCCTGGGCATTGCTGGGAACCGGCCATACCCTCGTGGTGCAAGCCGGCATGGCAATGCTGTTCTTTTCACTCGCACTGTTCCTCGTCGCCTGGGCCTTGATCGGCCATCTTTTTGCCGTGGTTGAGCCGGACGTAAGCCGATATGCTCAGCTCTCCGCGGTCCTGTCTTCACGCGTGAAGCAGCCTGTATTGAGAAAGCCATGAACATCGAAACCAAACTTCCCGTGATCGAAGGCGTCTGCGACATCTCGGTGATCATCCCGGTGATGCTCCAGGATGATGGCGCTGATGCGGTCTGGAACGCTTATCGCTCGGCGCTGGAAAGGACAGGCCGCAGCTTCGAGTTCGTCTATGTGCTGGACGGGCCGCACGCGACCTATGCGGAAGCGCTGGAGCGGCTTGGCGGCGCGAAGGCGGGCATCCGCGTGATCTCGCTCAGCCGCGCTTTCGGCGAGTCCGCCTGCATCCAGGAGGGCGTGCGGCATGCGCGCGGCGACACGCTGGTCATCTTGCCGGCGCATCTTCAGGTAACACCTGAATCGATCCCGATCATGCTCGAAGCGGCGAAGTCCTTCGATGTCGTGGCCGGTGCACGCGACCGCCGTCTCGATACGGCAATGAGCCGTTGGCGCGGCAGCATCTTCAACCTGGCGGCCAGCTTCGCCGGCTCCAAATTCGATGACCCCGGCTGCACCGCACGCGTCATTCGCCGGTCGGTATTCGACGAATTGCATCTGCAGAGCGATCAGCACTTCTTCCTGCCTCTGCTCGCCGAACGGCTGGGCTTTTCCGTGAAGCAGATCCTGCTGGAGCAGGCTGACGTCGATCGCCGCTTCCGTGCCCACCGGCCGACCGATTATGTAACGCGGCTAATGGACATCGTCGGCCTCGCCTTCATGACGCGGTTCATGCACAAGCCTTTCCGTTTCTTTGGGACGATTGGCGCTGCCCTGCTCGCTCTCGGCCTGATCTGCGGCCTGTATGTCGTATTGGAAAAGAGCTTTGGCAGCGTTCCATTGGCTGATCGGCCGGCGCTGCTGCTCACGGTGCTGCTGATCGTGCTCGGTATTCAGGTCGCCGCTGTCGGATTGATGGCGGAAATCGTGATCTTCACACGGTATCGCTCGACCCCGGCGTACCGCATCGACAGGATCGTTGCCCAGGACGACCATTGAACATGCGCGCCGATGTCGTGATCGGCGGCGGCGGGGTCCAAGGCATAACCATGGCGCTCGCTGCCGCGCGTAAGGGCCTCAAGCCCGTGCTTGTGGAACGCAATCAACTAGCAGCCGGGGCGAGCGGTAACAGCTATGGCATCATCCACGGCGGGCTGCGTTATCTGCAGACGCTTGACCTCGCGCGGTGGCGTCGCTCGCGCCGCGCTCAATGCTGGTATCTCGAAAATTACCCGCAGTTCGTGAAACCGCTCTCCTGTATCATGCCACTCTATCGCGGTTGTTTCCGTTCGCCGATCGCGTTTCAGGCGGCCGGCACCCTGGAAGCAATCCTGTTCAAGATGCTGGGAGACGAGCCGGACCTGCCGCGGCTCAGCCTGATCCCGGCGGACGAAATCGCAGTGCGCTATCCCGTTCCTACGGCTGATCTGGTCGGTGCCGCTCACTGGTATGATGCCGCGGTCACCGACGTCCGGGGGCTACTCGCAGCGGTGGCTGATGAGGCTGGCTTGGGCGCGGGGTCGCTTCTCTCGAATAGCGAGATCGTCCGAATAGAAATGCGCGACGGAACAGCAGTCGGCGTGTGGGTGAAAGACGGCCCGAGCGGAAATGAAACGCTGATCGAGGCCGATATGGTGATCAACTGCACAGGCTCATGGAGCAATCAGTGGACGGGCCGCCCGGCCGGCCCGACGACTGCCACTCTTGCATTCAACCTGTTGTTCGACCTTCCCTTTCCCGGCGACTCCGCACTCGCGGTCTCCGAGCAGCCTGGGCGCGGCCGGAGCTTCTTCCTGCGCCCGAGCGCAGGCAAGACTTATGCGGGCACCTATTACAGGCCGGCTCCCAACGCGCAGGCGCCCGCACCGTTAGAGCAGGATATCCGCGAGTTCGTGGCCGCGCTCGATCATGCCTTGCCCGGCTTTGGGCTTGCGAAAGCAAAGGTACTGGCGGTGATGTCGGGACTGCTGCCCGACATGGACGGCAGCGGCAGGAAATTATCGCCGCATGACCATGTGCGGATCGATGATCCGCCCGGCGTCCATACCATTGTCGGCGGCAAATTAACCACCGCTCCTTTGCTCAGCTTCGAAGTCGCGGACCGCCTATGGCCACAGCGCAGTGCAAAAAGACTGGCGGCATGACCACGCACGCGATGCGGGTCGCTATCGACGCGCACGTCCACCTTCACAGTCCGAGCGAAGCGCTTTCAGCGCTGCGTACCGCACAAGATCGCTTGGCTGCCGCGGGCGGCGAAGTCGGCGTCGTCATGCTCGCGGAACGTCAAGGATATGATGTTTTCAATTCGTTGCGCCACCACCTGATCGTGACAGATGAGCCGGAGTCGCTTTGGTTCGATGAGTCGCGGAGCCTTCTCGTGCTCGCAGGACGCCAAATCGTAAGCAGCGAAAAGCTCGAAATTCTGGCACTTGCCACTAATGCCCGAATGTCCGATGGCGCTCCTGCGGAAAAAGTGATCGACGATATGGATGCCGCCGATGCGATCGTCGTGCTGCCCTGGGGCGTTGGCAAATGGCTGGGGAAACGTGGCGCTCTTGTGGATCGACTGATAAGTTCGGCTGACCGCGCCCGCCTCTTCCTGGGTGACAATGGAGGAAGGCCAGCATTATGGCGCGTTCCCCAATTTGACGGAAAGCTCAAGACGCTGGCCGGATCGGATCCATTGCCGCTGCCTGGCTGGCCTCATGCGATCGGATCGTTCGGATCGGCGATGAGAGTGGTACTTGAGGCATCAACGCCGTCAGCTTCGCTCAAGCGCGCATTGCGTGATCCGGCGACACCTCTCGAACCGTTCGGCAGCCTTGCGAACCCGTTTCGCTTCCTGGTGGATCAAACGCGGCTTCGGCTGGCGCGAAGCAATCCGCTCTAATGAAGATCCTCCTGCTGGCGCCCCATCCGTTCTTCAGCGAACGGGGAACTCCGATAGCGGTTCGCCTTGCGGTGGACGCGCTATGTGCGATGGGCCATCAGGTCGATCTGCTGACCTATCATGAAGGGCAGGATATCGCGATAACCGGCATGCGGCTGGTGCGCATCAGCGCACCGCCCTGCATTCGCAATATTCCGATCGGCTTTTCGGTCAAGAAGCTCGTCTGCGATCTGTGGATGGCGATCGCCGCCTACCGGTTGATATTCCGCAACCATTATGACGTCGTTCATAGCGTGGAAGAGTCGGTGTTCATTGCACTGGCCGCGCGACCATTCGGAAAGTTCCGCGTCGTTTACGACATGGACTCGTTGATGGCTGACCAGATCGCCGAAAAATGGCCGAAGGCCGGTCCGATCATCCCGATCCTGCGCTGGATCGAGCGGCAGGCCATGTCCCGCGCCGATCTGGTTCTGCCTGTCTGCGAAGCCATTGCGGCGCGTGCGCGCGCTGCGACCAACCCCCGCTTGGTGCACTTGCTTCCCGACGTGGCCTTCCCGCCCCCAGATAATCTGACGAATGCCGAAGATCTACGCACCCATTGCAAATTGCCCGGCCCGCTCGCCCTGTACGTCGGCAACCTTGAGGGCTATCAAGGCGTGGGGTTGGCGATGGAAGCGCTGGCGGCCGTGCCGGAAGCCAAGCGCTGCAACCTCATCGTGATCGGCGGCACGCCAACGATGATCGACGAACATAAGAAGATGGCTGCTGCATTTGGCCTGCACGACAATGTAATTTTCCTGGGCCAGCGGCCGATCGCGCTGCTTGGCAGCTATCTCCGCCAAGCCGACATTTTATGTTCGCCGCGGCTCAAGGGCGTGAACACGCCGATGAAGATCTATTCCTATATGGCCGCAGGCCGCGCGATCCTGGCGACCGACATTGTGAGCCATACGCAGGTGCTGAACGACGAGTGCGCGCTTCTCACTGCGCCGACGGCCGCGGCGATGGCCGACGGTTTCATGCGTCTCGCAGGCGACGAAACGCTTCGAAGTCGGTTGGGTAGCGCAGCAGCCACGCGCGCCACTAAGGAATATGGGCTCGATGCGTTTCGTGCGCGTCTCCAGCGCGCCTATGCGGATCTCGCCGCTCGCTCTTGCGCTAAAGCAAACCCGGCGCGCGAAAGCTGGTGACCCCCTTGGGCGAAAATCATATGATCGACCCGCGCGATATCCGCCGCGCGCGGATACCGACAGCGCCGGAAAACTCCATTTTGCTGCTACGTTAACCATATTCGATCCACATCGGACTCAGTTGCGGCTTGCATTCATGCTTGGCACACAATCGCCGCGGCGGCATAGCATTTACCATGCAGAGTTACCTCGACCTGATCCGCCACATCCTCGACGAGGGCGTGGCGCAGGAGGACCGCACCGGCGTCGGCACGCTCTCGGTCTTCGGGCATCAGATGCGGTTCGATCTCTCCAAGGGCTTTCCAGTCCTCACGACCAAGAAGCTTCATCTTCGCTCGATCATCATCGAGCTGCTCTGGTTCCTGCGCGGGGATACCAACATCGCCTGGCTCAAGGAGAACAAAGTCAGCATCTGGGATGAATGGGCCGACGCAAATGGCGATCTCGGCCCGGTTTACGGAAAGCAATGGCGCGATTGGATCGGCCCGGACGGCAGCCATATCGACCAGATCGCGCAGCTGATCGCCATGATAAAGGCAAATCCCGGATCACGGCGCCAGATCGTCTCCGCATGGAATCCGGCCGACGTGCCGCACATGGCACTCCCGCCTTGCCATCTGCTGTTTCAGACCTACGTCGCCAAGGGCAAGCTGAGCCTCCAGCTCTACCAGCGGAGCTGCGACGTGTTTTTGGGTGTCCCGTTCAACATCGCCTCCTATGCGCTGCTCACGCACATTCTTGCCCAGCAATGCGATCTGGAAGTCGGCGATTTTGTTTGGACGGGCGGGGATTGCCATCTCTATTCCAACCATCTCGAACAGGCGCGACTGCAGCTCACGCGCACGCCCAAGCCGCTGCCGAAGCTGGTGATCAAGCGCCGCCCGCCCTCGATCGACCAATATGAATATGCCGATTTCGAGATCGTCGGCTACGAAGCGGATGCGCACATTTCAGCGCCGGTGGCCGTGTGAGTACGCCCGATATCGTTATCATCGTAGCGCGGGGTGACAATGGCGTAATCGGGAACAAGGGCGCGCTGCCCTGGCACATTCCCGAGGATCTCAAGCATTTCAAGAAGCTCACCATGGGCAAGCCTATGATCATGGGCCGCAAGACGTTCGAGAGCCTGCCAGGGCTGCTCCCCGGCCGGCGTCACATCGTGATCACGCGTGACGCTGCGTGGAAAAGGGCAGGTGCGGAGACAGCCCATGACGCAGACGCCGCGATCGCCCTGGCGGGCGGTGAGACGGAGATCGCAGTCATCGGCGGCGCCGACATTTTCCGGATGTTCCTGCCACAGGCCAAGCGCATCGAGTTGACCGAGGTCCATCGTTCCCCGGAGGGCGATACGAAGATGCCGCCGCTAGGCTTGGGCTGGCGGGTGGCGGCTCGCGAAATGGGCGGGCCCGACATCGATTTCGTGACGTTGGTGCGCGACTGAGGGGCATAGCTTGCGCACATTGAAGACAGTTCTGAAGGCACTTTACCTTGCCGTTGCGCTGCTGATCGGCGCGATCATCGTCATTCCCCACTTTCTGGACCGCATCGACTATCGCGGGCCAGTCAGCAGCCATTTCGATGGCCGGCACTTCTTCAATCCCGATGGGGGCGATCCGTTGGTGAGTAGCCCCAAATCGAATATCCTGTCGCCACGGCTGCTCCGCTTCTTGTTGACCGATGGCCGGCCGAAATGGCCGGACGACGTGCCGGTGACACCCACCAAACCGGCGGGGCGCGTCGAGGGGGAGCAGATGCGGGTGACATGGATCGGGCATTCGACCGCCCTGATCCAGACGCAAGGCATCAACATCCTTACGGACCCGATCTGGTCCAACTATGCCGGGCCGATCGCGGGGGTCGGCCCTAGGCGTCACCGCGCGCCGGGCGTGGTGTTTGACGATCTTCCGAAGATCGATCTCGTGCTGCTGAGCCACAGTCATTACGATCATATGGACATCCCAACGCTGCGAAAGCTGTGGCAGCGCGATCGTCCGCTGATCGTTACGTCGCTTGGCAATGACACCATCCTCAAGGGCAAGGGGATCGAGGCGGTGGCGCGCGATTGGGGTCAAAGCGTCATGCTGCGCCCAGGCGTCCAGGTCTATATCGATCGCGTCCACCATTGGGGCTCAAGGTTCGGGAAAGACCGGAACCGCATGTTGTGGTCCGGGTTCACGGTCGCGCTGCCCGGCGGCGATATCTTCTTTGCGGGCGATACGGGTCTTGGCGACGGCCATTGGCCCTATGAAGCGGCTGCCCACGGCCCGATCCGCTTTGCGCTGATACCGATCGGCGCCTACCTGCCGCGATCGATCATGGCGCCCAACCACATCGATCCCGACGAGGCCATCACCGTGTTCGAGCGGCTCGGAGCCATGTACGCGCTCGGGATCCACTGGGGCACTTTCCAGCTCTCGGCCGAAAACATGGATGATCCGCCCGCTCGCCTGCGGGGCGCGCTTGCGGTGGCGCATATTGGCGAGGACCGGTTCCGGACAACCGAGGCCGGCGAAACATGGGACATTCCGTTAATGTCTGCTGCTGCCCAGCGTTGAGACCGCTTAGGCCAATCCACACTCAGCTCTCCTCTTCGCTGTGCGCGATCATCGGCAGCAAAGTCGCCGGAACCGCCTCAGTCGATTGACGGGGCGGATTCGCGCGCATCGATAATAGCGCCGAGCCGGTCGATCTGCTCGCGCGACAGGTCGA
>Ga0068861_100003299_pt1 | contig 10676 bp, 1 predicted proteins | sample KBSSwiS42_FD_66593 | JGI IMG/M metagenome (GOLD analysis project Ga0068861, IMG submission 66593) | Switchgrass rhizosphere microbial communities from Kellogg Biological Station, Michigan, USA - KBS Switchgrass S4-2 | ecosystem: Host-associated > Plants > Roots > Rhizosphere > Soil ...
ACTCTACGCTCATCCGCTCGATCCGGCGCTGCCAAACGCGTTGACCTCGGGTTTCCTGGATATTGAAATCAATTCAGCGATCAATCCACCTGGTCTGACTGCAACTCTCAATCAGGATCTCCCCGCCGGATTCAAACTCACTCTGCCGTTAAGTGAACGTTGGTCGGTTCAAATGGAAGTTCAGGGAGTATTCACCGCTGGTGTACGGGCGACCGTTGCACCTCCATCTCGCGTAGCGCTGAAACCTCCTGCCGGTCAACTCAATGGTTTAGTGCAGATGGGCCTTTTTGCACAGGCGGCTGACGATAGCCACCCGTTGATTCTTCTTTCTCTGCTTGGAGGCAGTCGTGTTCAGGCGCAGTCTCTAAAACTTAGCGCCGGGCTTGATGCACGATGGGATGCTGGTTCCCAAACCGCGATCGCGGAACCGGTAATGCGCTTTGAGGTGAGTGGTGGAAAGGCGATTATCGATGCTTCCGGAGCAGACAGTTTCATAACGAAAATCCTGGCAGGATTAAGAATCGAGAGTAACTTCGATCTCAGCGCAGAATACTCGTTAAACAACGGAATCCGGTTTCGGGGAAGTAGCACTCTTGAACTTCTGTTGGCCTCGCATGTCTCCGCCGGCCCATTCTCTGTTGAAGCTCTGACGTTTGGCATTGGAATAAAGGATCAGGCCTTTCCAATCTCGATTGCCGCCGATGTTCAAACGACTCTGGGACCACTAACCGCAGTCGTTCAGGGCATCGGTTTCAAATTCGATTTGACGTTGGACTCCGAGAACAAGGGAAATCTCGGACCAATAAACCTCAAGCCAGGTTTCCAACTGCCCAAAGGCGTCGGGCTCTCCCTCGACGCGGGAGGCTTTAAGGGCGGCGGCTTCCTCATGCTCGACGCCGAGAAGGGCGAGTATGCCGGCGCTCTCGAACTCGACTTTCAAGGCCTGTGCTCCGTTAAGGCAATCGCGATTATCAATACGAAGATGCCCAACGGAGACCAAGGCTTCTCGCTGCTCATAGTCATCTCTGCTGAATTCATTCCGATTCAACTCGGCTTCGGCTTTACGCTCAATGGCGTCGGTGGAATCTTTGGACTCAATCGAAAGATCCAGGTATCTGCGCTCGCAGACGGCATTCGCACCAACGCAATCAAGAGCATCCTCTTCCCCGATAACATCGTCGCCAACATCATTCGCATTATCAGCGACATCAAGCAATTCTTCCCGCCTCAACCGGATCACTTCGTGGTTGGACCAATGGCGAAGCTGGGATGGGGCACTCCTTCGATTGTGACGGTCGAACTCGGCTTGCTGCTCGATCTTCCCGAGCCGATGTTTGCCATCGTCGGCGTGCTGAAGTGCATGCTCCCCGCCGAAGAGTTCGCGCTGCTTCGTTTCCAGGTCAACTTCATCGGGGTCGTAGATTTCGGTCACGGTTACATATTCTTCCGGGCGGACCTTTACGATTCGCGATTGCTCTTCTTCGCACTCACCGGCAGTCTCGCGTTTCTCGTGTCGTGGGGCGAGGCGCAAACGTTCGCGATCAGCGTCGGTGGTTTTCATCCGGACTTTCACGACATACCGAGCATTCCCGCCCTGCCGAACGGCTTTCGCGGTATGGCTCGCGTTGGCATTAGTCTGCTTTCCGACGACAACCCGCGGCTGAAGATCGAATCCTATTTTGCCGTCACCTCTAACTCGGTCCAGTTCGGATCAAAGGTCGAGCTCTACGCTGGGGCTGGAGGATTCAACGTTTATGGATATCTCGGATTCGACGTTCTCTTCCAATTCAGTCCGTTTCGATTCGACGCGAGACTCTACGGCGGGATCGCATTACGAATCGATGAAGCAGTTATCGCGGGGATTACGATCGAGGCGAGGTTGGCGGGACCGACACCGTGGGATGTTCGCGGTGAAGCATGCCTCACGATATTGTTTATTGAGATCTGCGTTGGCTTCCACGTCACATGGGGAGACGATCCTCCTGCAATCCCGGCGGCGACAGAAGATTTACTGAAACTGTTGCTCAACGAATATGCAGACTCACGAAACTGGCGGGCCGAGCTGCCGCCGAACAATCATCTTCACGTTACCCTGAAGAAAATCGAAGAAGTGCCGAACACGGATACCCTCGTGATTCATCCCGCCGGCGTGCTCACGTTCAGTCAACGATCACTTCCACTCGAAGACTATCTGATTGAAAAACTCGGCGCGAAGAAGCCGCTCGCGGAAAATAAGTTCAAGCTTTCAAATGCAAATTCGGATGGCATGTCAATCACCGCAAACTTCTCCGACGTGCGTGAACTTTTTGCTCCGGGGAATTTCAGCGCCCTCAGCGATAGCGACAAGCTCTCGCGACACTCTTTCGAAAAACTACCGAGCGGTTTCAGACTCTCAAGAACGTCGGATCTTGTGACAGCCGTTGCCGTGCAACGACCGGTTGATTATGAGCTCAGTTACCTGCGCCAGAAGACTCTACATTTTAAAGGTCTCGTGAAGATGGCGTTGACCGCTTACAACAGGCTTGTCAAAGGCAGCGCGGTCCGGCAGTCTTCACTTTCCAAGCAACAGACTCGCGTTTCAATGAACGCGCCGCCACCAGCGGAGTTGCCGAAAGAAGCGTTCACGATCGCCAGCACGTCGGACCTGACGCCGCATTTGAAAGATTCGAATGCAGTCGTGTTCTTCGGAACACAGGCGGAAGCCTACCAACGACAAAAAGAGTTGTTGGCTTCCGATCCTAATCTGCTGGGAACAATCCAGGTCGTCTCTCATTTTGAATTGAATCTCAATTGATGAAGTCATGACGGTCGAAGTAGCCAAATATCAGTTTCAATCGTGGGCGCGAAGAGGAATCGCGGCGCACATCAACGAACAGGACACGCTCGGCAATCCGTCTGCGACATTGCCTGCCAACGAGCGCGCGACAGTTCCGATCGGAGTATCGATCAATAACACTCCGCAAACACCGAAGGATTTCGCGCTTATCGGACCGGGCGACATCATCGGCATCAACCGCGAGATGGTCGTGCGCACCGAGCCGCGCAATTGGATCACGAACACGGAACCAAACTACCTCGCATTTATCGAGTTCTATGACGAAGATTTCCCCTGGCGATACACACCCGCGAAACCGGACAATCAGAAGTTAAGGCCGTGGTTGTGTTTATTAGTTCTGAAAGAGGGTGAGTTCGAACGCAACGACCGGCGTCTGCCGCTTCCGGTGGTGACCGTTAAGACGAAGAACGCGTGGCCGCCATCAGATGAGACGTGGTTATTCGCTCACGTTCACACGGAGCAGGACATCGCGCCGAACGAGCTTTCGGATTTGGAAAAATATCTGAAGTCTCTTCAGGAAGCGGTCACCACTGACCCGGACCAGATCTACAGCCGGCTGCTCTCGCCACGACATCTCGATCCTAACCAAGCCTATACCGCGTTTCTGGTTCCGTCTTTTGAAGTCGGTAGATTGGCAGGTCTCGATCTACCGACAACCGGTGTGCCCGCGCAAAAACCTGCGTGGGATTCGTCCACGACGAGCCTGGAATTGCCCTTCTACTTCGATTGGTATTTCAGGACGGGCACCGAAGAAGATTTCGAATCCCTGGTGAAGATCCTCGAGCCTCGCGTTCTCGATCCGAAGATCGGCATTCGAATGATGGACTGTTCCAAGCCTGGATTCGTGCAAGCCGAGGCGGACGGAACAGCAAAGCCGGGAGAGCCGGCGCTGCCGCCGCCGAGTCCAGTTATTCAAGGCCTCGAGGGTGCGCTAAAAACAAGCGCCACCAAGTCTGTACCCGAGACTTTCACTGCGAATGCGTTTCAGAACGAATTGCAGGTGCTGGTAAACCTGCCCGAGACGATCGCGACAAAGCTGGATGCAGCGCCGGAATCGGTAGAAGACTTTCTCAACGATCCCGTAGTCACTGTTCCTTTCTATGGACAGAACCACGCGCGACAACACAAAACGGACAAGGTCCTGCTCGACGTAACAAAGAACGGTTGGTATCACGAGTTGAACCGCGATCCGCGAAATCGCACACCTGCCGGAATGGGCACGCTCGTGATCCAAAAGGACCAGGAGAAGTTCATGCAACGCGCGTGGCAACAGGTGCAAAAGGTTTACGACGCGAACCGCATCGTCCGCAAGTTCAAGTTCATGATGCAGGTCAGCGTTCTTTACAAGGACCAGACTTTCTCTGCGTTGACGCCCGAGCGGACACTCGCCGTAACTATGCCCGTTCACGCGAAGGTGATGGGTAGTCCAACAACGATCTCGCATCAGTTGCGTGAAAGCAGGTTGTCTGCACCAGTGTTCTCGGCAGCGTTCCGTCGCTTGGCTCGTCCGGCCGGGAAGCTGGGCCAACGACTCTCGCTGAACGGGCAAGGGTTTGACTATTCAGCGCTGGTAAATGCGCTCAATGAAGGCCAAATATCTCCGGCACCTCCACGAGCGTTACCGGAAGGTTTGCTTTCAGTCGACGACCTTGCTGACAAGATACGGCCTCGGAAGCTACCGCCATGGCTGCTCTGGTTGATGCGCAATCGATTATGGAACCTGATCGTCTTGCTTGTTCTGTTGGTCGTTATCGGCTTCGCAACCGGCGCGTGGATCATTAGTGGCGTGCTTGCGGCCGCAGCGGTTGCAGGCTTCTTCCGGCTGCGGCAGCAGAACACGCGATTAGACGATGCAGAGGCTTTCGTAAATCCGGAGAAAGCGATCGTCGCGCTCCAAAAAGTTCCGGAGCGTCCCGACTTCAACGTAGTGCTGGATGGAGAAGCAACCGCACCACCGCCGACTCCCGGAGCGGCATCGGACGCGGACAGCCGAGAGGCTGCAAACTTTCGCAACGCCGCGATGGGGTTTCAAAAGCGATTGGCGATTCGCCCCCCGGAAAAACCTCCGCTCGAAAGATTCGACATCAGCAACGCGCATCTCAAACTGGCCACGGCGATCGATCCGGTGGTCTCGTTTCCACGACGTCTTACGGCCTTCGTTAAGATTCCCGGTTTCCGATTCGATCGTCCTGAGGAGATCGTCGACGCGATGGCGCATCCGGATTTCGAAGATTCCATGTACACATACTTGCGCGACATCAATAAGGAGCTGTTGATTCCGAACCTGCAACTCATTCCTCCAAACACGATTTCATTACTGGAGACGAATCCCAAGTTCATCGAGTCGTACATGGTGGGGCTTAATCACGAGATGGGCCGCGAACTTCTCTGGCGTGAATACCCCACCGATCTACGTGGCAGTTACTTTCGCCAGTTCTGGTCGGTCAAGGGAATCAGTAATCCCGACACGCCGGCCGATGCCGAACAATTGAAGGACGTCACGAAGGTTCACACCTGGCAGTCGAAGAGCTTGCTCGGTTTTCACAAGCCCCCGCCGCCGGCGGATGCGGACGTCCAACCTGGCGACAAGCAAGTCGTGCTGGTGATACGTGGCGAGCTTTTGAAGCGTTATCCGAACACGGTCATCTACGCGCAGAAAGCGATCGACGATAAACATGGTGACAATATTATTCGCGAAGAGGATCCGACGGAACAACAGTTCAAGGACGAATTCAAGTTCCCGCTCTTCAAGGCGGAAATCGAACCTGACCTGAGGTTCTTCGGATTTGACCTGACTACGGAAAAAGCAAAAGGGACGAAGCCCAGCAATCACTTTCCAGCGAATGACAAGCTCGGTTGGTTTTTCGTGCTTCAAGAGGTGCCGGGCGAGCCTCGCTTTGGCATGGATATCAGTTATGAGCCGCCGACTGATCCCGACACCGATCCAAACAACGATCCACCTGATACGTGGAACAACCTCGCATGGGACCTTTTCGGCCATTCAGAGCCTGCGTTCGTAAGACTGTCTCCGGGGCCGAAATTCAAAACTCGTCCACACCGCCCTTTTAAAAAGGACGAAGACGACATTTCAAAGTACCCGTGGGGAAGAAGTGCAGCGAACCTGGCCTATGCGCTGTTTCAAACACCGGTGATGGTGGCAGTGCATTCATCAGAGATGCTTCCGAAAGAGATTACCTTCGCAGAATTTGTAAAGTTGAACCAGAGAATCATCCGCTGAGCGATGGCTGACTTTAACGAACAGATAAAGTTGATCGCGACACTCAGGGCCGACTGCCGCGAGTGCGACGACAAGCTCTATCGCGCGAACATCGAAAAGCATCGCGCCGGTCTCAACCTGCAACGCGCCACCCAGCGGCAAACAGTCACGAACGAGGAGCGCGACCGCGCGGTAGCGCAAGTGCGCGCGCAAATGGACCGGCTCAATGCGCGTATCGCCGAACTGCGTGAGGAAGAAAGGCAGATCGCAGACTGGTTCACTCGCCTTTCCGAACAACAGCAGTCGCTGGATCACTTGAAGCAGAACCTCGAAGCTCTTCGGCGCCGCAGGCAGGAAGCAGAGGCCCGTATCGCTGAGTTACAACAACTCGACCCTCCTGCGGCTGACGAGATCAAGAAACTTCAAGACGAAATTGAACGGCTGAATCGAGTAGAGGCCGACATCCTCGCGAGCATCGAGCGGCTGCAAGCCGAGCTTCATCAGCTCGCGGGTGAAGAACAGACCAAGCGACAAAAGCAAGAGGAGTTGAAAGCAGCGATCGAGGGGCTTCGACAGGAACTGCGCGACCTCCAGGGTCGGTTGACTGAGCTCCTCAAACCAACGTTTAGAGACCAGCAGGCGGTCGCAACCAACGCGAGAGAGATCGACAGCCGTATCGATCGGTTGAAGAGCGATTGCGGCGATTGCGAAGGAAGATTGCACGCTGCGATCGACGGTCTCTATCTTGCCGATCCACATCCTCGCGCCGGCCTCGCGCAACTCGACGACAGTATTCCGTTCCTGCTCTTGCCGGTCAGAATCGAAACCATATTCGTTCCGGCGCAAAGCGCTGCAGGACAGCCGAGCAACGAGCTTTGGGTCCGCATCTATCCGGACGAAATCGCGGTACACACTCACGAAAAGACACTGACGGATCGCGAAGTGGTCGCCGGCGAGCTCTATTGGACCGAGCTCGTTTCTGCTGAATTCCTGCGAACTGAAAAGGACGCTCGTCGTCGTGCCGTATGGCGTCATACTGTTGAGCTGTTCAATGGTCAGCGGGCGGCCTGGGTCGTTCGGCAAACCAAGCCAACGGATTTCGATGCACTTGCGACGCTCGGTTCGTCACAGACTCTGTTGGATTTTCTGCGCGCGACTGATGCCGCGTTCTTCACGAACCTCGCCACCCTGGACATGCCGGCTGCAGCGCGTTCGTCGCTCAACAGCGCCGTCACCGCCAACGATCCGGATGCGTTCATCACCCTCGCTACCGATCAGAATTGGCTGGGTCGCATCAACGACACGGTTCGAACGCGAATCACCGGCTTTCCGGCTCACGATCTGACGAAGAACGACGCCTGGACGCGTGCTCCTCGCACGCATGTCTTGCCCGATCGATTCGTCCTTTTGCTTTACGGAACCGCAGATGGGGCGCCACGCGAAGTAGTCGGAAGATTAATTCCGGACTCGATGTTTCTGGGGCCTGATCCAATGGATAAAGAGCAGGCGTTTCCGGAGAAAGATGGGACCGTCGTTTATGGCAGTTCGTTCGATTGGATGTCCGACTTCGACAAAGCGGTTCAGCTCGGAATGGGCTTTCGCGTAAGTCTGAGCGCGGAAGAGAGTAGTAACGGATTCGCAAAGATCGTCGCACTGGGCGTGTTTATATCCGTCGACGCGAAGGACGGCGCCGGTCTTGTTGAAGAGCTAATAGACAATCACCAGTTTGGTCCAAAGGGTTTCAGCCTTGTCCGCCAGGGTACGCCAACAAACAATACCGAACGGGATGGATCAGGATACTCGGATAACGATGCTTACGATGACCTCGAATTCTTCATGGCCACTGACCCGCCCGCATTCGATCCGCTCGATCCGAACCCGTTGATGAGCGAGACCGATGGCAGATTGCTCGCGGACGCCCTCGGAATCGCATACACGCCACTCCAGTCCGTTCAGCGCGCAGGCCAAACAGATGTGCTTGAAGCCCGGTCGATGAACACGGCTCTCTTTCCCGGGACGCTTGGCTACTGGCTAAAGAACTGGATGTCGCCGCTGATATCCGAGCAAACTTCGCAACTGACGCGCTCATTCTTTACCAGTTACGTCACGGGCAGAGGACCGCTGCCCGCCATTCGCGTCGGTAATCAGCCATACGGCGTCCTGCTTACGAGCGACTTTTCACGTTGGACCTATCGCGACGATGGAAACCTCCCGATTGCCGTCGAGCGGTTCCGAGATCAGACAATCTTTCTCAGAAACCTGCATAACTTGCTCTCGCGACTACAAAAGACGTGGAGCGAAGGCGTGCCGGAGTTGCCCTTCGTCGGAAAGACGAACACCGATTCTGCTGACGTGTTGATCGATATCCTCGGGCTTCAGCCAACGAGCGCACAGTTCTTTCAACGAATCGGTTACAGCGATGAGTACCTGCGCAACTTGATAAAGTTCCAGAATGGCGGACGCTACTTCGGGGCGTTGATGGAGTTGCTCGTCTTCATGCCGTCGCAAGTTACTGCGTTTCTGAACGACCTCGGCATATCGAGAGACACGGATACCGTGCAAACGATGAAGGGTCTGCACGTGCTTTGGCAGCACTACTCGACAACGCTCAATGCGGCGAACCTCGTAGAGAACAAGCCGCCGTCGGAGACCAATAAACTCGCACTCAATTACGTTGAGTGGCTGGCGAAGTCTGAAGACACACAAAAGATCATTTCGCAGAACTTTCCGGCCGAAGCGCCTTCCGCTCTTCTGTATCTCATGTTGCGTAATGCGATCCTGCTCCAGCTTCACCAGGGTGCTTATCAGTGGTTGAAAGAAAGAGTCGCGTTCGATTCCATTCTCGAGACCTCGTTGAACGCAACGACACTCGTGGGAATTCGCGCGGCAACTCCAAACGTGTCGAAGCTGGAGGTTGTGGGCGCTCGGGTCGGAATCGCCGAACCATCACATGCCACGCCACATATGAGTGTCGGCGACTGGTTATGGCTCGGTCCGAGTTCGACGCAGGTTGAAGCTGCGTATCTGCAGGAGCAGCGAAGCGCACTGCTTAACCTGATGGATACGCCGACGGCGAGGCTCGAGAGATGTTTTGTCGAGCATCTCGATTGCTGCAACTACCGGCTCGATGCGTGGCAGACCGGATTGTTTGCGCAGCGGCTGCAAGCGCAACGCAATGTGTCGAAGCAACCGGAGAAGCGAATAAGGGGAATTCATCTTGGGGCTTATGGCTGGGTTGAGTCGGTCAGACCGTCTGCGAAAGTGTTCCTAAGTCGCGACAGCATTCCGGAGTCACTCCGTCCTGTCGATTCAAATCCAATTCTCGAAGAGGACGAAGTGGTTGTCTCTTCGAGATCGCGAACCCGAGCTCCGGGACTGAAACAAGGAGGCTTTGTCCATGCGCCCTCGCTCAATCATGCGGCTGCGGCAGCGTTGTTACGAAACGCTTATCTGAGTCATGCCAATCCCGCCCAGGCCGAGATCTTCTCCGTTAACCTCTCTTCGGATCGCGTGCGCGGCGCGCAGTTTGTACTCGAAGGAATGCGAAACGGCCAGCCGATCGAAGCGTTGCTGGGTTACCAGTTCGAACGGGGGTTGCACGATCGCACTTCAGCGAGCGCAGCCCGTGATGATAGGCCCGTGCTGGAGTTCAACCAGTTCATCCTTTCGTACCGGCAGGCGTTTCCATTTGAATCGAAAGAGGTCCCGCAAGCAGGCACTGGCGCACCTTCTGAGACGGTTCCGCCGTTCAGTGTGGTGAATGGTCTCAAGCTCATACAGGCAACACTGAATGCGAGCAACGGCTTTGGACTCGCATCAATACTCGCACCGGCACAACAGCCGAATCCAACCCTGGGCGCCGCCATTCTTGAAGAGCAGGATTCGTTGAAGAACATGCTCGACGCCGTGAAGGACCTCTTGATGGCGGAGGACGCGTTTCAACTTGTGCGCGGGAACTTCGATCGTGTGGCGGCGGTGTCGCTCGCACAAAAAGAGGCGAATATCCCGCATGAGCTGGAGGTAATCGATACGCCTCGAGGTAGCCAGTTCACATTTACCAATCGCGTCACGCTCCACTTCGAGATCCTCGATCCGCAGCTCGCGTCCAGCAATCCGTGGGTGCCAATTGCGATGACACCTCGCGCCATCGCCGAGCCCGGCATGAACAAGTGGCTTGGCTCGGTGCTTGGACCAGCACCCGACAAAATCATCTGCGAGGTAAGTTGGATTGAGATCGCGGACGACGGAACTGAGACGCCGCACGACGTTCACACGGTTACGCTTGCAGATCTCGCATTGCAGCCCATTGACTTTGTCTGGTTGGTTAGCGCAGGTCAGGACGACGTGCGTGGCGCCACCGAACTGGAAACGCGAATAGCCTTTCACTACCACCGCGCGAACTCCATCGGTGACGAAAAGACCGTGCGGATCAGGTTCGGGCGAGCAGGCGGTGCAGGAACCAGCTCGTTTGCTCAAGTGTTTCCGCTGGCGCGGCACCTGCGTTCACTCCTGCTTGAAAATCGCGCGCTTACTGCGCAGGACTTTCTTCCTGCGTCTGGTGGGAAGGAAACCGCCATTCCGATCGACAAGAACAATCCGAAAGGATTTGATGCGGCTGAGCTT
>Ga0068861_100003300_pt1 | contig 10675 bp, 8 predicted proteins | sample KBSSwiS42_FD_66593 | JGI IMG/M metagenome (GOLD analysis project Ga0068861, IMG submission 66593) | Switchgrass rhizosphere microbial communities from Kellogg Biological Station, Michigan, USA - KBS Switchgrass S4-2 | ecosystem: Host-associated > Plants > Roots > Rhizosphere > Soil ...
CGAGAAACCAAAGTCTCCGTCGCCCACCACCGAATCGAGCGCCGAGAAGTGCGCCTCGTTGTCCACTGCCGTCTGTGCGATACAACGCACCACACTCTCCACGGTTGGCAGGGACGTGACTCCAGTGCTCATGATAATCCTCCTGCCTCGCGCCGCACGGTGCTGCGTCGCGGTTCCGGCAGACACGCCGACAAATCGTCGATCCGGAGCAGCTCCGTGGGGCGCGCCCGGCTGCGATTCTGGAGCACCCGCAGCGGCTCCCCGGGGTCGCCCAGATGAGACACGACCAGCGCCGCCGTAGCGAAGCTCTCCCGTTCGGTGTAACCGTTCACGGTCACGACGCAGCTGAGCCCCGCGGCGCTGGCCGCCTCGAGGCCGTTCTGAGAGTCCTCGATCACGAGCGTCTGCGCGGGCGACGCTCCCAGCTGAGCGAGCGCCAGCAAGTAGATGTCGGGTGCCGGCTTCTTGCGAGCCACCACGTCCCCGGCAAAGACGCCGCTGAAACGCTGCGCCAGCTCCTCGCCTGCCGCCACCCGGAGCACCGCCTCCACCGACTCGCGAGCAGAAGTAGATGCCACGGCGAGCTGCCAGCCGGCGCCGAGCGCTGCCTGGATGATGCGTCGAATGCCGGGGCGTGGCGGTAGCTGCCCGGCGAGCACGCGCTCGGTGTACAGCTCCGTCTTGCGCCGGTGCCAGCGGGCCAGCTCCGCCGCGAGCCGCTCCGGCTCCGTCGGCAGACCCGCACGGCTGATGAACTCAGGCGTCAACAGACTCGCCATGCGCTCTTTGCCGCCACCGATCCTGAGCTTGACGGCGTACTCGTCCTCGGACCACTGCACGGGCAAACCGAGCTCGCGAAAGGTCTGGTTGAACGCCGGCAAGTGGCCGTGGCGCTCGGTGTCGGCGAGCACGCCGTCACAGTCGAAGATCAGCGTGCTCAAGCCGCTTTGCCCTCGCTGTGGAACAAGCGCAGATGCTCGCGAGCCATCTCGAGCACGCGCTCGCGCACGAACTTCAGCAAGGCAGGCGGATCGGCGTGGCCCGGGTGAGCGCGGAAGAAATCTTCATGCGCGCTCATGTACGCGATCTTGAGCGCGGTGGAGATGTTGACCTTGGCGCAGCCGCGCGCGATCAGATCGTCGAACTGCGCCGGCGAGAGGCCCGTGCCGCCGTGCAGGCAGATCGGCACCGGAACCTGCGCGACGATGTCCGAGACGCGCTGCGCGTCCAACACCGGTGCTGCCTTGTACACGCCGTGAGCGTTGCCGATCGCCGGCGCAAACACGTCGACGCCCGTGGATTTGACGAAATCAACGGCCGTCTCGAGCGAGTAGATGTCGGCGGCCAGATCCGAGCCCAGCCCGTCTTCCACGCCCAGAATGCCCTCGATCTCCCCTTCCACATCAGCGCCGTGAGCGCGCGCCTCGGCCACGACCTCGAGCGTCTGCCGCTTGTTCTCCTCGACGCTGGGCAGGTGCGAGCCGTCGAACAGGACGGAGTTGTAGCCTTGCCTCAGGCAGGCCGTGATCACGGCCCGGTCCGGGCAGTGGTCGAGATGCAGCGCGATCGGGATCGGCGCGGGCTCGGCGTACGCGCGAAACATCGCAAACAGCGGCCCGAGCCCGATCGATTTGACCGTCTTGACCGACGTCTGCACGATCAGCGGCGCGCGCAGCTCGCTGGCGGCCGTGATCACTGCCTCCAGCGTCAGGTCATTTACGACGTTGAACGCCGCCACGCCATAGCGGCCCGCGAATGCAGCACTCAAGATCTTCTGTGTCGCGACGACTGGCAAAGCACCCTCGCCCCCTCGCGGCCGATATTCACTACGCCCCCCGCGAGGCGCAAGAGGCGAACGGCGACGGTCCCGGGCCGCGCGCACCGACCAGGAAAATTTCGAGTGAGGTGCTCGAAATGAGCCCTTGGAAAGTTACGCCGCGAAGGCAGGCGCACGCGCACCGACATGAGTGCCCTCCATCGAGACGAGGCGGCGACGCCGTCAACTTGGCGGCATCGCCCGAATAATCCAGCCCACCGCCAGCGACGCAGCTCCGTTGCGGAACGGAGGGACAGACCTGCGCCTTCGCGCATGCGCGTCGCCTTTGCTGAGGGTAGACTGGCGGAGCAAGCCGCCTTTCGGGCGGTTTCGAGCCGCACCTGCACGAGGGTACTGATGGATCCGGCACCGCCTGAGCCTTCGCCCGTTCCGCACACAGACTCCCCCGATCCCAAGACGGATCGGCGCATCGGTCAGCTGGTGGACGGTAAGTACTTCATCCTACGTCGCCTGGCGTGCGGAGGGATGGGTAGCGTCTACGAAGCGCGCCACACCGTGGTGGGCAGGCACTTCGCGCTGAAGTTCCTGCACGATCAGTATGCGCAGCGCAGCAGCATGGTGCAGCGCTTTCTGCGCGAAGCACAGGCCACCGGATCCATTGCCAGCGAGCACGTCATCGGCGTGCTCGACTACGGCAGCGCGGACGGCACGCCCTATCTGGTGATGGAGCTGGTGCGCGGGCAGGACCTGCGCGAGCTGCTCATGGAGAACCAGCGGCTGGACGAGCAGCGCGCCGTGCGCATCGTGCTCGACGCCTGCCGGGGCCTCGCGCTGGCGCACGACCGCGGCCTCGTGCACCGGGATATGAAGCCCGCCAACATCTGCATCACGCACCGCGCAGACGGCCGAGAGATCGCCAAGGTGATCGACTTCGGCGTCGCGAAGTTGCGGGACGGCGTGGACCTCAGCGAAGAAGGCACGCTGATCGGCACGGTCGGCTACATGGCGCCCGAACAGCTCACCGACCACCGGCAGCTCGACGCGCGCGCCGACATCTATGCGCTCGGCGTGATCTTGTACCAGACGCTCGCCGGGCGCCCGCCTCATCATTGCAGTCGCTCCGAGCTCCTGTACCGCATCGTGTCGGTGGATCCGCAGCCGCTGTCCGAGCTCTGCCCCGAGCTCTCGCCCGGCCTTTCGGAGGTGGTGCAGCGCGCGCTGTCGCGCAACAGGGACGGTCGCTATCCGAGCGCCCGGGAGCTCGGCCGCGCGCTCGAGCCGTACGCGGGAGAAGGCACGTCGATCGCAACGAACGTGTCGGAACGAGCCACGCCCGTCGCGCGTCGCCGACGAGGAGACCTGGGCACGGCCGAGACGGAGCTCGAGAGCGCCCCCACCTGGGTCGCCCTGGGCAAGCCCGATCGGCGCAACTCCCGGGCCGATCGCTACTGCGAGCGGCAGAGCTCCCCGGACGCGACGCAGGGCCTCACCGAGGAGTTTTGCCGGCAGCCCGCCGGGTTCGTCAGCAGCGTGGTGCTGACCCCGCGCGAGCCAAACGGGAACCAGCGCGCGCTGTTGCTCAGCGTCGGCGCGCTCGCGCTGAGCGTGGTGGCGATGACCACCATGTTCATCTTCGTGTACAGCCACGGCGAGCGGGCGCTCGAGCTGCCGGCCATGCAGCGCTCGGCCGCAGCCATCGCGGCCGCGCAGCTGCCCTTGCCGGAGGTCGCGCGCCCCGCGGCGCTGCCCCCTGCCGAGCTGGAGCGGCGCCAGGCCCTGGCCGAGAAAAGTTTGGCCGAGAAAAGCTTGGCCGAGAAAGGCTTGGCCGAGAGAGCAGCCCGGTGCCAGGAGCCGCGGGCGCCACTGGCGCCCGCTTCCGTGCTCGAGCGCCCGCCGGGTGTGGGTCCGAGAGTCGAGATCCGCGCGCTGCGCGGCATCGCTAGCGAGCCACCGGGGTTTGCGGGTCAACGACTCGAGGACGCGCTGCCGTGTGAATAGTCCGGTCGCGGGCGGTCCGCGCGCGCCCTCGTTTCGGAATGAACGAGCGAGCTGGCCGCTCGGCGCACCTGCTCGCGAGGTGGCAACTCGCTGAGCTGGCGGTCGATGGAGACCGGCATGAAAACCATGCTGGGGGGGTGGGAGGACGTACAACGCATGTTGACCGCCGAGCGCGCAGGGCGCGCGGCAGCGACGCCAGCGTCGGCTTCGGTGAGCGTGCGGCGCTGCGTGGCAGTGACGCCGCGGGACGCTACCAGGCCGGCCGCGCTCTGGCTGTCGCAGGGCCCGCGACACACGCGCTTGGGCGGCCTGGATCAGCCGATCCAGGCGGTCGCCCCCCGGTCTGCGCCGCCGCGCTCTCGCCCTGCCGTTCGCAAGCAGCCGCCGCCACTGCCCGCGCACCTGCGCCCCTACGGCTCGCCTGCTGTAAGCGCCCACGGCAGCCCGCCGCCCCTGCCGCTCGATCGATTGCCGCTCGATGCCACATGCGAGATCGGCGATCTCGATCTCATCGTGATGCCAGCGCCACCGGCAGCTCAGCCAGCGGTATGGGGCGCTCGGCGCGGCGGCACGGCACTCGACCCGGCGACGGCGCGCTCGAGCGCCGGCTGGCTGCGCCGCCTGCGACGCTGGGCGAGGCGCAGGCTTCGAGCCCTGTCAGCCACGCACTAGAGCTCTGCAGCCGTTCGTTCCGGGGCTTCGCCGAGCACGCGCGGCTGCTGCGACTGCGACACCAGGCGCGCCTCCACTGCATGCAACTGTAAGGCCGATGCTGCCAAAAGCCCCACGATGGAGACGCTACCGACGGCTCGCCAGCCAGGTCGACCCTGCTCCATGCGCCTGGTATACCAGAACCTCGGGAGCCTCGTCGCCGGGCAGGCCTCGCGCTCGGCTCTCGGGAAACATGCACGCTGGCAGTGATTTTCCCTACCTTTTGGCCGGAAAACTCGACTGCGAACGGAGCTGACCCGATCGCTCTCTCCCAGCCCCCTCTTCAGTAGATTTTTCACGCTATCTATTTCCCATGCTCGATACTCGCGCCTCCGCCCCGTCTGCTGCTGCTCTGCCTCGCTCTACCCAGGCTTCTACCCAGGCTTCTACCCAGGAGCTTACGGGGCCCCGCGCCGCGGGCACTCCGGCCACGCGCAGCCGCTCGCTGCAACGCGGCCCTGCCCGCAGGCTGCTGCGGGTCACTCTGTGCACGCTGCCGTGGCTGTTGTTCGGTGCCGCCTGTTTCGACGACGGCGCAGACGACAACGCCTCCGAGGGCGGCAGCGCGGCCGTCGGACAGGCTACGACGAGCGCCGGCACGGGCGGGGCGACGCAGATGGGCACAGGCGGGACCACGGACGTAATGACGCCGGCGGGCGGCAGCAGCAGCAGCAGCAGCAGTTCGGCCGGGGCGAGCGCCAGCGGTGGCAACGCGGCCGTCGGTGGGTCGTCGTCCTCGCTGGGTGGCGCAGCCGGCGAGCTGGGGACGTTGCCTGCCGAACCGGGCGAGACCGGCGTGTTCGTGGGCATGACGGCCGCACACAATGCCGTGCGCGCCGCGTTGAATCTGAACCCGCCGCTGCCGGATCTCACCTGGTCGGAGGACCTGGCCGAGTTCGCGCAGCAGTGGGCGGACAACCTCGCCACTGCGGCCAACTGCGGCTCGATCTTTCACAGAGATCAGCGCATGTACGGCGAGAACATCGCGTTCCGCGGCTCGAGCCGCCTGACCGTGGAATACGCGCCGGAAGAGGCCGTCGAGAGCTGGGCGGCGGAAGTCGAGTGCTGGGAGTACGGCACCATCCTCGGTAACAACGCGCCGACGGCGAGCTCCGAGAGCTGCGATGCAATGTGCATCGCGGATCAGCACAGCAGCGGTTGCGGGCACTACACACAGCTCGTCTGGCGCAACACGCGCGAGGTGGGCTGCGGCTACGCGCAGTGCAAGGATGGCAATTTCACCGACGAGGTCTGGGTGTGCAACTACAACCCACCCGGTAACTTCATCGGCCAGAAGCCGTACTGATACCCAGACCGCTACCCGGTCCCGATATGCGGTTGTGATCGGCTGCCGCGCGCGACACACAGGTGTGCGCGCCGGACGGTTGCGCCGGCGCGACTTGGGACATCGCGCGACTCGGGACATCGTCCCCCGCAAGAGGCTTACGGGATCAAGTAGCTGACGTCGATGCGCTGCGTGTCCCAGGCGGAGATGAGCGTGTCCTGATTGCCGTTTTCATTCGTGACTTCTGCGAACTCCAGCCGGAACTGGCTGCGTGCACGAGTGCTCATGTCCGTTGAAAGGGCCGCGCGCACGTCGGCTTGAATCACCGTTCCGGTGTTGCCGGCCCCAGCGAGCGTTCCCACCGTGGCCAGCGGATCGGCCTGGAAGGCGTCAGGACCGATCGCCTCGAACGCCGCGTGCTCGAGGAACAGCGCACCCAGACCATTGAAGGGGTTGCCGGGGCGTTGAGTGATCTGGAAGTTGAGCCGCGCGCTGTTCAGCTGGACCATGGTCGTGGGCAGCGAGTCCAGCTCAAAGCTCATGAATCCCTTGTACTGAATGCCGCCGGCGCCGCTGTCACCGACGCAGACCGTGTCCTGATTGCGCGCGCAATCACCCTGGCCGTAGGTGTCGTTGCTGCGCCAGTTGCCGGTGAGATCGCGATTCTGTTGCGCTGGAAGCGAGACATTGATCTGGCGCAGCAGCGCAAACGAGAACTCCTGCGGGGCAGCCAGGTGAATGCCATCCTGATCGCGAGCGGAGGCCGAAAGGAAGAAGTTGATGGGCCGCGACTCCACGTCCTCGGGGTCGGTGCCCGCGGGGTAGACGAGCGGAGCGTCCGGCGTGATGGTGAGCTGCGTGCCCTGCTCATTCCAACTGAAGGTCACCTCGCTCGACGGAATGCCCTCCGACTGATACGCGGCTTCGGTCTGCGCCTGATCCATCGGCACGTTGAAGGTGATGACGATGTGCACGTCGTTCGAGACACCGCGCGCTCCATCGGCCGGCGACACCGAGACGATGCGCGGGCCTTCCGGCACCTGCTGCACGGGTGGCGGCGGCTGTGTCACCGGCGTCACCGGCGTCACTGGCGTCGACGGCGGCGTCTGCATCTCGCTCGTCAGCGGCAAGTTGCCGCCCGTCGTTTCCGTGGATGGCGGCGACTCCATCACCACCGGTGGCGGCTCGGCAACGGGCTCCATGACGCTCTCCATGGACACGGGTTCCTGCACCACCGGAGCAGCAGGCACTGGTCCATCGAACAGCTTCTCGTTGGGCGAGCCGCAAGCCGCGAGGCAGAGCCAACCGGCGGTCGTCACCAGATTGCGCACTACTGGTTTCCTTTGCATGGTTCCTCCCTTCCGTCAGCCGCTCGTGAGCGGGTAGCCAGGACGAACAGGCTAACGGTAACAACGGACGTGGTTGCTAGCAAGCGCAGCCGTCGATTCTGCGCAGTTTCATGCAGCTGGTTTTGCCGCTGTCGATCGCGCCGGCGCCAGCACACGTTGCAGCGCACAGGTTCCTCCAGCGTGCCGCGTCGCGCTGATGCAGCGCTCCAGCAGCTGCTCGAGCAGTGCGCGACGAGATACGTCCGCGAGCACAGAGCTCACACTCCGTGCTCTGGACACGACCGACGTGAAGTATTCGGCTCACAGAAAAACCGCCTGGCGCTCTCGAGCTTCGGAGGGCGAAACTTCGAGCCTGATTGTCTGCGGAAACTCGCCCCGGGGCGGCGCACATGCGCCAGCGCGCCAGGATCGATCACCAATTCGAGAGCTCCCGACAAACTATTCTGCAAGGCGCTAGCGGGGCGCTTCCGCCTGCTCGCCGAGCAGCACTGCTGGGCGCCCAGTGCTTCACGACCGCGCACCAGAGGCGCCGAGCCGCTCTCACTTGAACCTACAACGCATGCACTGGCTCGTGTACCACGCTCTGTTGCACCGTCGAGCGCCGGCAACGCCGAGCGGACGCGCGTCTGGAAGCGCTACCGGTTCTGACTATCGGTGCCCGGCGGCGACGCGCTGACGGCGACCGCACCGGGCTCGCGCCGCCGCAATCCGACCAGGAACACTTCCATGCTCTGACTGCGGGTGGCCGCAGGACGCACCGCGCGACATTCGGCATAACGCGCGCGCAGCGCCTGCTCGAGCGGCTTGAAGTCATTGCTCATGAACAGCTTGAGCACGATGTGCGAGTCGGCTCCCGCGAGCTCGTCGGCAAGCGCCAGCGCGCGCTGGCACAGCTCATAGCTGAGCGCCTGGTCGCGGGCGCGCGCACCGCTGGTACGCGGGGCCATGTCACTCAGCACCACATGATAGGGGGCCAGGTCAGCGAGCTCCGCGCGGCCCGCTATCATCACGTCGAGCTGCCTTGCCACGACGTTGCCCGGCAGCGCCTGCCCGATCTCCGACAGGTCCACCGCCAACACACGGCCGCCCGACCCTACCTCGCGGCTCGCGTACAGGGTCCAGGAGCCCGGAGCGGCGCCCAGATCCAGCACGCGCTGACCGGGGCGAAATAGCCGATAGCGGCGCTGGATCTCCTCCAGCTTGAAGACGCTGCGCGCGGGGTAGCCGGCGGCCTTGGCGGCTCGCGTGTAGCGATCGGGCTGCGCATAGTCCTTGGGTTTGCGGCTCATTCTGCCACCCGAGCTAGCACGCTCTTGGTACGGCTGACACCCGGCAGGGTCGGAGCGTCCCAGCCGCCCACCCAGCTCGCCACGCTGCCAGCGCGGCCGCATTTCGCGAGCGCGTCTCGCAACAGGTCGCCGAGGTCGCGCTGACTGAACCCGAGCTGATGCGATACGCACAGCAAGTGTCCACCCGGCTCGAGCAGCTCGAGCGCGCTCGCCACCAGCCCGGCGTAGTCGCGCTCGGCGCTCAGCACGCCCCGGCGGCGTGTGCCGAAGCTGGGCGGGTCGAGCACGATCCAGCCGAAGCGCCGCTGCGCGCGCCGCGCGCGCGCCAGCCACACCAGCACGTCGTTCGCCAGCAGACGGTGCTGAGGACCGGAGAGGCCATTGTGCTCCAGGTTGAGCCGGGCGCGCGCGAGCGCCCGCTTCGAGAGGTCGACGCTCACGGTGGCCGCGCCGCCTGCGGCGGCGGCCACACTGAATGCGCCGGTATAGCTGAACAGGTTGAGCAGACCGGTGCCGCGTACACCCTCGCGCACGCGCTGCCAGCTCTCGCGCTGATCGAGGAACAGCCCTGTGGCGAGGCCGTCGCCCAGCCGCACCCAGAACGCCAGCTCCCCCTGGCGCACACAGAAGCTCTCCGGAGCGGGGCTGCCGCAGAGCGGCAAGGCAGGCGCCAGCTCGCGGGGGTCGTGTTTGCGCAGATCCGCGCGCAGGCGCCGTTTGACGTACACGCCCTGCGCGCCCTGATCCATCAGACACTCGGCGAGCCGTGCCCGCTCGGCCCAGGCCTCATCCGTGGAGATCTCGAGCAGCGCATGCTGCGCATAGCGATCCGCGGTGATGCCCGCGATCTCGCCGGCGTCCTCGCCGAGCAGGCGATACGCCTCGTGCTCGGGCCACAAGCCCGCGCGCACCAGCGCAGCGTCCGCCAGCGCCTGCTCGAACTGCTGGGGCGGGCGCTGCGACGCCCCCAGGAGCCAGCTCTCGAACTCGCTCGGTACCGGCGCGCTCACGTCCAGGCCGTCGCCCTGCAGGCGCTGCACGTGCAGCAGCAGGCGCGTGGCCGCAGCCGGAGACGCCTCGTCCCCGACGATGGGTTGCCCGGCCGCCACGAAGGCGCGCGCGACACACTCGGGTCCAGCCTGCGTTCGCACCGTCACGAGCGCGCGCGGGCCCTGACGCCGTGACACCTGGTAGTCGAGTGGCACCGCCGTGCCTGCGCTCAGCGCGCCGCGCAGCTGCCCCTGGACGGGCAAGCGCAGCGGCTCGACCCCGAGCAGGTAGCTGCGCTCGAGCGGCGAGCGCCACAGCGCCTCGGCGGAAGCAGAGGTCTCGCGCTGCGCCAGCAGGGTCACGCCCGAGACACGCTCGGGCACTTCGGCGCACGGCTCGAAGCCCTCTAGCCCGTGCTGGGCCAAGCGCGCGCGCAGGTCGAGGGCCCGCCTCGCACCGTCATCGGAGCTGCGGCAGGCAATCCCAGCGGGTTTGTCGACCAGCAGATAGCGGCCCTGGCGCTGCAGGGTGCGCTCGTTCGACCAGGCCTGGTTCAGGCCGTCAAACGCCATATCCGTTTATCCCGGGCAGCGCACTCTCGGCAGGAGAGGCGCCCGCGGGCACTCGCGCCAGACTACTTGGCGGGGCGGCCGCCGCGACGCTTGATCGCACCGCGCAGCTCCACGACGCTGCCCTTGGAGCCAGGCACGCCGCCATACACCAGCACCAGGTGCTGATCGGGGATGACCTTGGCCACCTTCTGATTGAGCACGCTGACGCGCACGTTGCCCATCTGCCCGGGCATCTTCATGCCCAGCTTGGTGCGACCCGGCGTCATGTTCGTACCGATGGAGCCGCCGTGCCGGCGATACTCGTGCGTACCGTGGGTCTGCACGGAGCCCGCAAACTTGTACTTGCGCACCACGCCCTGAAAGCCGCGGCCGCGCGAGAGGGCCGCGACATCGAGGAACTGCCCGGCTTCGAACACTTGGTCGAGCGCGAGCGCCTGCCCCACCTCCACGCTGGCTGCGTACTCGGCGCTGCAACGAAACTCGCGCTGCAGGCGCGTGGGCGTGAGGTTCTTGGCCTTGAAGCTGCCGAGCACCGGTTTCGACAGGTGCTTTTCCTTCACGTCACCCAGACCGAGAATGAGCGCGTCGTAGCCGTCCTTGTCGGCGCTGCGCTTGCCCACTACGACGGCATGTGCCTCGATCACGGTGCACGCGGCAACGGTCCCGTCCTCCGCAATCAGCTGCGTCATGCCTAGCTTGCGGCC
>Ga0068861_100003302_pt1 | contig 10674 bp, 9 predicted proteins | sample KBSSwiS42_FD_66593 | JGI IMG/M metagenome (GOLD analysis project Ga0068861, IMG submission 66593) | Switchgrass rhizosphere microbial communities from Kellogg Biological Station, Michigan, USA - KBS Switchgrass S4-2 | ecosystem: Host-associated > Plants > Roots > Rhizosphere > Soil ...
CCGAGGCGTTCAGCGCGCTCGGCTACTACGGCGTCAGCATGGAGACCATCGCGAAGCGGGTGGGAATCTCCGCCGCCGCGCTGTATCGCCACTACTCGAGCAAGTACGAACTCTTTCGTGACGCGGTGCTCAACCTGGGCCAGCAATTGGTCGACTGCACCGCATTCGTCGACGAGGCAGCCGGCGATCCCGAGCTGGCCATGCGTCGGATCGTCTCGGCGCTCGTCGACACCGCGATGGCCAACCGCGAGTCGGGCGGGCTCTACCGCTGGGAAGGCCGCTACCTGCGGGGCGACGACCAGGCCACGCTGATCGCGCAGATGCGCATGGTCCACCACCGGATGCAGCAGCCGCTCATGGTAATTCGGCCCGAGCTGACCTCGCGGCAGCGGTGGACCCTGACAACGTCGGTGCTGTCCGTGATCGGCAGCATCGTCGATCACCGCGCGAAGCTACCGGCCATTCAGGTACGGGCCCTACTTGCCGACCTCGCCGACGCGGTGCTGGCCGCCGACCTGCCCGATGTCACCGCCGGTGTCGCAGAGTCCCGGCCGCCCGCTGCCGCAGCGGGCGATACGCCGAAATACGAAGCGCTGCTGAATGAATCGATGCGGCTGTTCAACCTCAAGGGCTACCGCGATACCAGCATGGAGGACATCGCGGTGGCCGTCGGGATGCCGGCCTCTGGCATCTACCGGTACTTCTCGGGTAAGAGCGACATCCTCGCGGCGGCGTTCCGCCGGGCAGCCGACCGGCTGTCGGCAGAGCTCTCGGCAATCGTCAGCGCAGTGCCCGATCGTGAGGAAGCGTTGACCGCCGTGATCGACGCTTACGTGAAGAGGTCGTTCGACCAGCCCGAGCTGGATTACGTGTATTACACCGAGCGGCTCAACATGACAGTGGGCGACCAGAAGATCCTGCGCAACCTCCAGCGCGCCAACGTCGAATCGTGGGTGGACCTGGTGGTGTCCCTGCGGCCGGACTGGACGCCGGGACAGGCGCGCTTCGCCGTGCACGCCGCGATGTCACTGGTGATCGACCTGGGCCGGTTGATGCACTACGAGAATTCGGCACCGACCCGCACTGTCGTCCAACGGCTGGTCGACCTGACGCTGCTCGGTCGCTACCGGTTGCGCGCCGCGTTGCCTGCCAAGTAAGCCACGTAACCGATCGTTCCGACGATCGCCAGCGGACGCGTCTTCGCCGAACTCAGTCCTAGCCCGAGCGCCGTCTCGACGCCACCGTGGATGTAGACGCGCTGGCGTGTGTTGCGCGGAAACGCCACCTTGGTGATCCTGTCGAACAGTTGTGGGCTGGTGAAGTGCGACAGCCCGACGGCGGCGAGCGCCAGCCCGGCCAGACTGGCGGCAGTCGAATGCTTCCAAGACCTGTTGACGGGCACAGATGATCCTCTCAGGTTTCTGCTCCTTGCGTACACAGGCTAATCACGCAATCTGGTAGTCGCTCAACGGGTATCCCGACGCCTCTTTGATCGCCCGGTGTGCCGACATCGGCCGCAGCAGCGTTGGTTCGCCCTGGGGATTGAAGTAGTAGGACCGCGCCGTCGCACAATTGCCGATCGTCCACAACGAATCGCCCAGCAGTTCGGTCATTCGATCGCGGTACTTCGTGTTGGCTTCTTCGGTCACCTCGAAAGTGGTGGCACCGCGGCGCTTGAGTTCGCCGAACAACCGATCCATGTGCCGCATCTGGTATTCCATCGTGTTGAAGAAGTTCAACCCGAGGAAGGCGAATGGGCTGGCCAGGCTGAGGTAGTTCGGGAAGCACGGCATCGTCATACCCTGGTAGGCCTGGAATCTGGTTTCGCGCCACCACTTTCCGAGGTTGCGGCCCTCGCGTCCGATGACCTCGATCGCAGGGAAGTTGGCCTCCCACAGGTCGAAGCCGGTGGCCAGCACCAGAGTGTCGATGACCGTCTTGGAGCCGTCGGCGTTGACGATGCCGTCGGCCTCGATGCGCGCGATGCCGTCGGTCTGCAGGTGCACGTTCGGCTTCGTGAATGCGCGGTAATAGCCGTTGGAGAATGTCGGCCGCTTGCAGCCGAAGTCGTAATCCGGTGTGAGCCTGCGGCGCAGTTCCTTATCGCGGATCGATGCGAATCGGTGCATCTTCGACAGGTCGGACGCGGCGATGTTGAGCCGGCGGAAGTAGCGGTGGTGGATGATCGCGGTGTTGATCATGAACTCGTAGATCGAATCGGTGACCCACCGAATGGCGCGCTGCGTCAAGGGGATTCGGGCGAACAGGCGCTTGGCGCGTTCGCCGAAGCGGACGTCGAGCTTGGGCACCACCCAGATCGGCGTGCGCTGGTAGACGGTCAGGTCGGCGACCCTCTTGGCCAGTTCGGGAATGAGCTGGACCGCGGTGGCGCCGGTGCCGATGACGGCGACCCTGCGGCCCTCGAGCGGATACTCGTCGTCCCAGGCGGTGGTGTGGATGACCTTGCCCGCGAAGTCCGTCACGCCAGGAATATCAGGCACCTTGGGCTGGGACAGAAAGCCGGTCGCGGTGATCAGAAAGCGTGCAGACAGCACGTCGCCGTCGGCCACCGTGACCCGCCAGACGCTTGCATCGTCGTCCCAGCGGGCGCCCTCGACGACGGTGTTGAACCGCATGTGCCTGCGCACGTCGAACTTGTCCGCGACGGCATCGGCATACTGCTTGATCTCCGTGCCGGTGGAGAACAGGCGTGACCAGTTGGGGTTCGGCTCGAAGAAGTAGGAGTACGTCGTGGTCGGCACGTCGACGGCCAGGCCGGGGTAACGGTTGACGTGCCACGTCCCGCCGAGGTCGTCCTCACGATCCAGGATCACGAAGTTGTGGTAGCCCATCCGCTCGAGCTGGATGGCAGCGCCTATTCCGCCGAAACCGGCTCCCACGATGACCGCGTCGTAAAGCTCCGAAGTCATGATGCAGACGGTACCTCAGGTACCGGAAACCTTTAATGATCGGCTCAGCCCTTGAGGGACCCCGTCCGCGGCGGATCCAGGGTGGCGACGCATGTCACGGCGCGGTCGCCCCGCTTCCATGTCTCCTCGGTCGGGTACAGCACGTACAGCTGGACCGAGTCGTCGGTGATCGCGCGCGGCGCATAGGAGGCCAGTGCCGGCTCGCACTTGTTCTGGTACGTGTCGATCGCCGACTGCCCCGGGAAGTCGCCCTCCGGCATCATCAACACCGCGAACACTTCGCCTGCATGTGTTTCGTCGCACCCGATGGTGTCGACGGTGAACACTTTGGAGTTGCCCGGAATCTCCTTGAGACAGTCACCGACTTTGACGTCCGTCGCAGACACCGTTCCCTTGCCGACGATCAGCAAGACCACAACCACGGCAGCGGCGCCCAGCACCCACAGCCCGGAGAGCACCAACCCGGCGATCGCCAGGCCGCGACCGCCCTGGCCGTACTTGGCTCGGTTCAGTCCGACGATGCCGAAGATGACGCTGAGCAGAACCATCCCGATTACGCCGGTGATCAGCGAGACGACCGCCCACCAGTTGGTCTTCGGCGCGGGCGGCGGCGGGTAGTAGCCGGGCGGGGGCGCCTGATACGGCATCGGAGGGGGCGGTGGCGGGGGATAGTAGCCCTGGGGCGGCTGGCCGTATGGTGGTTGGCCGTACGGTGGTTGGCCGTACGACGGCTGGCCGTATGGCGGCTGGTCGCCCGGCGGTGTGGTCACCTGCCGACAGTAACGTCAGTCACGCAGCGATGACCATCGCGCGTGCGTCGACATCGCGACGCAAACGACCGAACGGTCGCCGGTTGCCCAGGCTTGTGCCGACGGGTATGCCAACGCAACCCGAAACACCGGTCCTTCCGGTGAGTTCGGGGCGTAGTCGAAGAACTTGGGTCCGCAGTCGTCACCGGGGGCCATCGCAGGTTGATCACCGGGATAGGGCGCACCCCCCGGCTGCGTCAGGACCGCGAACACCTCGCCGTAGTGCGGCCGGTCGCAGCGCACCCGCTTCACCCACGTGGGGAGCCCACCCTCGTACGCATCCTTGACGCAGTCGCCCGTGTTGAGGTCGACGGCCTGCACCGACTTTCCCTGGGTGGAGATCCCGTAGGCGATGACCGCGGTGATCGCCGCGATCCACGCGGTCGAGATGACGAGTGCGGCGATGGCCAGGCCGAGCCCACGTTGGTGGCGCCCCTTGATCTGGACCAAAGCCACGATCGCGAAGATCACGCTGAGGATGGTGCCGCCGAGGATGCCGACGACAAACGCGGCGATGGCCCAACCGTTGGTGCCGCCCGCCAGCTTTGGATCGGGCGGCGACGGAGTCACGGCAGCAACCGTAGCGCCGCGTCGACAGCCAACACGGGTACATCGAGCTTCTTGGAGCCCAGATCGTGGCGGGCGCCGGTGACCTCGACGATCTCGGTAGGGGCGGCGATCAGCGCGGCGGCGGGGCGCAGTTCCTCGATCGTGCCGAATGAATCCGCCGTGCCATGGGTGAACACCGTCGGCGCCGTGATCCGGGGCAGGTGGTCGGTGCGCGCCCGCTCGGGTTTACCTGGCGGGTGCAGCGGATAGGAGAAGAGGGTCAGCACATCGACGGTGGCGGCCCCGTCGGCGACCACCATCGACGTCATCCGACCACCATACGAATGGCCGCCCGCGATGACCGGGCCTTTGGTCAGCGTGCGGGCCAGCTCGATGGCCTCGACGACGCCGGCCTGGTCGCTCGCGGCGGACCCGGACGGTGGGCCCTTGGGACGACGCCGCCGGTACGGCAGGTTGTACCGGACGGCGAGCCAGCCGCGGCCGGCCCACTCGTCGCAGATCTTGATCAACAGCGGCGATTCGCGGCTGCCGCCCGCACCGTGCGTCAGCACGATCGCGCCCTTGGTCTTGCCTTTCGGTTCGTGTGCGACGCCCGCGATCTGATCGAGGTTCATGACTCCAGTCTGAACAACGCCGACACCGGGCCGTGACCGTGCCCCAACGGGTAGGCGGCGCGGAGACATTCGGTGACCCAGCGTTTCCCGAACGCGACCGCGTCGGGCACGGTGTATCCATGAGCGAGCGCGCCGGCGACGGCGGCGGCCAGCGTATCGCCTGCACCGTGGTCGTTGCCGGTGTCGATGCGGGTGGCGTCGAACTCGTGGAAATCAGTGCCGTCGAACAGCAGGTCCGCGCTGTGCGACGACGTGCGCAGGTGTCCGCCCTTGACCAGCGCCCACTTGGGGCCGAGTGCGTGTAGGGCCTGGGCCGCCTCACGTTGACTGGATGAATCGATGACCTCTATATCTACCAGCAGGCGGACCTCGTCGAGATTGGGCGTCACCAATGTCGCGAGCGGAAAGAGCTGGTTCCTAAGGGAATTTAGTGCGCTGGGATGCAGCAGGGGGTCGCCGTGCATTGACGCGCACACCGGATCGACCACCAGCGGCACCGCGCCTGCCAGGCCCTGTGCCCGCCAGGTGTCGGCGATGGTTTCGATGATCGCCGACGACGCCAACATGCCGGTCTTGGCGGCCTGCACACCGATGTCCGAGGCCACCGCCTCGATCTGCCCCGCGATCACGTCGAGGGGAATCTCGTGAAAACCCTTGACGCCGACCGAGTTCTGCACCGTCACCGCCGTGACGGCGACGAGGCCGTGCAAGCCGAGCAGCGCAAAGGTACGGAGGTCGGCTTGGATGCCCGCACCACCGCCGGAGTCCGATCCGGCGATGGTCATCACCCGTAGTGGCGTTTCGCCCGGTGGGCTTAATGGGAGAAAAGACATGGCCCTCTGTTCTTCGCGCAAGCGCTCATCACTACGCCAAGGGTAGGTAGATCTGGTTCCCGTGGTCGGCGAATTCCTTGGACTTCTCGGCCATCGCGTCGCGAATGTCCTGCGTGATGCGCATCGAGCAGAACTTCGGCCCGCACATCGAGCAGAAGTGCGCCGTCTTGGCGGGTTCGGCGGGCAGCGTCTCGTCGTGGAATTCGCGCGCCGTGTCGGGATCAAGTGACAGCGCGAACTGATCGCGCCAGCGAAACTCGAACCGCGCCTTCGACAGTGCGTCGTCGCGCTCCTGTGCGCGGGGGTGGCCCTTGGCCAGATCGGCGGCGTGGGCGGCGATCTTGTAGGCGATCACACCGTCCTTGACGTCCTTGCGGTCCGGCAGGCCCAGGTGTTCCTTGGGCGTGACGTAGCACAGCATCGCCGTGCCGGCTTGGGCGATGATCGCCGCGCCGATCGCACTGGTGATGTGGTCGTAGGCGGGGGCGATGTCGGTGGCCAGCGGCCCGAGTGTGTAGAACGGCGCTGCCTCGCACAGCTGCTCTTCGAGCCGCACGTTCTCGACGATCTTGTGCATCGGGATGTGTCCCGGTCCCTCGATCATCACCTGCACACCATGGGCTTTGGCGATCTTGGTGAGCTCGCCCAGTGTGCGCAGCTCGGCGAACTGCGCTTCGTCGTTGGCGTCGGCGATCGATCCAGGGCGCAGCCCGTCGCCCAACGAGAACGTGACGTCGTAGCGGGCGAGGATCTCGCACAGCTCCGCGAAGTTCGTGTAGAGGAACGACTCGGTGTGGTGTGCAAGCATCCAGGCCGCCATGATCGAGCCGCCCCTGCTGACGATGCCGGTGACACGCTTGACCGTGAGCGGAATGTAGCGCAGCAGCACGCCCGCGTGCACGGTCATGTAGTCCACGCCCTGCTCGCACTGCTCAATCACGGTGTCGCGGTAGACCTCCCAGCTCAGCCGGGTGGGTTCGCCGTTGATCTTCTCCAACGCTTGGTAGATGGGCACTGTGCCGACCGGCACCGGTGAATTGCGCAGCAGCCACTCGCGCGTCTCATGGATGTTGCGACCGGTCGAAAGGTCCATGATGGTGTCGGCGCCCCACCGGGTCGCCCATACCATCTTGTCGACCTCCTCGGCGATGGAGCTCGTCACCGCCGAATTGCCAATGTTGGCATTGACTTTCACCGCGAACGCCTTGCCGATGATCATCGGCTCGCTCTCCGGGTGGTTGTGGTTGGCCGGGATCACCGCGCGGCCGTGGGCCACTTCGTTACGCACCAGTTCGGCGGGCACGGCTTCACGCGCGGCGACGAACGCCATCTCCGCGGTGATCTCGCCGGCCCGCGCCCGCTGCAACTGCGTGCCCCTGTCGCGAACGACACCGGGCCGCCCAGCCAGGCCGGCATGCAGATCGATCGCCGCATGCGGATCGGTGTACGGGCCGGACGTGTCGTAGAGGTCGAAGTGCTCACCGTTGGACAGGTGCACCCGGCGGAACGGCACCCGCGCGCCCCGCACCCCTTCGAGGTCCCGGTAGTACTTACGGCTGCCCTCGATCGGGCCGGTGGTCACAGAAGGATCGACAACAAGATCAACCATTTCATCTCCCTACGCCGGCATTACCCGGTCAGGTTCGTACGGTCGACAGCCCCAGCTGTCCTCTCAGCGCACTGGGTGTGCGCTCCCGTGTGTGGACAGTATGCAGGCTAGCGCAGTCCCTCGGCGTCTGCCCACCAGGGGAATAGGGAATTGCTCACCACTGGTTTGTATAGCTAATGTATGTGTTTTGCGCGCACAGGGTGGTGCGCGGTTGACGTGCGGATACGTAAAGCGAAGAAGACCTGATGACGACTGAGATCGAGATGACGAAACCTCCGGTTGTGGCGAATGAGGACGCCGCGCTTGCCGAGACGGCCCACCGTCGGCGGCGGATGGACCATGATCACCCCTTCTACAAGTGGATAGCGCTGTCGAACACCACCCTGGGCACGCTGCTGGCCACCATCAACGCGTCGATCGTGTTGATCTCACTTCCGGCCATCTTCCGCGGGATCGGGCTGAACCCACTGGCTCCCGGCAACGTCAGCTACCTGCTGTGGATGCTGATGGGATACCTGGTGGTGACGGCGGTGCTCGTCGTGCTGTTCGGTCGCCTCGGCGACATGTACGGCCGGGTCCGCATCTACAACCTCGGCTTCATCGTCTTCACGATCGCAGCGATCGCGCTGTCTTTCGACCCGTTCCACCTCGGCGGTGGCGCAATGTGGCTGATCGGCTGGCGCGTCGTCCAGGGGGTCGGTGGCGCGATGCTGATGGCGGCGTCGTCGGCGATCCTGACCGACGCGTTCCCGGCGAACCAGCGCGGAATGGCGTTGGGCGTGAACATGGTGGCCGCCGTCGCGGGATCGTTCCTCGGCCTGCTGATCGGCGGTGTGCTGTCGGAGTGGGACTGGCGCGCGATCTTCTGGGTTGGCGTGCCGGTCGGCATCCTGGGCACCATCTGGAGCCTGCGGTCACTGAAGGAACTCGGCGTCCGTACGCCAGGGAAGCTGGACTGGGCGGGCAGCTTGACCTTCGGGGTGGGCCTGACCGTACTGCTGACCGGCATCACCTATGGCATTCAGCCTTATGGCAACTCGACCATCGGATGGGGAAACCCCTTGGTGTTTGGGTCGATCGGCTTCGGTCTGGTGCTGCTTGTGGCGTTCTGCTTCATCGAACTGCGCGTCTCCCACCCGATGGTGGACATCCGGCTGTTCCGTTCGACGTCGTTCGGCATGGGCAATCTGGCCGGACTGATGTCATCGGTCGGCCGGGGCGGCCTGCAGTTCATGCTCATCATCTGGCTGCAGGGCATCTGGCTTCCGTTGCACGGCTACAGCTTTGAGTCGACGCCGTTGTGGGCGGGCATCTACATGCTGCCGATGACGGTCGGCTTCCTGGTGGCAGGCCCGCTGGCCGGCACGCTGTCGGATCGCTTCGGCGCCCGGCCTTTTACCGTCAGCGGGATGGCGCTGATGGCGGTGTCGTTCGTTGCGCTGGTGATGATTCCGGTCGACTTCAACTATTGGGTGTTCGCCGTTTTGGTGTTTCTCAACGGCCTCGGTGGCGGCATCTTCACCGCGCCGAACACCGCGGCGATCATGTCGAGCGTGCCTGCTGCCCAGCGCGGCGCGGCGTCGGGCGTACGGGCGACGTTCTTCAATGCCGGCTCGTCGCTGTCGATCGGTATTTTCTTCTCGCTGATGATCATTGGCCTTGCCAACACGCTGCCGTCCGCGATGAGCGCGGGACTGCAGGAGCAGGGCGTGCCGGCATCGGTCGCCCATGACGTGGCGAACCTGCCGCCGGTGGGCAGCCTGTTCGCGGCGTTCCTTGGCTACAACCCGATCGCCGAGCTGCTCGCGCCGTCGGGTGCGCTGCAGCAGCCGGGAGTGAACGCCGACGTGCTGACGGGCAAGACCTTCTTCCCCCATCTGATCACCGAGCCGTTCCATTCGGGTCTGGTTGTGGTGTTCATGGCGGCCGCGGTGATGATGGTGATCGGGTTGATCGCGTCGATCTTCAACCCGGGCCGGTACGCGACGGAGCCGAACGCCGATAACGAGGCGTGACGACGAAGCCGGCGAGGTAGTCGCCGGTGAGGAGTCGCGCAATCAGGGGAGGCCTGATAGCCGCATTGTCCGCCGATCCATGGCGGGGCGCACGCTAAGGTGTGCCCTACTATCGGATCGCAAAAGGCACTTTCCTTCATGCGGAAAATGGATCGGTGTTTCACGTGAGGCCGTGGATTTGATGCCCAGCCCAAGCGCGTCGCGTGCGGGCGGTGTGCAATCGATCGGCCGCGCCTTCGTTCTGCTGGAGACGGTCGTCGAAAACGGTGGCGTCATGGGCCTTTCGCGGCTCGCGGAAGTCACTGGCATGCCCCTGCCGACGATCCACCGCTTGGTTCGGACGCTGGTGGACCTTGGTTATCTGCGCCAGGAACCCTCGCGCCAATACGCTGTTGCACCGAGGCTGACGCGTCTCGGCGAGGGCGCCACGCAGATGCTCGAATCCTGGTCTCGGCCGCACCTCATGAAGCTGGTTGCCGACGTCGGCGAATCCGCCAATCTGGCGATGCTCGACGGTGATCAGGCGATTTATGTCGCGCAAGTGCCGTCGAAGCATCAGATGAGGATGTTCACCGAGGTCGGCCGGCGGGTGCCCCTTCACTGCACGGCAGTCGGAAAAGCAATGCTCGCACAACTCGGCAACGACGAGGTGCGTGAAATCGTCGAACGGGCCGGGATGCCGGAGAAGACGCAATTCACCATCACCGATCCGGCGGAGCTCATAGCGCAGCTCGAGATGGTCAGGGTCCGCGGCTACAGCACCGATGAAGGTGAACAAGAAGTCGGCGTGCGCTGTGTCGCCGTGCCCGTGCTGGGCGCCCCTATCCACCTGGCCATGTCCATCTCCGGTCCGACAGCCAGGATGGGCGACCAGGTTCTCGTCGACGCACGCGAATCGCTGCGATCGGCGGCACGATCGCTCGCCGCCTACCTGAATTCGTAGGTGGAGTCCGCCATCAGAGCGCTGCAGCAAATATTTTAGCTTCACTATAGAACACCTACCCGAGCCACGACTCGCCGGCGGCGGCATGTCCGCACAGTGATCATTTCGCCGTGGGAACAGTGGAACAGGCGGTCCGGGACGCTGAGCGGAACCAAGGTGTTCCCGTTGGTCGACTGGACGCTCGCAGAGCTGTCAACTGGTTTGCTATGTCAGTGTTTATCGATGTTATGAGTTTGCTGTAGGCAGCGTGTACGCACTGAAAACTTGTATGACATTTGGCATTGACTTCCGCATAGCAAGAGATAACATCTACATGTCAGAAGATTGACAGTGGTCTGTATCACGTTCGAT
>Ga0068861_100003304_pt1 | contig 10673 bp, 5 predicted proteins | sample KBSSwiS42_FD_66593 | JGI IMG/M metagenome (GOLD analysis project Ga0068861, IMG submission 66593) | Switchgrass rhizosphere microbial communities from Kellogg Biological Station, Michigan, USA - KBS Switchgrass S4-2 | ecosystem: Host-associated > Plants > Roots > Rhizosphere > Soil ...
GGTGGACCCACCGTATTTCCAGAACACCGCCGGACAACCCAGCTTCTCCAACGGCGACTTCGATCTCTGGAGCCTCACTGCCACGGTCGATTTCGATTCCTTCGCCATCACGAGTGCGACGAGCGACCTGAAGGGCAACTTCGGCATCAACATCCCGCTCTCGCCCTCGGGTTTCTTCTCGAGTCAGTTCTTCCCGAAAATGTTCGCTCAGGAGCTGCGCGGCTACTCGACCGGCACGGGTCCGCTCAAGTGGGTGCTCGGCGCGTCCTACCAGGACGGAGAAGGTCCCCAGTCGAATCAGCTGCTGCGGCCTGGCGTATCGATCAACGCCGACAACAACACCATCACCAAGAACTACGCGGTGTTCGGAGAGGTTGGCTACGGGCTGTTCGACGGCAAGATCGTGCCACGCGTTGGCCTGCGAACGTACCATGACAAGCGCACGTTCGAGGATGCGACGAATTCCCTGCCGTCGACCAAGGATGTCACGACGTGGCGCGCGAATGTTTCCTGGCTGCCGACGGCTGACCTGACGACGTTCATCACGGCCTCGACCGGATTCCGGTCGGGCATCGTGCAGTCGCAGGTGCAGGTGCAATCGCTGCAACTTGCCGGGGTCCCTGCATCCGTGGCGCTCGGTCCGGAAACCTCGCGCAATTACGAGGTGGGATTGAAGTGGCGGATGCCGAACAGAGCGCTTTCCGTCAGCCTCAACATCTATCAGACCAAGTACAAGAATTTGCAGACCAATACGCCCGGGGCGATCACCGGCGTCAACGGCTTCTCGAACTTCGGCGACGCGACCTCGAAGGGCGTCGACTACGAGCTCGAGTGGCGCACGCCGCTCGATGGGCTGATCGTGAGCGCGGTCGGTAACACGAATGACTCGAAGTTCGATCGCGTGGCACCCGCCGTTCAGGCGGCGTTGCCGCTCTTCCGGCCGGGTTCGCGGCTGGTGAACTCGATCGAGCACACCTCGCGCGTGGACGTGTCGTACAGCCGGAGCCTGTCTTCGAGACTGGAGGGCTTCGGCAACATCAGCTATGGGAGCACGGGTAATCGCCTGCAGTCGACCGCAATCTACGCGGATGGCTACGGGCTGATGAATGCAACCCTGGGTGTTCGCATGGGCCCGTACGAGCTCGCGCTGATTGGCGACAACCTCGGCGATGAACGCGGGCCTACGTTCATCGGTACGACAGGTCCGAACTCCGGGTCGGGCCCGACACCGCGTACGATGGGCCTGCGGTTCCGCGCTGACTTCCAGTAAGTGCTGACCGGGTCAATGCGAACGGAGCAACGCTTGCGCGATGACTGATGAGTAGACCTTGCGGATCAACTCAGACTGCCGCTTCACTTGCACCTTGGCTAGCACCTGGTTCAGCTGGAACCGTGCCGTGCCGATCGTGACGCCGGCCGTCTGCGCGTATTGCTCTACGGTCTGACCGCGACAGAGTGCCGCAGTCAGACGTGACTCCGCAGGAGAGAGCACAAAGAGGGCGCCGATGAGCGAGGCTGGCAGGGCGGGCGCAACGCCCGGTGATGACAACATCACCAAAACACGGAGCGGCGCGGGCGAGGCGGCGCCTGCGCCGTTATCATGCGGGTGATCAACTTTCTGGAACACGATGTGCAAAGGCTCTGCCGTCGCCTCGCCACGGAACACCATGAGCCGATCTGGCCGCATCCCTTCATTGCGTTCATCGTGTGCAACCTCGGCGATCATTCTCCGCAACGTAGTCGTGCTCGTCGTGGACGCTGCCGTAAGTCGCTCGCCGCAGGTCGATAGTAGCGGGTGGTTGGCGAGGAGGTTCCGCGCCGCTCCGTTGGTCCAGCGTACCCGGCCATCGGCCTCACAGAGCACCAGCCCACAGCGCACGCTGTCGATGCCTGTTTCCAGCTCCTGAATGTACGCCTGCGCGGTGCGCAACTGTCCGTCGATGCGAAACACCTGTTGCAGATGAGGGGCCAGCGAACGCGCGAACGATTCTTCGTCCGCATCGAAGTCGCGGCTGTCTGCAACATCCCGATGCACGACCAACGCAAGGCGCTCACCGCCCGGCAGAGCGGCGCCTACGCTCATGAATGAACCCAGGTGAATCGCGGCCAACCGCTCGCGGAGCTCTGCCAGCACGGGATCGTGTGCCGAAAAAAAGTCACGGTCCCTGAGGGCGTACTGCTCGCTCGGCCAGCGTGGCCAGCGGACCGCCAGGCGTGGATTCACGTCATCGCCCATGTAGCGTTCGTGTTCGGCCCGCGCCGACTCCGAGCTCGAATCGCGGAGCGTGCAGATGGAACGCGCCCGATCCTGGCCTCGCACGAGGATCTGTATGACTGCGCTACGCGCATGCAGCTCGGCACAGACTCGATCGAGCACTTCCGGCCAGCGCTGCTGCTCGGCTGGGCAGGCGTACAGATTCAGCAGTAAATCATTGAGTCGGCTGGCGTTCATGGAGGCCCCCCGCCCAGGGACGCGGCTTACGGTTGGAGACGAATCTATCAGATAGTAGATGTGCTGCGCTTTGGGGGTGCCTACCCTCCGCCAAAATGAACCTACCCCGCACGTTCGCGCTTGCTTGCGGCGTCCTGCAACTACTGGCGGCTCACTGCGCAGGAGCCTACCCGGCGCCGCCGCCCGATCCCTCGCTGCCCGCCTCCGAAGTGCCTCCTGCCATCCAGCAGTTGAGACGCGACATGCTCGATGCCGAGGTCAACAGCCTCACCTTTCACAACATGGATGAGCTTTTCACCACACGCACTGTCGCCCGGGCCGGGCCGGTGTGGGAGCTGCCGCGCGCGGATCACCCGCTCGATTTCACCTATTCCTCGAAGGGGCAAACCTACACGCCGGAGCAGTTTCTCGAGCGCACGTATACCAATGCGCTGCTCGTGCTGAAAGACGGGAAGATCGTCGCCGAGATCTATCGAAACAACACGAACGCGGCGACGCGTTTCATGGCGTTCTCGATGACCAAGTCCGTCACCTCGATTCTGATCGGCTGCGCGCTTGCGGAGAAGCGCATCCGCTCGCTCGACGATCCCGTCACCCAGTACCTGCCGGAGCTGAAGCAGGGCGCCTATAACGGGGTCACGATCAGACAGATCCTGCAGATGCGCTCGGGCGTCGACTACGAAGAGCGTTACGATTTCGGCAACCCGGGCGCAGCCGCGCGTAATCACGAATTGGCGCTCGTCGAGAACGTCGTACGGTTTGCAGACGCCGCGCGCTCGATCGCGCGAAAGCAGCCCCCCGGTGAGGGCTGGCAATACAAGACACTCGACACGGCGGTACTCGGCTGGCTGCTGGAGCGCGTGAGTGGCGGAAACACTGTCGCGGCATACACCTCGCAGCGACTTTGGGAAAAGCTCGGTGCCGAGTCGGACGCGTTCTACATCATGGACGGCGCTCCGGGTGTTGGCCGGGAATTCAGCGGCGCGGGGCTCAACGCAACGCTGCGGGATTTCGCGCGCTTAGGGCTCATGGTGCTGAACGGCGGCGAGGCGAACGGCAGGCGCATCGTCTCGCAGGAATGGATCGCCGAATCCACGCGTTCCACGGGGCAGAAGCCGAACGAGCCCGGGTACGGCTACCAATGGTGGATGGCAGCGCGACCCGGCTCTTTCGCCGCGATCGGGTTGCAAGGTCAATACATCTACATCGATCCGACTACGCGCACGGTCGTCGTGAAGCTCAGTTACTTCCCGCCCGGTGATCGCAGCGCTGACGAGGAAACCTCAGCCTTCCTGAGTGCGGCGTCTGCGTGGACGCCACGCTGAGGCTGTCGTCACTTCGGTCGCATTCAATTGAACACAGGGGGATCATTCATGCGCGGCTTGCGAGGAATCGGCTCGTATCTGGCGTGGAGTGTTGCGGCTGTCACACCGACGTTTGCTCAGGAAAGCGGGGAGGGTCTCGCTGAGATCACCGTCACGGCGCAGCGTCGCGTCGAGAATCTGCAGCAGGTGCCCGTGGCGGCAACAGCGCTGAATGCGGCTGAGTTGCAGTCGAAAGCCGTGGCTCGGCTCGGAGATCTGCAGTCCGTCGCGCCGTCCCTCTCCATCACGGATGCGGGGCAAACGCAATCTGTGAACATTCGCGGCATCGGCCTCGCCAGCAATTCGCCGAACGCGACTGCAGGCGTGGCCACTTATGTGGACGGCCTTTTCCAGCCTCCCATCGTGCAGGCGAACAGCTTCTTCGACCTGGCCGGCATCGAAGTGTTTCGCGGGCCGCAGGGCACGCTCGTCGGCACCAACTCGACGGGCGGCGCCATCTTCATCAACTCGGCCAGTCCGGCACTGGGCGAGAGCTCCGGTCATGTCGAGGCGGGGTTCGGCAACTTTCAGAATCGCGAAGCGCAGGGCGCTGTGAATCTGCCCGCAGGCGACACGCTGGCGCTGCGCGTGGCCGGCCTCTATCGCGACCACGACAGCTACTATCACGACGTCGGTCCGTTTCACAACGATGCGGGCAAGCTCGATGAGAAGGGCGGGCGCGTCGGCGTGTTCTGGCAGCCTGGCTCGTTCAGCGCGCTGGCGAAGCTGCAACTGAATGACATGCAGACCGGCGGGTTTGCGTTCAGGCCCGTGCCGGGAACCCCGTTCTCAGACTTCCGTGTCGGCGATCTGCGCACGCTCAGCTACGATGCGGATACTTCTCACCGGGAGAAGGCAACGCTCGCGAGCCTCGAGCTGCGCCAGGAGCTCACGAACGGCGTGGTCCTGCGCTCTTTGAGCGGCTATCAGTACAAACGCATCTTCAGCTTCGACGATCTCGATGGCTCGCAGGCTCCGCCGCAAGCGGGCGGTCAGTCTACGTGGGACTATTTCGCGGGCGAGAAGCAGTACAGCGAAGAGATCAACGTCATCTCGCCCACCGAGGGGGCATTCGACTGGATTCTCGGCGGCTATTTCCAGCGCAATGACATCGACGTCCAGATTCACCAGCTCGATGCGGGCTTTCCCACCGACATCCTGCCGAAGAATCGCCGCACGACGACGGGCTTCTTCGCCCAGACGAGCTATGCATTCACGAGCGCGTTCGAGTTGCAGGTGGGCGCACGCTACTCGACCTACAAGGTAGATGCCGATGGCTTCGTGACGATCGGCAACGGTATTCCGGGCTTCCCGCCCGGTGGGCTGCCGGTCTCGAATCTCGCAGGTCGACACGAGGATGAGCGCACCACGGGCAAAGTCGCGCTCAACTGGACGCCGGACGAGGCAAATCTCCTGTACGTGTTCGCAGCGCGCGGCTACAAGCCCGGCGGCGCGAACTCGCTGACATCGGAGTTCAATCCCGAGACGGTGCTGAACTACGAAGCCGGCTGGAAAGCAACGTTCCGCGACAACCGCCTGCGGACCCAGATGGCGCTCTTCTATAACGACTACTCCGATTTCCAGTTCGATGTGCTCGAACCCGATACGGGCCAGGCCGGCGTGCGCAATGTGGCGAGTGCGACGATCAAGGGTTTCGAAGTGCAGGTCGAGGGCCGCCTGGGCGACTTCGGATTCGATGCGGGCGCCGCCTATGTGGATTCACAGCTCGGTGGGCTCACATTCGTGAACACCCGGCGCCTGCCGCCCGGGAGTCTCGGCGCCCAGTGTCCGGTGGGCGTGCCCTCGAGCCCGCCGTTTTGCTTCGATTACACCCCGTTCGTTCAGTCGACCGCGGGTGGGCCGAACCTGTACTCGCCGAAATGGACGTACAACGCGGGAGCCAATTACACATTCACTCTTGGCGCAGGTTTCACGCTCACGCCGCAACTGAACTACGCCTATGTCGGCCCGCGCTTCGCGTACATCGGCTACTCACCCATCTCCGACCGCATCGACGGATTTGGGCTGCTGTCCGCGCTGCTTACGCTGCGCGGGGATCGCTGGAGGCTCGAAGCCTACGGCACGAATCTGGGCGACGAAAAGTATGTGAGTGGCCAGGCTTCTGCTTCCAGCAACGAGTTCTACGGCGCTCCGCGCCAGTATGGAGTGCGAGTCGGGTTCGATTTCTGATTTCGGGCCCGGCACTCATGGCCCTGCGACAAAAAGAAGGCGCCACTCCCGAGTTCAGCACCCGGTTGTCCCCGGCGCGTACATGGCGCCGCGCCGAAGTGCCCACTACCATGCACCTGCATGAACAGGGAGTGGCTCAACACGCGCGAGTGTCTCTCGGCGATCGCGGCGGCATTGCTGGCGACCACAGCTTTCGCGAAGAGCGAGCGCATCGTGTCGCCGGACGCACGCACCGCTATCCAGATCGAATCCGACGCCAGCCGGTTCTCGATCTCTCGCCACGGCGAGACCGTCATCGAGCCTTCGGCACTGGGCCTCGAGCTCTATGGCGTGTCGGACCTGACCGGTCTCGCGCTCGAGAAACGCACGGAGGTTTCAGTCGACCGCACGCTTGCGCTCACCGCGAGCAAAGCTGCCAGCGCACGCGATCATTATCGTGGCGCAACTCTCACGTTCCGTGAAACGCAGCCCAGCGCTCGACGTCTCTTCATCGACGTTCGCGTGTACGACGACGGCGTCGCTTTCCGCTACCGACTCGATGACCCGGCAGCGATTCGCCTGAGAGGTGAACGAACCGCGTTCGTGCCCGCAGGCGATCCGGAATGCCTGGTGAGCCGGGCGCACGAGGCGCACGAGATGCCATTCGAGCGGCAGCGCGTGTCGCAGCTGCGCTCCGATGTGGGCTATGACGTGCCCGTGGTCTGCGCCACGCCCTCGGGACGAACGCACTACGCGATTTCCCAGGCCAGTCTGGATGGCTACACCGGTGCGTCGCTGTGGCGTGAAGACAAGTCGCTGCGTGTGCGGCTCTCGTCGGTGCCGAAGCGGCAAGGGCCGGTCTTCGTTTCCACGACTGGGCTCACCACATCATGGCGCGTCGTGATGCTGGGGGACCATGTGGGCGATCTGATTCCCTCACAGATGATCGGCAATCTGAACCCTGATCCTGCCGGCGACTTCAGCTGGGTGAAGCCGGGCAAGGTGGCCTGGGACTGGTGGTCCGGGCCGTTGGTCGGCGTGAAGCCTGACATGGCGACCTATCGCCACTTCATCGATTTCGCGGCCGCCTCCGGGTTCCCGTACTACCTCATGGATGCCGGCTGGTCGTTGGGTGCCGGCCCGTGTTGCGAAGCCTTGCCTACCAACGATGTCACTCGCGCCGCCGAGGGCACCGACATGGCGGAGCTCGTGCGCTACGCGGCCGCCAGGAATGTGGGGCTGCTGCTCTGGGTGCACTGGGCGCACCTGGCACCGCGCATGGACGAGGTGCTGGATACGTACGCGCGCTGGGGCATCAAGGGCATCAAGGTCGATTTCATGAACCGCGACGATCAGGAGATGGTCGAGTTCTATCGGCGGCTCGCAGTGGCGACCGCTGCGCGCCACTTGCTGCTGGATCTGCATGGCGCCTACATTCCGGCGGGACTGCGAAGGACGTATCCGAACTTCATCACGCAGGAAGGCGTGCTGGGGGCCGAATGGAACAAGATGGACAGGCGCATCACCCCAGAGCACAACCTGATGCTGCCCTACACACGAATGCTTGCAGGCCCGATGGACTACACACCCGGTGGCTTTCGCAATGGCACTCCGGCGAGTTTTCAAGTGCATGGAACGATGCCGCTGACGCAAACCACTCGCGGCCAGGCTCTGGCGATGTACGTCGTTTTCGAGAGCCCGTTGCAAATGGTCTCCGATGAACCTGAAACGTACCGCGATGCGGCCGGCTTCGAATTCATCCGCCGCGTGCCGACGGCCTGGGATGAAACCCGATTCCTTTCCGGCGAGCCGGGACGCGACATCGTGCTCGCACGCCGGCAAGGCCGCACATGGTTCATCGGCGCCATGACTGCAAATGAGCCGCGCACCGAGCGTGTGTCCCTGAAGTTTCTTCCGCCTGGTAAGTATCGCGCGACTGTTTGGGAAGACGGCACGACACCCAACGACGTTGGTCGCACAGAGAGAGTCGTCACCTCGCGAGACGTTCTCGCATTGCGACTGTCCACCGCAGGTGGCGCCGTGGTGATACTCGAGCCCTGAGGCGACAGGCGTGCGCGCGGCCTCAACCGAATGGTTGATTTGCGAGCTCATCCCCTTGGTGCCATCGTCACCTGCAACAGGGGCGGTGGCGACTCAATCATGCGCATTCGACGGGCGATTGGTGCGGCGGTTCTGTGCCTGGCGTACCTATGCATCGCCGCGCAAGCCAGCGCTGAGCAGGCGGACGTAGTTCTCCATAACGGCAAGGTGTTGACCGTCGACGATCGCTTCTCGATCCAGACGGCCGTAGCGGTACGCGCCGGCCGCATCATGGCGGTCGGTGGCGACGAGGTCGCCAGCACCTACCAGGCGCCCCTCACGATCGATCTCAAGGGACGTGTGCTGCTACCTGGCTTCATGGACACGCACATTCACGTGCAGTCGAAGCCGCCGCGCGCAATCGAGCTCGAGAGCGCTCACTCGATCGCCGACATTCAACAGATGCTGCGCGCCAAGGCCAGGGAGCTGGGTCCGAAGCAGTGGATCACGGGGTATGGTTGGGACGAAGCGCAGCTCGCCGAGAAGCGCAACATCCAGCGCAGCGATCTCGACGCAGCGGCTCCGAACAACCCCGTCGTGCTCACGCGTGCAGGGTCTCACTCGGCGGTCGGCAACAGCATGGCGCTGAAGATCGCGAAGATCGATCGAAAAACCCCGGATCCGCAGAGCGGCCTGATCGAGCACGATGCAGCGGGCGAACCCAATGGCATCGTGCGCGAACGCATCGATCTGTTTGCCCAGCATGTGCCGCGCGACAGCTGGGAAACATTGCGTGCAGGGTACGTCACGACTTTGCAAAAGCTGTTCGCGCTCGGCATTACGAGCATCATCGAAGCAACCGGGTCGATCGACGATGAGCCGGTCGGCAAGGGCGGGATCAAGGAGCCGAGCTCGCGCCTCACCCTGCGCCGCATGCAGGAGCTGGGGCAGGATCACGACCTGCCGCGCACGGCGTTGTACATCAGCTACCCGGGTGCCGAACGCCTGCGTGCCTATCCACACCATACCGGTTACGGCGATGAGAAAGTGCGCATGGGACCGATCGGTGAATCGGCGGTCGACGGCGGCTTCACCGGTCCCACCGCCTGGACGCTGGTCGATTACAAGGGAATGCCGGGCTTTCGCGGCAAGGGGCGCTACTCGGACGCGGAGCTCCAGGACCTGGTGAACACGAGCGCCGCGCTCGGCTGGCAGATGGGACTCCATGCGATCGGTGATGCGGCCATCGTCCAGACGGTGAATGCCTACTCGAAGGCGCTGCGCTCGAATCCCGGTCAGTCGCCGGATCATCGCTGGTTTCTGGACCACTTCACGGTGATGCCACCCGAGGAGAGGATGCGCACGATGGCGGCGGACGGCATTCGCATCGCTCAGCAACCGAACTTTCTCTACAACCTCGAGGGACGCTACGCCGCGACGCTCGATGACTGGCGTCTGAGGCACAACAATTCGGTCGGCACGCCCGAGAAGAAATACGGACTCTTCGTTGCGTTCGGCTCGGACAACCTGCCTATCGGCCCGCTCGTGGGGCTTTACGCAGCGGTCACCCGCAAGGGACCGAGCGGCACGGTGTACGGACCGGAAGAGTCCGTGACGATGCCGGAAGCGATCCGCATGTACACCGCGAACGGCCCGTACCTCACCTTCGAAGAGAAGCTGAAAGGCACGCTCGAGGTCGGAAAGGTCGCCGACATGATCGTGCTCGACGCGGATCCTCTGACCATCGACCCGCAGCGGCTGCTGACCGCGCAGGTCGATCTCACCATTCTCGGCGGCAAGGTGGTGTACGACCGCCTGCACGCCACTGCGCACTGAGACGGAGAAGACCGATGCGGCGAACAGGCTTTGGGTGGCTGTTGATTGCGATTGCCTGCCTCGCTCAGCCGCAGGCATGGGCACAGTCGGCGGATCTCGTGCTGTTCAACGGGCAGGTGCTCACGGTCGACGAGGACTTCTCGATCCACAAGGCACTCGCGGTAAAGGATGGGAAGGTCATCGCAGTCGGCGGAGACGAGATCGCACGCAATTTCAAAGCGCCGCTCAGCATCGACCTGAAGGGTCGCACGCTGCTGCCGGGCTTCATGGACAATCATCTGCACCCGGCGACCCGCTCGCCGCGTTCGGTCGAGGTGAGCGACGCGAAGTCCATCGCCGACATTCAGGCGCGAGTCCGCGCGAAGGCGGCGCAGCTCGGCCCCGGTGAATGGATCACGGGCTACGGTTGGGCGGAAGCGAATCTCGCGGAGCATCGCAATCTCTTGCGCGCGGATCTCGACGCGGCAGCTCCGAAGAATCCGGTCGCGCTGTCGCGCGCAGGCGGACACAGCATCGTAGGCAACAGCCTTGCGCTCAAGGCTGCTGGTATCACACGCGACAGCAAGAATCCTTTGCGAGGCGTCATCGAGCGAGACGACAAGGGTGAGCCGAACGGCATCATCCGCGAGCGTGTCGATCTCTATAACAGTCTCGTGCCGAAAGACAGCCAGCAGACCTTGCGGCCCGGGCTGGTCGAGTCGCTGCGGAGTCTGCCGAAGCTCGGCATCACCAGCTTGATGATTGCCGCGGCATCCATCGGTGACGAGGTGGACGAGAAACTGCGCCCCGAGCAGCCGCCCTCCATCATGACT
>Ga0068861_100003306_pt1 | contig 10672 bp, 10 predicted proteins | sample KBSSwiS42_FD_66593 | JGI IMG/M metagenome (GOLD analysis project Ga0068861, IMG submission 66593) | Switchgrass rhizosphere microbial communities from Kellogg Biological Station, Michigan, USA - KBS Switchgrass S4-2 | ecosystem: Host-associated > Plants > Roots > Rhizosphere > Soil ...
GCGCACCGGGCTCGCGGGCTATCTGTCGGGTGGAGAGCAGCAAATGCTGGCGATCGGCCGCGCGCTGATGGCAAAGCCGCGCCTGATCCTGATGGACGAGCCCTCCATGGGACTGTCGCCCTTGCTGGTGCGGGAGGTTTTCGCCATCATCCGCCGCCTTAACCGTGACCTCGGCATCTCCATCCTCCTGGTCGAGCAGAACGCCAACATGGCGCTGCGGGCCGCCGACTACGGCTACATCATGGAGGGTGGCAAGGTGGTACTCGACGGCCCGGCTGAGAGCCTCATCAACAACGAGGACGTCAAGGAATTCTACCTGGGCGGCGGCAGCGGTGAGCGCCGCTCGTTCAAGAACCTGAAGTCGTTCAAGCGACGCAAGCGTTGGCTTTGATGGCTCATAAAAGTTCGCGTGGGAGTCTGTCGCGAGAAATTTTCGAGCGTCCGACCCGGGGCACTACAACCTGATCCCTGGAAGTTGAAGACATTTCCGGGAAGATCATACGACCGAATAAATACTTAGCGCGCAATCTTGATTCAATCTGCAGCGATGTCGCGCAAGTGCGGTGGATTTGCAATTTCTACGATTGTAAGCTGCAATCCTAGTTCAGGAGCTTCAAATCAAAGGTGGCAATAGAATCATTGTCGCTGGTGTTTATTTAATTCCGAAGTTTGCATCCTGCGAGGATGTACGAACGTATGGAACACTGGAGCAGTTGTTCCGTTGAAATGGAATCACCGCAAGCGGCAGACTCGGCGCGGCAACTGTTTTGCGTCGAGCCCGAGGGTGCTATGGCAGCATAGCTGTAAACTGGAATCATAAGCGCAAATCCTACTCTATGACGTTGTACGCGAATCGCTTGCGAAGCCGTTCGGTGGCACGAAATTGCTCCAGGGCCATGACCGATGACGTCTGAACACTTCGACCAGCTCGAAACCCGCGACCCTGACGCGCGTGAGCGCGATTTTTTTGGCCGGCTGCCCGACTTCATCGCGCTGGCCCTGAGTGCGCCGGGGTGGGCGGCGCAGCTTGCCGGCGTCGACCCCAATACTGTGACCTCCCGGGCGGCGTTGGCGAAGCTCCCGGTGCTGCGCAAGTCCGAACTGGTCGTACGGCAGACGGAACGGCCGCCGTTCGGCGGCTTCAATGTCACGGCGCCCGGTCGCATGCGGCGATTGTTGATGTCGCCCGGACCGATTTTCGAGCCCGAAGGGGAGGCCAAGGATTTTTGGGGCGTGGCGCGCGCGCTGTTTGCCGCGGGCTTCCGGACCACCGAGGTCGTGCATAACTCGTTTTCGTATCACCTGACGCCGGGCGGCTTCATGATGGAATCGGGCGCGCATGCGCTCGGTTGCGCGGTCATTCCCGCCGGCACCGGCAATACCGAGCAGCAGGTCGCGGCGATCGCGCATTTCAAGCCGACCGGCTATCTCGGCACGCCCGATTTCCTGAAGGTTCTGCTCGATGCGGCGGAGCAGGCCGGCAAGGACGCATCGTCGCTGCGGCGCGCGCTGGTGTCGGGCGCGGCGCTGCCAATGTCGCTGCGCCAGGAACTGGCAGCGCGCGGCGTGAGGGTGCGCCAATGCTACGCAACCGCCGACCTCGGCGTGATCGCCTACGAGAGCGAAGAGATCGAGGGTTTGATCGTCAACGAGACCCTGCTTGTCGAAATCGTGTGGCCCGGCACCGGCGATCCGGTCGCAATGGGCGACGTCGGCGAGGTCGTCGTCACCTCGTTCCACCCGGACTATCCGATGATCCGGTTTGCGACCGGCGATCTTTCGGCGGTGATCCCGGGCCGCTCGCCCTGCGGACGGACCAACATGCGACTCTCGGGCTGGATGGGCCGTGCCGACCAGGCCACCAAGGTCAAGGGCATGTTCGTTCATCCCGCCCAGGTCGCCCAGGTCGGCAAGCGTCATCCCGAGCTTGGCCGGCTACGGCTCAGCGTCACCCGCGCCGGCGAGCAGGACGCCATGACCTTGATCGCGGAATCGTCGGCGCGCGCGGACGGATTGCAGGCAGCGGTGGCGGCCACGCTGCAGTCGGTGACCAAGCTCAGGGGCGAGGTAAAGTTCGTTGCACCCGGCAGTCTGCCGAACGACGGCAAGGTCATTGCCGACGAACGGCCATCAGGGTGATGCGGCCGTCTCGAGCCGCGGTTGACGCCGGCCAGGATCGATGGCGATCGTGCAGAGCCGGCCAATCGTCAAGGGGCGCCTCGCCGGCGGCGGTGGTCAGAACACGTCCAGATCGTGAGCGGCAACGACGGCGCCGCCATAGTCCCGCCTGATCTCCTCGAGCAGAACGTCTTCCCGATCCGCGCTCGATGCCCCTCCGCCTGCATTCGAGCGATGATAGATGACGAGAAGACCCGGCCTCACGGTGTTCGCAATTTCCGCCAGTTCGACGGACGACGTGTGGTGGTGCCGGCGGAACCGCTGCGACCGTGACGAGACCTGGTGATAGGTCGCCATCGAATAGGCTTCGTGGATCAGCACATCGCAACCCCGGCCGTGGTCGACGATGGTCTGTGCAGGGGCGGTGTCGCCGGAGATGACGATGGTACGGCCGGGTGTTTCGAACCGGTAGCCGAATGAATCGATCATCTCCTCGTGCCTCACCGCGAAGGCCACGACCGTCACGTTGTCATCCTTATAAGCGACGCCGGTCGAGATCTCGCGGGCGTTCACCTTGCAGCCAGTCGAATTGTGTTGGTTGATGCCGTTGATGCGGGCCTCGGTGTCGATCTGCCAGGCATTGAGCACGTTCTCGGTCATGTCTTTGAGACCCTTCGGGCCATAGACGTCGAGCGGCGCCCTACGCCCCATCACCCACGGCGTGAAAATGAGGTCGGGATAGCCCAGCGTGTGATCGGAATGCAGATGGGTGAGAAAAGCTGTCTTGATGTTGATGCCGCCGAAGCCGAGCGCCGTGACGCCGTTCTCATAGGCGGCCGTCGCGCGCCGAATCACGCCGGGACCGAAGTCGATCAAGTAGGGCGTATCGTCGACGACGATGGCCGTTGCCGGCCCGGAACGGTTGGGATCAGGCCGCGGTGTGCCGGTCCCGAGCATGACCACTTTCGTCAGTCCTTGTGTACCGCTCGTTCGTTGCATGTCCGGGATACCAATCATGGCGCGGCACCTGTGGTGTGCGTGTTCGCATCTGAGCAGGGGCACTGAAACGAAGAAGGCGCGCCGACGATGGCGGGCTCGCGCCGGTCAATCGACCTGCATGCCGGCCGCCTTGACCACCTTGGCCCACAATTGGAGATCGGATTCGATGCGGGCCCTGGCTTCGACACTCGTGGCTGGAGCAATCACGATGTCCTGCGCGCGGAATCTCTCCTGGAGCTCCGGGTCTGCCAGCGACCGTAGCACCTCGCGCTCCAGCAGCGCCGCGACCGGCTCCGGAATCCCCGCCGGCGCCGCCAGCACATGATAGCTCGCGAATTCGAATTCCGGATATCCGGCCTCCGCGATCGTCGGCATGTCCGGTGCAAGCGGAGACCGCGAGCGCGTCGAAACCGCAAGGCCTTTCAACCGGCCTTCGCGGACGTGCTGGATCACGCCGGATGCCGCCACAAAGCCGGCCTTGATCTGGCCTCCCACGAGATCGGTCACCAGTTGCGGATTGCCGCGGTAGGGCACCGGCGTCGTTTGGAAGCCGGCCATCAGACGGAAATATTCCATGGTCAGATGACCGGGTGTGCCGTTGCCGCCATGCGCGTAGGCTATCGGCTCCTTCTTCGCGAAGGCGACGAACTCGGCTACCGAGCTCACCGGGACCGACGGATGGACGACCAGCACGGTGCTGGTCGTTGCGGTGATCGCGATGAACGTGAAGTCCGCCAGCGGATCGAACGGCGGCTTCCGGTAGAGGCTCGGGTTCACCGCGAAGGTGGTGCCTAGCGCCATGATGAGCGTGTACCCGTCGGGGGAAGCCTTGGCGACGAACTCGGCACCGACATTGCCGGCCGCGCCCGGCCGAGGCTCCACCAGAAAGATTTGCTTGAGACGAAGCGAGAGCTGATCCGCCAGCGCACGAGCGACGAGATCGAATGTCGTGCCCGGGATGCCCGCGGTGATGATCTTGACCGGCCGCTGGGGATAGGGTTGCGAGGCGTCGGCGGACGCGGGGATGCCGAAGCTCGCCCCTGCCACGACGGAGAGTAGGAGCCGCCTGGACAACATGTGACCCTCCTCGGTCGCGTTGCTCACATCGGCATTGCGATCGTGCCCCGATTTGATATTTCATGGAATCTCTGTTTTTCGTAGTCCGGTTATCCGTTTGGCTAAGAGGCGGGCGGGCATGCAATGGACGGAGCGGATCGGTCGCCGCATCAAGTTGCGGGACCTGCATGTGCTTCACACCGTCGTGCAGGCGGGGAGCATGACCAAGGCGGCCCACGACATGGCGATTTCGGTGCCGGTCGTGTCGAAGGCGATTGCCGACCTGGAGCACGCGGTCGGCGTCCGGCTGCTTGAACGCAACCCGCAAGGGGTGGAGCCCACAGCCTATGGACGCGTCCTCCTCGGCCGCAGCCTGGTGGCGTTCGACGAATTGCGGCAAGGCATCAAGGACATCGAGTTCCTCGGCGATCCCACGGCTGGGGATGTGAGGATTGGAAGCACCATCCCGCTGGCGGCGAGCTTCGTGTCCGCCGTCATCGATCGGCTCTCCCGTCGCTATCCGCGCGTCGTATTCCATGTCGCGACCGGAGAGGCGGTGGCGCTGCGCCGTGATTTGAACGAGCGGCGCGTCGATCTCCTGATCGTTCGCAAGTTCGGTCCCTTTGCCGAGGAGCAGCTGAGTTTCGAAACGCTCTACGAAAATCCATACGTGGTGGCGGCGGGGATCAACAATCCATGGGTACGCCGGCGCCGCATCGGGCTTGCCGATCTGGTGGGAGAATTATGGGCGCTGCCGCCGCCCGACAGTGCGGTCGGATCGGTCGCCGTGGAAGCGTTTCGCGCGAGCGGCCTTGAGGTCCCTCACGCCACCGTGGTGGCTTTCGCACACGAGATGCGGATTAATCTGCTGAGGACCGGCCGCTATCTCACAATCCTTCCCCAGTCCGTGCTGCGTGTCCCCGACAAGCATCCGTTCCTGAGCGAGTTGAACGTCAAACTTCCGATTGTCAGTGGGCCGATCGGCATCCTCACCCTGAAGCGCCGGACCCTCAGCCCGGTGGCGCAACTCTTTATCGACTGCGCCCACGAGGTTGCGGAGCCGCTTGCCCGGCGCAGATAGCCGTTCAATGGCGCTACGGCGTGAGGTCGGCGATGACGCCGCAAGCAGGGCTCCCCCCCTCTACGTCCACCCCGGGACGCGCTACAGTACGGCCGTCCGCTTTCACCGTGGAGGCTCCGATGCGCCGCGTGAACGTCGCCGCTCTTGCTGCAACATTTGCCCTTGGTGTCCTTGCTGTCTTCGCTTCCCCCGCGCGCGCCCAGACCGGCGTCACCGCGTTCGAGGGCGCCCGCCTCATTGTTGGCGACGGCGGCGCTCCAATGGAAAACGCCACGCTCCTCGTCGACGGCGCGCGGATCGTCGCGGCCGGCCGCGCCGCCGACGTGAACGTGCCGCCGGGCGCGACGCGCGTGAGCCTTGCCGGCAAGACCGTGATGCCGATGCTGATCGACACCCACGTCCATTTGAGCCCCACACGCGAAGCGATCATGCGCGATCTGCAGCAGCGCGCCTATTTCGGTGTCAGCGCCGCACTCAGCCTTGGCATGGACAATTACGAGCTGCTCGATATCCGCGGCCAGACCATCCCCGGCTCCGCGCGCTTCTTCAGCGCCGGGCGCGGCATCACCATGCCCGAACCGGGACGCCTGACGGTGCCGTACTGGATCAACACCGAGGCAGAAGGCCGCAAGGCGGTGCAGGAGCTCGCCGGGCACAAGGTCGATATCGTTAAAATCTGGGTCGACACCCGCGACGGTAAGTACAAGAAGCTCACGCCAGAAATCTACGGCGCCATCATCGACGAGGCGCACAAGCAGGGCCTGCGGATCACCGCGCACATCTTCGATCTCGAAGACACCAAGGGGCTGGTCCGCGCCGGCATCGATGCGTTTGCGCACGGCGTTCGCGACCGCGACATCGACGACGAGCTGGTGGCGATGTTTAAGGAGCGTCCGAACCTGGTGCTCACGCCGAACTTGCCGGACCGCGGCGTCAAGACGGACCTGACCTGGCTGCGGGGCAGCCTCCCGGCCGCCGACCTGGAAAAGCTCGAGGCCGCCAACACCGACAAGCCGCGCGAGCAGGCCTTCTACGGCATCCAGGCCCGCAACCTGGCGAAGCTCAACGCGGCGGGCGTGCGTATCACGCTCGGCACCGACGGCAACCGGCCGTGGGGACCGCATGAGGAGATGGCCGACATGGTGACTGCCGGGATGACGCCGATGCAGGTGATCGTCGCATCGACCCGCAACTCGGCCGAGTTCCTGCGTATGGCCGACGCCGGCACGCTGCAAGCAGGCAAGAGCGCCGACTTCATCGTGCTCGACGCCAATCCGCTCGATGACATCACCAACACGCGGCGCATCTCGTCGGTGTACCTGCGCGGCGCTGCCGTGGACCGCGCGCAAGCGGCGCGGTGAGGGCGAGCGGGAGAATCTGCCGGACCGCGGACGCGGCGCTGCCGATGAACCACATGCCGCGGTACGCCATGTGTGTCGATGCAATGGCTGGGAGCCGTAGCAAATTCGTGTTGGCCATCGCTATGGCCTGCGCGGCACTATTCGCTGCAGTTGGACAAGCCGCGGTCAGCGGAGACTTTGCCGGGCTGGTCGACATCGGCGCCGGTCGCAAGATGTATCTGGAGTGCCGCGGCATCGGCTCCCCGACCGTCGTGCTGGTGGCGGGCCTCAAGGGTTCAGCCGACGATTGGAGCCTTGCCGCGCCATCAAAGCCGACGGTCTTGGCCGAAGTCGCCAAGTTTACCCGGGTCTGTGCCTACGACCGTCCGGGAACGCCCGTCGGTGAGAAGCCGAGCCGCAGCGACCCGGTGCGGCAGCCGACCACGGCGGGAGACGCGGTGGCCGACTTGCATGCACTCTTGAGCAACGCCAACGTGGTGCGACCCTACGTGCTGGTCGGTCACTCCTACGGCGGCCTGATCGTCAGGCTGTATGCCAGCACATATCCTGACGACGTATCCGGTCTCGTCCTCGTCGACGCCCTCTCCGAAGGGCTTCGGGATGCAGAGACGCCTGCGCAATGGGTGACGCAGCGCAAGCTGATGGAGGGCGAGATACGCGACAGCCTGGTTCAGTATCCGGACCTCGAAAGGATCGACCCGGACCGCAGCTTCGACCAGGTCCGCGCCGCTCCGCCGCTGCGTCCGCTCCCCGCGGTCGTTCTGTCCGCGGACCGGGCCGTGGGACCGCAAATCCCCTCAATGATTGCGGCGGGCGTGCTGCCGGCCGATGTTCCACGGGACTTCGGCTACATCATCGATGCCGCGCAGAAACAGGCGCAGGAGCGGCTCGCCAAGCTCGTGCCGAACGCGAAACACGTCACCCGCACCAACAGTGGTCACGAGATCCACAAGGAGCACCCTCAGCTCGTGATCGACTCGATCCGTGAGGTGGTCGAGGCCGTTCGCAGCGGGAGCGGGCACTTGGCGCGCTGACGCATGGCGGTGCTAACAGCCGACATGTCCGCGTTCGGTGCAATGCAATCTGCTGGTAGCCTACCGTACACGAATCAGTTGAGTCGTAAGGGTCCGTCGTCTCGGCTTTCCACGACGCGAAGATCGATCTTGCTGATCAGTTCGGCGCGTTGTGCCTCAGCGGCTTTCAGGGTCGAGACAGCCTGCTGCGATGTGCTCCAGTTGGAGCCAAGCGCCACGATGCCACCGACGACAGCCGTAAGGGCGCCGATCATCAACATGGGATCGAACCTGATCAGTCCGATCGTGATGGCTGCGATCAGCAGTCCTCCCACGACAATGAAGGCCTTTGAAATCTGGATGATCTTTCGACAGCTCTCTATGGTCTCGGCAAGCTCTTCGATCTGAGCCTCGAGACCCAGGATTTGCTCGCGCAGGTCGCCATCTCGCATCTCTACTCAGCCGCTACCTTGCCGGAAGGTTGCGAAAAATGCATTCTTGAGTCCGGGAATGCAACGATTATTCACGCACGTGGTGTCGAGCGCGCAGTAACTTGACCACATCCGCCGGCATAAGACTCGCAAGATTAAGTCCGATAACGACGTCCTTGATTTGATCGCGACCCGGCATGAAAGGGCGCCGTCGCGCCCTTTGCAAAAGGAGACCGCGCCATGAGCGAGATCCAGGCTTTGGATGTCCGGATTCCGGCGGAGATCGTCAACAACTGGGGCTGGTTCCTGGCCTTCGGCATCGCCCTGGTGCTGCTCGGGGCGCTCGCGATCGTGCGCTCTGTGGCCGCCACGGTCGTCTCCATGCTGTTCTTCGGGTGGCTGCTGCTGTTTGCTGCCGGCATCGAGGTCGTCCAGGCCATCATGGTCGGGAAATGGGCCGGCCTGTTTCAACACTGGCTGAGCGCGGCGCTGTTCGGGGTGCTCGGAGCCCTCATCATATGGCGGCCGCTGGTCACAGCTGAGATTTTGACCCTGCTGATCGGTGCGTTCTTCCTGGTGGCCGGCGCATTCCAATTGATCACGCCGTTCGTGATTTCGCTGCCCGAGTGGGGCTGGCACGCCCTCAATGGCCTCATCACCTTTGTGCTCGGCATCCTCATCCTGGCGCAATGGCCGGTCTCTGGGCTCTGGGTGATCGGCCTGTTCCTGGGAATCGAACTGGTGTTCTACGGCGCCGCCTGGGTCGCGGTCGCGCTCAGGCTGCGCGCGGTGTGAGACCGGATCACCGTACGCCTGGTTTTGGACGGAGCGATCGGGCGGTCATGCGACCGCGGGCCGTTCCACGCGTGCGTCATCGACGTCCTGCCTGGCGAGGGCGTCTTGTCGCTTTCCGAGCCAGAGGCTGTTCGCGAGCCACGCCGCCGACAGGATGACGGCGACGGCCGCGGCCTGGGTGACGCCGAAGCCGAGCGCGCCGATCAGCGCGTAGGACCACGCGCCGACCTGGTCCCCGGTGCGGTACACCGCGGTGTCGATGAAAGCCTTGGCCTTGTAGCGGTCCTCGCGCGCCACCACGGTGAACAGGACCTCGCGTGCGGGCCGCGTCAGGGCGAAATTGCTGGCGCGGCGCAGCACCTGGAAACCCACGATCACGACAAGCGTCGGTACCACGGCGAGCAGGCCGAACCCAAGCATGGTCATGGCTGGAAGCAGCGCCAGCGCCATGCCGACCCCGAGCCAGCATACGATCCGGCCGGTGAGGAAGATCTGCGTCACCAGCGTGAGCACGTTCACCGCCAGGTCGATGCTGGCGAAGAACGCGGTCTGCGCGCCGCGATCGCTGACGCTGCGGGAGACGATGCTTGCCTGGTCGAAATAGAGGAGCGTCGAGGTCACGGCATACAGCAGCAGGAAGACGCCGATATTGAGCAGGTACGGCGAGCGCAATGTCTTCATCAGACCGGCGAACACCGTGCCCCCGATCGGGACCTCGCCGCGCTCGGGATGCGGACGCTCGCTCAGCTTGACCGATACCCGCGACAGCCGCCGCACGCACCAGATCGAGACCTCGAGCAGCAGCGCCGCTCCGAGCAGCAGCACCGGCTGCGACACCGTCGTCGCCAGCGATGCGGTCACCGCGGAGCCGACGATGGCCCCGATCGTCGCGCCGGCGGCGATGAATCCGAACAGGCGCTTGCCCTGCTCGGACGTGAAGATGTCGACCACCATGGCCCAGAAGATCGAGACCACGAACAGATTGAACACCGACGTCCAGATGAAGAAAAAGCGGCCGATCCATACCGTCGCCTCGGGCGTTGCGAAATGCAGCGCGGCGCCGAACGCCAGGATGGTCACGGCAAAGAACCGGTAGGTCAGCGGAATGAATTGCCGGCGCGGCAGCATCTTCACCAACGCCGAATACGGGATGTTCAGCACGATCATGACCACGAGCGTGCCGGTGAACAGCCATTGCAGATTGTTGACGCCGCCCGCGACCCCCATCTGGTCCCGGATCGGTCGCAGGATGTAGTAGGACGCGAGGACCGAGGAGATATAGAGCCAGCACCAGCCGAGCGCCGGCAACTCCTCCGGTTTCACGTCGATGAGCCGGCGGAGAATGCGTGCGAACGGGCGCGCAGGGGGCGCTGTTGAATCCTCCGGCCGGGATGGCGTCATTGCGCCAAGCCGAAGCGCCGGTGCAATTCCTTGGCGGTGAGCTGCTGGCCGTAGAGCGGGCCGCCCTGGGCGAACTCCTGCGCGCGCGCCAGCGGCACGGCGACCGCATCGAAGCCCGCATCCCGCACGAGCTCGCTTGCGACCGCCACCGCGTGCGCGTCGTCGCCCGCGATCGGGATCGCCATCGGCTCGCCCGGGCGATGTGACTCCCTGATGAAGTAGGCTACGCTCATCGAGTTGAAGGCGCGCACCACATGGGCGCCGGGGAAGTAGGCGGCGGTGGTGTTGCCGATGCCCTTGTCGCGGGTTTCCTTCAGCAGATCCGCGCCGTCGCGCGCCGCGACCGCATTGCCGGCGTCCAGCACCACCTTGCCGGCGAATTTCGGCGCGTAGTCCTTGGCGAGTTGCGGCACCGCC